>Ga0209181_10002429_pt1 | contig 30516 bp, 24 predicted proteins | sample MAT05_FD_187208 | JGI IMG/M metagenome (GOLD analysis project Ga0209181, IMG submission 187208) | Freshwater microbial communities from Lake Fryxell liftoff mats and glacier meltwater in Antarctica - MAT-05 (SPAdes) (version 2) | ecosystem: Environmental > Aquatic > Freshwater > Ice > Liftoff... | reverse complement strand
CAGAAATCACAAAAAAATGATCTGGAAAAATTTAAAGAACGTTATAAGAACGAGCAATTTTGGAATGAGATTTCCAGTACTCTCATTTCTGCTGTTTTTGATGATAAATCACCTTCCAAAGATCTGATCGAGAAACTGCATAATGAGCTAGTAAAAATCAGATCTGAACAAGAGAGACCGCTTAATATGCGGATCAGCCAAACTAGTCGGGACCTGAAAACAGAGCAGCGTAGCGCCAGGTCTCACCAACTTTTCTCTTTTGATGACTTCCTAATTCAGTCAAATGCGCTGAGTGGCACTATCATGAAAGAGATCCATGATTACTTTAAGAGTTTTTATGGAGCTTCATTTGCAGAGGAGCTTGGTTTTCCGATAGATTTAGATCAAATCGTGAGTCTAATAGCTACTGTCATCAGTGATGACAATCCAAAAACTTCAGCTGAATATGAAACCTTTATTCTACATAATAAAGCCGAGATTAATCAAGCAATTGCAACAGCTGTGCAAGTCATCTTTCAAGAAAATCTCGCCTCTTTAACACGGCGGAATGAGACTACTGAAAATCAACTCGATGCTATACCACAAATATTGCCAAATCAAATAGATGTTGCCCAGACTCTAACTTCATTTTCAGGCACTGAAAGAGCGGTCGGAGAAAGAAAAATTGTGTTAAAAAGCGCTCTTCTTGAACTTCAAGCGCGTGCCGGCTATACGCCACCAGATCTTAAAAAAATGAAAACCGATGAAGTGCCTCGTTTTTTTGAGGATCTTCCAACCGCTCGTCAGTTTGATGAAGAAGTTACGCTTTTGACCAGACTTCTAGAAGCAGAAGTATCTGAACCGATAGATGGCAGCCTGTGGACTAAATTGAATACAATTTCGGACTTTCGCAGGAGAGGGATGTTTTGGAGCAATTTTTATCAAAAAATTGGTTTGACAGATGCTTTAAACAGTGTTTCAAATATGCTACAGCGGACTAGCTCAAATTTGGAAAAAAAGGTCATCGTCAATCAATCTTTTGAGGATGTCAAAAATACCACTAATTCACTAAAAGATTCTGCCAGTAATGCACTGATTGCAGTGCGAAATCATCTTGTTTTACTTGATGAAGAAAATATTCGGTATAAGTCTGCTAGATCGAGAGCGATGGAATCGGTACAACCACTTTTCACTGCATATCGGAATGATTCTGCCGTGACTTTATTTGAGGTGAGTGGGATTGAGATTTGGCGTCCAAAAACTCTTGAGAACCAGCTTGTAGATCTCTTTGACTCAAATCCCAACATTGTCATAAGTGTAATTAATCGATTGCAAAGTGACTGCCAAAAACTCACAGATATTTTGCCTAGATTGCGACAATATATTCAGTTGCGAAGAGACGGCTTAACGGGCTACAAGAAGAAATTTAATTCTGAGTACCCTCCAGTAGGAAATGACTGGGTAACGGAGCTGAAAGAGAAGATATCTGCAAGACAAAAAATTCGTTGGTTTGCCTCGCAGATTACCACTCTCACTAATCAAAAAAATGATCTAGTCGTTTCTCAAGCAGTTCCCGAACTCACTCAGCTTCTCAATAGTATGCAGCCAATAGACAAAGAAGAAGCGGGTTGGCAACAAAAAAATGATGAGGCAGTTCTTCTGTTACGCAATAAAATATTACAGATGAGGTCTACTGTCGCTATCGCAGAAGATATTGTCGCTGTTGTCAAGCTAGAGATAGAACTAGAACTGAGGTCTCATGCAGGAGAACTTACCATCGCCGATTTAACTGAACTTTTTGATGTAAACGTCCGTACTTTGACAGAAAGATTGAGAAGGCAGGAAGGAAAATTGGAGCGGTCTAAATTGTTTTCAACATACCAGGTAGCAAAACCAGCTGAAGAAGCTGCAGCGCTTTCACTTGAGAATCCTACTGATGAATTGGCAGTTGCGGGAGAGATCGCTAGTAAAAAATTCAAATTTGAGACCGATGAAGTGGCGGGACAAGTAAGAACTGCTTCCTATAATGACGTCCTTAAAGCAGATTCATTGTCAGATCTGCTTCAAAAGGTAACAAAGTACCTTAGTCTGGCAGATCAAGAAATAATAGCATGTGGAGAGGCTATTCAGTTCATAGACAGCTTAACAGCTGCTGCAACTGCCAAGGCAGGAGAAACAATAAACGAGTTGAGCACTAAAGACCTATCGGCTGACATGCGGCATATGATCAATTCTGCAAGGTTGAAAAATGAGCAGTTATTGAATGAGAGGCAATACATTGAGACGTTTAAAACCCAAAGAGAGCTCTTATTCAAGAGCTTTAATCAATGCGAATCTCATCAAAATATGCTACTGCTGCTGACTACATATAAAGCTGAAATTTCCACACTTACACCGTTAGGTTCAGCGTTAAGAGATATGACTGGATTCGTTAGAGAGGTGGCCGCAGTTGTAGACGGAATTCAACGGGAGGGTCGAAACTGGGATGTGAGATACGCAAGAGAACTGAGCAGTTTCCCCACTTTCTTGAGAGAGTCTTTGCAGCGCCTTGCCACCGTCTATATCGATGAATTCAAAGCCAAGAGTGAGCAATCACTTGCTAAGTTTACTGCAGATGGTACTTCCACAATAGAAGATATATATGCATTTTTGGACTCTGTAAAGTGGGTAAAAATTGAAGGAAAAAATGCGACTGAACTAAAGAATAATATCATCCAATTAATGAGTTCATTTAGGATCGTTGAGGATGATGATTATAGGATGCTTTTTGCTCAGTATCAAATTAAAGGAGTTTTCCAAATTAAATTAAGAATCATACTTGACTCTCTTCCAGAAAGAAAAGCATTGGAAAAAATACGAAAAGCAGAAGTTACAACGCTTGCTGAACTTATCTCAATTTTGGATTTGATTGGCAGTCGATTTTATTATGAAGAGCGATCAGCTTCTCAGTGGGTCACTCATTTAAATGTTCTGGCTAAAGATTGGGCGAATCTTGGTTATAAAGACAAAAAATTGCTGCCAAGATTTGTGAATATTACAGTCGGACGGGAAAAGAAGACAGTTGAAGAGATTATGGAAATGCTTGAATTTTTGCCAAGAGATCAATTTAAACTCAGGCAGAGTGTAGCAACCATTTTTTATAATGTACAAATTTCCAATCAAGCAACTCTCGGTTTTTCAAATTCTAAGAAACCTCATGAAGAAAAAAAGTATCCAAAAGAGGTGGAAAAAGAACGGGAATATGTGATCGTGAATGGAATGACAGTTGGGAGAGGACAAAGTGCTCAAAGTACTCCACAAAGAGTTTTTTTCGAAAAAAAGACAGTTTCCACCAATCATGGTTCTTTCCAGCTTACCCAAAATGGAAGCTATGTATTTAGAGATACATCCACAAACGGAACGTTTGTAAACGATGCAGAATTTCATCTCACGACTTCAAGAGAGTTATTGTCAGGAGATCAAATTTCTTTTGGAGGTGATGTTGCTGCAACAATTTTCACCAAAAATGGCAAACTTATTTTACGGATTTCTCCCAACACATAGACTGAGAAAAGTGGTTTTTACAATCATAAAGTGCCACAAAAAAGTCCCAGTGTATGCTGGGGCTTCAATTCAACATAGATGTTCTTCATAGTTCTGATGGGGTGGCGGCCGACCTATCGTGTTTCTGACTTTTTTAACACTGTGGTGGCACTGGCATCTGACTGGACGTTGAAGCGATTGAACCGTGATGGCTATGTTCTTCCACTTGGTTTAGAAGCAAGATTTTATATTATAGGCTTAATATTGAGAATTTCAAGACTAGTTCGCGCGGAGAAGCTCTCCAAAAAGTTCATTCAGTGGAAGTCCTGTGAATTGATCTATCCCTTTAGACATTCCCGCATCAAGTTCTTGCATCAACTTGTTTGCTAATTGATCGTGTTGCGCGTCTCGAAGGTGTTCAATAGCTTGTCTTGCATTCGATAGGCAAATCATCCCTGATGTGAGTGGATTTCCAAAAAAAGTACCACAACTGGTTTGTGCTGCAAGCGCTGAAGCTTTCGCTGCAAAAAGTGACAGTTGATTGTTGCATGCGCCTTGATATTCATATGCTGCGGCAAAGTTGCGGCTCAACTCATCTGGCCATGAAGGTGACAGCTCTGCATCCAACACAGCACTTACCTGATCGTTTAACAGGTGTAGTGACTCAAAAAATGGCTTTTTCCAGGCTGCTTGCTCCCCATCCTGGCACCCACAAGGTCCATGCCAGCGCTGAAGATTTCCATGAGGGCAGCTCCAGGCAGTTCGCTCTTGCAACTTACCTTGGACGTAGTCTTCTGGTTGCCATAAATCTAGTAATTGATTAATGCCCAGAACGGATATTCCAACTTGCGGCAAGCTCACCTCGGTTAGATATTGAAGGAAAAGGTCGGCAAGCAGAAAGTGGTGTCCAAATGTTTCTGCATCAGTACCTCCGACCAGAGGAGTGCTCATTGGTAAGCGGAGTAATCTTGGAATAATCACATTTTGCGTGAACTCATCCGCATTTAATTTTGGATGAAAGGCGAGTTCTGAAGAAAATGGACGATCAAAAGGAAGTAGCAATATTTTATCACCTCCTTGGAGCGAAATCTGAATTGGTTGACTAGAGACGTCTCTGTCTGCCGAAATTTGTTCTGGTGCGCACACAACACCAGTGTATCCACACCGCTGAGCAACTGCGAGCGTATCCATGTCTAGAGCAGTTTCCGGCACCCATAGCCATTGTGGAGCGGTACCAGTTTCCTGCAGGAACGCGTTTCTCCCTGCTTGAATTAAAATCGTTTTATCGCGCCTATTGAGATCAGGAAGCAAAACATGAAGATATGGATCTCCTACTCCTCTCTGGCGCATAGCCTCGTGAAGTTGCGGCATTAACTCTGGGGCAAGTTGCTTCATTTCATCACGCATGGTAGAGTAAAAATCAAATGAGACGGTATTTAATATGCCTTTTTCAAGTTGTGGAATGTAACACTGCTTGGCGATTTTCCTGTTCCAGTCAATCCCAGAGGGGTCTGTAGACAGTTGAGCCAATCGGTTGTGTTTCGCTTTTCTTGGTGGCTGGTAAAAGTGCTCAATGATAACAACACTTCGTTCCGACTCTGCTTTCATAGACAGATCGTATCACTTACACAGAAGATAAAAGTGATTTGGATTACAGTCACTCAGCTATAAAAATGAGGTTGTTATCAATTGCGCCGACACAGCCCTAAGTCAAATCCGGGTTAGAAATAATAGCAGGACTCTTGCCTATAGTTTCAGTAAATTTTATCCTGGCTTGCACTTTTCCAATATTGAACAGCAGCGGTATCAGTTGAGCGAATAGCTTCAAAAGCTTTACTCAAGGGTTGAGCAATTAAGATGCTTAAACTTACGCCAATAATTAAGCCTACCAAAGATATACACCACATCCAGATCATTGAGACTGGTCTTAGTTCTGAGGCTGCTTTGGTGTGTTGATATAAGACTGTCATGAAAACTAAGCCTAGTGGCATCAGTGCGATGTTAAAGACTATATTAACTAAGCCTCCAATGGCTTCTGAAAAAATTGACTGTACGATGCCCAACAGAAGATACATGCCCAAAGTTGCAAACGAAATCAAGACAAGACGGCCTACAATTGACCAAAAATTTTGAGACACCATCGAGATACTCGATTTGATAGCTGCCAAAGGTTTACGGTTTTCCAACACGACTTCAAAAACAGCAAATGACATTAAAATTCCCATAACCAAGCCAGGAATTATAAAGAGGAGGAGTCCGCCAAAAATGAGTATGAACATAATCACACTGAGGACGAATACCGGAACGACACGTTTAAAGCCTTGATTTAAAACCTCTCCCATGCTAATTTTTCCTTTATATTTAGCAGTCAACAAAATCAAACTCGCTTGAAAAGACGAGCTTAAATAGTTGATAGCTGCCAGAAAGACTACAGAAAAAATCCCTACTGTTGCTGCGACACCGCCAATCAACGGCATCATTTGGTCAATACTCATGAAACCTGAATTTTGTAATTTGGATACGCTTCCACCCAAACCCAGAGCTAAGCCAATCAATAAAGCGCCTACGCCCAGCCCTAACAAAACGACAAAAAAAACAACTAGTTGAATTAAACTTAAGAGGATAAATGGTACTGCTACTTTTTGGTACAGCATCCATGTTTCCTTAAAAAATAGGGAAACTGAAGGAAGGGATTGAGTTGGAACAATTTTGTTTCTTGCTTTTAAGACTTTTGGCATGGAGGGTACTTTCTTATTTCAAATGAATTGTACGCAACTTCTGTTTGTATGTAAATGATCTGAGCTGAAAAAGAAGACGTCTATGCTTGTCAACCTTCTATGTGACGATATCATAAAAAGGAGGTATTCAGTTTTTTTTACGAATCCTGCTAATCGCTTCTTTAATTGGCTTCAGAGATACTTCTTCTGACAAACTCTCTGTCTCATAATATTCAAATGGATTATCCAAATCTTTAATGAGCATGACCATATAAATCAAAATAAAAGAAACAAAAGCGACGAAGAACAAACTCTCATGGTAGGGATCGATTTTGGTGAAAACCAAGCCAAAGCACAATAATCCAGAAATCACCTCAGCGATCGCATATCCCGATTTATTGAAACTTGTTTCCCTAATTGAGTCCGCCCGGGTGATTAATCTGCGGATCGTGTTTTGTTCTTGCTTCATTCGGACAATAAAGTTTGCTTGCGTCAATGGTTCAAATGCGAAAAAGTAGTCGTTCAGTTCTGATAAGTCCGACATGATCGCACTGGTTTTTTCCTTTTTGTGAAACCAATCGACTATCGAGGTTGATAATTGCTCTACATGAACTAATCCGTCACTAGCCACCCTTGCTTTTTTGCTCTTTTGAATGATTGATATTTCATCCGCCAAAGCTTCAAGACTCGTTGCCAACTCCCCGGGAAGCTTTTCTGCCTCTTTATAGTCCACCAATACACCAGAAATCAAGAAACCTACCAAAAATACATTTGCTGAAATAATTGCTCCAAAAAGTGAATTTAAGGCTAAAAATTCCAACTCATAGTGATGGGCAACAAGTTTGAAAAGCAAAATGAGAACTACAAACGGCAAAACCCTTGCAGTTAACTTCCATTTAATTGGAATTTTAAACATCGTCAGATTATATCAATTGAAAGATTTGATACAATTGTAAAATGATCGAGCTAGCAAAGAACTTGATCCGGAATCACTTGAAACATCATTTAACTAGATAGTGTCCCTTGATAGGGTTCAAGAATTGACTATATCTCCATTTTATGGGACTATCTTGCCCAATAGTTTAAAATGAAGGCCACTATGTATAAAAGAATTCTGCTCAAAATCTCAGGCGAAATGTTTGGAAGCCAAGGCTCCGGACTTGAGCTAGGTAACCCAGATAGCGCGATAGACTCAGTTGCTAGAATTATTCAAGATGTACATCAAAAAACATATGCTGAGATGGCTATTGTAGTAGGTGCAGGTAATTTATTTAGAGCTCGCTACGTATCTGGAACGGCAGTAGATAGAGTTGTGGCTGATCAAATCGGAATGCTTGGAACATTGATGAATGCTTTAGCACTTCAAGAAGCAATGGAGCGCATGGGAAATGATACAAGAGTCATGTCAGCAATTCCAACTAATTCAGTATGTGAACCCTACATTAGAAGAAAAGCGATGAGACATATGGAAAAAGGCAGGATTGTGATCTTAGGTGGTGGAACTGGGAATCCTTACTGTACAACCGACTTTGCTTCAGCTTTGCGATCAATAGAATTAAAATGCGACGTGATTCTAAAAGCCTCCAACGTTGATGCAATTTACGATAAAGATCCCAAGAAATTCACAGATGCAAAGAAATTGGAGAAAGTGACTTATCAATACGCTCTTGAGAATCAATTGAAGATTATGGATTCGACTGCATTTGCTCTTTGTCAGGATGAAGATATGCCGATTGTGGTTTTCAACTTTGATAAGCCCGAGAACATCGAGAAAATTATCAATGGGGACTCTGTCGGAACCTTAATACATAAATAAAAGATGAAGGATGGCTTACATCATTTTTCTGTAAAAATGTTGGATCATGTGTCGGTTGCCTGTTTAAAATGTTTCCTTATACTACTTTATGATTCCGCTAAAATTATCGGCAGTACCCGTGAGAAGACTGTCTTAATTTCCATGCTGAGAATGAAAACTCGTCTGTAGTGGTGACAGCACGGTACAAGACCCTTGCCTGGATGAAGGAAATGATGGAATACGCCGTGATCAACACGTTCAGTCTTATCTCGGCTTGTTTGTAAGCGAGTAAGGTATCTTGGAAAAGATGAATTATGGGTTAATTATAGAATAGTGCATGCCCTATAAACCAGAAACGGCTCTTAATATAGTTCGTTGTGGCATCACTTTTCCTTTTCTAATGCAGATCTGCAAGCGGTACTTACCTGTATCCGAAAAAGGTAAAATATTCTGGACTGTTTTGACAAAATGTGGCGTATCAAGTACTTCTTGTATACCTTTTGGCAATGGAGAATTTGTGATAGCTGCCCCTCTCTCGATAAAAGTAGCATTTGTAATTCTAGAGATATCGTTCAGGTCTTTTGGTACCTGTTGGTTTTCATACACTCCTACTACTTGAATGCTCAAAGGCCGGAATTGGTCTTTTGATGCAGCAGACTGTTTTTGATTGAGTTGATCTTGACCAGTAAATAACATCCTCACCTTCGCAATTTGTTGTTGATATGTTTTCGATAGAGAATATATAGTCGTTCTTTCTGGTGGAGCTGAAGGAGTAGCGGAAATCTCAAAAACAAAATCTTGATTCAGAGGTACGCCAGTTTCACCTTCAAAAATCATACCTTGTAGTTCAGTGGCAATCACTGAACTTGCAAATAACTCTTTCTGTTTTGGACTCAATTGGTTTGAGAGTCTGGCATGTTCAGCACTCTCAGATATATCTAAAACAACTTTTGCTGCTGGAACTGACTGGTCTAGTTCTTGTGTCCGATATAGATCCAGTAATCTTAATATAGATTCTCTTCTTCCATAAATAAAGTCATTGAGCGCGGCTACTGAATCTCTTGCTTTTACACCAACTGCAACAAGATTTCCTCCAACTCTGAGTAGAGCGTCAGCTGCTTCTGGGGAGACCTGGGCAATCTCTAGCAATTTTTTTCTTTTTAGCGTGGGATTAGTAGCGAAGACAGACCCGGTCCCGATAAAAATAGTGTCTGAATCAAAAGGCAACTGCTCTCCAACTTGAATTTGTGGTGCGGAAGATAATGTCAATGGAGATTTTTCAAATTGATTTTGTCCATTTTGTCTGGAATACTCATCATAGACCTCACTTTGTGCAGACCGAAAACCAGTCGTTAGAATGAGGTTGTCTAAAACAATATTTTTACCATATTGATCCTTAATAATTTGATTATCTTGGCCATAAATGATGACTTGTCTTTTATTTGTAGCAACCGAAGCCTCTTCATTGAAAAAATCGAAGTCAGTTACTCGATCATTAATAAAGGTAATAAGTCTCTCATTGTTATCTTTACGATCACCTCGATCAATAAAATCGGCTAGAGCTGCGTATCTTGAGCGTTGAGAGAGAAGATACTCACGTGCGTTTCTTGGAGAGCCGCTTGAAATCACGAATATCTTTCCGATTCTTTCACGAATGGCCTTCGCTTGTTCCGCGGCTCTAGCTGGTACAAACTTACCTACAATTCTTTCAGCAATTGTGTCAAAAGAGTTACCATTCCCCGCAATTCCAATTACTTCTCCTACACCAGAACCCGGCTGTTTTTCAAAGCGACCACCCAATCCTCTAAATGTGTCTAAGGTTGTAGAAACTAAAGGAACTGATTCTTCTTGATTTTGGCTTGCTGCAATAACTTTTTCAGCTTTTTTTCCTTTAATATCAAAACCATAATTGGGCTCACCCAATCCGGTAGCATTTATTAATAAATCGGTGGTAACTTGCTGAATTCTTTTCTTGCCATTGGCCTCAGTGATTTCTAAAGTCAGTAACTTGCTTCCTGGAAAGCGAGTGGTATTATTTTCAACTTTTAGTAGCCTGGTTGAAAGTGATAAATGTTGAACAGTTAACGCAGCTTGCAAATTCACGACTATTTCTAGGTCTTCATTTGTTGGATAGATTTCGCTAGCAACGTCTTTGTCACTAATCAGACTAGGGTCAGTTGAATTAATACTCAGTCCTCGAATAACTTTCTCTTCTTCAGTTCTTTGACCAGGTAAGGCTTGGAGAGGTGAAACATAGCCCTGAATTGAGATTTCTTCACTATAATTTGGTTTATCTGGCAAAATTGGCGAAGTAGCTAATCGAGGCGCCTGACTATTCAAGTTAAAAGCCGCACTTTCAGGAACAGCAAATGGCCCGCCAGGATTTCTAGCTTGATCAATAACTAGCGTTCCATCGAGTAATTCTGGACTTATACGACGGATTTCTCCTAATCCAGCCATACCATTTGGACCAATGCCAACCACTATTGCTGGAAAGTACTGCAGCTGGTTTAATCTCTCTTGCGTTTCTCTGGAGATCTTGTTGAATAAGTACTCCAAATGTTGCAGCACAATCTGTCTATCGGCATTCACTAAACCAACTAAATACGGAATAATAAATGACGTTAACTCAGCTGACCTAAACCAAGCTTCCTCAATCGGAGTTAAGTCTCGTTGCTCTCTTAATCTTTCAAGATTAAGAACATATTTTCTTCGTGACTCCTCAGATAACGTTTTAGAAATTATTAATAGAGACTCTTTATCACCTTCCAAAACTTGAAGTAGGGGTTGTAATCGTTTTCTATAATTTTCTCTGCTTATCTTAGCCCCTTCATAATTGAAACCAACATCTCTTATCTCATATGTCTTAGCTCCACCAGAGCGAATTAGCTGAATTTCCTTCTCAAAAACATAGTTATAATCTTCAATAAGAACATCCTTCCGAATCCTGAGAAATGCTTTGTACTCTTCTAATAAATCTACTTTCAGCTGAATATCTTCAGCAGATTCTTCAGGTAAGTTTACTAGATTGCTAATAATAAACTCTGCTGGCTTTTGTCTAAAGAGTAAAGGAAAACGGTACTTATTCGCTACTCTCAATTTTTGAAAAGCCTTCGCTTCTAATTGATTTTCAAAACTTAAATCATCTGCATCAAATACTTCAAAAATCTCAAGAAGCTCATTGATTTTTTGTGCATTAAAATCTTCGTTAAATGCGAATTGACTCACTCGGGTTTGAAAGTAATCTCGTTGTTGCCTCACGACGAATGCGAGTGCTTCTCCCAATTTTTCTTCATTCCCATTCCCTACAAAACCAGTCCCTACGATCTGTTGAGCTTCTCGGATTAATGTTCTACGAAGTCCTGGGAGGTAACTACTCGCCAAAATAATTGCTTTCCTTTTAAAATCGATAGCTAATTGAAGTCCATATTCTTCCCGCAATTGAATTAAAAGAGCTCGATCATCTTCATCTGTTGTTTCCAAAGGTTGAAGGATAACTCTAAATTGCTCAACTGTGGCAATTGGAATACTATTTGCACCATTTTTAGCCGCTGATTCAATTGCGAGTCTTCTTTTACGCTTGGCGAATTCAATTAATTGAGTTCTTTTATCTATGTCCGCGCGACTTCTAACATCAAAACTATCTTCTAATCTTTCTATATCAAAAATATTCTTCGCAAATTCTATTAAATTAGGCTCTAAATTACTTTGAATTTCAAGAAGTACTGCGGTTTTAGACAGAAGAGCTAGAGCTTGTTCATTTAATTCAGGATCAGAAAAAATTCCGTTAATTTTAGCAACTTCTATGTAGCGAGATAATCCAGTCACATCTGCAACAAATAGAGAAGCTGTCTGTGATGGATTTTTTAGGTACGGAAGAGCTACTGGTCCATCTGTTGTTGCCGTAATCACTGTAGTTAAAGAGCGTGCAAAACGATTTAAAGTGCCTAGATTGAGTTGTCTCTCAACCTCTGTTAATACTTTTAGAGCTTGTTCATTTAATTCAGGATCAGAAAAAATTCCGCTAATTTTAGCAATTTCTATGTAGCGAGATAGTTCAGCCACACTTGTAACAGGTAAAGAACCTGTCTGTGATGGATTTTTTAGGTACGGAAGAACTACCTGCTCGGGCTCAGTCGCTTTCACTAGACCATCAAGTTTGGCAATGAAACCCAACAGTTCCCTCGGAGTGTCGGTCAATCTTTCTTTTTTTATTTGTGCTTCAGCCATAACATTTCTATTATGCAGTATTGATTTGCAGTCTTCAAGAGTATTGAGAAGATCTTAATGATGGAAGGATAGTGTATTGGATGTTCGAGTTGTTGCAGAGCGCCCGAGTCTGAAAAATAAATATCCTGCGACATAGAAGTTTGGCAAACTTCTTACACTGGACCAGTATACTACTCCTTCTATGTGTTGTATTTCTTTGTGGATGATATTTCTTTCCCCAAGTGAGTTCAAAATGATTTTTGTCCAAATGTAATCAGAATTATAGTCTTTCTCAATTTTTGGCGTATGATCTGGATTTATAAAGAAGATATGCCAAGCCAAAAAGAAGTAGCAACAAATCCTTCATTAAAGATTGTCGAGAAGCCGGCACCTTTTTCAGGTTTTTTTGGGGTTCCAGGTTGGGATATAAACATGCGTCCTAAAGAGAGACACTGGAATCGTTGGGACATGACTCGAAGAACAAACCCCTTTGTTAAAGAACAAGATTCCACCGGATTTGAGGGTTACTTTGTTGGTTTGGGTCTCCCATCCGAAGAAGTTGCACTGAGAATTGCGGAGATTGGTTGCAAAGCGCTACTATCATTTGGATATTTTCACAAAAATGAACCATCTTTTTTGCGTAAAGTTTGGAAAGTGATAAAGGGGGAAGTATATGATTTGTCAATTTTAGCCGAACTCAATGCTTGTTTACTGGAAAATATGGCAAGATTAAGAATGCAAGTAGTACCTCAGCAAAATGCTGCTGGAGATGAGTTTCTCACCAATATTAGCAGGTTGGTTGATGGCGAAAGAATCTTCTATCGTGTATCGAGAGATACGACTAGCAAAGTAAGTGGAGTAATCGGTCATGGAATTGCAGTTCCGATTACTCCACCAAAGGAGCAATTAATTGCTATTAGTGTAAATGAGAGCACATTTTCGGTTGACAGGTTAAGAGAAGGTTATGCTTTTATGAAGCTATTGGGCAGAGCTGGGTATCCGCTCGTGGGGTTAGCAATGGAGCATTCGTAATGTTTCCAGTTTTGCTTTCTCGTCACTCAATTCTCTACACAAATCACGCTCAATTTCCAAAAGATTCATTGTGGAAGAAAAGATGATCCCTGCTCAAGTAGCCAAAGATAATTGTGTTACTGTGTCTGATCTTTCCCTCTGGATTGTCGATGGACAAAAACACTACCCAGAAATGAAAACTTAGTTCTATTTATCAATCTAATATTGATATTCAAAATAGAGATATCCCATCTGTTGGTACCACCCTAGTTTAAAGCCTGTGGGTCGTTATCTTTATCAGAGTCCCATATCTGAATACATCTTATCGTCTAATAAAGAAGTAAAAGTTTCACGACTCTGAGGGAACTCTTTTTTTGTATGGTGAATTTGAATACGGAGGAGTTGTATATAAAGGACTCATGAGCCAATCATTTCAAAAGACCTCTTTCTCAAAGCTCAGCAACATTCGGCAGTGTCACCAAAGCAATAGCACAAGAAAATCTTTCCGGTTTAATTAATGTGGATGTGTGGAAATTGTGGTGGAGGAGTCACGGCAGAAGAAAGTACAAGAAGAGTAACGGTGGTGGATAGACTAAGCACATCTATTATCACTGCGCTCGATCTGGGGATTACGAGTGCGATGAACTGTACGATTCACCTATTCGAACTCAGAATTGTTGCAAACACACTGACATCGCAACCCAGTTGCATATATGTAAGATCATGGTACTATTCATTAATGCAACTGAGTTGCAATAATAAATGAGGAGCAATATGCCATCACGTTGGACAGAACAATTAGCAGAAGGTCGATCAAGAAATGCGGAAAGACAGTCAGGAAGAGGTTCTCAGCTCCTTCATGAGGTGAAGAATACTCAATTAGTAGATATGGATCAAACAAAACCAGACGTAGTGGGCAGTGTTGAGAGAACTGGATCAGACTTCCAAAAACGGTTGCTTGAAAACCCAATGGATCACCTCAATAAAAACCCACGTGCGTTTGCTGAAACATGTCGGACACTTTACACACAATATGGAGCAAATTTTGAGTTCTCAGTGTTGCTGCTCCTTGATGACCCGCTCCACTATGACGCCAAGAAGAGTTTGCGTGTTGAACACAGTCAAAAACAAGCGCGGCAGTACTTCGGGAAAGCTCGACCAGTCCGAATGGATAAAGATGGACTTTCTTTATATTCCCTGCAAATTCAAGTAGTTGGAGCACGGGTTAGTGATCTCATCAAAGATGATTTGACTGGAAGGAGTCTGGCCGCATCTGTAGCAAGTAGAGAAATCGTACGCAATAGGACACGTTCTGGTTTAGGTGGAGAATGCGAAGGAAGTCAAATTACAGGAATAAAAGACCTTGGTCATCTGGCTCCTGTTCTTACTGTTATGGATGAGATGATTTCTGGACAAAACCGTGGTGTCTTAAACGCTGTTTCTCAAGCCAGCGGAAAAAAACCTCAAACAATTACAGAGCTGGCACACACGCATGGCTTAGACAAAAAAATCGCAAGTTTTGTAAGTCAAAAGTTTATGAGTCAGTCTACAGCGCTTAATCCTTTGAATGAAAGTGAATCTGGTGAGGATACTTTCATTGTTCACCCACATCTTACTGATCCAGTCATCATTATTCCCATGTGGGATGAACTAAATAATCCTCAGGGTGAGAAAAATAATTTAAATGCAAATGCTCAAGATGATGCAATTCTTGCCAGTATCGCCCTGGGTGTATTGACTACATTTGGAGTAGAAGGAATGGATCGAGTCACGATGCAAATTATAAGTTCAAACAATGGCAATAAAGTTCCGCTTCAAATACTAAAAGAAATCAATCGATGATGAGTCCTGAATATCGTGTCCGAACAGCACAGCTTATTCTTGAAGCGATACCTCAAGAAAAAGCAAATCCTGAAGATTCAACATTCACCATAAATTTTGATTTAGATGGAATAGACTCTACATTTTTCTTTAATGAAAATCAGAAAGAAGTTAGAGAGGAAAAAGCTGAAGATGCTGAAGAAGCAAGAACCACTTCGTTGAATGAATCTAAAGACAGAAAAACTAAACCATATGACAGATTGCAACCAGAAGAAGACACAACATTCTTTTTTGAATGGCTAAATACGACTGTTCCTCATGAGCAAGACTCTGATGAAGAACTCCCTCAAATTTTCCAAAAGGTGGAGGAAAAAGGGAAAAAAAGACAAGAGATGTTCCAAAAAGCTAATCCGGGTCTTGGCTCTGCAGGAAGTTTTATTTCATCTCTATCAGGCATTCTGGGAGCATGTGGACCAATTTGTGCACATACCTTGGGTGCGCTAGGAAGCACAGGCTCTTCTCTGGGTTCTGCAGGAGCTAGCTTTTCAGGACTCAGCGGGCCTGGGTTTTCAGTACATAAAAACGGGAACTTTTCTTTGGCAGGAAACGTTGATAGCCTGGCTGAGAATTTGGGTATTTCTCGAGCTGATTTACTTTCTGGCAAGTATTCTGCTCAAGATATTTTGTATCAACTTTTTTCATCATTTGGCGAAGGAATTTCTTTGATTTTTGGTTTTGGACTTGTTGAATGTTTGATTGACACCTTCTTTGATGGATTTCTCCCACAAACTACAGGCTCGGAAAGTCTACCAATGGCAGCATAATCTTGAAGAGAAATCTGGTAAAATATAGATATGTCTGAAAGAAATATAACAAAACTAGTGTATACAGAGTCTTGGAACAACTCATGGAGGATAATAGTATTTGTCGTCAAGCATCAGCACCTAACCATGATTGGGAGATGTCAGAATTGTTCGCTTTATAAGTAAAAAGTCCTACTACAGGCTGTTGTTACGTGAAGCTCCAAAATCGATGATTATTTGCAAGCCACATCAACCTATTTGAGCATAGTAAATGTGTCTTGGGGCCGCCAAAACGCTTATTGCGGAGGTGAAGGGGTTCGAACCCTTGTATCCCGAAGGATCACGCTTTCCAGGCGTGTGCAATTGACCACTATGCGACACCTCCAAAGTACTTGAGATTGTAACATGGTGCATGTCATAGTACACTTGCTGGGTTAATAATTGCTTTGGAGCTCTATGGAATTTTTGAAAGCTGTATTAGATTTTTTCTTGCATATTGATAAACACTTGATCTTAGTCACACAGCAATATGGTGCCTGGAGTTACGGTATTTTATTTGCAGTTTTATTTATGGAAACTGGTTTTGTAGTTACACCCTTTCTACCTGGTGATTCTCTCCTTTTTGCAGCCGGTTCTCTGGCCGCTTTGGGCTCGTTTAATATTTGGCTCCTTCTGGTCATCTGTATTTCAGCGGCTTTTCTTGGCGATACAGTGAACTACTGGATCGGTCATTTTTTCGGCGAAAAACTCTTTGCAAAAGATCGGGCATTTTTGAAAAAAGAACATCTACACAAGGCACAGGCATTCTATGAAAAACATGGTGCTTTGGCGATTGTCTTGGCTCGATTTGTGCCGATTGTCAGAACTTTTGCGCCATGTGTCGCTGGAATTAGCAAAATGAAGTATTCTCACTTTATGATCTATAACCTTATCGGTGGAGTGTTATGGGTGTCTATTTTCCTATTAGCTGGAAACTTTTTTGGCAACATTCCTTTCGTCAAACACAACTTTGAGTTGGTGATGGTCGTGATTGTGCTTATTTCTGTTGTACCAATCACTTTTGAATTTATTAAAGCCAAAATGGAAAAAGCAAAAGCATAACCAGCCGTTTTCCTTCGCCTTTTCTTCAGCTATACTCAGGCTATGTCTCAAATCCAAGAAGTCAAACAGGCTTCCGATATTGTCCAGATCATTTCTGAGCGCCGGCAGCTACAACGTTCCGGTACAAATTGGCGTGGACTTTGCCCATTTCATTCAGAAAAGTCCCCCTCTTTTTTTGTGAGTGAGCAGATGCAGCGCTATAAATGTTTTGGCTGTGGTGAGAATGGAGATGTATTTACTTTTTTGGAGAAGTACGAGGGCATGACGTTTGCAGAAGCCTTGCAGTATTTGGCCGATAGAGCAGGAATTACTTTGGTTCACATTTCTTTTACATCCGAGGATGACCAGCGACAACGGTTGCTCGAAATTCTTGATTTAACCAAAGAGTACTACGCCTATTTGTTAACTGAACATCAACTTGGAGAAAAAGCCAGAGAGTATCTAAAAGGTCGAGGCACGACGTCAGAATCCATCAAGGTTTTTCAAATGGGTTACTCACTCAACTCTTGGGATGGCTTGATTAAATATCTCAATCAGAAGAAGAAATATAGTATCGCTGATCTAGACGCAGCAGGCCTAATCGTCAATAAAAATGGCAAAACGTATGATCGTTTCCGTGGTCGGATTATGTTCCCTTTAACCGATCATCGCGGCAGAGTGGTCGGTTTTTCTGGCAGAGTGTTGGAAAAAGAAGCCAAAGAAGCCAAGTATATTAACAGTCCAGAAACGATGCTCTACCACAAAAGCCAAATGCTGTTTGGGTTTTCGCAGTTGTATCAAGAAATTCGTAAAGATAATGAGGTGGTGGTCGTGGAAGGCGAGTTTGACGTGATCTCCTCAGCCCAAGCTCACGTTAACAATGTAGTCGCTGTCAAAGGCTCTGCTCTCACTGAAGAACATATGAGGTTGCTCAGCCGAACAGTGACCAAAGTAATTCTCTCTTTTGATATGGATGGTGCCGGTATCACTGCCACCAAGAGAGCAATTGAAGTCGCAAAGCCATTTGGTTTGGAGTTGCGGGTGATCGACTTTGGTGTTTTGGAAGGCGCTGCTGGGGAAATTGCAAAAAAAGATCCAGACGAGTTGGCAAGAAATCATCCAGATTTATGGCGGCAAGCCGTCAAGTCGTCCATCTCGGTGTACGATTTTTTCTTACGTGCTGCAGCCAAAAAATATGACTTCCAAACGCCAGAAGGCAAACGGCAAGCCATTGATGAGCTTGCACCAATCTTTGGTCAAATTTCACATGCGGTTGAACTTGATTTTTATATCAAAAAACTATCGGCTCTACTCGATGTCAGTTTGCAAGTAGTAAAAGCAGACTTACTTAGGTTTAAGGAATTAAAGCGACGAGGTGGTGGTGCTGATATACGAGATAAAGCGACTGTTCCGACTACTGCTGATTTAAAAGTATCAACTCGGAAAAGTCGAATGGAAGACTACGTCCTATTTTTACTCTTCAATAGTCTATCTACGCAAGTCGCTTCAAGAGCTGAGAAACTGAAGCACATGGCATTTTCTAAGCCAGGCATCAAGCAAATTTTGCAGCACATTTTGGACCTACACACTGACTACGATCCTGCTACTTTTTCCAAAGTACTGGCAGAAGATTTGCAACAAGTCTTGTTTGACCTCACCGTGAACTCTGACTACCTGACCATGCTGCCAACACTTGATGTAGGAAAAGAGTGGAAAAAAGCAGTGGAAGAGCTTATTTCTCAAGATATTAGTGAAGAAACACAACGGATTCAAGAAGAACTAGATATCTTGGATCAAAAAGGTACAAAGACCTCAGAAGATGAGACGAAGTCTGTGGAACTCCTTCACAGAGTTGTGCTGCTTCGAGCCAGAAAAGGGAAGTAGATCCAGTGTTTTCCTTATTGACAATGCATACCCCCCAGGGGTATAAATACTTCAGATATGAAGACCTCCTCCACAGAGCCAAATAAAGTTTCAGATCCCGTTTTGCTTCAGCTCAAACGCATTCGTGGCCAGATGGATGGCATTATAACTATGTACGAAGCCGAGAAGACGTGCGTAGATGTAGTACGCCAGGTTATTGCAGCAAGAAACTCATTGGGAAGTGTGGCGCAGAAGCTCCTTTCTGTAGAAGCAAGTCGGTGTACCAAAGAGCGGCGAGTTGAAGATCTGCATGAGATTTTGAAAGAAGCTTTTAAGTATTAATTCATTTTATAAAGAGGAGACACGATGACTGATTCAGCCACCAAAACATCACAAACAGGTGCGATCCACCTTACGGACGCCACGTTTGAACAAACGATTAAAGATGCCGGTATGCCGGTGTTTGTCGATTTTTTCGCCGAATGGTGCGGACCGTGCAAACTAGCAGCCCCGATCGTGGAGAAACTCGCTGGTGAGTATCAGGGAAAAGCGATGATTGCGAAAGTAGATACGGACGAAAACCGTGATGTCGCAATTAAATACGGGATCATGAGTATTCCCACTGTCATTATTTTTACAGTTGAAGATGGAAAAATTAAAGAAGTAGACAGAAAAATTGGCTTTCCAGGCGAAGGCGGATACCGTCAAATGCTGGGTAAAGTAGTTCCAGAGCACAAAGAATAAAAGAATTTATGCAACAGACACAAGTCGCAATCATTGGAAGTGGTCCATCGGGGTACACTGCCGCTTTATACACTGCTAGAGCCAATCTAGCACCACTGCTTTTTGCTGGGGAGAAAAGTGGCGGGCAGCTGATGAACACGACGGATATCGAGAACTATCCCGGTTTTCCTCAGGGCATTCCAGGACCTCAATTGATGATGGATATGCGTGCTCAAGCAGAACGATTTGGATCACAAGTGATTGATCAATACGTGACGGCAGTAGATTTTTCCGCTAAGCCATTTAAACTTTGGACTCACTTTCCAGAGGGCACGACTGGGGAAATGTTGGAAAAAGCCACTCCCGAAGAAATTACTCAATTTGTCAAAACTGTGAAGGCGACCCCACACGATGTGGAAGCAGACGCGGTCATCTTGAGCGTCGGAGCACAGCCAAAGATGTTGGGAGCTCCAGGAGAGAAGGAGTTTTTGGGTCGAGGCGTAAGCACTTGTGCCGTGTGTGACGCTGCATTTTTTAGAGAGAAATCTACGATTGTGGTGGGAGGGGGCGATACTGCCATGGAAGATACATTGGCTTTAACTAAATTTGTAAAACAAGTCACTTTGCTTGTCCGTGGAGATACGATGCGAGCCAGCAAAGTCATGCAGGACAGGGTGCTCCATCACCCAAAAGTCAAAGTTCTTTTTCAAACCACCCTCAAAGAAGTGAAGGGTGAAGGGGCGGTAAAGGAAGTGGTGCTTAAAAATACGGTGACTGGAGCAGAAGAAACCCAAGTGATCGACGGTGTGTTTATTGCAATTGGTCACACGCCGATGACTCAACTTTTTGCTCAGGAAGTCAGCCTAGATAGTCATGGCTTTATCTTAACTAGACAGAGTTTAAGTGCCATGGGGATTGAAATGGCACGATTAGCGTTGACAGATGAAGGCAAGGTCGGCTTTCCCACGATGACTTCTGTAGAAGGCGTTTTTGCCGCAGGAGACGTGGTCGATACCCGATACTGGCAAGCAGTAACAGCGGCTGCTCAAGGGTGTCAGGCTGCGATCGATGCGGAGCGCTGGTTAGAGAAAAGATAAGTGCAGTCTCTTTCTTCAGCTAGGATTCGCCTTGACAGCAGAGTTGAGATCCTGTAGTTTTGCAGCACGCACAAATGACTATTTTTTACTGCGAAAGGTGAATATGGCAGCTCGTACAATCAAAGTCCCAACCAACATGGACTCCCCTCAACCAATGGCAACCTACGAGATGCCAAGGCAACAGAACGTATCTCCTTTTTCGATTGCTGCAATGGTCAGTGGTTTCACCAATAACGCAGGCCTAGTTTTCCTAGGTCTTTCAGTTTTGGTTATCGGCTTTTTAGCTGGCTCACTCTGGACTGAAAATAAGTTACTGAAGTCAGGAACTGGAATTGTTGCCGCTGCTCCACAAGCTGCACCAGCAGCACCTGGTGCTCAAGCACCTACCCCAACAACTGCCACCGTAGACGTTGGTCACTTCCCAGCATTGGGAAATAAGGATGCGAAGATCGCGATTGTCGAGTTTGCTGATTTCCGCTGTCCTTTCTGTAAGCAGTTCTTTGAACAAACGAAACCATCAATCATCAAAGACTATGTTGATACTGGTAAGGCCAAGTTTTACTACAGACAGTATCAGTTCTTAGGTCCAGCATCCACTTTAGCTGGCAATGCCGTAGAGTGTGCCAATGACCAAGGCAAGTTCTGGGAGTTCTTTGACCTCTTGTACAAGGACCAGCCATCTGAATCAGATACATCAATGTATACCAATGAAAAGATGACTGCCACAGCAACCGGTTTGGGAATGAATGGACCGAAGTTTTCAGAGTGTTTAACCACCAACAAGTTTAACGATAACTTGGGTAAAGACTTAGCTGATGGCAATCAAGCAGGTGGCGGATCACTTGGTACTCCAAGTTTCGTTATCGGTAAGATTGGAGCTGACGGTAAAGTCACAGGCTCACTTGTGATCGGCGCACAGCCATATGCTGCTTTTAAAACAGCCTTAGACGCTATTAAATAGGTAAAAGAAACGTGCAAACAGTCCCATGTCTAGCGCGTGGGACTGTTTGGTTTAACCATTTGCGTGTATAATGTCGCAACCTCCACATATGACCGATAAAAAAAAGACCAAATCCCCCATTAAAGCTGTTAAGGCGAATAAAGTTGCACAACCTGATAAAGTTGCACAACCTGATAAAGTTGCACAACCTGATAAAGTTGCACAACCTGATAAAGTTGCCAAGCCAATCAAAACGGACAAACCTGCCAAGCAAAAAAAAGTAGCCAAAGAGAAGACTGTTTCAGAGTCTATTCCAAAAGCCCTAACTACTGATTTAGCCACTCTTTTGCAAAAAGCAGTTACTCGCGGCTACGTCACCCAAGAAGAAATCTTGGATACGATGCCAGAGCCAGAGCTCTATGTTGACGCCCTAGATGACTTCTATGAGGCCATTTTCAAAAACAATATTGATATCTTTGAATCTGTCTCTGAAGAGGAGATTGCTGAAGCCACTACTGATATTCAAAAAGAGCTGGACGTCTTGACTAGTTTGGAGTCAAAAGCTGGCACTGATCCAGTCAGAATGTACCTAAAAGAAATTGGTCGGATTCCTCTTTTAACTCGAGAGCAAGAAATTGATCTAGCTCAGCGGACTGAAGCTGGAGATCCCAAAGCCAAAGAAAAACTAACCTCTTCCAACTTGAGACTGGTTGTCTCTATTGCCAAGAAGTACATTGGTCGAGGTATGACCTTCTTAGACTTGATTCAAGAGGGCAATAAAGGCTTAATTCGGGCAGTAGAGAAGTACGATTGGACCAAAGGCTTTAAGTTTTCTACCTACGCTACTTGGTGGATCCGCCAAGCGATTACCAGAGCCATTGCAGATCAAGCGCGAACAATCCGTATTCCCGTTCACATGGTGGAAACCATTAACAAGTTAATGAGAACATCCCGCAAGTTAATGCAGGATCTGGGTAGAGAGCCAACCGCAGAAGAAATTGGTGTGGCCATGGAAATGGAACCCAACCGCGTCCGTGAAATTTTGAAAATTTCTCAGAAAACGACCTCCCTAGAAACTCCAATTGGGGATGAAGATGACAGTTACTTGGGCGACTTCATTGCAGATGAATCTCAAATTTCCCCATATGAAGCCACTTCGCAGCGGATGCTCAAGGAAAACGTAGACGAAGTCTTAAACGCCTTGTCTGACCGAGAGGCTCGGGTACTCAAGATGCGTTTTGGGTTGAATGGCTCACGACCGATGACCTTGGAAGAAGTTGGTCAGAAGTTCGGTGTGACTCGAGAAAGAATCCGTCAAATAGAAGCCAAAGCCCTCCGCAAGTTGCGCCACCCAAGTAAGCGCAAGCGATTACAGGATTTCTTAGATTAAGACTGCTTTGCAGAAGTACAGGCTGAATTAAGCCTGGGTTGCTTTGCACCCAAAGATTGGTAAAATAACACAGTAACATTCCCTGGTAGCTCAATGGTAGAGCAATTCGCTGTTAACGAAAAGGTTCTAGGTTCGAGTCCTAGCCGGGGAGCCATCCATTTCTTACTCGAACCGTTAACTTGCCATTGGCAATCAACGGTTTTATGTACTCACTTGGCAGAGCTGTCACAATTTTCCCATCTTTGACCATAAACTTACTGAAAAAGAGGTCTAGGTACTCACGCTTCATTTCTGGCTCAGCATCGTGGTAAGTCTGCTTAATGTTTTCAGCCATATCAACCAGTCTTTCAACTTGGCTGAGCCCTTTGGAGTAGTCTTTGGTGGTTTTAGCGAGTCCGTCTTCAATACCTTCGAGGTCAGCTTCCAAACGAGCGATGACCCGTTGGTATTGGTCTTTCTTAAATGTTCCATCAAGCAAGTTATCCTCAGCATTCCGAATCTTGATATCGATAGCTGTTTTTTGGTTGACTAAGGCTTGTCGCTCATCATTGGTGGTGCCTCTGAGTGACTCCACAATGTCTTTAGCCTTACTCCTGAGTTCATTGGCGTATTGCTCAGTCATCTCGACTTTGCCAAACCATTTTTTAACCTGCTTTTCTAACTCATCAATATCACTGTAAGTACCTTTTTTGCAGGTGCCACAGTGGTAGTGCCGATACAGTTTGCCACGCTTGAGATGTTGCTCTCCATAAAATCGCCCCTGACAATCTTCACAATAAAGAAAACCATTCAGCAAGAAATTGTGCTTGCGTTTACGACTGCCGTTTTGGTTGTGAGTGTTCATAACTCGTTGGCATAAGAGCCATGTATCATAATCCACCAGTGGCTCATGGATGCCTGGCTCAATTTTACCTCTCCACACCATTTTGCCATAGTAAAAGGGACTGCGTAATACTCTATGAACAACACTTTCTTGAAGCGTACCGCCATTTTTGGTAATTAAACCAAGTGAAATCATTTTAACTGTGAGTGTTTCAATGGAAAAACTACCTGACGCATAAAGTTGGAACATTTTAGTAATGAGTGGGGCGTGTACTGGGTGAGGAGTGACTATGCGTTTATCTAGCTGGCTTGTCGGATTTATGTTGATGGAGTTGATATAGCCAAGGGTCTAGTAAAGATAAGCACAAATTAGCGTGCTAAAATAGCGACTAGATCAATGAAAAACAAGTATTGCAGGCGTTCACGAATCACTGAGGTAAAATTTCGCAAGATTTTAGATTGCTTTTCCAAAGATTTAGACACATATTTAACAGCTGAAATTTCTGGTATTTCTAGGCAAAGTATCTCAATTATTTCCAAAAGTTACGAGAACAAATAGCTATTCTACTTGAGAATGAGCAGTCGTTTTCAGGAGAAATTGAGGTAGATGAGAGTTATTTTGGAGCAAGAAGAGTAAGAGGAAAACGAGGTCGAGGAGCGGGTGGCAAAATATTAGTTCTAGGTATTTTAAAGCGTGGTGGCAAGGTTTACACACAAATTATTCCAAGAGCTACAAAGAAAAATATACTTCCCATCTTGAGGGGAAAGATACTGGAAGAGTCTACTGTTCATACTGATGGCTGGAAAAGTTATGATGGATTAATTGATGTTAATAATTTCAAGCATTATCGGGTTTACCACTCAAAAGATGAGTTTGTTAGAGGAAAGTCACATATAAATGGCATTGAGAGCTTCTGGAGCTTTGTAAAAAGACGAATGAGGAAGCAAAACGGTGTGAGGAAGGTTAAGTTTCTGTTACACTTAAAAGAAAGTGAATGGAGATGGAATCACAGAAATGACGATTTATACAAAATATTACTTAAAGAATTAAAGAAAAATCCGCTCTAATCTTTACTAGACCCTTTGTTGATACTTACTATCTTTACTACTGTGCGTTGCTCGGATTTCAAGCACTTGATCGTTATTAATACTGCCACTCAGGACCATTGAATATTTTACTTTTTGAACTGGAAGCGACTCACCGGTCAAACTTGACTCGTCTACTGACGAAGATCCTGAGGTGATCTGTCCGTCTATCGGAATCAATTCGCCAGGCTTAACGACGAAAATTTGGTCAATGATCACTTGATCAACGGTGATATCTTTGAGTCCATTTTCCTCTTTTAAATGTGCAATTTTTGGTGCACGTTCAATGAGTGCAGTTAATTCTTTTTTGGCCCGCTTCAGAGCAAAGTTTTCTAGTGCTTTACCACTAGAGAGCATCAGAAGAATGACCGCTCCAGCCAGATGCTCACCGATTGCTAAGCTTGCCATGATTCCAACTGCAGCAATCAGGTCTACACCAAAATGTTTGGCGAAGAATGACAGCACCATCTGCAGAAAAAAAGGAATACTTCCAATCATCACTACCCAAAATAGAAGGACTTGAGCGACATCGGACAGATTAAAGATCCATAATATCCCACTCACAATCAATCCGGAAATGACGATCAATGGCACATATTTCTCAATTCGATCAAGGATATTTCCAAGTTGTTGTAAGTACTTCGTCAACGTCATGTCTCCATGATACTCCGATTGTGATGACTACAACTAGGGAGGACAGATGCTGGAAACAAGCAGTCCTTATCAGAGCATCTCTCGTATCTTTCTTTCCTAAATCAAACAATCCGTATACACTAGAGACCATGTCTTTTTCAAGCAAGATATTCATAACGGACGCCACCTTTCCGGTTTCTGTGTTTGATCAAAAAAATCAAATTTTCAAAGGTGAAGTTTGGGGGATATCCTCAATCAATGAAAAAGGACCGTTTAGTATGAGAGTTTTACACGGTAACTTCATTACCGTGATTCAGGATGAGTTGGTGCTGTGGTCTAGCGCCAAAAATCAACAAAAAATTATAGTTGATAGAGGTATTTTACGCTGCTTTGATCAAAAAGTAGAAATTTATCTCGGCATTTCTGGCGACGACGATGAACCAGAAGCTCCTAGTAGATCAGAGTAACGAGCAAAGTCACGATCCTAAGGTTGCAAGAAGTCAGTCGTACCTAAATTTCCTAATCGCAAGAACTTGTCAGGGTCTACCTCGTCAAACTCTCCACTCAAAATTCGTCGAACGTCTTTGACTGTTTCTAACCGCGTGGTGTGAGTACCTTCTTTGCCAGTCTGCAGGGCTACTACGCTAAAATTCTGAGTCATATAGTTTTTAAGTAGCATTGAGCGGGTATAAACTTCTTTATTTTCTGGTGTCAGCTCTGAAGCTCCAACTAACGCAACGAGTCGTTCAACTTTAGCGGCTTCTTCTAACAAGGCTTTACTTTCCAAGTTCGCTTGATAATGTTCTTCTCCTGCAAACTCGGGTGTTAGAGCGGAAGACATCGATTGTAATATATCCACAGCTGGCAACCGGCCTTGTTGGTAAATCTCGCGTGACAAAACCACGATGGTATTTAAATACGGAAAGGTGGATTGAACACTGAGATCACTCGCATCATCCGATGGCATATAAATGGCTTCAATGGCCGTAATGTTGCCTTTGGTAGTAGAAGTTAAGCGCTCGTGCAAATCAGCAATTTCTGAGGGCAAGGTTGATTGATAACCGTCTTCTGAGGGAATGGTGTTCATCAAGGTTGATAATTCATATCCGGCCTGATTATAGCGGTAGACATTGTCCATAAAGAACAATACTTCTTTACCAAAGTCATCTCTAAATGATTCAGCGATGGCGGCTCCTGCTAAGGCTGTTCTAAACCGCAAGGCCGGCTTTTCTCCCATTTGTGCAACCATAAGCACCGTGTCTTTCATCACCCCAGCCTCTTGCAAAGTGGCTAATAATTCTTGGGCTTCGCGTGAGCGTTCTCCCACCGCCGTAAAAACTGACATAGTTTTTTTATGACTCTCTTGATTGCTTTGAATCACAATATTATGAATTAATTCTGTCAACAGTACTGTCTTCCCTAAACCAGCTCCACCAAATAAACCCACTTTCCCGCCGCGCAAAACTGGCGCAAAAAAGTCAATGACTTTAATGCCAGTTTCAATAATTTCTTGTGGGACGACAATTTCTTCTAAGGCTCTCTTTTTGTGCTTAAATAAGGGAATGTGGTCTTCACTGGACAATGGTAAAGGTTTGCCATCTAAGGCCTCGCCAAATAAATTAATGGCTCTCCCAATCACTGCCTTACCAGTCGGAATGTGTAAACGTTGATGAGTATAAATCACGGCTTCACCGCGGCGTAGAGGCACATTTTCACGCAAAACCAAACAATAAAAAGAGTTGGGGGTGGGCGATGACATGTAGACTTCCAAACGGGAATGCACGTCACCTTGCAACCGCAAGACATCATGAATAGCTGGTAAGTCACCAGTGCACTCAATTTCCACCACTTCATTGTGGACTGCACTAATATAACCAATGACTACGCTCATATATTCCTTTAGGTCCAACAACTAATACCGGCTAATCGTTGGAGTTGTTTACGGTTTTGAATGCCCCGGGCTAAGACTTTCCGGCGACGTTCTAATATCGTGACTTCTCGTTCTAAATTATTCAATGATGATTCGAGGGTGGTAATCCGTGAACCTAAGTTGGCCAAACGTGACTCATCAAGGGTTAAACGAAAGAGCGTGGCCGTAATTTGTGTTTCAAAAAAAGTCACTATGTTTTCTAAACTGGGCTCAAATAAAAACTTACGTTTGCTTTCTGCTGCTCCGGACCGTTCTTCCATTAAAGAAGTTTCACCACTAATGTTAACAGTCACTGGTCTTTGATCAACCAAGCTCACGTACTTGCCTTCAAAAATATCAATTCGTTGATACTGTAACAAAGTACTGACTAATGGTTTTAGCAATTCAGGTTCCGGATGACTAATAGAAATTTCTGAGTATAAAAAATGATATGTATCACCAAAGGCTTGCTCAAACAAACGTTTGCCAATTTTACCAATAATCACAATCTCCGAGGTTTCTTTCCGCACCTCTTCCGCAAAAATATGGAACACTTTAGCGATAATATCACCCGTGAATAATTGATTAGTGGAAATAAAAACAATTACTGACTTTTTTTTATTTGTTTCCTCATCGATTTCCTGGCGTTTTCTACCCCGTTGTTCTAGTAACTTTTGAATCATTTGCCGCTCAGCAGATTTAACGTCATAAAAAATATCAAAGATACCCTCCATATACTTACGCGTTTCCAGAGCTGACTGGCGAACTTTTTGAATCTTCATGACTGTAATTTCTTGGGTGGCTTGCACTAATTCGTGCATCTCCATGGAAAACTGATAGTGCTGGTTGAGTTGTTTTAAGCTTGGCATACTTTTAGTAAGAGTGATTTGTGTCGCTCCAGGTTTTCAGATAGTTCTTTAAACGAAGGTAATGCAGCCAACCGATCCAACGTTTCTTTAGTCTTGGGTTGCTGCGTATAGTTTTTGACACAGACATCTCGTTGAAGTACTAAATCCTGAGGCGCAGTGTCATTAAACCAATCAAGAAAAATACTGCTCGCAAAGAAAACCATCACTGCTGGCGGCACACTAATGTTTTTGGTTTGGTTAAAAAAGGCCATTAAGACATCACCACGAGCTAATAAAACTCTGGTGTAGTCATTTAGTTCGGCTCCAAAGTGTGACAATTTCCGAGTCTTTTCGTACTGACTTAAAAATAAACTCAAGCTGTAATTCAGGTCCCGTTCTACAGGTGTTTGGGTTTGTTTACCTACGCGAGTGACTGATAGCCCAGCGTGAATAGCTGGCCGCATCCCGCGCGTAAATAATTCAGTATTAAAAAACAAATGGCCATCAGTGATACTAATTAAATTGGAAACGATAAAGTTAGTCAGTTCCCCATCCCGCGTTTCTGCCACTGGCAAACAGGTAATAGCCGCGGTTTTACCATTGGGTAAATAAAAGTTGCCGGCCCTTTCTAACAATCTAGCATGGGTAAAAAACATATCGCCAGGATATGAATCCCGACCCGGAAAATGTTTAGCTAAGAGTGAAATTTCGCGGTAGTATTTCGCATGGGTGGTTAAGTCATCTAAGATCACGACCACGTCATGACCTAGGTCGCGAATGTACTCCGCTACGGTCATGGCTGTGAAAGGGGTCATAGTTATGGCACTGGGCGTGTCAGCCGAAGTGGATAGGACGAGACAACATTTGTCTAGAATCTTGGCCTTAGCCAAGGTTTCTTGGAGTTCTTTGACTTCATCAGATTTTTTACCAATACTGGCATAGACCACAATATTACCTAAAGCAATTTGCATTTTGGCTGTCTGCACCAAAAACGTGGTTTTGCCGGTTTTGCGATCACCCACAATTAATTCGCGTTGACCTTTACCTAAAGGCAATAATAAATCTGCGAGAGCCACGCCCGTTTTGAGGGTTTGGGTAATCGGTGCTCGCCGCTCCAAAAGCACAGGGGGAATATCAATGTCTCGTTTTTCTTTGGGATGATCGCAGTCAGGAGTTGAGCCCAGATGGTTGCCAATCGCATCAATGCTACTCCCAATAATGTCAGGGCAGAGTCTGAGGGATAACTTACGATCACTCGCTTCCACTTGGCTGCCTACCCGCGGAATATCGCGGCCAAAAGCCATAATGGTGACCGAATTTTTATCCGTGGAGAGGACTTGACCAAAGCCACCTTCTCCAAAGTGCACTAGTTCTTGGGGATACACCGACTGCAAGCCATTCGCTTGCACAATCGGATAGCGCACAGCCGTCACCTGACCTTGTGATGAGGGTGTATTGGCGGAAGCTGAATTGTGGTTAGTTGTAGGGGGCATAGAAAGGTTCTTAAGTCATTAAATCGTAGTAATAAAATAAGCCGCCCCCAAACCCGTACCTAGCAGAGCCAGGCTAATGGCGACATTCAGCATCATGCCTAGTAAAATTTGAGGCACTGCAATGGGATTGCGACCCAGGGCTTCAGTCCCGTTACGTACAGCCCGACCAAACGTCATAAAGGTGAAAATTAAAGTGGATATCATCACGACCGCCCCTACCACATATCTAAAAACTGATAACGGATCTTCAGTAAAAGCCAAGTTAGTGACTTGCAGCACACTCAGTAACCGCGAGCCAATTTGTTCTGAATCGGGCGAATCAGCCGCAAAGTCAAAACCAATATCTAAAGCCACTAGGACCACATCAGTCTCAGAGCCAGTGGGAGTAAAGTCTTCTTGGGCCACACCCAAAATAAAACCAGTTTTAGTGGCCCGCATCGCCACTCCGGGAGTGGTAGAGCTGGTCAATCGATCCCCTTGACGAATGGGACCATTGTCTGCATTGACGCGGACTGCCGCCTGGCCATTACTGACCACCGGGCGGGTATTAAGGTTGGAGCCATAGCGAATCGACATGGCGGATTTACTACTTAAAACCCCCACAATATTTTTATCATAGGCTTCTGTGCTTAAATGATATGTATTATCTTTGATAGCAATGATCTGACCGTCTCGGAGATTCTCACCCTCAATAGGTAATGACTGGGCCATTCCCAGTGATAAATCTTGAGCTTGGATGAGAACTGGTGTGCGCAATAATACCACCAAAAAAAAT
>Ga0209181_10002428_pt1 | contig 30543 bp, 27 predicted proteins | sample MAT05_FD_187208 | JGI IMG/M metagenome (GOLD analysis project Ga0209181, IMG submission 187208) | Freshwater microbial communities from Lake Fryxell liftoff mats and glacier meltwater in Antarctica - MAT-05 (SPAdes) (version 2) | ecosystem: Environmental > Aquatic > Freshwater > Ice > Liftoff... | reverse complement strand
ATTTTTCCTTGCGGGTCAACTAAAATCGAAAAAGGTATGGCACTGATGTTATAATCTCTTGCAGCCTGCGAATCAAAATATTTCAGGTCGCTAACGTGCGTCCAGGTTAAGCCGTCTTCGGCAATTGCTTGTACCCAATCTGCTTTGGTTCGATCGAGTGATACACCAAACACTTCAAAGCCTTTGTCCTTAAATTTGTGATAAGCCTTTACAACATTGGGGTTTTCTCTGCGGCACGGACCGCACCACTTCGCCCAAAAATCTACCAACACGTACTTACCGCGTAAAGAAGAAAGCGCAATGGTTTGACCTTCAGGATTGGCCAGCGCAATTTCGGGCGCTGGCTGACCAATAGCCGTGACTTTCATTTTTTCAACCATGTCGGTAAAGTCTTTGGTATACTCCGATTCTGGCCAGGAAGTCTTAAACTTTTCAGCTGAGGAAACATAGAGATCAAAATATCTATCGCGATCCAATAGATTGTTTTGTTGCAACAAATTTAATAAACCAAGAGAAGCTGGTTGAGCCTTTAAGGTAGCAGCTACCTGATCATACCCCTTGTTCAATGCATCCATGTACTGAAGTTGTAACTCACCAATTCGCTCCATGTCCTGATTAGAAGAGGCCAATGAAAATTCAGTTTGTATGTCCATCATAGCAGGAGAATCTTGTGTGCGTTTCATAATTTCCTGCACCTGTGTAATCAAATCCTGATCAGGAGAACCTTTAACTAAAGAATATCCATTTTGATTATTCCCATCTACACTAATTTCAATATCTGCCTTGTCCAATATAAAATTGAGCATTTGCTTGTCGTAAAAATTAATCTGGTAATATCCGGGCTCAGTTAAACGGAGCGTTTTTTCATAGGTGTAATTGCTCTTTAATTTAATGGTATCTCTTTCACCTGAGTCATCGCGCGTGAGTTTCTGAATGGAGATTTCTCCTTGTTGGGGGAATCCCACCTTTCCGCGAATCGTTACATCCCAACCCGGTTGCTGTTGCTTGTTACAGCTAAGTGCAACCACAGCAATCAGTACTAAGACAAATAATTTATTCACGTTTCTCATATTTCAATCAACTCATTTTTTTAATTAATAATTCAGTTGCCAGTTTGGGATCAGCTTTTCCTTTTGTTCGTTTCATCACTTCGCCCATAAACATACTGATAATTGCCTTTTTGCCCTTCTTATATTCTTCAACTTTTTCAGGGAATTGTTGAATCACAGCTTCCACTATAGGCATAATCGAATCTTCATTGCTATCCTGGATAAGATTCAATTGTTGAGCAATCTCTAAAGGTGACTTTAACGGGTTCTGCAATAACTCAGGAAACAGTTTTTGTGAGGCAACAGCAAAATTCAGTTTGCCTTCATCGATAAGCGTAATTATCTGTGCTAACACAGCCGGGGATATTGGCAATTGATTAGCCAATAGATTGGAATCATTCAGCCAGGATTTCACCGGCCCCATCATCCAGTTTGAAGCTGCCTTAAAATTAGTTGTATGCTTACAGACTTCCTCAAAGTACAAGGCCATCTCTTTTGAATCCGTAAGCACTTGCGCATCGTAAACCGGAAGATTATAAACGGAGATAAGTTTCTGTTGCAAAGCGCGAGGCAATGGAGGCATTGAATTGATTACTTCTTGCAACCAGGTTTCCGAAACTTCCATTGGACTTAAATCCGGATCGGGAAAGTAGCGATAGTCATTTAACTCTTCCTTAGTGCGCATGCTGTGCGTTAGTCCGGTGTTTGCATCGAACGTGCGCGTTTCAGAAATAACAGCCTCGCCCTTTTCCAAGATTGCAAACTGACGTTCTGCTTCATGATCAATTGCGCGCTGCACATTACGAATAGAGTTCATGTTCTTGATCTCCACTTTCTTTCCATACTCTTTTGCATCTTTCAACATGAGTGAAACATTCGCATCACAGCGCATGGAGCCTTCTTCCATATTGCCATCGCAGATTTCGAGATAGCGAACTAATTTTCTGATTTCAGTCAGTAATGCATAGGCTTCTTCAGAACTACGAAGTGCCGGCTCGGTAACAATTTCAATCAATGGCACTCCCGACCGATTAAAATCTACAAGTGTGTCCGTCTCACCATCCAGGTGAATTGATTTACCTGCATCTTCTTCGATATGAATGCGATTCAATGGAATATTCGAGTCGCCCGCTTTTGTAGTGATTGTTATATACCCGCCAACACAAATTGGTGTTCGATCTTGTGTAAGCTGGTATCCTTTTGGTAGATCAGGATAAAAATAATTCTTACGATCAAAAATTTGCCAACGCGAAATCTCGGAGTTACACGCCAACCCCATCTTCATTGCAAATTCTGCCGCTTGTTTATTTAGCTTAGGGAGTGTGCCTGGATGAGCCAGCGTGATGACACTTAAATTTGTATTGGGTGCATCACCGTAGGCAGCCGAATCGCTGTTGTATATTTTACTTTTTGTCAGTAATTGTGCATGTACTTCCAGACCAATGACGACTGTATACTTATTTTTAACTTGCGCCTTCATCAACTCAATTTGTATAAATCCACTACCGATAGATTCTTTATTTTTTTGAAATCTGAAAAGTTTCTTGTTAAGAGCGCAAAGTTTGAAACAATAGCCGTTAAGGCAATAATCGCATCGGGGAGTTGTATTTTATATGATTTTCTTAAAGCAATTGTTTCATCAACAATTTCTTCTGAAAGCCCAACTATAAGCGAGGATTTTACAAAATCTTTAATCTCCTGGGTAACTAAAGAAAAGCCTAACAATTCGATTTTTGTGATAATAGAAATACAAGGGTCAGTATCAATACATTCCATCACAAGTTTTTTTCCCTTCCCAGACAATCGATTTACAGAAAAATCGATCACTACGTTGGTATCAATTAAATACCTCTTTCCCATTCTGATCTCATTTTTCTTAGTTCAGCATCTTGTTTGAGTGCCTGAGTGCGTGTGATACTTCCCGCTAATCTAGTTGAGAGTTTTTTAGAAGGGCTTTTAGCTTTGTCTTTCAAAAGTCGAATCAAATTCAAATCCTCTAAATTTTTTAAAATCTTCAGAGCCTTGCTATCGTTTATTTCTATCGTAATCTGCTTCATACACAAATTTACTTAATTAATTCTTTTGCCTTTACTAACACATTATCCAAACCTTCCAACTTCTTCCCTCCTGCTGTAGCAAAAAACGGTTGCCCACCGCCACCACCATCAATTTCTTTCGCTAATTCTTTCACAAGATTGCCCGCATGAAATTTATTTGTCGCGGCTAATTTTTCGCCAATCATTACCGTTACTTGGGGTTTTCCATCAACATCAGCGGCTAGCACTAATAGCAAATCATCAAACTGATTTCTTAATGCATAAGCAATATTTTTAAGCACATCAGCATTTGGCACGTTCACACGCTCAGCGATGTAGGTAATACCATTTTGCTTTACAGCTTTTCCGGCCAATTCATCTTTCATTACGTTGGCTTGTTGCTGATACAACACCTCAAGTTTTTTCTCAAGCGCATGCTTTTCTTCCACCAGGCTTTGAGCCGATTCAGTAAGATCTTTAGGATTCTTTAAAATCGTTTTTACTTCACTAAGCAACGCAAGTTGTTCATTCACATAATGCTCAGCGCCTTCACCGGTAACTGCTTCAATCCTGCGAACGCCTGCAGCTACTGAACTTTCAGTAATAAGTTTTAGTAATCCGATTGTACCTGTTGCTGATGCATGCGTGCCTCCACATAGTTCAACTGAAAATGTTGGATCGAATGTAATCACACGAACAAACTCACCATACTTTTCTCCAAACAAGGCCATAGCACCAAAACTCTTGGCTTGCTCAATAGGCACGTTTCGCTTTTCATCCAAGTGAATATTCTCGCGGATCTTTTGATTTACGATTGTTTCAACCTTTGAAATCTCTTCGGGGGTCATCGCAGCGAAGTGCGAGAAATCAAATCGCAAAATCTTTTCATTAACCAATGATCCTTTCTGTTCAACATGTTTTCCTAATACCTGACGCAGGGCAGCATGCAACAAGTGTGTTGCTGAGTGATTGCTGGTAGTGCGACTTCTTTTGCTTTTATCCACAACCGCATGAAAAACTCCAGCAAGACTTTCAGGAAGTTTATCGGCATAGTGAACAATTAACTCACTTTCCTTTTTAGTATCGGTGATGAAAATTTTCTCATTCGCATTCTCAATAAAACCTGTATCCCCTACCTGGCCACCACTTTCGGCATAGAATGGTGTTTTATCAAATACGAGTTGAAAGAGTTCTTTATTCTTTTGTTTGATCTTACGGTACTTAACAATTTTTGAATCCGTTTCAACTTGATCGTAACCAACAAACTCTGGTTTAATATCATCCCCTACTGCAATCCAATCTCCAGTTTCTTTTGTTGCATCAACTTTGGATCTGGCTTTTTGCTTTGCCATTTCTTCGTGAAAACCCTTCTCATCAACTGAAAATCCACGCTCGCGCGCAATCAACGAAGTAAGATCAAAAGGGAAACCAAATGTATCATAGAGTTCGAAGGCAAAGTAGCCGGGTATAATTCCGTTGCTCGAAATCTTATAACGAATGTCTTCTGTATCCAACACTTCAATTGCATCACCAACAGATTTTGAGACTATGAGTTTTGACGTATCTACGATTTCATTTTTCGCAGGTAAAACATCATCGATTCGTTTCAACCCTTTCTCCAAAGTCCTTAAAAAAGAAATTTCTTCTTCATGCACAACACGGGTTACATAATCACTTTGTTGGTGTAACTCCGGAAACACGTCCTTCAGTTGATTTGCTAACAGCGGCACCAACCTGTGTATAAAGGGCTCCTTAAAATTCAAATACGAAAACCCGTAGCGAACCGCTCTTCTTAAAATTCTTCGGATCACATAACCAGCTCCGGTATTACTTGGCAACTGACCATCCGCAATAGCGAATGAAACTGCACGAATGTGATCGGCCATTACGCGAATTGCTACATCAATTTTAACCTCACCCCCTTGCCCCCTCTCCAGAAGAGAGGGGGAAGTCTCACCACCTTGCCCCCTCTCCAGAAGAGAGGGGGAAGTCTCATCCTCGAAAGGTGCGGTAGCAACTCCATATTTTACATTTGCGTTCAAAGCAATAAAATCAATCAATGGACGAAATACATCTGTATCGTAATTAGATGTCTTACCCTGAATGGCCATGCACAAGCGTTCGAAGCCCATGCCGGTATCAACATGTTTATCAGGCAGTGGTTCTAAAGCACCCGAAGCCAATCTGTTGAACTGAATAAATACGAGGTTCCAGATTTCAACTACTTGCGGATGATCACTATTCACTAAATCCTTACCTGGCGCTTTCTTAACATCGGCATCGGATCGTAAGTCAATATGAATTTCGGAACACGGACCACACGGACCTTGCTCACCCATCTCCCAAAAGTTATCCTTTTTACTTCCGTGGAGAATGTGGTCTTCAGAAACAAATTGCTTCCACAAATTTTTCGCTTCTTCATCAACCGGAAGGTTATCATTTTTATCGCCACCAAAAACAGTTACATACAATCTGTCTTTTGGAAGTCCATAAACTTCAGTTAATAATTCCCACGCCCAACCGATCGCCTCTTTTTTAAAGTAATCCCCAAAACTCCAATTGCCCAGCATCTCGAACATGGTGTGGTGATAAGTATCTAACCCCACATCTTCAAGATCATTATGCTTTCCACTTACGCGAAGACATTTTTGAGTATCGGCAACACGCTTGCTTGAGGAGACAGAATTGCCCAAAAAGTAGTCTTTGAACTGCACCATACCCGAGTTGGTAAAGAGCAAAGACGGGTCGTTTTTCAACACCAAAGGGGCTGAGGGTACTATTTTATGACCCTTATTTTCGAAAAAATCAAGGAATTTTCGTCTGATTGTTGCTGAATCCATCAATTCTAAGTGAATTTTAACTTTTGACTCCGGGGTTTTCTATATATTTATCGGTTTGAAACCCAGATAAACGACAAAATTAAACCGCTTAGCATCAATATGAAAGGAAACGGTGAAATTCGACAACCAACAAATTCTAAGTCTCGCCAGAGTGGAATTCAACATGCGTTAACCTAATGGCGAAATCAAAATTCCAGTATAATTCTAAAACATTACGTTTCGAGCGTACCAAAATTTCTGTGCTCTCAGTATTGGGTTCAGGAATTAGCTACCTCATTTTCGGGTTTCTCTTTTTTGTTGGATTAGTGTTGTTACAGAATTTTATTGTTGAAACTCCTGTAGAAAAAAAGTTACGCGCTGAAAACAAAGCTCTTGAAAAACATAAGCTGGTATTGACATCTCAACTTACTGAATCGAACGAACAACTGGCCGATTTAAATAGCAAGGATCTTTCTTTATATCAAAAGCTTTTTGAAACTAATCAGCCTAAAGAGTCTTCACCCGTATTTCCTGAGCGCGAAGAATTATTGCTAGCGGGTGCTGGTGACTTTAATGAATCAGTTACTCAGTTAGGTCAGAGGTTTTCAGAACTCCTTAATTCCGCGAAAGCTACCAGCCGGTTTTATCAGTCGAGTGCAAGTGTGAAAAAAGAAGATGTTTCCATGCTTAGCACAATCCCTTCCACGGCTCCGGTTGAAAATTTTGAAGTAACCAAGTTGGTTTCTGGTTTTGGCAAGCGCATTAATCCTTTTCATAAAGGTCAATATCACCACGATGGTGTTGACATTGCGTCTCCACGCGATACTCCCGTTTTAGCGGCAGGGCCTGGCCGAGTACTTATTACCAAGCGAAGTGACCTGGTTGCTGGGTATGGAAACTTTGTAGAGATAGATCATGGAAATGGATATGTAACACGCTATGGTCACCTTGAAGAAATAATTGTGCGGCAAGGACAAGTATTAAAGAAAGGACAGGTTATAGGCTCAGTTGGTTCAAGCGGTGGTTCTATTGCACCTCACCTTCATTACGAAGTAATTGTGGATGGGAAAAACCTTGATCCTGTTAAATTTATTTTGGAAGGAATCTCAGCTGATCAGTATAAAGTTTTGTTAATGCAAAGCAGCAAACAAAATCAATCCCTCGATTAATGGCGAAAGTTCAATACACATATAACACGCAAACCTGTAAATACGAACCCATCGTTATTTCGCCCAAAGTAGCAGGGCGTAGACTGTTAATCTTTATGGGGATTTCATTTGCGATGGGCTTGGCCGGGCTTGCCTATTTCAACTACAAGTTTCCGTATATTGATGAAACCTTGCAGACCGCGAAAAATGAAAGTTTAAGAGCTGATTGGAAAGTTCTTTACAAACAATTAGAACGCACCTCAACTCAATTGAGCACGCTTGAGCACAATGACGACAATAATTACAGGGTGATTCTCGATCTAGAACCATTAGACCAGGCACAACGTGAAGCCGGTGTGGGTGGTCGTGAGAAGGAAAGCGAAACAATCCCCTACTCATTAATCAGAACTGCTTATCAGCAATCAGAAAAAATAAAAAATAGATTAGAGATAGAGGCTCAATCACTACAACAGTTGATGGATGAACTCACGAAGAAAGAAAAAATGTGGGCTTCGCGACCAGCTATTCAACCCGTTAGTAATAAAGATCTCGTACACCTGCACACTATTTTTGGTTTGCGCATGCATCCTTTATTGGGATATGTTAGGCCGCACAATGGACTAGATTTTACAGCCCCGGCAGGAAGTCCTGTTTATGCAACCGGTGATGGAAAAGTAAGTAATGCGCAGCGTTCAAAATCTTATGGCAATGTGGTTTACATCGATCATGGGTATCAATTTGAAACCCGCTATGCACACCTCACCAATTATATTGTTGGAGTTGGACAAGTGGTAAAGCGCGGACAAATTATTGGTTATGTAGGTAACACGGGATTGTCTGTATCGGCACACCTTCACTATGAAGTACTTTACAAAAATGATGCAATCAATCCGGTCAACTTCTTTCAGCGCGATCTCAACAACAAAGAATATGAAAAGTTGATTGAAGTTGGCAGCCAGTCTGCAATCTCTCTGGATTAATTTCAATATTGCTTCTCTCATCAGCTTCTTCTGTCTTTCTTTGTGGCCTCAAACTTTCCTATGCAAAAAATTGCCTTAATAATTTTATTACTGATTTCAGTTTTGAATCTCTCCGCTCAAAAGAAAGATACCGTTACCATTATTGGTGTGGGTGATATTATGATGGGCAGTAACTATCCCAATGGCGGAGTATTGCCCCCTAACCATGGACACGATTTATTGAAGGAAGTAACCCCCATTCTTTCCAGTGCAGATGTGACCATGGGAAATTTGGAAGGTGTGCTTTTAGATGAAGGAGGAACCGCCAAAACCTGTCGCGACCCTAAAGTATGTTATGTGTTTCGCAGTCCGGTAAGCTATGTGCAAAATTTAACCAATGCCGGATTTGATGTGATGAGTCTGGCAAACAACCATGCAGGTGATTTTGGGGATGTAGGTAGGCGCAGCACCATGAGAACATTAGAAGATGCAGGACTTTATCATGCGGGGCAAACATCTAAACCTTACACTATTTTTGAAAAAGAAGGAATTAAATATGGCTTTACTGCCTTCGCACCAAATAGTGGCTGTTTAGACATAAATGATCTGGACAGCGCCCGTAAAATTGTGGCCCATCTTGATTCATTAGTCGATATCGTTATTGTTTCGTTTCATGGTGGAGCCGAAGGACCGCAACACCAGCATGTTCCGCGCAAGAATGAGATCTTTTACGGAGAGAACCGGGGAAATGTTTATGCCTTTGCCCACACACTCATTGATTTTGGCGCTGATGTCATCTTTGGGCATGGGCCGCATGTTACCCGAGCCGTTGAAGTCTATAAAAATAGGTTTATCGCCTACAGTTTAGGGAATTTCTCCACATACAGTGGCATCAACGTATCGGGCATTAATGGTTGGTCTCCTATTATTAAGGTGTACACCAACTCGGCAGGCGATTTCCTAAAGGCACACATCACTTCTACCTATCAGTCATTCCGCTCCTCTGTGATGATTGACAGTCAGAACCAGGTCTTAAAACAAATCCGAAAACTTACGAAGGAAGATTTCTCAGAAAGTGTGCTTGAAATTGCTGATTCGGGATGGGTGACAAAACCCACAAAGTGATGTGAATAGGTTGTCGATAAAAAAAAATCCCAACGTTGTTTCAAGTTTAAAGAATTGTTACTTTGCATCAATATCCTAACAAAAAACCGACTGCACTCAGGCTCTATTGTCTCTCATGGCGTATAAAGAAAAAGAAATTGAGAAGATATATTATTCAATCGGTGAGGTAGCCGAATTGTTTAATGTGGCCCCCTCCCTCATCCGTTTTTGGGAGACTGAGTTCGACCTCATTCAGCCAAAAAAGAATCGAAAAGGTAATCGCCAGTTTACGAAAGATGATATCGATCATGTCCGCACCATTTATCATTTGGTAAAAGAAAAAGGCTTTACCTTACAGGGCGCCAAAGAGATGCTAAAGAATGATGGTCAGTCTGTTCGTGACAAAATGGAACTTCTTGACTCCCTTAAAAAAGTGCGTCAGTTTCTCGTGCAGATTCACGAAAAGCTTTAAACCTTCTTCGGTTTTTTAGCTTTTAGGGGCTGGAAAGAATGCATGCTTCTTGGATAGATTTCCTCCATATCAAAGCTCGCATCATTTAGAATATTTACTTTGCATACTTCGCGCCTTTGCGTGAGATTGCATTATGGATCAAGAACGGCTTTCACTACTTGCGCTTCACTTTACACCCGGCATTGGCGATTTTCTGGTTAAACAATTAGTTAGTTATTGTGGCTCAGCCGAGCAAGTGTTCCAGACATCCAAAGGCAAACTGCTAAAAATTCCTGGTGTTGGCGAAATCTCCATCGAAGCGATAAAAAAAGCAGACACCTTTCGGGAAGCAGAAAAAGAATTAATAAAGGCAGAAAAAGAAGATACTGAAATCATCTTCTTTACCGATAAAAAGTATCCCCATCGCTTAAAAGCAATTGATGATGCACCTGCGCTAATCTATTATAAAGGAAATCAAAATCTAAATATTACCAAATCGATTGCGATCGTTGGCACGCGCCAGGCAACTGAATATGGCAAACACCTTGTTGAAAAAATTTGCGAAGATCTTGTTCCACATCAAGCGCTAATTGTTAGCGGACTTGCCTATGGCATCGATATTCATGCACACAAGTCGGCCCTTAAATATGGGCTGGCGACAATTGGCATTATGGGTAGTGGTATGGATGTTATTTATCCAGCTATTCATAAGGACACAACCAAAAAAATGCTTGATCATGGCGGTTTGATTACCGAGAATAAATTCGGAACAAAGCCCGATGCTCATAACTTCCCCGCCCGCAACAGGATTATTGCTGGCATGTGCGATGCCCTTATCGTGGTAGAAGCCGCTGAAAAAGGAGGCGCATTAATTACGGCCGAGATTGCCAACAGTTATAACAAAGATGTATTTGCTGTGCCTGGGAATTTAGGACAAACCTATTCAGCTGGTTGTAACAAACTAATCAAGATTAATAAGGCCAATCTATTTACATCCATTAAAGATCTGGAGTACATCATGAATTGGATGCCAAAGGTAGGTGCGATGCAAACTGAACTTGAACTCACAAGCTTTGAGCCAGACGAACAAAAAATTCTAGCCATATTGAGGGAACGAAAAGCACCGGTAATGATTGACGAATTAAGTTTTAAATCAGACCTGCCGCCTGGCCAATTGGCCTCACTCCTGCTGACGCTTGAATTTAAAAATGTTGTGAAGTCCTTGCCGGGAAAAATGTATTCATTACGATAAATAACAGTTGTAAATGGGCAATTGACAATCCTTTGATATTGAACTAATATCACCTTCAATGAGGAAATATTTCTCCAACTAAATTAATAGCCTTTTCAAATTCTACATAGTTCAAATCTGGCGCAACTCCTTTAGATTTAAGGAATGATAGAATAGTTTCAGTTGCCATGTTGCCAACCAATTCATCCTTAGCCATGGGGCAACCACCAAATCCTTTAATCGCTCCGTCAAATCGCTGACAACCCGAATTAAAAGCTGCCTCCACTTTTTCCAGCCGAGTAGTAGGCGTTGAATGCAAGTGGGCGCCAAACTCAACCTTAGGAAATTTCTTTGACAAAGTGTTGAATAAGTATTCAATCTGTTCAGGCCCCGAAACTCCAATAGTATCAGCCAGTGAAATAATTTCTATTTCTAATGTAGACAGGATATCGGCAAACTTCTCCACAACTTCAACATCATAAGGATCGCCATACGGATTACCAAACCCCATGCTTATATAGACAACCTGTTTTTTGTTATGCTTCGCACAAAGCTCTTGAATCTCTTGCACCGAATTAAGGGCGTCAACAATCGACTTGTTAGTGTTGCGTTGCTGAAAAGTTTCTGAAATAGAGAGTGGAAACCCTAGGTAATTTATCTGATTAAAAAAACAAGCGTTTGTTGCACCCCGTGTGTTAGCCACAATGGCTAATAATTTTGTATGTGAACTTGCTAAATTTAATCGTCCGAGTACTTCGGCAGTATCGCGCATTTGCGGAATTGCCTTCGGAGAAACAAAACTCCCAAAATCAAGCGTATCAAAACCAACTTTTAACAGTTGATTAAGATAGAAAATTTTTTTTTCGGTCGGAACAAATTCCTCCAAACCTTGCATGGCATCACGCGGACATTCAACAATTTTCATAAAACAAAAGTAGGTAACTCAAAGTCAAGGAAAAATACAGGCAATAGTCGGCTATAAGTACCATTTAACTGAAAAATAACATTGACCTTTGAGAAGTAAGAATTAACTTGACAGTAGAATAATTTTAAGACATGCCTTTACCTTCATTAGGTGGTTCATTGGGGTACAAAAGAGCCGCACATTTATTACACAGAGCCTCTATTGGCCCTACTAAATTGCAAATTGATTCATTTGCCACGCTCTCTGCTGCACAAGCAGTTGCCTTGCTATTTCAACAACCCCTTCCCGACCCTACATTACCGGTTGATCCTGAAACCGGAACTGAGTGGGTAATTACCGGAACTACTGATGCAAACAGTGAGGATAGCGACTTGCAAGAATTTTTTAAGGGTTGGTTTATGGGGCAAATGTTAGGCCTTGGCGTTCCCCCATCATTTAAATTGGCGTATGCTACTCGCGAAAAGATTGTTTTCTTTTTACATACGGTGCTTACAACAATACAATCAAAAGTAGATAACAGTCGCTCACTCTACTTTCAAAACCAGCTTTTCCGAAAATTTGCTTTCGATAAATTATTACCAGTTGATTATAACCTAAAAACCCTTACAAAAAAGATAAGTGTGGATAACGCTATGCTGCGCCTGCTTGATGGCAACCTGAACGTAAACGGAAGTGTGAACGAAAACTATGGCCGCGAACTTTTAGAACTATATAGCATTGGGCGTGGATTGGAAGGAACCCTGCCACCTGCCACCGTTCCGGGTGACTATTTTAATTTTAAAGAGCAAGATGTTCGCGCGGCAGCGCAAGTTCTTACGGGCTGGACATTGGATACAACATTTTCTAACTTCGATACTACAGTTGATCTTGACCTTAGCGGCACTCAAAAACTTCCGCGCGGAAAAGTGAGAGGTTCAGCCACTAATGCGAGTAGTCATGATAATACCGTTAAGCAATTCAGTGAACGGTTTAATAATGCTACGATTCAACCCAATCCAACTTTATTATCTGGCACAAATGCTACAGAGGCGAGTGCGTATGATGAAATTAGTCAGTTGGTAGAATTGATTTACTCCAAGCCTGAGACTGCCCGCAACTTTTGCCGCAGAATTTATCGCTATTTTGTGTATCACGATATTACTCAAGCCATTGACGACACCGTCATTGCAGAAATGGCAAATACTTTAGTAACTAATGGCTACAAAATTCAGCCTGTGTTGGAAGATTTATTTAAAAGCCAACACTTTTACGATGCGGCTGCTGGCAATAATGACGACAACTTTGGTGGTATCATTAAATCACCATTGGATTTGATGATAGGAACACTTCGGATTTTTAATGTTCAATTTCCTGATCCGGTCGCCAACGCTACTGAATATTATGAGAAAACAGCGGAGCTAACCCGCCTGCTTAACGGAATGGGCATGCAGTTCTACGAACCTTTTGATGTAGCCGGATATGATGCATTTCATCAATTTCCAATCTACCACCGCAGTTGGATTTCGACCAACTACCTTGCGCGCAGGTATGAATTTATTCGCACACTTGTGTCGGATAATCAAACCATGCCGGGAGCCTTGAATATTGATGTGGTTTCATTTGTGCAAACTAACATCAGTAATGCAATTGCCTCGGATGCTAAAGCGCTGATCATTGAGCTTGCAAAATATTTTCTACCACTCTCCGATAATTTAACCTATGATCCTGCATTGGATGATGGTTCAGGTTTAACAGCGGAGCGATTAAACTATTTTTTGACTGCATTTTTAAAGTCACCGCAAATTGATGCTGACCCTGAAGGCGCGTGGTCATTCCGGTGGATCAATCCTGTTGACATGGAAGTGGTACGCAGGCAATTAGAAAATCTATTCAACAGCATGCTTCAGTCACCCGAGTATCAACTTTATTAATTCGCAGTAATGAAACGTAGAAAATTCATAAAGCAACTTTCCCTGGCCGCGGTGCCTATTACCTTAGGAGGCATACCTATTAAGTTGATGGCTGAAAATTCCTTAACTAGAATGGCCGAACAAAGTACGAACGATCGGGTGCTTATTATCCTGCAACTTCATGGTGGTAATGATGGACTTAATGCTGTAATACCTGTTGAAGCTTACGACTTATATTATAAATGGCGGGCAAACATTGCGATACCTGCAAAAAATAGTATTCGGAAAATGATTCAACTTGATAGCACGTTACCCTCAAACGCGCAAGTTGGTCTACATCCAGACATGATTGCTATAAAAGACTTATATGACCGTGGGCGGATGGCGCTTGTGCAAGGCGTGTCATACAAAAACAATAATGGCTCGCACTTCCGTGGCCGGGATATCTCTTTCATGGGTGGTGGCTTCGATGATTATTTTTCTTCAGGTTGGGTAGGTCGCTATCTGCAAGAGGAGTTTGCTCCAAAAACCTATCCGGATGATTTTCCTAACCCTGAAATGAAAGATCCCCTCGCCATTGAAATGGGTAGTGATGTGTCTTTGATTTTCCACCAGGAAGCAAATATTCCAACGTCAGTTTCATTAAATGATCCCCAAAGTTTTGCCAAATTGGTTGAAGAACTTGAAGGGTTTATCGATCAAGGAGTTGATCCACGCGGCAAGCCGCCATTGGCGCTTGAAAATTCTCCTTACGGAAAAGAACTCAACTGGATTTTAGGACTTGAAGATAAATCGCAAGATTACGCAGAGCGCCTTTATGATGTCTACAAAGCAGCATCTTCCACATCAGTAACCTATCCTGAACGGTATCCTTTTAATGCGCCTAGGGGCAGCATGCGAAATGGATTAACACCTCAATTGCAACTAATAGCGCGCCTATTAGATGGAGGTGGCTCAGGACTGGGAGTGAAAACAAAAGTGTTTCTTGTAAAGATGGGTGGTTTCGATACCCATGCCGAGCAAGTTGAAAGCTATGACCCTACGATGGGGCAACATGCCGCACTCATGTACCATATCTCTTCCGCCATGAAATCCTTCCAAGATGATTTAAAAGCGCGTGGGCTTGAAGATAGAGTATTAACGGTCACTACCTCTGAATTTGGAAGACGTGTTCGTGCAAACGGAAGTTATGGAACTGACCACGGTACGGGTGCCCCCGTAATGATTTTTGGAAAAGGTGTGCAACCTGGTGTGGTTGGCGTTGTTCCAGATATGAATCTTCAAAATGTAGAAATGCAATTTGATTACCGTCAGGTATATGCTAACCTCCTGCGGGATTGGATGCTTGTTGACGAGAACAAAATAAATAATGATATTTTCTTTAAAGACTTTTTGAACGGATCAAAAGAAGAAGGTGGCGGAAACTATCAACCCATGCCTTTGGCCACACAAGTTATCTCCGGTGTTCAGGAAGGGTTCATTAATAGTCGATTCGGCCTGGAGGCTTGTCATCCAAACCCTGCCACTGAGTTCACAATTATTCCATTTAAGATTAATAACACAAATCTTGTTGACATCACGCTAAAGGATAGTCAGGGAAGAACGGTAAAGACCTTGCTTCATGAGGAACGCACAGCGGGAGAATATTCTTTGCAGGCAGATGTTTCAGGTTTGTCTCCGGGTATTTATTTTTACCAACTGAAAACAGGATTCTTTCACGACACTAAAAAACTTATTGTCACCCGATAATTTATGAAAAAACTTCTTCCCCTCATCATCCTGCTCAGTGTGGCTCTGGTAACAAACGCTCAGAAAAGAAAAAAGCCAGGAGGCATCGCATCTAAACCAAGTCAGCAGAGTAAGTTTTTAGAGAAGCAGTTTTGGCTAGGCTTAAAGGCGGGAACAAATCTCTCTGATGCCCCGCCCATCAAACGGTATACAGTAATCACTCCAACCAATTATTCACAGGCGTTGAATGATAAGGTGTATGATTCATTTAGCAAAACAGGAAGCCAGGCCACGCTAGAGGCAACCTTTTACTATAAAGGGTTCTCTTTCAGTGTTCAGCCTACGTATCGGCACAGTCGTTTTTCTTACGCAAACAAATTTCAATGGACTAATCCCGAAAACAGTGCCGAACAATTGATTCTTAACTACAATCAAGAACAGAAGGTTGATTATGCTGACTTTCCATTGATTGTAAAGTATGATATTCTTAGAAGTAAGATGCGTCCCTATGTGCAAGCAGGGATTTATTATTCCTTGTTGATTAATGCAAATAAGGAAGTTAAAATCTCAGGAACCGACTTTGCATCGGGCGGAACGAACCAATTCTCTAATCAGTCAATCATTGTAGGTGCGAAAGATTTGTTTGATAACTATTGGGGATTGATGGCTGGTGCTGGGGTGGATTATAATCTTGGTAATGTGCGGGTAGTACTAGATGTTTCTTATTGGAAAAGCATGAGTAACATTTCGAACACCGCCAATCGATTCTCGAATGACAGGTTAGCGGGTATTGGTGACGCTCAGGATGACCTTGATCTTAACAACATTGTTATTTCTGCAGGGGTGCTCTTTCCCATGCGTTTCTTAAGCAACAGTTTCAAAACATCAGACCGATAGTTATGCGCCTTATAATTATAGCTTTTAGTATTTTCCTTTTTATTGGATGCGCTAATGATTCCGATCCGGCCGCGGACAAAGGAAGTTTCACGCGCATCTACGATAATAATAAGTACAATGCCTCATTCTATCCTATCGATATCAAACAAACACCTGATGGGGGCTATTTGATCTTAGGTGGCCGCAGGATTGACGATTCAAACTTTAGTGGCATCTACATAATGAAGTTGGATGAATTCGGTGGGTTTGTCTCCGAACAGGAAGTAGATGAAACTTTTGTAAACCCCATTGCTCCTTTATTAGAGAATGGAGGTAACTATTACTTTTTCTGTATGACTTCAGTCGGGCTGCAAACTCAATTATTTCACCTTGATGCCGAAGGCACACTTGGCGAACCAATTGGTGTGGGTGGATCCTACCCGGCCGCGGCTGCACCCGATGGAAATAACTTCGCCCTGCTCAGTTACGACAATTTAAATAAGCAAACTGTTGTATCTGTAGTTACCCCTGCAGGTTCTATCAGCCAATCAAAAGGCTTTAGCATTGGCGCGGGTGATGCTGTAGAAGAACCAATCATCAATCATTTTCTTCGCACTGGTAAGCAAATACCATTTTTGGTAGGCAAAGCAGCTTCTGGACAATATTATTTTAACGGATTCTATAACTATACGCTTTCACTGGCTTTTACAAACCTAAGTGCTGATGAACCTCAAGGAATTATTCAAGGTCAGCAGGATGATGGTGGATTAAGTCAAGTAGTGCCATTAGATGGGGGAAAATTCGCGTTGGCGCGATTCAATTTTGGAGACAACTATTTATTACCAAATGCTTCTTTGAATACCTCAGGCATAAGTTCGAGCATTGACTTAGGTGGTAACCCATTCCCCGAGCTGATTGCTAACGCGCCTGTTAAAATTATTAGAGTTACCATTGATTCAAAGAAGATAGCTCTCTATGGAAGCGATACAAAGAGTAAGCAAATTGCATTATTTGGTTATGATGAAAGCTCGGGTGAGTTTATCGGCAGCAAATATCTTGGTTTTTCAAACCCCTTTGAGATTGCTTCCATTGTCTCTACTGCCGATGGTGGCCTAGCCATCTGCGGAACAACGTTTGTGGCCGGCCGCTTCCCTAGAATTTGCTTATTCAAGCTATCAAAAGAAGCCGTTATCGAATCATTCCAGTAACCAGCGCCTAGTTACAAGTGACCTTTAACCAGTCGCACATTTCATTTTTTGATTCCTTTTTTCTTCCTTGGCATTGATATGATCAAGATTGAAGAAAACGTAAATCTAAAACCCTACAACACCTTTGGCCTTTCAGAGTCAGCTCGATATTTCTGTAAAATCCATACTGAAGACGAACTGCTAGAGCTATTAAGCACCGATTTATATAAAAATGAACGGCACTTAATACTTGGTGGTGGTAGCAACGTGCTATTTATTAATGACTTTGATGGATTAATTATTAAAGTTGATCTGAAAGGGATTAGCAAACGCGAGGATGGTGATACAATTGAACTAGATGTGAAGTCTGGAGAAGGATGGCATGAGTTTGTAATCTATTGCGTTGATAATAATTGGGGTGGAGTTGAAAACTTATCATTAATACCCGGTACCGTGGGTGCAGCACCGATTCAAAACATTGGTGCGTATGGTGTAGAAGTTAAAGACGTCATAAAAAAAGTAGAAGGTATTGATCTGCTTACCAGTGAACGAAGAAGCTTTATTAACGAAGAATGTCTGTTCGGATACCGAGAAAGTATCTTTAAACACGATCTTAAAGAAAAATTTTTTATTTCAAGCGTTACTTTAACTGTAAGCAAACAAAATCACTTAATGAATACTAGCTATGGTGCCATAAAAGATACATTGAATACAATGAACGTAACAACACCAACAATCAAAACAATCAGTGATGCGGTCATACATATACGTAAGAGTAAGTTGCCGGATCCATTAGTGATTGGTAATGCAGGAAGCTTCTTTAAGAACCCGACTATTGCTTTATCGCAATATGAATTGTTAAAAAAACAGTTTCCGGAAATACCCGGCTATCATTCTGTAAATCAAACAGTTAAAGTGCCAGCAGGTTGGTTTATTGAACAATGTAATTGGAAAGGAAAACGAATCAATAACGTTGGTGTCCATGAACATCAAGCATTGGTATTAGTTAACTTTGGTAATGCAAAAGGAGAAGAAATTTTTCAACTCGCTCAAAACATTTTATCATCTGTAAAAGAAAAATTCGCAATCACGCTCACTCCTGAAGTGAACATCATTGAATGAAAACTCAATGAGTAGTTATGATAACTTTTATAAAAATCTATACGTGATTTTTTTTGTTCAGAGAAAAATTTATCGAGCAAAATTTTTGTGAATTAATTTTTTATTATACCTTTCGTACAGTTTTACTTAAACACATTAAAACGTTATGGCAAAAAAACCCGCTAAGAAAGCAGCAAAAAAGAAAGTAGCTAAGAAAGCTACCAAGAAGGCTGCTAAGAAAAAGAAGTAATCAAGTTCACTTGGTACTTTAGCAAAGAGAAGTGATCTTAGATCACTTCTCTTTTTTTTTGAACTTACTTTATCGATCGAATTAGAATTAAGGGCATCTCTAAAAACCCTTGCTTTCATTACCTCAACCCCTGCCCCTTCTCCAAAAAGAGAAGGGTAAGCGGAGTTTTTAGAGATACCCTTAAATAATCAAGTGAAGTTGAATGAAAGATAAGCATGTTGGTTTGTTAATAATCTATCTATTGATCATCACCAACAATCAAATCGCGGCTTCTTCACCAAGCAATCTCAATCACCCGATTAGTGATGCAACCAATTGAAATTCATAACCTTACTCACACGATTGCGGAAATTTAATTGGTACTTAGCTTGTTAGGCCTTGCCGTTGCGGTTAACTTTGCATTATTAAAACAAACGAACCTGTATTCATGGCTAAAACAACGGCAAAAACCGCAGAAAAGAAGGCTCCCGCAGAAAAGGTTGCCTCCAAATCTAAAGCTGCTTTACTCGATAAAGTATGTAGCGATATTCTTTCAAAACTAAAGACTTTAGATATTGAGCATCAACTTCAGGCTAACCTTGAGTGGTGTTTGGGAAGTTATAGTTACGATCAAAATCCAACTGGACTATTAGAGAATGCAACTATGGCACTTGCTGTATTTAAAGCGGAACTAGCAAAAAAGACGAAAGGGGTTACTGCTGCCTTTGTAGCAAGCGTTGAAAAAGCGTTAAAGTAATCTCGATTATAAATGAAAAAAGAAAAGCCGGAGCGATCCGGCTTTTTTTATATCATGTGGGTAACGTTCGTCAGCGTACCTTGATACCTGACACACTCAACACCGAATTTGTTTAAAAAATCTACGCCTTCATCAGAAGCTAGGCCTTTATACTTTGCATATGAGTTTAGGTAGATGACGCGCGTAATTCCCATGCTGAATATGATTCGCGAACAGGCCAGGCAAGGTGAAAGTGTTACATATAAGGTAGCATCCTGCACCGAAGTCTTGTTTTTAACGGCATAGAGTATTGCATTCTGCTCTGCATGAATAGCCAACGAACAGCCACCCTTTGAATCGCGCGGGCAACCTTGCTCCGGCCATTCTTCATCACAATTGTGCGTGCCTGAAGGCGGACCATTGTAGCCAATCGAAATAATTCGGGTATCTTTGGTAAGCACGGCACCTACGTGTCGTTTTAAACAATGCGATCGCTTTGCTAGGTTAACGGCAAGCTCCATGTAAATGTCATCAAAGGCAGGACGGGTCATTGAGGTAAAAATAAGAATTCAAAATTGTATATTCGCGTTGAAAATCAGATTCATGTTGAGTGACCGGAGATTAATTTTATTTACCATACTTTTTATTCCTTTTCTTGCCTCCTCACAAGAGGCCCTTAAGCAAAGACCAAGTCCGTTAAGCATTGCTTCGGCACGTTACAAAGACACCTATCTCAAGATAACGTATAGTCAGCCGCACAAAAAAGGTCGCTTAATTTATGGAAACCTTGTTCCTTTCGGTCAGGTGTGGCGCACGGGTGCCAATGAAGCAACTGAGATAACAATCACGCAAGACATTCAAATTGCCAATACAACTTTAAAAGCAGGTACCTATTCCCTATTCACCATTCCTGAAAAGGAAACGTGGACCATCATTATTAATAAAGACCTGGGCCTTTGGGGAGCTTATAATTACAATGCAAAAATGGATGTGATGCGGCTTACCGTGCCAACACAAACGTTGCAGGGCGCGGTGTACGAACCTTTTACTATACAGATCGATCAAAAAAATAATAAGGCCGAGATTGTTCTGTTGTGGGATTCTGTTCGAATCCTTATCCCCATTCAATTTAATGAACCCAAGACTCCCACTCCATGAGAATACTGGTTGCCTTCATATCAATGTTATTTACTGTAAGTCTGCATGCGCAGGATATTTCCGAGCTTGATCGGAGAAACGGATTTAAAGAAATACGGTTGGGGATTCACATCGATAGTATAAAAGGCGCAGAATACAAGAAAGATATTATTGAAAGAAAGGAGTTTCCGGCATCTATTTATGAAACAGAACACCCCGACTACATGAAAATTGGGGAAGTAGCTGTAAAGAAGATCTCAATCAAAACATACAAAGGGCTGATTTACGAGATTGATGTAACCACAGGTAAATATCCTAACGTAATGCGCGGCCTTGAGAAATTGTATGGAAAACCTGTCTATAGCATTCGCACGGAGAGTTATTACTGGAAAGGAGAAAGTTTAAGCCTTGCGTATAAAGGCCATCGTAAAGTACTCAAACTTACTTACCGATCTGGGCCAATTATTAGCCTGATGTATGAAGACAAAGGAAAGAAAGTTGAAGCAGTTGCGGATGATTTTTAAATAAGTCAGCCGTCAATTCCTACTTAAGGTTTGAGTTCTCTCTAACTGTCACTCGTTTCTTGGTCTTCATTTTTTTAGTTACTTTCTTAAGTACCAGTTTTTGCTTAGCCTTATGTTGCTTAATAAAGTCACTTACTCTTTTCTCCTCCTCTTTTGTTAAAGGGCCAGTGCCTCCAATAAAGTCTACATCCAATTCTTTCTTGTCCTCATATCTCAAGATTTTTAAAGTATCTATTTATTAGGCTTAAAGCTGCTCTGGTTTCAATTATCAACAAGCGTCCTCCTTCATGGAATGCTCCTAAAACTCCTTTAAATACGACTAACGAAGCGGCTCAAATACTTTCTATCTTTGAAAATCCATACAGCATTGTACGCTCCAGCACCGTCTGAATTATTGGCCAGAACAACGAAAAGAGTTCCATCAATCCCTTTTCTGATTTCAATATTATTATAGTTGATATTGTACAAATCTAAATATGCATTGGATGGTATGTCGATTGTGAATCCTCCAATACTAAGATTCAGTTCTATAATTTGAGTTGAAGGGAAGCTCCCATCCACACCATAAGGATTAGTGCCATCAATCTTCACCACATATTTGCCATCCTCTAATTCATATTTATGTTGAGATTTCTTGAAGGCACCCTGTCTAATTAAAAACTGGATATTAGAATCTTCAATGACAATTCTATCAGTTGTTAACTTATGCTCACCTATTTTTTGAAGTTTATCCAAGAGGCTAATATGGGCTATATGAATAAATCCTTCCAACGTTTCGTCCTCACCAACATATACGTGATACCAATTATCTTTGAGGGCATCAACTATGAAAATTTCATTTTCTTTTATCCGTCCAACAATTTCATACTTAGAGCTAGGACCTTTTCTAATGTTGGTATAGCCATCAGGATCGTTTATGATCGCCAACATTTGGCAATTCACAAAAAGTGGTGTTACAAGTACAAGAAAAGTGAATAACCTTTTCATCGGTAATTCACCTCTATTTCTTATACGTAATCCTATAAATCTTACCAGCCTGATCATCCGATACAAGCAACGATCCATCGGGCATTTGCAATACATCAACTGGTCTTCCTGACACATCCTGAGTTTCCTCATTCAACCAGCCGCTGGCAAAGGATTCATAACTTGCTACTTTTCCGTCTTGCAATTTTACCAAACTCAACTTGTAACCGCTTTTCTTTGATCGGTTCCATGAACCGTGCTCAGCCAAGATGATTTGATTCTTGTATTCAGCCGGAAACATATCGCCAGTATAAAATTTAAGTCCTAACGGAGCCACATGTGCACCCAGGTTTTGCATGGGCTTTACAAACTCATCGCATGAACGCTTGTCGCCAAAATCAGGATCTTTAATAGTACCTCCATGGCAATACGGATATCCGAAATGCATACCCGGACGGGAAGCTGAATTAAGTTCGCAAGGCGGGATATCATCGCCTAGCATATCGCGGCCATTATCAGTAAACCAAAGATCTTTTGTTTCAGGGTGCCAGGTAAAGCCTACTGTATTGCGCACGCCACTAGCAAATAATTCAAGACCTGTTCCATCCGCATTCATGCGATGAATAGCTGCAAAGATTGGATCTTCTGATTCACAAATATTGCACGGAGCACCCACCGGCACATACAATTTCCCATCAGGATCAAAGGCTATGTATTTCCAGCCATGATGAGCTTCGGTAGGAAACTTATCGTAAACAACGGTCGGCTCACCCGGATTATCAAGTTTGCTTTCAATATCACTAAACTTTAAAATGCGACTAACCTCGGCCACATAAAGATCGCCATCTTTAAAGGCTACTCCGTTGGGCATATTTAAACCTGAATCAAGCACCCACTTTTTATCGGCTACAAAATCTCCGTTGGTATCTTTTACAGCATAAACTTTATCTCCATCCTTATTTCCCACGTAAAGAATACCAGAAGGTGATAGCGCCATAGAACGAGCATCCTCAACATCCGCGTAAATATTAATGGCAAACCCGGGCGGTAGTTTTATTGCACTCAGTGACACGTCACTACTGATTACTTCTTTCTTGGCAGAATTGCAACCAATCATCACCACAAAAGCCAGTGCTAAAACAGCAAATTTAAATCTCTTCATAAGAATGTGTATTGAGTTGAATCTCTACTCGATCAACAAATATCGACCAGTAATGTTGAATAGTTAAAAGATTTTACACCAGATATTTCTGATTGTACAAAACCTTGGCTGAAGCCCTATTTTAAAGTTACCTTTGCAGGAATTTTCAGTAAAATGATCTCAATTTCTAACATTTCTTACTTCATCGGTGGCCGGGCTCTTTACGAGGACGCCTCCATGTTTATAAAACCTGACGACAAAATTGGTTTAATAGGACTAAACGGCCGTGGTAAATCAACCTTATTAAAGATAATCGATGGCGAACTAAGTATAAACAGTGGTTCCATTAGTAAAGCCAAAGACTGCACGATTGGATTCTTAAATCAGGATCTACTCTCCTACCAAACTGAAGATGCTATTCTTACCGTGGCAATGGGAGCCTTTAAAGAAGCAGTCGATACACAACGTCAAATAGAAAAGATTCTGCACAAACTGGAGCATGATTATTCTGATGACTTAGTTGAGAAACTAACCAACCTGCAAGAGAAGTTTGAACAGTTGGATGGCTACACCATGCAATCAAAAGCCGAAGAAGTATTGGAAGGAATTGGTTTTGCTACGAAAGATTTACATCGTCCATTAAAAGAATTTTCCGGAGGCTGGCGCATGCGCGTTATGCTTGCGAAACTCTTGTTGGAGCGACCATCTTGCTTAATGCTGGATGAACCCACTAACCACTTGGACTTACCTTCTATTGAGTGGGTTGAAAACTACCTGCGCAACTATGACGGAGCAGTTATCATTGTATCGCACGATCGTACGTTCTTAAATAATGTTATTACTAAAACGGTAGAGGTTACCAATGGACAATTAGTAACGTATGAAGGAAATTATTCCTTCTACCTGCAGGAAAAAGAATTACGCGAAGACATTCAGCAGAATGCTTATGAGAATCAACAAGCAAAGATTCGGCAGGCCGAACGATTTATTGAACGATTTCGCGCCAAAGCATCCAAATCTAAATTAGTGCAGTCGCGGGTTAAGGCGCTTGATAGAATGGATTTGGTAGGTGAAGTGGTGAGCGATAACGCTGCTGTTAATTTCAAATTTACTTTCAAACAACCTTCAGGTCGTCATGTTGTTACTTTGAAAGATTTATCAAAATCGTATGGCGATCTAACTATTTTAAAGCACTCCACTGCAAGCATAGAGCGTGGCGATAAAATTGCGTTGATTGGAGCCAACGGAAAAGGTAAATCAACGCTACTTCGCATTTTGGCGAATACAGAACCCGTAGATGGTGAACGTATAATTGGATACAATGTGATATACGGATTTTATGCCCAGCATCAGTTGGAGTCGTTGCATGTGGATAGTGAAATTCTGGACGAGTTAAAACAAGCGGGTAGCGCCAAAACCGAGCAAGAGTTAAGAAACGTATTAGGTTGCTTTCTCTTTTCGGATGAAGATGTATTTAAAAAAATAAAAGTATTATCAGGTGGTGAAAAATCCCGCGTGGCGTTGGCTAAGACGTTGATTTCGGAAGCTAATTTTCTTTTGCTGGATGAACCCACCAACCACTTGGACTTCATCTCAGAAAACATTTTGATTCAGGCGTTGCAGCAATATCAGGGAAGTTTTGTGGTTGTATCGCACAACCGGCATTTTGTTAATCAGGTAGCTAATAAAATCTGGTACATAGAAGATCAACAGATAAAAGAATATCCGGGCACGTATGATGAGTATGAATACTGGCGAAAGCAAAATGCATTGAATGCTGCACCCGACCCTGTGCCCGCAAAGAAAGCTGAAACTAAACCACAGCCAAAACCTTTTCATACAATCAATCCCAATGAAAAAAAGATTAAGGCTCTTAATCAGGATTTGAAGAAGCAAGAAGACCTGATTGAAAAATTAGAAAGCGAGAAAAATAAAATAGAATTAGAAATGGCAAAACCTGAAGTGTTCAGCGATTTTATCAAACTAGCTGAAGTTCAGAAAAAATTTGATGCCTTACACGCTTCTCTTCATGAAGAAAATATGAAGTGGGAAAAAGTTATGTTGGAGGTTGATCAATTGGAGGTTTCATCCTGATCACTTCCAGCCAATAGATAAAGATACGATAAATCTGTTTAGCTCTTGGGTTACGGTTAATCCTATTGGATCGGAGAGATATTGTTGAGTTGCCGGATTCCAAGCATAGTTTTCATATTTATAGAAAGCGTTAGTCTTCTGAAATTTATAGCCCACCATAAGGGCAATGCTTGCATCGTGGTAGCGCACCCGATAACCCACCATTGGGTTAACCATCCTTCCCCCCTCCGATCGATCGTAGCCATACTCATCTTGCTGCGAATACTTCCAAACTCTTAGCGTGCTGCCATAATTAAACTGAAGAAAGAAATCATCCTTTCCTTTAAACAAATCCCAGGAAGCACTTCCAAAAACAGGCATCGTATTCCATCCGTAAAAGGAATCGTAGCCAACACCCACACCAAACCTTGCGCGGCTACCCAATTTAATTCCATGTACAGTTGCACCACTAAAGGTAACTTCCTTTCCTCTACTGCATTCGTTACAACCCACCAGCATACCCGATTGAAAATAAAAGAAGTACTCTATCTTTTTTGTAGCCTGAACAGAATCTGAATTAACTATTTCAGTTTGAGCTGATAAACTATTTACCACCAACAAGAGCAGACATGCTGAAATGAAGGTTCTCATTTTTCAACTATTGGCAATTGACTAAGCAGCTTAATGTCTTTTATGTTTGAGTAATCGTATTGATACAAGCCATCGGCTCCAATCATCATGGCTACATTTTGATACGGGATAATGTCTAGAGCCTGAACTGTTGAATAGTGTGCAAGTTGATTTTGTGATATCGCTCTAACATCGGTTGCATCGTAAGCCTTTAGGCCATCGGGACCATCGCAAATGAAAAGTGTTCCGTTATCAATACCTAACCCATGTGGATTTGTCATTTGATACGTTGCAATAATTGTTGGCGTTTTTAAATCTGTAATATTAATTACCTCAAGCTGGTTGGTAAATCCTTCGCAGGTTGAGCCACTTCGTAGTGTAACAAATGCATTGTTACCTTCTACAACAACAGGATCGCAACTGCGAACGTGTTCATATTTGCTAATCATCGTTGGACTTTCGGGCTGTTGAAGATCAACGATATACATTCCTGAGCGCGAGCCAACAAAGAGTTTATCAGAATACGGAAATAAAGTCTCCACATCCCATGATAAAGTGAATTCCTTTTTAGCCACTGGATTAGTTGTGTTAGATACATCTACTATATCCAAGTTCGATCCATCCAGCGCATATAAGTGATCACCCGAAAGAGTAAACCGAGCCATGCTACCACCAATGCCGGCTCCTGTTGATGGCGCGGGAGCAAAGGCAGCTCTATTACTAAAAGAACCAGCTGTCGATTGAGTAGTAGCAAAGCCATGTTCATAATACATACCACCCCAGCGTTGATATGAATTAAAACAATCTGATTCATACACCTGCACATCGTCAACCCGCTCCCAACTGGTGAGAATACCATTTGTTGTGCCAACCAAGTAGCCCATCGTCATGTAGTTGTTAAACAATCTTTCTATCCTATTCACCTCTTTGATTTGATTAATATCCCTGATATCAAAAGCAACCAGATCGATATAGCTATCCGCGTAAAGCGTAGTACCCTGAATTGCTAAATCGTAGTTGCCCGGAATTTTTAAAAACGAAACTGGTTTAGGATTGGAGGGTGTACGATTGTCAATAATATGAATGCCTTCGCCAGCTTCATTGATGAAAAGATAGCCGTCCTTAAAATAGATTCTTCCCAATTGCGACATCTCTTTAGGAGCTTCTAATTTAACGGCCGCTTTCACTTGCGCGGAAGTAGAATACACAGGTTGGAAGTAAACAAGTTGACGGGTTGTCTCACAGGTGTCGGAACATGAATTTAATGCGAGAACAGTTAGAGCAGTAATAAAGATTAGCGGAAAGGACAGGTATCGATTTTTCATTCGCGTAAGGTTTTAGTCTTACCTCTATAGACACTACTTAGGCTGCAAATGGTTGGAAGGTATGCGTTATTAGTTTGTGTGCTTTTTACAAACCGCTAAGTCCTGCTAGCGCGAAGCGTTTCAGCAACGGTATGTGCTAGGACGCAAGAATTTGTAAAAACTTGGGTGCTGTTAATGCTTGTAGTTATGTTCAACTAAAAACATTGCGTCTCTGCGGTTAATTGCATTGTTAGAAATAGATGTGCCTACGCATGAGGAGAATACTAAGCAGCAGGAGCGCGATAACAAAAATAAACGCATACAAGCCGGGGACTATTTTGCTTCTGAAGAGATTTTTTATGGATTCCATAGTCTAAAAGTGTTTGTTTGCTTCTTCTTTGACACCAGATACGGCATAAACGTTTAAATGCTACTTAAAAATATATCGAAATCGAAATCCTACATCCCAAATCATTGAATTTCCAGCGTTAGTTTCCGATTTTAATAGCGGACTCATAGAATAACGTAAACCAGGCACTAGCGCCAAACGGTAATGGCTGCCCATTTTATAACTAAGCTCGGTACCCATAAGAGCCGACCAACTGAAACTATTATAAGGCGAGCTTTCGCCTGCACCTTCTGCATATTTTGTTAACTGGCCGCTCTTATCCGTAAGTGTATTTTGTAAAAAGATATTGGTGGCTACACCAGAGTTGATTTGAAGGCCGAGTTTGCGATCGATAATCAAATACCCGGCCTGCACAGGCACCGACATAAATTGATTTACACTGTTGATTTCATAAGGCGAGGTAATTGCCAAACTGAGATTATTTTGTTCGCGGGCTACGTAATCGGCTGCATAAGCTGACACCTTATTACTTTGATCAATAGAGGCAAAATTTGAAGTATAGCCAATCGCCTGATTAAGGTAACTTACACCACCAAGCACAAGCCAACGTTGCGAAATCTTCTTTGCAAGATTTACCCCAACTGAATAGGAACTGCCCGTTGATGCGGCCTTACTGTTTGTTGTCGTATTGCTTGCCAACGCAAAACCGGGTGTTGATGTTAAGGCATCTGCCTGAGCTGTATAGCTGCTACCAGCTTGGGGCTGATAGTTGCCAGCGGAAGCGCCTATGGAAGCCCATAAACTTTCGTTAGATTTTTTATCCTTGCGGGAATCAGCCATCATAGAAGCTGGCATAGCAGGTAAAATTCTGATGATTGTAACTTCTTTTACCTTGCCGGAAACTTTAGCTTCTGCCGTAGGAAGATCTTTTGTTGTGAGTGTGGCAGTGTTCAGGTTACTGTATTTTGCTGAGGCATTGTCCGATAATTTCAATTCGGAATTTACTTGACTTCGCTTTTCAATATCTTTTATGGTAAGCAGCTGAGTTATTGCCTCATCAACATTCTTAGTTAGATCGGTTTTATTGGTTACCTCCTTGTTCTTACCTGTTTCCTTCTGTATTAAATCCGGCTGAACATTTTCATTTTTGCCACCATCGACCGTTGGTAATTCTGTTAATGCAGATGGCTCTTCATTTTTCCCTTGAATTACATTGTTTATATCTACCGAAGCAACTTGATCTTGATTTGCATTCAACTCTTTGGCTTCGCTGATTTTTGAATCTATTATCTGATTACCTTTTGAATTAGCTACATCAGCTTCAGCTGCTTGAGCAAGATTGTTGGTTTCATCACCTTGAGTACTAAAATAATAGGTTGTTAGTGCCCCTAAAGCAAGAGCAAATAAAATTGAAGCCGCAGCCAGTCGCTGATAAAAAACTACTCTGCGTTTCATCGTGCCTCCTTCTGCTAAATTCAGCTTGTTATCAAGCGAAGCCCATACCTCTCTGGATGGCGATTGCTCGGCACCTTCAAAAGCCTCGCGCCAGGCATCATCAAACTTTTGCCGCCCCATATTTTCCATATACTTTGTTGTGTAAATTCAATTTCACTTTCAATAAACTTTTCGCACGACTATACTGCGACTTACTTGTGCCCTCACTGATCCCCAGCATCTCGCCTATCTCTTTATGGTTATACCCTTCTACAGCAAAAAGGTTAAATACTATTCTGCATCCATCTGGTAGAGATTGAATCATAGCAACCAATTCCGAAAGATTAAATGCTGCCAGGCTGATGTCTGCATCTTCATGCAAGTCGATTTCAGTTATATCCACCATTGGCAACAAATACAGTTTTTGCCGCTGACTATTAAGTGCCGTGTTGATCATGATCCTGGTAATCCATGTTTCTAATTTAGAGTCACCCCGAAAAGATTTTATTGCCGCAAATACCTTTATAAATCCTTCCTGCAATGCGTCTTCAGCTTCGGGTGTGGATTTGACATACCGCTGGCAAACCACCATCATTTTTCGACAATAGCGTTCATACAAAGCCCGTTGGGTAGCCCTGTCCCCTTTTACACAGCCTTTAATAAGCTCTTTTTCGCTTAGCATGAACCCGGTATGTATTTTAGACCCACCTTAAATTCAATAGGTTGGAATGCAATTTCAGTTAATTTATTCGTTTAGTTTTGAGCAATGAGAGTAATCATCTTAATATTTATACTTTTCGCGGCCCAAATTGTCACCGCCCAGAAGAAACTAGTTTTCTCCGATAAGTCTTACGAAGAAGAAATAAGAACGGTTATGCTATACCCGCAATTGGAAGGCCAGCGCGATAATCTCAGGCCAGTTGTTGCTCCCCTGCAAGCACAAAACCTTGTTCTTGAGTTTGACGATTTACAAGGCCAACGCAGCAACTACTACGTAAAAATAATTCATTGCAATTACGATTGGACAAAGTCGAGTTTACAGGATTTGGATTTTCTTACTGACTACAATGAATATCCGATCAATGAATATGATTTTTCAGCAAACACTTCGGTGCCTTACTTACATTATTTCTTTGCGTTACCCAACGTAAAATTACCCGGCAATTATTTATTGGTTGCTTACCGCGAAAGTGATGAAAACGATTTGTTGCTAAGTAAACGATTTATGATTTTCGATAACCAAGTTACTTTAGTTACCGATGATCAGAGTAAGGGCTTAGGCACATTGCGCACAAGCAATCAGCAACTCAATTTTAAAATCAACTATTCGCGAATTGATGTGATGAACCCCATGGAATCCATTCATACTATCGTGCGCCAAAACCAACGCTGGGATAATGTGCGCAAAAATGTAAAACCCAGTTTTGTGCGAGAAGATAAACGCGAACTTGAGTATCGCTTCTTCGATCAGGATAATCAGTTTGCTGCGGGTAACGAATTTCGGTTTGTAGATTTTC
>Ga0209181_10002427_pt1 | contig 30554 bp, 28 predicted proteins | sample MAT05_FD_187208 | JGI IMG/M metagenome (GOLD analysis project Ga0209181, IMG submission 187208) | Freshwater microbial communities from Lake Fryxell liftoff mats and glacier meltwater in Antarctica - MAT-05 (SPAdes) (version 2) | ecosystem: Environmental > Aquatic > Freshwater > Ice > Liftoff... | reverse complement strand
TTATATCCAGTTTCTGTGCGTCGCAACAGTAGTTTGCCTATGGCTTCCTTCAGATTCCGCCTCGCGATGGACACCCTTGCCTTCGGCTATAAGATTCCGGTCATAACGGCTCTTAAAGGACTTGAAGTTTTACCTTCGCACCTCTTAGAGGAGTGGCATGCCCGGCACACCAAAGATAGCGTCCCGCTGGGACGAGTCGGCTGGATAGTTACAAATAGCCCCACTATTCGCAGAAAAATAGTGTTGTCTGATGAAAAAATGGTTGACCTAAAATGACTAAGTTATTGGTGCCGCGTTCCTAAGCGTTTACCGGGGGCTTTTATTTCTTCTATGCTCCTTACTTTTTGAAAGATTAGTAACTTTCGCCCTCAAAACCTTGCCGGATCTGGCAAAGGGAAAAGCGTCATGATGATTGCATACACGATGGCCGAAATGGCCGCTGAGGGAAAATCTCCCGAAATCCTCTTCTGGGTCGGCTGCGCCGGAAGTTTTGATGCACGTGCCCAAAAAGTGACCCGGGCACTCTGCCAAATCCTGAACCACGCCGGGGTGGAGTTCGCGATCCTTGGCAACGAAGAACGCTGCACGGGCGACCCGGCGCGGCGGGCCGGCAATGAGTTCCTGTTCCAAATGACTGCGGCCATGAACATCGAAACGCTGAACATGTACGGCGTGAAAAAGATTGTGACGGCTTGTCCGCACTGCTTCAACGTCCTGAAAAACGAATATCCCCAACTGGGGGGTCATTATGAAGTGGTGCACCATACGCAACTGCTCAACGAGTTGATTAACAGTGGCAAACTCAAAATGAAGGAAGGGGGCGATTTCAAAGGCAGGCGCATCACCTACCATGACTCCTGTTATCTGGGCCGTGCCAACGACGTGTACGAAGCCCCGCGCGCACTCCTCGAATCACTCGACGTAGATTTGGTGGAGATGAAGCGCTCCCGCAAAAATGGCCTCTGCTGCGGCGCAGGCGGCGCCCAAATGTGGAAGGAGGACGAACCTGGCAACAAGCGCATCAACGTAGAACGTATCGAAGAAGCACTTTCCACAGAGCCGACCGCCATCGTGGCCAACTGCCCGTTCTGTATCACTATGCTCCAGGACGGACTAAAAGCCAAGGAGAAAAATGAACAAATCCCCGTGTATGATCTTTCAGAGATGATTTTATCAAACCTCGCCTGATGCAGCACCTCCGATGCTTTCAAGTAGATGCATTTGCCAACACACTGTTTAAAGGCAACCCTGCTGGTAAAACAGCCCTGAATGCCCAACAAGTCTCCAAAAGAGGCGGTGAACTCAGGTGCGAACTCTTGGGCGATCGAGTCGCAATCAGCGGCCAGGCCATCACTTTTCTGGAATGAACCATTCTTTTACAACCATGACCAACCTTGCTTCGCCCCCCTACCCTGCCCTGGCGGTTGCGCCCGGTTTCGCGCCCCAATCCCGCGTGTGGGTTTACACATCGGATCGCCGCCTGACAGACGCTGAATCAGCCCATGCACAAACACAACTCTCCACCTTTTGTGAGCAGTGGACCGCCCACAACCAAGCCTTAAAAGCAGCGACTGAGATCATTGATAATCAATTCATTGTCTTGCTTGTGGACGAAACGCAGGCTGGCGCAAGCGGTTGTTCGATTGACAAATCGGTACACTTTCTCGAAGACTTGGGACAAGCAGTCGGCGCTGATTTCTTCGAACGGATGCGCTTCGGCTGGATAGACGCGGAGGGGAATATGCAGATGAGCAGCCGCGATGAATTTTCAGCATTGGTGAAAAATGGCCGTATCACAGCAGATACGCCGGTGGTAAACACCCTGGTGCAGACCAAACAGGATTTAGAGATGAAGTGGCTCTTGCCTTTCGGTAAAAGTTGGCACAAGCGATTGCTTTGAGCAGTTTTTGCTATGTTACCTCTACCTGGATGGGGTGAAGTACCGAGTGCGGCGTCCAGCGATTCATACGTCAATCGCTGGATGCCGCACTCGCCAAAATTAGTTTAGATTTTTTCTCAAAGACGCAAAGACGCAAAGTTTTGATAGAGAACTCTTTGCGCCTTTGTGCCTTTGCGAGAAATTTTGCCTTCGTGCTTATTTTATACCTGCTTCCAAATAAAACGCAAACACCCGCCGTTAGGCAGTTTTTAATCCGCGCCACCTGGCTTTTAATCCATCCTGAATGTACGCAGCACCTCGCTGACTGAAAAAGTCACGCTGAACATCCCGCCCACAATTACCTACTTTTTAAAGGAAACTGCGTAATCAAAACCGATTTTTCATCCAGTGTGATGAATTGTGAAGGAGAAACTATGAACCGGTGCTTCGCATGGCGTTCCTCGTTCATCCTGTATCGTTCATCACTCTAATCTAAACTTCCTTCGGAAATGGCTTCTTTGAATCCCCTGCAAGGTGCACTGGGGCATCGGAAGGCAGCGCATTTGTTGCGCCGCACCTCCTATCGCTACACCCGTGCCCGTGTGGACGAACTGGCCGCCCTGACAGGCGCAGACGCGCTCGCGTCGCTGCTCACGGCCCACCCGCTCCAACTTGAGCAGCCCGTCTTTGGCGCTCCCGCTCCCAAAACCTGGATCAATCCACCCGCGCCGCCCGGCACCGTGCCGCCCGCCGACGATTTTGAACTCAAGCCCTACGTCCTGGGCTGGTGGGTCAACGAGGCCCTGCACGATCCCGGCATCGGCCATAAAATGGCATTTTTCCTCCACCAATACCTGGCAGTAGATGCAGACAGCGGCAGCAGCCCGCAATTCTTCGACTACCTGGCCTTGTTGCGCTGGGGAAGTCTGGGCAACTTTAAGAAGTTGATTGTCAAGATCGTTACGGACAACTGTATGCTCAGTTATCTGGATAACGACCAGAACTACAAAGGCAATCCGAATGAGAATTTTGCCCGCGAGTTCTTCGAATTGTTCACGATCGGGACCGGTCTGGCTGCCGGCCCCGGCGACTATACCAATTACACAGAGGAGGACATCATGCAAGCCGCCCGCGTCCTCACCGGCTTCAACCACACCTTGCGCAACCAATACGCAGACCCGGAAACCAATATTCCTGCCGGGAAAGCCTACCCGCAGAGCCACGATTTCGACCCCAAAACATTCAGCGCCCGGTTCGCCGGGACCGTCATTCAGCCGCCTACAAACGACGCACCGGGGATGTTCAAAGAACTCGAATCGTTGGTGGATATGGTGTTTGCGCAGGAAGAGACAGCGCGCAATATTTGCCGCAGGCTCTATCACTTTTTTGTGACGCGCAATATCACAGAAGAAGTGGAGAATGATGTCATCACCAGTATGGCCAATACGTTCAAAACCAACAACTTCGAACTAAAACCAGTACTCGAACAACTGCTTCAAAGCCAGCACTTCTTTGATGCAGACGACGCTGCAGCCACCGATGAAATCGTGGGCGCGCTCATCAAGTCTCCGATGGAGTTGGCGTTGCAATCGCTCACGTTTTTCGACCTGCCCATCCCCGACCCGATGACCGACAACAAGAAGCATTACATAGACTTCTACAACGGAGCGGTCATCGAGCGCATGCTCGGCATTTCGGGGCTGACGCTGTTTTATCCGTTCGATGTTGCGGGTTATTCGGGCTACTACCAGCAGCCTGATTTCAATCGCCAGTTTTTCAACTCGGCCACCATCATTTCGCGCTATAAACTCCCGCAGGTATTGCTCACCGGCACCCATGCCTGGACAGGCGCGAGCAACAATCCGATCGGCACCAAACTCGACATCGCCCCCTGGGTGAAGGATAAAAGCGGCATCAGCGATCCAGCAGATTCTTTCCTCTTGGTGCGCGAACTGTTGATGTACCTGGCACCGGAAGACGTGGGCACCGAGCGGCTCGACTATTTCCACCTGACCATTTTCCTCGACAATTTGCCTGCGGCAGACTGGACCTACGAATGGCAAAACTTCGTGAGTACTGGCAACGATTCGGAGGTGAAAATCCCGCTCGAGCGGCTGGTGAATGCCATCATGTACGCGCCGGAATACCAGGTATTCTAGTGATCCAGTGCCCCGGTCAGCTCGACCGGGGAAACCCAATGGTGGTCGCTTGAATTTCAAGGCATCCTATCTTTTCGGTCGTAGACGGCCGAAGAACACCTCCCCGGTCGCAGACGACCGGGGCACAATTCAACAACAATGAAAAGACGTAACTTTCTCAAAATATTTCCTGCTGCGGGCGTAACGCCGTTCGTAGTCAACGGCTTCCCGATGCGGCCATTTTCCAACAGCCAGATGGCGCGGGTGCTCAATTCCTGCGAGGACGTGGAAGACCGGGTGCTCGTACTCATTCAACTTAAAGGCGGCAACGACGGGGTGAACACCATTATCCCGTTGTCTAATTATGACAAGTATGCCGAATTGCGCCCGTTCATCAAAATCCCGCTCACCGGGCCCGACAAACTCATCAAACTCGATAATACCCTGCCCACAAAAGATTCAGTGGGATTGCATCCAGTCATGACTGCCATGAAAGGTATGTACGACAAAGGCTGGATGAGCGTGGTGCAGGCTGTCGGCTACGAAAATCTCAATCAATCGCATTTCAAGGGCAGCGACCTGTGGCTCAGTGGCGGCGACGGCACCCCCGAAAAGTTCAGGATCCGATCCGGCTGGATGGGCCGCGCTCTGAACGCTATGTACCCCAACGTGAAAGGAGAACCGATCCCTGAAATGAAATATCCACTGGGCATTCAGGTGGGCGACCCCTACCCGTCGCTGGGTTTTCATACCGAAACAGAACATCAGAACTCCATCAACCTGAGCGGTCAGGACCCGGCCGGATTTTATTCGCTCGTGCAGACCATTGGAGGTGCCCCGATCACAGACGTGCCTCAATCGGAATACGGCGACGAACTGCGCTACATCATGGGCGTGGAAAAGGCGGTGGATAAATATTCCGTCCACATCACCGAGGCCTTCAACGCCGGTAGCAATTCGATCAGCACCTACCCGCAAACGGGGCTGGCGAATCAGTTAAAGACCGTCGCACGGCTCGTCAAGGGAGGCTGCAAAACAAAAATTTACCTCTGCTCGATGGGCGGTTTCGACACGCATGGCTCTCAGGTGCCGCCCGAAGGCGAGATCACGAAGGGCGGACATGCCGAACTGCTGCGCCGCTTGTCGGAGTCGGTCGCCACGTTCTTCGACGACCTCGAAGGATTGGGGCTGGGCGATAAAGTAGTGGGCTGTACCTTCTCCGAGTTTGGCCGCTGCGCGAAAGAAAATGGTTCGGCTGGCACCGACCACGGCACCCTCGCGCCGATGTTGCTGTTTGGAAAAACGGTGAAAGCCGGTGTGAACGGCACCAACGTGGACCTGGCCAACCTGACAGGCGACAACCAGTTGCAAGGCCAGCAATTCGATTACCGGCAGGTATTCACCACGATTTTGCAGGACTGGCTCGGCGCGAGCAACTATGTGCTGGAGCAAACCATGTTCGAGGGTTACCTGAAAATGCCGCTCGTGGATTCAGCCTACGTCGTCAATCCCGACTGCTACATCGGCAGCGTAGTCAGTGTGTGGGACACGCCGTCGGAGGCAAAAGCAATGTCGGTATTTCCCAACCCCGCCGTGGCGCGGGCGGAGGTAGCATTCCAGAGCCGCACCGCGTTCGATGCCCGACTTTCACTGCACAGCCTCGGCGGCACACTGGTATCGTCCAACAACGTCCGCATTCAGCCGGGCAGCAACCTGTATTACCTGAATGTCAGTCAGTTGGCTGCGGGAGCGTACTTTGTTCGATTGGAAAACAAAGGCACGGGAGCGGCGGAAGTGGTGAAGTTGATGGTGGCGAGATAGAGCATGTACCCCGGAAGTCCGTTCCGGGTGCTCAACCGGCAAACACCACCGAGACATCCCCGGAACGGACTTCCGGGATACAACTTTTTTTTTCAAAATCCGATTCCGATGCTGCACCGCTCACTCATCCTGCCTTTGTTGATCCACCTTAAAACCCAACTCAGTATCGCTCAAATCGCCCGCCTGGTTTGGTTGCCTTGTTGGGCTGCTTTGCTGCTTTGTCCGCTCACTGGCCATAGTCAGAAAATACCAAGTGCTTGTGGCGCAGGCAGTTCGCCCGCAACCGCCTGCGATGATGCTTGTATTTTTTGCAATTTTAATGGCTACACGGGTTCCACGTTTGGTTTTCCCTCCGGGACCGCCACAGCGTTCTGCGGGACCGTGGAAAATGCGCAGTGGCTCGGTTTCATCGCCGGGAAAGACAAGGCGACCTTTATCATCAAGCCGTTCAACTGCCTCGGCGGCAACGGCGTGCAGGTCGCGCTTTACAACGATTGCAAACTCAAGCCGCTCGCCTGCGACAAGGGGGTAGAGTTCGGCGGCACAAAGCCCGTCAGCATTTCGGTGGACCTTTCACCGGGGAGCAATTATTTCCTGTTGATTGACGGCTACGCGGGCGACCAGTGTGAATTTACGGTAGAAGTTTCACCCAAAGAAGCGGTCTATGAGCCGCCGCTGGGCATGGTGGCCGAGATCAGCGGACCCACCAAACTTTGTCCCGGTGCAACGGCACAATTTTCCGTGCAACCCGTGGACGGCGCATCGGCATACATCTGGACCGGGCCGCCGGGCAGTATGCTGGATACGGTGCCGTTGCCGGTCACGGCAGGTCGCTCGGTGAACCTCACGATCGGCAGCACCGCCGGTTCGATCTGTGTGCAGGCCGCCAATTCCTGTTCAGTCAATCCGCCGTGCAGCAGTTCACTGGCCATCGAGTTACTGCCGGATGCTGCGCGCCCGGTGATTGATATGGATACCCTCGATCACCTGAATTGCACCAATACGCCGGTAAAACTAAACCCGAGAATTAGTCCCGCAGGCAATTATGTGGTCGCATGGACCGCCGACAGCACCGGCCATCTCATCGGGAGCCTCAACAATCCATTGATTTTGACGGACCAGCCAGGCACCTACAACCTGCTTGTTACCAATGAACTGAACGGCTGTACTTCCAGTGTGGACGTCCGGGTTGGGCCACCTGACATTCCGTCTTCGGCGGACCTGGAGGTAAAAAACATCACCTGCTACGGCGACAACAACGGATTCCTGGGCATCCACGGCGTGACGGGCGGCAAGGAGCCATTTGTGTTTTCGCTGGACGGCGCACCCTACACGCTCACCCATGAACACCGTTACCTCACGCCGGGCGAACACACGCTCGCACTCGAAGGTGCGGACGGCTGTGCATGGGACACGACGTTCAGCGTGACGCAACCCGAAGAATTGCTGGTGAATCTGGGCGCAGACACTTCGATCCACCTCGGCCACCCCGTCCAACTTTGGGTCGGCGCCGCAGTCAACTATCCGGACCGGGTGGCGCAACGCACTGCCGAGCCGCCCGACATGACCTCCATGCTTTGCGATACCTGCCGCTACTTCCCGAATCGCTCTTTCCGGTACCAGGTTACGGTCGTGGATTCCAATGGCTGCCGGGCGACCGACGACCGCATCATCGTGGTCAGCACGGAACGGTTTGTTTTTGTGCCCAATGCCTTCGCACCGGAAGCACAGGAGGAACGCAACACCCGCCTGACGGTATTCGGCGGTGAAGACGTGGAGCGCGTGGTGTCTTTCCAGATATTCAACCGATGGGGCAAAACAGTTTACGAACACTACAATTTTCCGCCTAACGACGACGCTGCCGCTTGGGACGGCAGCGTCAGCGGAGAAAAAGCACCGCCCGCCGTGTTTGCCTGGCGTGCGGAGGTGCTGTTTAAGGATGGGGCGACGGAGCAGTTTACAGGGGATGTGACGGTGGTGCGATGAAGCCGCTGTATTACAAGTCTGTTTATGTGGCTGCTTCGAATTGAATCGAAGCAGCCACGCTTGTTTATTATCGTACACTCATCGCTACCTTTTCCCCTGATATTTTTCAATCGCCTCCCGAATACGCTGCGCCCGGTTCTCCGGGTCGGGGTGGGTACTTTGAAATTCAGGTGTCCGGTTCGGGCCGGCGGAATTTTTCAAAATCTCCATCACGCCAATCAATTCCTCCGGGTCGTAGCCTGCCTGAAGCATGAAGCGCACACCGAGATCGTCGCTTTGAAGTTCCTGATCACGTCCATATTTGAGTTGGAGCATGTTGGACACCATATTCGCGAGATAGCCGGTATTGGGGTTGGATGGATCATAGGTCGCCATCGTGACGGCGCCTGTGAGCCCTTGAGCCAGTTCCATTTGGGCCAACCTTTCCGCGCTGTGGCGGGCGACGACATGGCCGATCTCGTGGCCCAGCACTCCAGCCAACTGGTCTTCGTTTTTCAACTTCGAATACAAAGCAGCAGTGATGAACACTTGTCCGCCGGGCAACGCAAAAGCATTGATCGTCTGATTATCGGCCAGCAGGTGAAAGTCAAAACGTCCGTTGTACACGGTTTTGGATGGATCACCGCTGTCTACCAGTTTCTGACCGACCCGCCGCACCAGATCATCGTGCTGGGTACCGCGCACCTCGCCGCCCATCTCAGCGATCATCTGCGGAGCACTCTGTAGCCCCATCGCGATTTCTTGTTCGGGCGACATAGAGATGTGCTGCTTTTCGCCGGTGATTTCGTTGAGCGAACTGTTGCCAAAATAGCGAAACAAGGCGAACCCGCCCATCACAATAGCAATAATAAGAGTAGGCGACAGCCGAAAGCCGCTCCGTTGATTTTGTCCGTACATAGAATGTTCAGTGGTTAAATGCTCAAGTTTTAAGCGATTAAATTAATCGTAAGGAACGCGGCACCAATAACTTATGATTTCCGACCTCGGGGAGGTCAAAGGTTTGTAGAAATGCATCGGGTTGACATTAATTCCTGACCTCGGAGAGGTCGAACGTTTGTTTCAACGCTATTTTCTGCAAACCTTCGACCTCTCCGAGGTCAGCAAAACATTGAAATGCTACATTTCTACAAACCTCTGACGTATCCGAGGTCGTATGGCAAAAAGCATTTCAAAGCGGCTGGATAGTTACAAAAATAGAGAACAGGTCTTTTTGATGAAAGCAGGCCTTTGACTATTTCATCCCCTGTAAAAATTCCATGCCACCTCACATGTTCTCTATGACAAAAGGAGACAGGTCTTCCGGGTACTCTTTTTCGTATTCAATTTTCAACAAGTCATAAGATGTAACCATCCCGACCAATTCGTGATCGGCATTGACAATCGGCACGGCGTGAAACAAATGTGCCATCAACACCTCTGCTATTGCTCCAATATGATCTTCCGGTTCGAGGGTGGCGATCTTGCGGGTCATAATCTCAGTGACCTTCATGTTTCCATATTCTTCGGCAGATTTTCCCGTCTTGAAAATATCCCAAGCCGTAACGAGCCCGACCAACTTTTTGCCTTCTACAATCGGCAGATGGTGGATGCGTTTGACGAGAAAAATTTCGCGGGCCTGGCCCAGCGTGCCCTCTGGGCCAAGGGTGACCAGATCTCGGGTCATAATAGTGTGTATAGGTGCGTTCAGCATGGTGTGTAAATTGTGAGAAGGTGAGTGTTATGAAAAATTGGGCGGCAACCCGCGATTGTATTTCACGGCTAAAATAGGAACGTTCGCCACGAACCACAAAGCAATCGGGGGCGAATCATTTTCAAAAATTAAAAAGTCTGGCTCAATGAGGAACGCGGCACCAATAACTTAGTCATTTTAGGTCAACCATTTTTTCATCAGACAACACTATTTTTCTGCGAATAGTGGGGCTATTTAAAGAAAAATAGCGGCCGTATGATGGAACAAAGGGTGGCATCAAATGACTAAGTTATTATTTGCCCGTTCCTTAGCAAATATGTACCACGAAACAGCAACAGCGATGGCCTTGTGTGATTGTTGTGCCGCTGGGCTGGCCGTTGGAAAAGCATAAACTTTCACGGTCATTTTCCCAGTTCTTTTGCCCGGCCCAAGGCAGCATTCGCTCCCGCCACAATGTCTTCGTGCAAAGCCGTGTCCCGAAATACTTGCAGCGCTGCTTCTGTCGTGCCGCCTTTACTGGCCACTTTGGCGATCCAGTTTTCGCAGGTAAGGTCGGCCTTGTTGTACAAATCCACGGCTCCGGTAAACGTTTGACTGACAAGTAGTTCCGCCTCCGAATCCGAGAACCCCATTTGTTGGGCGGCCTGAATCATGGCATTCATAAAATAATAGACATAGGCTGGGCCGGAGCCAGAAATGGCGGTCGCCGCGTCAATCATGTCCTCGCGCTCTACATACAGGGTTTTGCCCGTGGTGTTCAGCAGGTTTTGCACCGTCACCAATTCGATCCGGGTCACCGGGTCTGTGCTGGTGAACGCCGTCACGCCCGCGCCGATCTGAGCGGGCAAATTGGGCATGGCGCGGATGACCTTGGGCGCGCCCAGCGCCAGCGTGATCGCTTCCATCCGCACACCGGCCATAATACTCAGAAACACCTGGTCGGGTTGGACGAGGTCCCGGATTTCATTAAAAAGTTTGGGAGAATCCTGTGGTTTTACAGCCAGAATCAGCAGATCAGCCTCCGGCACACAAAGTCTTGGATCGCTGAAAAAACGGCCGTCGTGGAGTTGGCTGAGATGATTGGCTTTTTCGTAGGTGCGGCAGAGCACCATCATCTGCTGGGAATTCACGATGCGGCTGCGCAAAAAACTTTGTGCGTACGTCAGGCCCATGTTGCCGCCGCCAAGGATGAGGATTTTCATAAAAAAACATTGAGTGGCAAAAGTCGCTCGTTTTTGACAATCCGTTTGCACAGCCTTGATTTTGGTATTTTTTCTACTTTTGAGCCGCAAATCATCTATCCGTTTCATCCACCATTCATCAAATAATTAGATGCGCCAACAGATCGTCGCCGGCAACTGGAAAATGAACAAGACCCTGGAAGAAGGGCTAGAACTGACAAAAGCCATCCTGGAAAAAGTAGAAAAACCCAAAGGACTGGTGGTCGTGGCTCCTCCGCTCACGCACTTGCGCGATGTGGGCAAAATGCTGAAAGTCAGGAAGCATTTTCATTTGGCGGCACAGAACTGTCACCACGAAGAGAAGGGCGCATTCACGGGGGAGGTGTCCGCAGACATGGTAGCCTCGGTAGGCGCAGAATTTGTGATCATCGGCCACAGCGAGCGTAGGCTGTATTTCAAAGAAAAAAATGACGTGCTCGCTCAAAAAGTCAATGTGACGCTGGCGCGCGGAATGCGCCCCATTTTTTGCTGCGGCGAACCGCTTCATGTCCGCGAAGTAGACACGCACGTGGGGTATGTGGCCAAACAATTGAAAGCCAGTTTGTTCCACCTGCATGAAGAAGATTTTCGCAAGGTGGTGATCGCCTATGAACCCATCTGGGCCATCGGCACCGGGCGTACAGCGAGCAGTGACCAGGCGCAGGAAATGCACCATGCGATCCGGGTTTTGGTATCCAAAAAATATGGAAAAGTAGTGGCCGACGACACTTCGATCCTATACGGCGGCTCGTGTAATGCTCAAAACGCCCCCGACATCTTTCGCCAGCCCGATGTGGACGGCGGGCTTATCGGAGGCGCTTCGCTCAAAGCGGAGGATTTCGCTGCCATCGTGGCAGCGTTGAAATAAGCGCTATTCGATCACACGCGGCTTGAACAACACGATAGCATGACAATCGAAAAGTTCTATGTCGGGAAGTGTCAGGCTGTTGATCGCATTGTGCATGTTACAATTGAAAGAAAAGGTCACTTTTTTGACCCACCTGGACTCAGGGAAGAAGGCTTTCATGTCCTCTAACTTCTCGATCTTTGCAAATTTGGCCGAATTGTCTGCTCTCAGGCTTTCGTAAATTTTTCCTTCTGTCAGAACGGGATCCACCAACTGTGCACCTATCTGGCCGAATGCTTCTCCGAATGACAGCAATTTGTTTTCCTGAAAGATGGAGTCCAACTCGTTGACTTTCCACAAATTGGGAATAATTTCATTCGGAGTGGACGCGCCTGCATAGACAAAAAGATTGAACTGATCGCTTCCGGTGTTCTTTGCAAGGTGGCTGCTGGTATAGCGGTATTGGTCATTGGAAAAGTATTCCACCTGCAATTCGTAGTAGTGGCCTGACGCATCTACCACATTCTTCATAAATATAGAATAAACGGTCGTGTCATTGCCCGACAACTTCCGGGCTTTTGCCGAGAAGGAATATTGACCAGTAAAATCCAATTCTTCCGGCCTCAGGTCTGCCTCTTTTTTGCAACCTGCGATCACACCGCAAGTGAGGAGAAAAAACAGAACAATTTTGTTCATAAATTTAAATTTATTTACTTTGAACCAATTAAGGAACGCAGACGGAATAAGGCAATTTGATTAGAACGCCCAAAAGTAGTACCTCAGCGTCAGTTGTGTATCAGAAGTAGTATCGGTGTACGAATTATTAAAATAATTGTCGTATGTCAGATCAAATACTCCCTGGCTATGCCGGATGTCTATCCACAAGTTCTTCCAAAGCCGGGCTTCACACCCTATTGTGAATGCCAGGTCGAAGCGCCGTATTCCGTTTTGTATGCTGGTGAATGCTTCGAATGACTTATTTTGGCTATTATTAAAGTAACTACTGCTGCCTTCTCCGGACACGGCTCTCACCAAGGCAGGTCGAACACCGGCAAACACCGCCTGTTTCCCACTCTGGAGCCGTCGTTTGAGCAGGATCGGCATTTCCAGAAAAGTTAACTCTTGCGCGGTACGCCAAATGCTCCAGGAATTGTAGTTGCCCAGGGCAGAGAAGCCCTGATCTGAAAAAGATGCCTCCAAATCATATCCATGTACTTTTTTGTACATCAAATCTGCCTGAACGGACCAATTTGGGTTGAATTGGTGTGTAATTGAAAGCCCGAATGCGGGCAGCAGGTCGACGACATTTTCCCGCCGATTCACCAATGCCAGTTGGCCGCCTAATGCCACACCCACCTGAGTTCTTCGTTCCCGAAAAACCTTTCGGGGCTGAACGATCGCAGATATTCGAGGCGCTACCGGAGTGCCTTGAAGCGATTGAAAACCGACGGCTGGTAGCGGCACTATGGCAACAGTGCTGTTTTGTACAGTCGGAGGTAGATCATCCTGCACAGCCGAAAGAGAAGCCTGCTTCTCAGTAGTCAAAATTTCATCCCCAGATTGTTGATCTGAATATTCCTGTGGAAGGTGCGCTTCTTTACTCCCTGTAGGATCCGCATCATTGTTTGCTGCCGCTGAATGGCGATCCGGGTTTAAGGGAGGAGACGCAACACTTTTGCCCTTTGCAATAAATAGTTTATTTTCAACTCCTTTTGAAGTGCCGGATGCTGATACGACTGAAGAGGCCGTTGATTTACTTAGACCTTCGGAGGCACTGTTATTGTTTTGGGATGGTTTGGTTTTTTTGCTTTTTTCAAAAACAACGTTTTGCGACGTAGCAACAGGCAAGAACATCTCTTCGCGACGCTCCGCTTCGGAGGGGGTCCTCTTTACGTTGGTTGACCCGCTTACGGTCAGGAACAGCATCAAAGCGCCAACACCCGATACGGTAAACCAACTGAATATCCGGTGGTTGGTAAACGAGGCTGATAATCCTGGCTGCCCCTCTGCCAAAGGTGCGAAGGGTGCCGGTGCACCATTGAGCAGGTATTCCATCTGCTCCCAGGCCTGATCATCGGCCGGAAACTCGTGGCCCCGCAACTTCTCGCGAAGCAACGATTCATCGTTGTGTAGTTTATTTTTCATATCCATTTTCAGAAATCGGGATGTTGGGACAGTAAGAGTTTGAGTTTGCGCCGTGCTTCAGACAAATGCCATTTGGAGGTGCCTTCATCAATACCGAGCATTTTGCCTATTTCGGCGTGCTTATAACCATCCACGACGTAAAGACAGAAAACGGAGCGGGTCGCAGGCGGTAGTTTTTGCACCAGAGAAAATAAATCCTCGCTTGCCAATTGGCTGATTACCTCGCTCTGTACAGGTTGTTCGACTTCGATCCCAAGCGCTACTTTGCGCTTGTAAGCGGTCTGGCGGCGGATATAATCAATCGTGGTATTGAATACAATACGAGCCATCCAGCCACCGAAAGAGCCTGTAGATTGGTATTGCCCGATGCAATCAAAAATTTTGAGGAAAGCCTGATTCAGCACATCTATCGCCTCCGAGCGTTGACCTGTGTAACGCATCGGAATGCCCAAAAACTGCCCGTAATACTTTTGATACAGGTATTTCTGCGCCAGACGATGTCCGGCCAAACAACCGAGGCGCAGTTCCTCGTCGGTGCTCTTGGCGTGGTATTGCACGGGTGAAATCTTGGCAGTGGCGGCTGGCGGAGCAATACTGCCAGTGCCAAGTTTTCCACTTTCTATTCTTTCAACTGGGATCGCAATGTCGGGCATGATGGTCATGTGTCAGTTGGTCAACTATTGTATTGTCGTTATTGGAAAAAGAAAGGTTGGGTCTGCGTGTTCCAATCATCCACCAATGGGCTACATTTTTAGTAAACCTGATTAAAATGATTGGCACCTGATCTCATAATAATTCGGCGAATGACCCAGACGCTGAAAAAAATTTTCTGTTTAGATTGATTTGCCCTTTACAATTTCAAAAATCGCTTTATTTTTGCAGCGAAAATTCGCTATAATTTTTATTTTCTGACATTCATTCCCTCTCACATTTCCACATCATGGTAGCAACCCAAGTATTAAAAGGCGGCGAGTTCCTGATCCGCGACAGCCGTCCGGAAGACGTTTTTATTCCTGAACAGCTCAACGAAGAGCAGTTAATGGTCAAACAAATGTGCGAAGATTTCATCAAGAATGAAATTGATCCGATTCGGCTGAGAATTGAAAAACAAGAACCAGGACTTGTCGTAGGGTTGTTGAAAAAAATGGGCGACCTGGGCCTTCTGGGTGCGCACATGCCTGCTGTATATGGCGGGACGGAGATGGACACCAATACCAATACGGTCATCTCGGAAGCATTCGGCCCCGCCGGGTCATTCATCGTCTCGTTTGCGGCGCACACGGGCATTGGCATGTTGCCCATCCTGTATTTTGGGACGGAAGAACAAAAACAAAAATTTCTCCCCGGCTTAATCGCCGGCGACCTGAAGGCTGCTTATTGCCTGACTGAGCCGGGAAGCGGCTCCGACGCACTCAATGCCAAAACCCGGGCTGATTTGAGCGCTGACGGCACACACTATGTATTCAACGGTCAGAAAATGTGGATCTCCAATGCGGGTTTTGCAGATATTTTTATCGTCTTTGCTAAAATCGCCGGGGAGAAGTTTACCGGTTTTATCGTGGAAGCCAACACCCCGGGCATCACTTTGGGCGCGGAAGAAGATAAGCTTGGTATCAAAGGTTCTTCAACGCGACAGGTATTTTTTGAAAATGCGAAGGTTCCGGCAGAAAACGTATTGGGCGACATCGGCAAAGGTCACCTGATCGCATTCAATGCGCTCAATATCGGTCGCTATAAATTGGGTGCGATGTGTATCGGCGGCAATATTGGAGCCATCAGCATGGCGACGCGGTATGCCAACGAACGCCATCAGTTTGGCCAGTCCATCGGTCATTTTGGGGCAATTCAGTACAAGTTAGCCGAGATGGCCATCAGAAATTTCGCAGCGCAAAGTGCCAGTTACCGCATCTCTCAGGCCATGCAGGAAAAAAAGGCAGAAGAAACGGAAGCAGGGCAACCGTTTGGCCTCGCCATGCTGGAAGCGGCGGAGGAATATGCCATCGAATGCTCGATTCTGAAAGTACTTGGATCGGAAGTGACGGACTATTGTGTAGATGAAAATGTACAGATTCATGGCGGAATCGGATTCAGCGAAGAGTATGCCGCCGCCCGCGCTTATCGCGACAGTCGCATCAACCGCATTTACGAAGGCACCAACGAGATCAACCGGATGCTGATGGTAGATCAACTTTTCAAGCGCGCCCTGAAAGGCGAGCTGGATATCGTCAGTCCGGCCTGGGCTGTTCAAAAAGAACTTTCGTCCATGCCTTCGATGGAAAAACTGGAGGGTGCGTACGCGGAGGAATACAAGGCAGTGAGCGATTTCAAAAAAATAATCCTGATGGTGGCCGGCGGTGCTGCCAAGATGCAGATGGATGGCAAACTGAACCTGAAAGAAGAACAGGAAGTACTGATGAACTGTGCGGATATGCTGATTGACCTGTATGCGGCTGAGTCCATGTTGCTCCGCGTACATAAATTGGTTGATATGTCCAAGGAGCAACCGCAGGAAGTGTACGACGCCATGTTGCAGGTGTTCTTCCACGATGCAGCGGCCCGAATGGGCAAGAATGCGACGGATGCTCTGGCCTCATTCGCCGAAGGCGACCTGCTCAAAACTTTTTTGATGGGGGTAAAACGCTTCGTTAAATATCCACCGGTGAATGTGAAAGTCAAACGTCGGATCGTGGCCAGCGCTTTGCTCAAAGCCAACGACTGGTGTTTTTAATAGAATGGATTAAACATGAATGGTCCCGACTTTTTCAAATGACTTTGAAGAAGTCGGGACCATTCATGTTTAATCCATCAAAACTGAGGTTTTTCAGGACGATTTATAAGTTAATTCCTTTTTGCTGCGTGTATTCCTCAATATAACCGTCTATGAGGTTCACGAGCAGATCTTTGAGATAGGAATTTTCCAGGCGGGCAATCACCTTCAATTTATCCAGTTTAGAACGATCTACTGCCACCGTCAGGCGTTTTTTGCCTGATGCCTCATCCGCGTTAATCTCCTGTACATCAATTGTTTGTCGGATAAGTGCATCCAACCCGTTTAAATTATGACCTGAAGCGGCCGTAAACGACGCCGATTTAGACCTGCGACTGGGAGTCATCGTATCTGGTTGATTGGAATCATATTTTTCCAGACTTTCTTCCAGGGCTTCCTGCAACAATGCATCCAGCCCTGAAGCAAAGTTTTTATGCGAAGATGACCTGCGTTCTACCTGAGCCACAACAACAGCGTCCACAGGGTCGTGTTGGGCAGCTGCCGCATCTCTGAACAGGTCATCCAGCCCTTGGGAAAATCTTTTTTTGCTCATCCGACAAGAGGTTGAAGATATGTGATGAGAACAATTAGAAGTGGCTTAAAATACGTCTGACCGCACATCACTGGGCAACGGCTGTACGCTCTAAAATTTCTTTGCTCAAGCTTAAATAGTCCGTAGCACCGTTCGAACGAGGACTGTAGTCAAAGATGTCTTTCCTTTGAGCAGGCGCCTCCGCCAACGCAACGGTATCGCGAATGTAGGTCTTAAATACCTTGTCGCCGAAATACTTGTGAATCGTGTCCACTACATCACGATTGAGTACCCGGCGGCTGTCATACATCGTAGCGATCACACCACTCATCTCAAGTTGTTTGTTGAGTCGCATCCGCACTTTGTCAATCACCTGTTTGATTTTTGCAAGCCCCTGTACTGCCAGAAACTCCGTTTGTAAAGGGATGAGTACGTACCGGCTGCTTGTCAGCGCATTCAGGGTCAACAAACCCAGCGAAGGGGGACAATCTATCAGCACATAATCATAATCGTCTGACACTTGCCCGATGAGCTCCCGCAGGATGTACTCCCGTCCGGCCTCATTAATCAGTTCCATTTCCGCTCCTGACAAATCGAGGGAAGAAGTTATCACATCCAAACCCGATTTGTACGTATAGGGGGTCAGTTCTGCTTCGCCCCGCAAGGCTTCATATATAGTGTGCTTTTGCCGTGGAATGCCGAGCGAAATCGTCAGATTGGCTTGCGGGTCGAGGTCAATCAGCAGGACCCGTTTGCCCAACTCCACCAGGCCTGCACCGATGTTGATGGCGCTGGTCGTTTTACCGACCCCGCCTTTATGGTTGAGGAGAGAAATTACAATGCCCATTCAAAAAAGGTGATTGGTTGATCCGTATCATCTGTCTGTTTATGCGACACGACGATTACGATGCAATATGAACGCGAACAAAAGTACGAATATTTATCAAACAGCAAATTTCACCAGCCCATAGCGGAGGCGGATGATATATTTTTCAACAAAAAAAATTCCTGCTTTCATTTCATAAACATCTGACAGTCAATTGTAATCTTCCGTGTCAAAAATTTTTTTCTTTCCAGAGAGAAAAAATTCTTTGACATTTTTTGTTTTTAAAAACTCTTTGTTTTAAATTTGCAGGGTCAAAACCGCAACCAATCAGCGGAATGGCATCATCACATACTTCAATCGTTCACAACACCTAAGCCAAAAGGCGAAGGCAAAACTTCCGGGATTATGATTAAGGAAGACAGAATTGACCTGAACCAGCGCTTTGTCAGCGCTTTTAAACTGCTGGAAGAGCGCGGCGCCATCGTTAAAAACGACCGGAGCGGCAAAGGCGTGGGTGATGTGGCCGAAAAAGTGCTCGGTAACAAAGCATATGGGCACATCATTCGAGCATTTCTTAACTCGGCCAGCAAACGCGTGATTGACTACGGCCAAGCTCAATCATTTTGTCGGTCGTATGATATCAACGAAGCCTGGTTGCTGCATGGCATTGGTCATCCTTATGGCTTTGATGCGCCCGGCGATGCGCTCAACAGTGACCGTTCGCTTTCCTCCGGAGGCCCGGGCAACATCCTGTTCACGACCATTCGTGCTTTCGCAGGCACTACCCTCGGCGCCGAGAGCGCAGAAGACAACTCCTATTTTTCCATTCCCGGAGTCAGTGGCCCTGGTCTGGTCGCCTTCCAAATCGAAGGCAACTCCATGGATCCAGTCATCCGCAATGGGGATATTGTGGTGTGCCGGTCGGTAGAAAACCTGAACGACATCCGCGACAATGAAATTTACGCAGTGCGCTCCAATGGCAACGTCTGGGTAAAATACGTGCAAAAGATATTTAACAACCGGGGACGTATCGTGCGCCTGAAAATGATCTCGGCCAATTATTTTGACAACGATCCTTTTGAAGAGGACGTAAATGAGACCACCCGGCTTTATAAAGTGACTCGGAAGATCAGCAATGTTTGATGCTGGTTTTAGTTCTTGGTTGTTAGTTCTTAGCTATCAGTGCACGTTTCTACCGTACCCGACAACTAAGGAACGCGGCACCAATAACTTAGTCATTTGATGCCACCCTTTGTTCCATCATACGGCCCCTATTTTTCTTTAAATAGCCCCACTATTCGCAGAAAAATAGTGTTGTCTGATGAAAAAATGGTTGACCTAAAATGACTAAGTTATTGGTGCCGCGTTCCTAAGAACTATCAACTAAAAAAAATCTATCCTGCTGTTTATTGTTTTCTTAGCCTCTCGTGTCAGCCACGCGAGGCTTTTTTATGCGTCGTTTTTGAAATCCCAGTTGTTCAGGAACCCAGTATGGAAATTCCCGTCTTGAAAGTCTTTGTTTCGCATGAGCCGCTGATGGAAGGGCACCGTTGTTTTTACACCTTCTATCACAAATTCGTCGAGTGCGCGCTCCATTTTTAGAATGGCTTCATCCCGGGTGCGGGCCCGAACGATGAGTTTAGCGATCATCGAATCATAGTAGGGCGGAATGGTGTACCCGGCATATACATGTGTATCTACGCGTACTCCATGGCCTTTGGGAGAGTGAAACGAGGTAATACGGCCTGGGCTGGGTCGAAAATCGTTGAACGGGTCCTCCGCATTGATCCGGCATTCCAGTGCGTGCATCTCTGGAAAGTAGTTTTTTCCTGAGATCGGATGACCCGCAGCAATTTTGATTTGCTCCTTGATCAAGTCAAAATCAATAACTTCCTCCGTCACCGTATGCTCCACCTGGATGCGCGTATTCATCTCCATGAAGTAGAAGTTCCGGTATTTGTCCACCAAAAACTCGATGGTGCCGACCCCCTCATAACTAATCGCATTACACGCCTTGATGGCTGCCTCGCCCATTTTTTCGCGCAATTCAGGCGTCATAAATGGCGATGGCGACTCCTCCACCAACTTCTGGTGGCGACGCTGAATAGAACAGTCGCGTTCGGAAAGATGGCAGGCCTTTCCAAACTGGTCGCCTGCCACCTGAATCTCGATGTGGCGGGGTTCTTCAATGTACTTTTCCATATAAATCCCGTCGTTCGAGAACGAAGCCTTGGCCTCCCGCCGCGCCGTGTCCCATTGAGATTCAAACTCTTCGGGCTTCCATACAATGCGCATCCCCTTGCCGCCACCGCCTGCGGTGGCTTTGAGTATCACCGGATAGCCAATTTCAGCAGCGAGTTTCAAACCGCTTTTCACATCCGTCAACAAACCCTCAGTGCCTGGTATACAAGGCAGTCCAGCGCGAAGCATGGTTTCTTTGGCGGTGATTTTATCGCCCATTGACCGGATTTGGCTAGGGGTAGGCCCGATAAATTTAATGCCGTATTCACTGCAAATTTCTGCAAACCCCGCATTTTCCGACAGGAAGCCGTAACCCGGATGGATCGCATCTGCATCCGTGATTTCAACTGCCGCCATGATACGCGGCACATTGAGGTAACTTTCCGCAGAAGCGGGGGGACCGATGCACACGGCCTCATCCGCAAACCGGACGTGCAGGCTATCCCGATCAGCGGTTGAGTACAACGCTACTGTCTTGATACCCATTTCTTTACAAGTGCGTATGACACGCAGAGCAATTTCGCCCCGATTGGCAATTAGTATTTTTTTGAACATCCTTATCTTGAGTGATAAACGAGTATGATAATGAAAATGAGGAATGAGGAATCATATGTGGTGTTCCACCCTTCAACATGCATCATTAAAATTTAAGTCGGGTCTATCAAAAAAAGCGGCTGATCGTACTCCACTGGCGACGCATCTTCGACCAGGACTTTCACAATTTTGCCTTTCAACTCTGACTCGATCTCATTAAAAAGTTTCATTGCTTCGATGATGCAGACTTTGCTGCCTACATCCACGGAGTCGCCAATTTTTATGAATGCCGGCTTATCGGGCGAGTTGCTTCGATAGAAGGTACCAACCATTGGCGATTTGATGTGCCTGTAACGAGGGTTGTTGTCCTCATCGAAGGCTGGGGCTGCGGCAGGAAGCGCCGGAGCAGTAAGCGGGGCAGCCAGAGCGGCGGGCGCCAGGGCTGGAGCGGCAGGCGCCAGGGCTGGAGCGGCGCTGACCGGTTGCTGCACCAGCGGCGCGGGTGCGTCTGTCGCAACGCCCTGATTGCGGATGACGAGTTTGAGGTCGCCCTCTTTAAGGATGAACTCGGAGAGCTTGTGCTTGCTCACCATCCGAATCAACTCTTGTATTTGATTGAAATCCATACCGAATGAAGTTTTGCTGGTGCAAAAAAAAGCAGGGGGAGTGAAGAAAAAATCTTTCCGGTGAAAAATTTTATCTTACTCCCCCGAATGTGGTCGAATTAGTTAAATTTATGAAATGAACAGGTAGTTTATTTCTTGACGCGCTCCATGTACGCACCTGTCGTGGTGTCGATTTTGATGAGATCGCCCGTGTCGCAGAACAGGGGGACACGCACCTCTGCACCCGTTTCCACGGTAGCAGGCTTGAGGGTGTTGGTGGCCGTGTCGCCGCGCAGGCCTGGCTCGCAATAGGTGATCTTTAATACGACCGACGCGGGCAATTCGATGGACAAGATGGTTTCTTTCACCGAGTGATACAGCACATCCACCACGTCCCCTTCTTTGAGGAACTGACCGTTGTCCACCAGGTCTGCACCGATGGATATCTGGTCGAAGGTCTCCTGGTTCATCAGTGCGTACCCGCCATCATCGGGGTAGAGGTACTGGAATTTTCGGCGCTCTACGCGCACTTCAGTGACATCGGCGCCGCTATTGAAAGTGTGCTCCACGACCCTTCCAGAAGTGGTGCTTTTGAGCTTGGTCCATACTTTACCGCTACCGCGTCCAACTTGAAACTTTTGAAAGTCAATGACTTTGACAATATCGTTGTTGTGTTCGATGCACAGGCCGTTGCGGATATCTGCCGTCGTTGCCATTTTTCTTGAATGATGAATTATGAATGTTGAATGATATGAAAAACCGCCATGCTAACTTCATCTGGAAAACAGCGTTCCAATCAAAGTTTGAAGGCCCCTCTTTTAAAAAGGCAGGCGAAGGTAAGAAAAGTTTGGCGTTTGAATCCCGTACAAACAAGTCGGTGCTCAATATCGCCAGGATCGCGTAAGTACTCAGTCTCAGCGGTACACCTTTTTCCCGCGATGGAGCCAAATGCCCCAGGATCGGTCGAAAGCATGCACCTGCTGCGTCTCTCCTTGGGCGTTGCGGACCGGATGGCCTTGATTGACCCACTCAAAGATGCCGCCATATAGGTTGGAGATATTGTTAAAGCCCGCTGTCCGCAGTTTTTCTGCCACTTTTTCACTTCGATAACCCACCGAGCAATACACGACGATACGTCGGCCCTTGGCGATCGAAGGAGGAATTTTTTTCAGGTCGAATGAATCATAGCCCACATGGAGGGCGCCCGCCAGGTGGCTGACAGCAAACTCCCGATCCTCCCGGGCATCCACAAAAAGGATGCCGGCGGTATCAGCCACCACCTGCTGGACCTGAACTTCCGGCACAGTATGGTGGAGCAATTTTTTCAACATCAGGCGGTATGCGCTGCTTTGTACCTGACCGGAGGCAGCCACAGCAAGCATCAGCAATGCGCCGATGCCAAGCCACATCTTTTTATAGGAGTAAACCATAGTGATTGCAACGAAATATTCCATGCCGATCGTCTCATTCGAAGTAAGTTAACTTCGACAGGAAGTTACCAATGGAGGAATTGAAGGAAAGATAGGTTGCGAAAGCAGGCTGGGAAGAGGATTCCGCACCCGGCGCGATGTTTATTTAAACATCGCGCCAAGTGCCAAGCCGAAGGAAATCTATAAAGTTGCGGGGACCCTGGGAAAGGTGTGCGATTATCTAAAAAAAATCCTACTGCAATAAGGGACAGCAGTAGGAAAATCAAAACATACTATGAGAAAACTGGGACGAAGATAAACACAGTGCTTTCGCAGGGGCAACGTCAATTTACGAAACGGCGGTTATTTTCAGGGAACGGCGGTTATAGGCAGAAAGCGGATGCCCTTCTTCTTAAAACCGGACGTTTCTTCTTTCTAAATCAAAGGGAACAATCAGGCCATTTACCATCAACGTCCGTCCAGCATATTGCCCAAACCACCCAGAATACTGCCCTCATCTTTACTGCGTGTGGTACCATACTGTAAAATCCGGGCAGCCAAACGGCTTACCGGGAGTGATTGAAGCCACACTTTGCCGGGGCCGCGCAGTACCGCGAAGAAAAGGCCTTCACCGCCAAATACCATATTCTTGATCCCCTTGACAAACTGGATGTCATAATCTATCCGCTGGGTAAATGCCACGATACATCCCGTATCCACACGAAGCATTTCTCCCACCCCAAGTTCACGTTCGAGGATATAGCCTCCCGCATGTACAAAGGCCATTCCGTCGCCTTCGAGTTTTTGCATGATAAAACCCTCGCCGCCAAACAAGCCGGTGCCGAGTTTGCGCTGGAATTCGATGCCTACCTGCACTCCTTTGGCTGCGCAGAGAAATGCATCTTTTTGGCAGATCACCTTGCCGCCCAGTTGCTGGAGGTCAAGCGGAATAATTTTGCCGGCGTAGGGTGCGGCAAACGTAGCGCGTTGCTTACCATTTACATGATTCGTAAACGTAGTCATAAACAAGCTTTCACCGGTCAGCACGCGCTTGCCGGCAGATACCAGTTTGCCAAAAAAGCCTTTTTCCTCGCCGCTGCCGTCACCGAACACGGTCGCCATTTCGATGCCTTCGTCCATAAACATAAAACTGCCGGACTCGGCGATGACGGTTTCCTGCGGGTCAAGTTCGATCTCGACACACTGCATTTCCTCGCCATGAATTTTGTAGTCAATCTCGTGGTTGCGAATCATTGTTTTAAGTTATTGAGTTGAAAGGTTGTTGAGATATTTTTATGAAAATTTCAATCCCATTTGAAGTAAGTGCCCAGTCCAAATCCCGGTCTTTTCGGTACATACTGGCCCCATCCTGCTCCCGCAGCAGACGCTGTGATCCCCCAGAAACGGTTGAGTTCAAAGATGGTTTTCAGTCCCAGCGACCAATAGCCCTGATTGTTGACATACAGGCTTTTGATCCGGTTGTGCAAAGGCAGTTGAATATTGCCATTTTCCAAAGCATATACGACCTCGGAAAATCCGATTAGCCAGAGTTTTTTCAAGTGCCAGCCCGCTTCTGCCCCCCCGTTCAGGAAATGACTATAATCATTGGAACGCAATCCATAGCCTCCGTATACAAACCAATAGGCACGCCTCCGTCCCATGCCGGTACCGAGCAGCGGCAATACCGTCCAGGCATTGTAGCCGGTACGCAAGCCCGTGGCGTCGTCATATCGTTGAGTGGGCAGATCCACACGTAAAGTGCCTGTAAGCCGAAGCAGGCCTTCGCAGATGGCTTGTCGAACACCCAGCGATACATTTCCCAGCCCGGTCAAGTTGCCTTCCCGGGTTTCTGGTATTCCATAATTGGAAGGGATAAAATCGCCACTGCGCAAAAAACGGACGGGCACTGCTGCTACCAAGGTGGTTCGACGGGTCAAGCCATACTCACCGTAGAGTTGAAAGCTATGCTCGGCAACTTCCCTGTCCAGGAGCGGGGTGGCCACATTTTTTCCCTCAAAAACTTCGTCGTAAGCCGGTATGAAATTCCAGGCTGCCTGCACGTAAAAACCCGCCTTGCTCCGTGGCCAGGGGCTTTGTGCCTGGACGGAAAAGGGGAAAAACAGAACAAGCAAAAACTGGAATCTCATATCGGAAACGCACAATTATGCAGGTTTATACTCGCCTTGTATCGAAGATTTCACCACGCGCATGAATGTTTTTTCATCTATCATCAACCGGACCACTGCGCCATCAATTTTGGTAATGCGACCAATAATGCCCGAATTAGTGAATACTTCCATGCCTTCTTTCAGGTTTTCGATGAATGCCTGGCGCTCTTTTTCGCGCTTCATCTGCGGGCGCAGCATGAAAAAGTACATCACGATAATGATCAACCCGAACAGCACGAGCGGATTGCCGAAGATTTGCTGGCCGAAAGCCTGCAGGAAAATGAATTGTAACATGAGTAAGTTGGCTAGTGACTGGTTAATGGGTTCATGAATGCGCAAAAGTAGCGGATGGCGACCTTACCCTACATTTTAAAATTCGACTCCTCCACCCCGGCGTTTACTTTCACCTCAGACATCACTACTTTGACCGGGAAGGGGAACATCCCGCTCAAAGTCAGGGTACGTGGAATCATAATGCCGCCTTCCGGCTTATAATCGGCCATATCAATCGTCTGGGTGGCCGGGTTGCCGTCTGCGCCGGTGGTCGTGGTGACTTCGCGGACTTTGAGCGCAGATTTAATATCGTAGTACTCTGTGATCTTTTTGCCATCAGGCCGTGTCACTTCAACCACATAAGCAGCACTGCTGTTGATGTCCTCGGTACCCTTGAGCGCGAGTTTGTAGCCCAGCGAAACGTAACCTGCCTCTTTGGCAAATGCAGCCTGTTCTTTCAGGTCAGCGAGTTGTTCACCTTCGAGCGCCTCCGTTTGTCCCATGGAAGTCTGGCTACCCTTGGTGCCGTCGAATACCTGGCGAGACACGACCTGGCCGTTCATTTTCATGTCAATGGCAATCTTATTCCCGCCTTTTTGCGCGGTCTGAATGTTCAATTGCATCCCGTTCATATTCATCGAAGCCATAGATTGGAGGTCTTTCACGGCAGCGATCTTGGTTTTGCCACCGATAGTGTTGAGGTAATCTTCGATCACTTTTTCGGCGGTCATGCCAGCCGGCACCACGCCTCCCGTCGCTCTTACAAGATCGCCGTAGCTATCAAAGAACACGACTTTGCCATCAGCAGCGAATTTGGCGAGTTTTTCAGAGACTTCACCTTTGTCACCGACCACCACGATATGCGCTTGTTCGGGGTGGATGTATTTTTGGGCGATCGCCATCACCTCGTCAGCTGTGACATTTTGCAAGGTAGCGAGGTACTTCTCGTAATAATCTGCCGGAAGTTTGAAGCGGGCCGTATTGAGCGCAAATTGCGCCACGGTGCCGGGTTCTTCGAGGCTGCGGGAGAATTCGCCGGTCAATACGTTTTTCACCACTTGCAGTTCCTGGTCAGGCACTTTTTCAGTGCCGAGGCGCTTCATTTCTTTCAAAAATTCAACGATAGCGCTATCCGTAACTGCATTGCGGACACTGGCCCCACCCCGGAAACTGCCGACCAATTCATCGGACTGAATGTTGGTTCCTGCTCCGTACGTCCAGCCATGCCCCTCGCGCAGGTTGGCATTCACGCGGCTGTTGAAATAGGCCCCGAGGATGGTATTGGCCAGCCGCGCCCGAATCACATCAGGCGTACCCGGCTTTAAATCAATGGGATAGGTGACACTGAACACCGACTGTACCGCGCCTGGTTTGTGCACAAACTCCACCTGCGCTTTTTCGGGAGCGCGTGGCATGGCGTATTTCTGGGCGGGCACATCTCCTTTGGCCCATTTACCAAAATACTGCTTCGCTTGCTGCTCGGCTTTTGTGCGGCTGATGTCACCCACTATGACGAGGTAGGAGATGTTGGGCTTGAAAAACGTGTTGTAGTGGTTTTTCATCAGGTCAAGCGTGATTTTGCCGAGGGTGGCTTCGGTCATCACTTCGCCGTATGGGTGGCCTTTGCCAAAGCGCACGACGGAGCCGACGTTGCCCGCGATGGTGCTGGCGTTGTCCTTGCTTTGCGCCAGGCTGCTTTCCGCACGGCGTTTTGCTTTGTCAAACTCTGTTGCGGGAAAAGCGGGGTTGAGCAGGACATCGGAGAGCAACGTGAGCAACTTGTCGCTGTGCTTGGTGAGGCACGAGCCGCGTACACCGTTCGCGTCGGAGGTCAGCGAGGCACCCACAAAGTCAATGGCCTCGTCAATTTGCGCTTTGGTGTGGGTTGTAGTGCCTTTGGAAAGCAAATCGCCCATCATGTCCACATAACCCGCAGCGTCTTTTTCAAGCGTCGGGTCATTGTCCACAAACACGCGGTACGACACTTTTGGCAGTTTATGGTTTTCCACTACGATGACCGTGAGTCCATTGTCGAGGCGGAAGGTTTCGGCTTTGCCGATCTGAATTTTGGGCGCTTCGCCTGCTTTCGGAGCGGCTTTGCGCACATCGCCGGTTGGCATCGGGATCGCGGGTGCTTTAGAACCGGCTGATGCCGATGCTGCAGCAGGTGCTGTAGCCGCCGGGGTACCGCTCATCTTGTCGCTGGATTTGGGTGTGCAAGCGAAGATCAAAAAGGCAGAAAATATACTAAAAAAGAGTGCTTTTTTCATGTAAAATGATGGATGTGGAAATTTATGAATTGGAGATTCGGGGAAAGTAGCAAAGTCCGGGCAAATAATTGCCATTACGGTTGCTTGGGTTTGGGCAGCCAATAGAGCACCACGCGGTTGTTTTTCTGGAAATATTTGTTGGCCACCCTGCGAATGTCTTCGCGGGTCACTTTCCGGTAGCGCTCCAGTTCGGTGTTCACCAGGTTGGCATCGCCAAAATACATCTCGTAGTTGGCGAGGTTTTCGGCAACGCCTGCCACTTTGTCGTTGGTGCTCACAAAGTCGCTTTCGAGTTGGTTGAGCAATTTCTGAAATTCCAATTCTGAGATCAGGTTTTTCTGCACCTCCTCGATTTCGGCGTCCATGCCTTTTTCCAGGTCTTTGGGGTCAACACCCATGTTCGCCACCGCGTAGCAAACGCTCGCGCCGGGGTCTTCAAGACCGAGGGCAAAGAGTCCCGCGAACACGGCTTTTTGCTGCTCGTCCACAATGTGTTTGTTCATGCGGCTGCTTTCCCCCTGGCTGAGCAGTTGGGAGAGCATCTGAACGGCATAATAGTCGGGTGTTCCCTGCGCCGGAATGTGGTAGGCAAGGATGACAGCGGGTAGTTGCACGTTGTCGTAGGCCGTGTCGCGCACCTCGGCAGTGATGGGGGGCTCTGTCACTTTGGGGCGGTAGATCTCCCCTTTGCCGCGCGGGATGTTTTTGAAATAAACATCAATCAACTGTTTAGTCTGATTGATGTCCAGATCGCCGGCAATGGAGAGAATGGCGTTGTCCGGGCGATAGAAGTCTTTGTAAAACGTCTGATAGTCAATCTCTTCCGCTGCATCCAGGTGTTCCATCGTGCCGATGGGCGTGTTTTTGTAAGGGTGGGTACGGTAGAGGCGTTTGAGGGTTTCTTCCAATACGCGTCCATAGGGCTGGTTGTCATAGCGCAACCGCCGTTCTTCTTTCACGACCTGGCGTTGTGTTTCGATCCCGATTTTTTCCACTTTGGCATGCAGCATCCGCTCGCTTTCGAGCCAGAGGCCGAGCGCCAGTTGGTTGCTGGGCAACAATTCGTAATAGTAGGTGCGGTCGAAAGAGGTATTGGCATTGTTGTCGCCACCCGCTTCATTGATATGGTCGTCGAATTCGCCGCGCTGGATGTTGTCAGATCCCTCGAACAGCAAGTGCTCAAAGAAGTGCGCAAAGCCCGTGCGATTGGGCTTTTCATTTTTGGAACCTACATGGTACATCACCGACACGCAGACATTGGGCGTGGTGTGGTCTTCGTGGAGGATGACTTTAAGGCCGTTGGGCAGGTCGTATTCCACAAATTGGATGTTTTGGCCGAAGGCCGGGCCGCTGAACAGGAAGCAAAGCAGCAGAAAAGCAACAAGATTTTTTTGCATAGCAAATGAGTAGGTAATGTGAGAGACGAGAGCGGGGTGAAAAAGATATGTGGCTATAACGACGCGAAGGTGAAAAAACAACGGCTGCCGGAACGGAGAGTTTCGATAAAAGTTCTGCTGGTTTCGGCCAAAAACGACGATGCGAGGTTATTTGCTCCGCTTCATAACTTCTTAACACGTTTTGTTAGCACCGGGTTAAAACGTTAATACCTACACAATCGCTTATCGGGTCGCCGTTTATAGTCGAATCACAAACAAAATCTCATCTATACAATTCGTATGAAAAATCTGTTTTTTGCTGCCTTCCTGCTTCTTTTCTGCAATACCGCCAACGCCCAGTTTTCATTTGGCCTGAAAGGTGGCGTCAATACACAAGTCGCTAAACCACAAGATATTGTAATTGGCAGCGGCGATTCGACATTCAATCTTGGAGTGGATAAATTCAAATTTGGGACTCAATTCGGCGCATTTGTACGCATTGGTGGAACCGTGTTCATACAACCCGAATTGCTTTTCAACTCGAATAAAACAGACTATAGAATCAAAGAAAACAGCCTCGGCGAGGTCATCAAGAACGAAAAGTATCAATACCTCGATTTACCGGTGCTTGTGGGCTTTAAAGCGGGCCCTGTGCGGTTCATGGGTGGACCAGTAGGCCATATTTTTCTGAACAGCAACTCCGAACTGACAGATTTTAAAGGGTATTCCGCCCGTTTCAAACAGATGAACTGGGGCTGGCAAGCGGGCCTGAACGTTGGAGCCGGGCGTTTTTCGTTCGACCTGCGCTATGAAGGCAACTTCAACAATCAGGGCGACCACCTCACGTTTTTCGGCGATCAATACCAGTTTAGCAATACGCCTTCGCGTTTGATTTTGGGGGTGAATATTGCGATTGTTAAGTAAGTTGGGTAACAGTACCAAAAACAATCCCCCCCGGCTGTTATAAATGACTCCCCAGGAGTCATTTATAACAGCCGGGGGGGATTGTTTTTGGTACTGTATAGAAGATAATTGTCACTCTCTGATGCCTTTACTTGCTCCTTCCAATTTCACAATTCTGAAAACCTGCCCCGTTTCCGTGATCCGAATGAAATAAACTCCCGCAGGCAATTCGCTGATGCTGGCTTTATCGGCATGGTTGAATTGGAGGATGGGAGTGCCCGTATCGCTCAACAGCCAGCCTGTGACCGGGCGGTCAAAGTAGACTATGTTGGTCGCAGTGTATATTCCGGTCTTTTCCGAAATCTCTGAGACCCCATATTTGAGGCCATTTAACGCTTCGATTTTATACCTTTGGCATGAGGATAACTGTGGCATTTTTTCAAGTTTTGCGACTCAAAAGTAGTCCAGTTGTCCTCCTTTTTTTAGCCTATATCAGCCGATGAGGTAACTATCCAGCCGCTTTGAAATGCTTTTTGTCATACGACCTCGGAGAGGTCAGAGGTTCGTAGAAATGTAGCATTTCAATGTTTTCCTGACCTCGGAGAGGTCGAAGGTTTGCAGAAAAAAGCATTGAAACAAACGTTCGACCTCTCCGAGGTCAGCGATTAATGTCAACCCGATGCATTTCTACAAACCTTTGACCTCTCCGAGGTCGGAAATCATAAGTATTTAGGGGCGGCTGGATAGTTACCCGATGAGAAAACTCTAAAATCTGTTGCATTTGAAACTTGAATCCGCCCCTCATCAACCTCATAAACCCTTCATCAACCCTTCATAAACCCTTCATAAACCCCTCATAAACCCTTCATCAACCCCTCATCAACCCTTCATAAACCCCTCATAAACCCTCATCAACCCTTCATA
>Ga0209181_10002426_pt1 | contig 30567 bp, 22 predicted proteins | sample MAT05_FD_187208 | JGI IMG/M metagenome (GOLD analysis project Ga0209181, IMG submission 187208) | Freshwater microbial communities from Lake Fryxell liftoff mats and glacier meltwater in Antarctica - MAT-05 (SPAdes) (version 2) | ecosystem: Environmental > Aquatic > Freshwater > Ice > Liftoff... | reverse complement strand
ATAGACGCTATATTTCTTGATTACTTACAAGTCGATGTTTCGAGCCATCAAGATGCACCTTTAAGTCTTAAGTTTGCAGATGGTACAGACGTATCTGCCAAACAATCTGAAAAAATTATCTTGGCATTCCAAAGATTAAAATCTCAAAACGTAACTGGTGAGAGCATGTGGAAAGCAATTAAGTTGCTTGCAGATCATTTGCCGGTTCCTCTACCTACCGCACCTATTTATGAAAAATGCGAAGATAATTGGCTTATGATCGAAGATGCTCCTGAAGAGATTTGAGATAAATAAGATTTGCTAAAAATAACAATCATTTAGGATAATCCCTCCTAAATGATTGTTTAGTGCAACATTTCTGATTTATAAAAACCAAAAAAATGAATAATTTCATAAATATATCTTTAAACGGATACTTAAATGTCCCGCCTATTCTTTTAACAAAAGTTCTAAAAAAAGTTTTTTTAGACTTTAGAAATTCCTTTTGATCTAATCATTATAATTCCGTAAAAGCTATAAATAATAACGAGCTCGCAGCTTACAAGGGTAGATTTCTCGAAAATGAAGATGTTGTAGGGAGTGCCTGGAAAACAAAAGAAAAAATTGGAGTTGATCATATCGGTCTTTATGGTATTGTTTCGCAAGGATTTAAGTGCCATCTGATTGGAAGAATCAAACAAAATCCTAAAAAATGCCTTTATGGGGCTTGCCCGCCTTCTTGCTTTTACCATTCTCTTTGCGAGAGTACGTGTGAAATAATTAAAATGTAGATTAGAATTTGTAGCGTAGGCTTTAGAGCTAATTCGGTAATTTGAAAAGGCGGTCTTTTGGATCTTTTTCAGTTGCTTTCAGAAAAACATGAAAAGTTAATACAAAGGCATTTAACGTTTTTATATTTTTTGAATTCAATTAAAAAATCTCTCAAAACTCCACTTTTTTCCAATTACCGAATTAGCTCTTTAGAATGTTTTTTTAGGGATTTATCTATTAAGTATTTTTTTATATACTTGAGGGATAAATTCCTAAAAAAACAAACGCAGTCTACGTAAATCACACTTGAATCAAGGTTGGTAAATTTCCCAGGTTTTATCAGTGATCCAATCTTGCTGATTTAAAGGGTATAACCCCGTTCCATCTTCATAAACTTCCCACATTTCTAATTTTGCACTACCAGGATTGAAGAAAAAGCAAAAATGAACATCATGCAGCTTTGCATCCCAGTTTGAATCGGCAAATTGGACATTTGCAGATTGAAGTTTTGCTTGAGATTCTGCTGAAATCGCATATTTATAAATATAAAAATCTATCCCTTGCGTGACTGTTTTAAGTGGACGATAAGTTTCGTTAGAAATTTCTTTTATGATAGAAACCAATTGGTTTCTAAAAGCCGTCAAGGTAAAGTCTCCATTAATGGAATTGATTTTTTCATGAAATTTATCCATTCCGGCTTTATCATTTTTTGGTATTGCATGATGAAGGGCAAAAAGAATTAAAGTTTTTTTTGCTTCATCTGAAATTTTTGAATTTGAAATTTCAAGTCCCGGGTTGATTATATTATCCCGTATCCACTCATCAGCTGGTTTTTTTGAATTTAATACCCTCATAAATGACTCAGAACCAAACGTCATGGAAAATGCATGAACATTCTTAATGATTAAGGGTGTTAATGTATGAGGTTTTTCATTCAAAGTTTGTTTTAATCGCTCAGGGAATTTACGTCCGATGTCAATAAGGCTTAATAACAATTTTGTTGCGTTTCTCGGATCAAGAATAAAAGGTATGGGAGGTAAAGTACTATCATAATAAATACGTAATACTTCTGTAGAATTATTTCCTGTTCTATCTTTCCATGGAGTATGAGGAAGTTCTTTTATATTTTGGGTGAGCTCCTTATCTGAATAATAAGTATTTGATACATCATAAAAACGCAGCGAATCTGTTAGAAAATTATCCGTGAAAATGTATTTTTTTATTTCAGAAAGTAAAACTTCTTTATTTTGAATAGTTGTAAAGCTTTGGTGTACAATTAATGAGACAAAGAAACGAAAATCTTCTGCATTTTCAATCAGTTTCCAGTCTGAGTGTTTACTTGATCCACATTTATTATAAAGAACAAAAGCTCCCCTACCAGATCTTCCATCACTTGCAAGCTTGCTGTTTTTAATATCTGTATCATAGGCAAAATGAACAGATTTCATTAAAAGATCGCGAACCCTTCTTTTTATCTGCCGTTTAAGAATTAAGTTTGTTCCAAACAATTTATCTAAAGACATAGTGACAGAATTAATGAGAGCTTCTGTAATTTTACCATATTCAGTAGCCTCTGCCATCGAAGCCATCACATTTTCCCATACTCTTAAAAGGGGGTTATGTAATTGGCTTTCAAAACTTAACTTCGCACAACTGAAGTTATATAAAGGATCTCCTAGAGCTTTTTTTGCTATCATTTTGAGGATTCTAGAAATTGAAATTGCTGTTTTTTCACTTACCCTTGCATTGTTTATTTCAATGCTTAATTCTTGCATTGTTTTCTTTACATCAATAAACCCAAGCCATGAGCAGGCAGCTTTTAACCCTGGTACTTCCCAAGAGTAGCAGACAAGCCCATTGGTAGAATATATTTTACCGCTGATATCTAACTCAATAACTTGAGAGGTTGACTCTTTTCCTGTACGCATGAGAAAGTAAAATTCTTTTGGACCTCCATTGACGATACGAGATAGGTTGTTTTTTTGTAGGAGTTCGCAAAAATCATTTAAGCATTTGATTAACTGTGTTGATAATAATTCAATTGCAAGATATGAGGCAAAACAGGAACTTGCAGGGCTTTGGCGCATATGGGAAATTAAAGCGGTAAGGGCTGTTTTTTTTGCGTGAATAGATGTTGTAATGGTGTCTGCTGGTAATCCGAGTGTAATGCGAATCAAATCATTTGCAGGAAGAATCTGCGAATAAGGCTCTGTTATAAAAAATATTTTTTGACGTAAAAGAGAGGATCTTTTTATAGAATTTAAAGCAAAAACAATGTTTTTCTCAAATGGCAAATTTTTCTTTGGACTTAGGAATCTACTCATCAGAGCATCAATAATCCCAACGTTTACATGCCCTGAGTCGCTGATTAAAGCTTTTGCAAGCTCGATTGGGATGCGTACGCTAAGTGCTTTATGCTCATCTTGAAGTAATCCTCTTTTATGATCAGCCTTAAATTTTAGGAGAAATGAGGCTATATTGCTTAGCTCAATGTCAAAACAATTTTCAATAAGCTGAATTTTTTTTTCTTCATTTTTGTGCTTCAGCCCCTCGCATATTTCATCGCTGTTAACATTAACAAGATAAATGAGCTTTCCGATGATAGATCTTAATTTTGATAGCCCCATGTTTTCTTGGCTTTTAACAAGATTGAAACCAAACGTTAGGATCGTGAAAAGACTCTTTTGAGTGGCTTTAGTTTTTAGATCGCACAAAAGAAGCAAGTCATGAAATTGCTCTTTAATAGTGTTTTCGGGCATTTTTTTTAATTCATTCCAAAATGAAATGTTAAAATCTAATGAATGACGTGTAGATTTTTTAATCTGCAAGGTCATATTTTGTTTGGATGTTTTGATAAGAAAGTTTTGTTCATTAAGGCATTCGTTTGAAAGCTTAGTAATTTTTTTAGTAGGGTCGTCGCTTAAGTCTTTTTCTTGATCAGTTGTAGAATATATAGAGCATTTACTATCAGAAATTTCAAATGAATCAAATTTTTCCATAAATACCGTCCTTGGTTTTCTGAAATTCTTTGAATACTTATATTTTTAGTCTATTTCTTCTCTTCAAGATTGATGCGTTCAATCACAAGTTGAAGAGGAGGTGATCTGTACGGTTGAAAAAGAGGTCCCTCGATTATGACGTTAAGTTTTTTTGCCTCAGCATCTAAAAGTTGATCTCGAACTTCAGGATTTAACTCTCGATTGTAAATACTCGTTGTCGGGGTATATTGATTAGCAACAGGAGTAACTGGGCTCAATAAATAAAACTCTGTCCCGTCACCCTCGGATATGAGTTTTACATTTTTTGGATCATGCCTAATATTGCCTCTTACTTTGAGCCTTACATTGTTGATATGAGGACCTACGAGGCGCATTGCAGTATCAAGCGGTTGAAATGAAAAGGCCACATTCGGTTTCCATTTTATATTTGCTTGCCCTGCATTTAAATTAATATCGGTTGAATAAATCCCATATACTTTACCAAATTGCTGCATCAAAAGTTTGTCGCATCCGGATCTACAGGATGCAGCACGCCAAGTCACAATCACATCGGTGATTTCGGCTTCTAAAAATTGATTGCTTGTTAAAATAAGAGCAAGGCCAAGTAGCTTAGAAAATAGTCGAATAAGCATGGAAAATACCCCTCCTTGGAAATAGAAAAAAATCATATATGGCTATAAACACCTTATAACTAAAATTTTAATTAATTGTCAAATAACTAAGGGCTTCCTACAAAGCTTTATCCTTGTAGAGTCTTAATTTTTTTGATAGTATAAAAATTAATAACTTGAGAGCTTGAACTCAAGGTAAAAATGCAGGGAGTTTTTTTTAATTATGATTACACGCACCAAAATTGTCTGCACCATGGGACCATCTGTTAATAGTCTTGAAAAAATTATTCAGCTGATAGAAGCCGGAATGAATGTTGCAAGACTCAATTTTAGCCACGGGACAAAACAAGAACACGAAATTGTCATCAATTACTTAAAAGAAGCAAGGCTCAAAACAGGCAAGCCCCTTGCAATTATGCTAGATACTAAAGGACCTGAAATCAGACTTGGAGTTATTAATAGTGGCGAAATCACTTTAAAGGCAAAAGATCAATGGCTTCTTGTAAAAGAATCAATCATTGGAGATAATACCCAAGTATCCATATTGCCCGCGACTGTTCTTTCTAACCTCACTTTAGGTACTAAAATATTATTTGATGACGGCTATATCTCATCCCATGTTATTGAAATTTCTGAAAAAGGGGTACTTGTTCAAATCGATAACGGCGGCAAGATTAAAACAGGTAAAGGGGTTAATATCCCGTATGTAAATCTTAATTTACCGGCTATTACTGACAAAGACATTGAGGACATTCGTTTTGGTTGCCTACATGATATAGACATGATTGCAGCCTCATTTGTAAGATCTGCAGAACATGTTCTTGAAATTAAACGTTTATTGAAAGACGAAAAAAGAAATAACATTTTAGTCTTAGCTAAAATTGAAAATAGCGAAGGCGTCCACAACTTCGACAGTATTGTTCAGGTGGCAGATGGCATCATGATTGCACGTGGGGACTTAGGAGTTGAAATCCCTCTTGCAGAAGTCCCGCCATTGCAAAAAATGATGATACGAAAAAGTTATCTAGTTGGTAAACCATCGATCACCGCAACTCAAATGCTTGAGTCGATGATTAATAATCCAAGGCCTACACGGGCTGAGGCATCGGATGTTGCAAATGCGATTTACGATAGCACATCAGCTATCATGCTTTCTGGTGAAACTGCAATTGGTAATTATCCTCTTGAAACAGTCAATGTGATGATTAACATCGTTAAGGAAGCTGAAAAAGATTTCAATTTCCGCACATTCTTTAATCTTCACGCACCGCTCGTGTATCATGACGTACCATCTGCATTGACTCTTGCAGCAGTAAAAACTGCTTATAGCTCAAAGGCTGAGGCAATTATTGCATTTACAAGTACAGGATCTACAGCAAGGCTTTTATCGCGTTTAAGACCTGAAATGCCAATCATTGCAATGACGCACAACGAGAAATGCTATCATCAGATGTCTCTTAATTGGGGTGTAATCCCTGTGCTAAGCGATAAATCCGAAACAATTGATGAAGCTTTTGAAAAAATAAGCGCTTATGCTTTGGAGAAAAAATTAGTTAGTTATGGAGATCTTGTCATTGTCACTGCCGGCAGACCCTTTGGTATTCCAAGAACTACAAATATGATGATTGTAGAAAGTATCGGTGATGTACTTGTAAGAGGTTTTATTGGTTATGGTCAAAGGGTACATGCAAATGTAATTTTGGTTTTAAATTCAGAAACCATCATGCCTTATTCTGTTAAGGATCAGTTGATCGTGCTTACCAATTGCAACGAATCTTATTTGCCTTTGATAAAAGAAGCAGCTGGAATTATTTTGCAAAACCATATTGATGATTTTATATCAGAGCAATATGTGATGGAAGTTGCTAAAATGTTAGATAAACCGGCTATCGTGCGTGCAGATGATGCCTACCGTAACTTAAAAGAGGGTCAACTAGTTACGCTCGACCCTGAAAAAGCACTTGTTTATAAAGGCGTCGTTTTTTAGCCCTCGTTAATTGATAATTTTATCTCGACTTTTCTGGTCTCTTTTGTTTAGAAAATTAAAATTAGAAGATCACGCACTTTATTGGGGTCAGCAATGACATTCCTGAACAGTACGAAGCTCGTAATCTTCTAATTTTAATTTTCTAAATAAAAGAGGCTTGAAAGGTCGACATATCAAGTGATTTGGAGGAAAGGGTCGTTAACAAGCTCTATATAATGTCTGGTGAGAGATTCTTTTGTGAAAGTGGAACCGGACCATAGTTTTTTTTTCCAAACCTCAAAAAATTCATTTTCATACTTTATATCGGTAATAGCTAGCAAGTCTGAAACATGGTGCCTTATAAGAGCTTCCAAATAAAGGTAGTGATAATCCTTTATATTTGTGTTTTCTTTATATTCACCATAATCGATAACTTTAACATTGTAATTCTGATCAATCAAAATATTGCCTGTATGAACATCGACAGGGCAAATATTTTGGTTTAATGAATAAATAATAGAATTGAATAACTGGCTTACAACTTTTTTAAAATTGTCTGCACGAATTTTGAACATTTCATTTTTGCTTAAAAAATTGCAAAGTAAGATACCTTCTTCTACAAACTCTATGATTAAAAAATGGTTGCCGTTTGTACAGTAATTTTTAATTGTTTTCGCAAAATTCTCATGCCTTAATTTTTTTCCAATTTTAATTTCATTCAGGATACTTTCACGGCCTTTAAAATTGCTTTCGGGGATCATCTTAACAATGAAATGTAAATTCTTTTTTATATGTTTTTTTATTGATACTATTCCGAAGGGGTCATTTTTTATAACTTTTACTAATTCGTATTTTTCAGATGGAAAAGGCTTTGCAATTGTTAAATTGTTCATCTATTTTTATTTAATTAAATTTAAATGTTTGTTTAAGCAACAATGGTTGACAATTCTTGTTCTTCTTCGCCAATGTTATAATTTATTTCATGTCTTAAAGTAAAAATGCCATAAAGGTTTATAATTAAAAGAGTTCCGCCGACGGACGACATAAATATTTGTGCTGAAGTAGCATCCATCATCGAAAAAACAAATAAACTTGTTAAGGCATACACATAATAAACTTTTCGACCAATTTTTGGCATTAAGAATTCTGCGCATTTTAATCCTACGCAAAAATAGGCATTAATGGTTGATGTACCAACAAGAAATACGAAAAAAGGCATAAAAAATTCCATATAAGGAAAATAGCTAGATAGCGCTGTTTGCACCATGAATCCAGGATCTATTGGCTGTTTCCAGATGTCTGTTACTAAAATAATAAGAATACTTGTTGAGCAGACAATGATTGTATCTAAAAATATATCAAAAATGACAAGGGAAGCTTGATTTTTTGCACTCTGAGATGATGTTTCACTATGAATGACAGAAGCATAACCAATCCCGATATCACCTGTATAACAGCCACGTCTAATGCCTTGTGAGATAGTAAGAAGAATTGTACTTCCAACAAATCCGCCTGTGGCTGATTGACTTGTAAATGCTGAGGTTAAAACAAGCTCAAAAATGGATGGTAATAGATGATAGTTTTGAGTAAGGATAAATAAACCCATTCCCACATAAATGACGACAAAAACAGGAATGAGCAAACTTGAAATTGTACCAACACGCTTAATGCCGCCAAGGCATGAAATAAAGATAAAACTAAATAAGGCTGCAACAACAATATACTCACTTACCCCTAAATTTTCAGTGAGGGAATTAGATATGATGCGAAATTGATAGACTTCTACACCATATACACAAAGAAGAAGGCAAACAAAATAGGGGATTGTTTTAGTTTTAAACACACGCTGTAAATAAATCATGGGGCCGCCGTTATAGCCGCCTCTATTGTCTTTTTCCCGATATTTACAGCCGAGATAAACTTCTGAGTATTTGATAATCATTCCTAAAATAGCAGTGATCCAAATCCAAAATAGGGCACCTGGGCCCCCTATCTGAACAGCAGTGCAAATACCTACAACATTTCCAAGTCCGACACATCCGCCAACGCAAGCAAAAAAAGCTTTCAGAGGATGAATGCCTCGTGCATCTTTATTACGGTAGAGCAAAAAGCCGATAAAAGTCTTGATAATATGAGGGAATTTTCTAATCTGAACAAATCTTGATTGGAAAGAGAGGATAATTCCGATGATGATAATTGCAGGAAATCCAAGATAACCCCATAGGCAATCATCAAAAATTTCGAGTTTGGAAAAAATGTATTCTAGCATTATCTTTTTTTTGTAAAAAATTAATTGGTATGAAAATTTTATAACAGAAAAGTCCGTTCTTTACAATGCAAAAAAATGGGTAAGTGTGGGCCTAGTTAGTGCGTCATTTTTTGAAACATGGAGAGCGACAGGAGAAAAGATAAGTAACAAGAGATAGTGTGCGTTAAAGGATAAGATTAATAGACTCCTAGGAATTTTTATGGGTTAAAAACCATCCATTTCCACAGGTATGCGCTTTTTTTAAACACCAAGACACAAAGACACAAAGTTATTAAACATCTTTGTGTCTTTGTGTTTAAAAAAAGCGTACAGTTGTTTCAGTATAAACTGCTTTCCTGTTGTGCTAGCAAGCAGTTATTAACGCAAGGGCTACAATTGCTGCTGTGTCCGTACGCAAAATATTACCGTTTAACTTTACGCCTTTCACATTCAGATTTCGAAGTTTTGCAGTTTCAGAATCGCTAAAGCCAGTTTCAGGGCCTATAAAAAATATAACACCTTTACTTGCAAGCCTATCAAAATTTTCTTTTTTAAAGGCATCGATAAAATGAGGAGCCAAAGCTTCAACATCCCCAAAAAATGCCGGATATTCTAAACCTTTCCAATTTTCAAGTTCTGGTTTTATGAGGATCTTTGGTAAATGAAGTCTTCCGCATTGTTTCATTGCAGATACTAAAATGGAATGCATCCGATCTAGTTGATTGCCTTTAAATTCTTTTCGCTCGCTATGTTTGCCTGGAAAAAGCCAAATTTCTGTCATTCCAAGCTCTGTGCCTTTTTCCAAAATGAAATCAAGTCTGTTCGGGCGGGGAATGCTTTGCGCTAAAATAATTTGGAAGGGCGCTTCAGCCTCCTGTTTTACTTCTTCAATCAAAAGTGTGGCTTGCTTTTTTTCTATCGTCTGAACAGATCCAGTAGCAAGTTCGCCCATTCCATTTACAATTTCAATGCGATCTTTAACTTTAGCACGCATGACATTGACAAGGTGATGGAATTCATCTTGAGAGATAGAAATAATTTCATTTTCTCTAAGGGGCTGTTCAAAAAAAAATCGTTCTTTTGGCATGATAATATGGTTTAAATGATTTTTTAAAAGGTTTCGCTTGTAACTTTGATTGTATGATTATCGAGCCTTCCTTCAAGACTAAGTTTTTCATCTTCATTACTATAAAGACTCAATTTTTGAAGGTAATCGCGAAATCTATTTCTAAATAGTAATTCTCGATTTTTAGAAATAGATTCCTGATTATTTTTTGCATTACTCAAATGAGAGATTAAAAATGCCACATAGATTTCTTCCAAACTATGAGAATCATTAATATTAACAGTGCACTCAAGAAGTTCTCTTTCAGATTTCGGGGCTGCCATCACTGAAATTTCGAGATTTTCACGCACGACATCTAAAAATAGACGGCTAACACCTTTTGCAAAAAGAGGCGTTGAAAAAAATGTTAAATGATTTTTTTCCTTAATATGATCAGAAAGCTCTAATGTATAGGTTTCAGGATTGATAAGGTCACTAAATTTTAGAGGATAAAAAATTCTGATAGGAATCAGATTTTTTATTGGCAAAAGTTCTTTTCTAAGAAAATCGATTTTAAGATATTTCGCTTCCGGGTCATTAAAATCTTCATTTGCGTTGTTGTGAAACGGGATAATAATTTTCTTCCATTGGTTTGGAATCATGAAGCTCACCTCATCATCTTGTAAATGATTTTGAGAGCTTTTTGCTTTGTCAAGATCAGCTTTCGTAATGAGGTTAAGATCAAAAGTTACTTCAAGCCCTATCACTTTTAGATTTTGTATTTCTTCTTCAGCGCCGCTTAATGTTTGCATCAGCCGTTGAGGCCATATATCGAGATATTCATACCCAACAGGAGGCTCGCCTGTTGGAGGTTGTATTGTAATTGGTACTTTGTCTGTAATGAGCGGTCTTAATCTAATCACATGTTCTGTATGAGAGACGTGGCTTATGTGGTTTTTCAAGTCGATTGCAGGGTTTAGACTTATCAAGTTCTTTTTGTTGATTTGGATAATCCAGTCATCATGATCAATAATAGAGGCATCAATCAAAGCTTCCAAGTCACCTGGTTCTATGTCGTTAATGACATCTTTTGTACCTGTCAGGGTAAGCGTAACCCTTTTTGATAAAAGACCGTTTGGATGCAAGCCCAAAATTGTTTTGTCAGATGGCAAATTCACGACACGGATCGGAACCCCAGGGATTACTTTTGTCTCAATGATAGATTGGCTTACAAAAAACCAAATCACAAGAGCGCTGCCTAAAGCGACAAGTTTTTGCTGCCAATTTTGAAAAAAAATGCGAGAAATCATCGATTCCATTGCTTAAACCGTCCTAAAGCATCAATACTTGTTTCAATAGCTGTTTTTGGCGGGGTAAAAATACTTCTGACAATACCTTTAAAGCGATCAAGTTTAACGCCGCGTGTCATGATGCCATCTCGTGCAATCGAAACTTTGCCGGTTTCTTCAGAAACTACTACAACAAGAGCGTCAGTAAATTGGCTAATGCCAAGACCTGCCCTGTGGCGTGTCCCCATCGATTTTGTTATTTGTGAGCTATCATCTGCCAGTGGTAAAATCGTTGCAGCAGATAGAATGGTCGTACCCCGAATAATAACTGCACCATCATGTAAAGGTGTTGTCGTCATAAATATGGATTCTAACAACTCAGTTGAGAAATCGGCATTTAAAATAACAGCTTTGTTGGCATATTCTTCTAAAGAGTCCTGGTTTTCAAGGACAATCAAAGCACCAACACGTCTCTCAGAGAGGCGATAGGTACATTGTCCTAGATTATCAAGAAATTTATCAAATTCTGTAATTTCTCGATATTTTTTGCCTTTGACACTAAGTTTTGAAAGAGCAAGGCGAAGTTCAGGGTGGAAAATAATTAAAAGGGCAATGACTGCCACATTGACAAAATAAAGCATTAATTTTTGCAAAACAGGAAGATGAAACCAAATTGAAAGTGTATACAAAGCAAAAACCGAAAGCAATCCAATGACAAGATCCATGGCTCTTGTATTCCAAAAAAAGGATAGCAGGTAGTAGAGCATGATTGCCATGATCAATATTTCAAAAGTTGGGACCAATAACCTGATGAAATCCATACTTATCTTAATTTTTCCAAATATTTTTGCATTAAATCAATAAGCATCCGATGCTCCTCGATATCATGTACTCTTATGATATCGACTCTCGACATTATGGCAATCGTATTCAATCCAAGTGTTGCCGGCAAAAGTGAAGTTGCTGGTTTATTGATGATCTTACCCATAAAAGACTTGCGGGAAATTCCAAGTAACAAGGGAAAACCCATAGCTTTAAGCTGAGGTAGATTGTGTATGATTTCCAAATTATCAGCAACCGATTTTCCAAACCCAATGCCTGGATCTACTATAATTTGTTCTTGTTTAACCCCTTTGCTAAGTAAAAAATTAATACGGTCATCAAAAAAGTGAAGTAATTCCTGAATAATGCCATCATCGTACTTCAAATTGTTTTGCATTGTTAAAGGATTTCCCTTCATATGCATGACACATATGTCACTTTTAGAAGAAATAGCAAGCTCGATCATTCCGATATCAGAAAAGCCTGTGACATCATTGATTAAGTTAGCGCCTGCATCAATTGCTTGGCTTGCTACTTTTGCTTTCATAGTATCTATGGAGATAGGAATATTTATTTTGCTTCTTAAAGCTTTGATTACAGGAATGACCCTTGCAAGCTCATCATCTAACGTAACAGCTACAGCTCCTGGGCGTGTTGATTCACCGCCGATATCGATGATGTCAGCTCCTTGCATAGCCATTTCAAGGCCGCGATTGATGGCTCTTTCAGGATCAAAATATACTCCTTGATCGGAGAAAGAATCGGGTGTGACATTTAATATGCCCATTAACTTTGTTTTATTCAGTGTAGACATATTTTTTTTAGTTTCGTGCTTTTTTTTTAAAAGTAAGATCTCAGGATAATGAATTGGTTTATTCTGTTCAAGTAGGTTTTATTTTCCTAGATTTTATTAATAAGGCCATTTCCAATCTCTGATTTCAGGGATGTCATTTCCATGTTCTCTGATGTAATGTGTATGATCAATCAATTTGCTTTCAACAAAATCCCGCATGTATCCACGAGCTTGTGCAAATCTTGGAATACGCTCCACAGCATCAAGAGCCAAATGAAATCTATCCAGGTGATTTAATACAACCATGTCAAAAGGAGTTGTCGTTGTTCCCTCTTCTATAAAGCCACGAACGTGTATGTTTTTATGATTATGTCTTCGGTAGGTTAGTCTATGAATAAGCCAAGGATAGCCATGAAAAGCAAAAATTATCGGTTTATCGGTTGTGAAAAGATCGTCAAAATCATTATCTGACAACCCGTGAGGATGATCTCCTTTTGACTGTAGAGTCATTAAATCCACTACATTTATCACCCTGATTTTAATATCTGGTACCTGTGTACGTAAAATTTCAACTGCAGCTAATGTTTCAAGCGTCGGAACATCACCAGCACATGCCATGATCACATCAGTCTCTTCTGCAATGTCGTTACTCGCCCATCTCCAAATTCCAATTCCTTTTTTGCAATGCTTGATTGCTGCATCCATATCCAAATACTGCAATGCGGGCTGCTTACCGCACACAATGACATTCACATAGTTACGACTCTTAAGACAATGTTCTGACACAGATAGTAAAGTATTAGCATCAGGTGGTAGATAGATTCTGATGATCTCGGATTTTTTATTTGCAACAAGATCAATAAACCCAGGATCCTGGTGTGAAAAACCGTTATGATCCTGACGCCACACATGGGAAGTTAAAAAATAATTTAAGGAAGCGATAGGTGCTCTCCAAGATATATGACGAGTAGTTTTTAGCCATTTGGCGTGCTGATTGAACATCGAATCAACGATGTGGATGAAGGCTTCATAGCATGAAAAAAATCCGTGCCGTCCAGTCAATAAATAACCCTCAAGCCAACCCTGACAAAGATGTTCACTTAAAACCTCCATGACACGGCCTGTTTTGGATAGGTTAGTATCGTATGGGTATATTTCTGCCATAAATACTTTATCAGTCACTCTATATAAGTCGCCAAGACGGTTTGATGCCGTTTCATCAGGGCCCATCACCCTAAAGTTTTTGCTCTCCATATTCATTTCCATGATACCTGCAAGAAAAGCTCCAAGAGATCTAGCAGATTCTGCAACAACAGTCCCTGGAGTTTTAATTTCAATGGCATAATTTCTAAAGTCTGGAATGCGTAGATCTCTTAACAATAAGCCCCCATTTGCATGAGGGTTTGCGCCCATTCGATGATTGCCAGTTGGTGCAAGAGCTCTTAATTCTTCAATAAGTTTGCCGTCTTTATCAAAAAGTTCTTCCGGCTTATAGCTTTTAAGCCAATCTTCAAGAAGTTTGAGATGGTCGTTGTTCTTTCCGATTTCTGAAAGAGGGACTTGATGGGAGCGCCAAAAATCTTCGGTTTTCATTCCATCAACCTCTTTTGGCCCAGTCCATCCCTTTGGTGTTTTCAAAATAATCATCGGCCATTTAGGGTATGTTTTGGCTCCCACATGACGAGCTTCCTGCTGAATGCAACGAATTTCAGCAATGACAATATCCAAAGTTTTGGCCATCTTTTCGTGGATAATATCAGGGTCTTCACCCTCTACAAAATAGGGTTTATAGCCATATCCTAAAAATAATTCTTCAAGCTCTTTTTGAGGTATTCGCGCTAAAAAACTTGGATTTGCAATTTTGTATCCGTTAAGATGTAAAATAGGAAGAACCGCCCCATCTCTTTGCGGATTTAAAAATTTGTTGGAATGCCAACTACCTGCAAGGGGTCCAGTTTCAGCTTCACCATCACCAACAACCGCACAAGCGATGAGATCCGGGTTGTCAAAGACTGCGCCATAAGCATGAGCAATCACATAGCCAAGCTCTCCCCCTTCATGAATCGATCCCGGGATTTCTGGCGCTACATGGCTTGGAATACCACCAGGAAATGAGAATTGCTTAAAAAGCTTTTTCATCCCTTCGGTGTTTTCAGAGATATTAGGATAAACTTCGCTGTAAGTGCCTTCCAGATAAACGTTTGCGACAATTCCCGGGCCCCCATGTCCAGGTCCTGCAAGATAAATCACATTCAAATCATACTTTTTTATGATGCGATTCATATGCACATAAATAAAATTTAATCCGGGTGTTGTACCCCAATGACCAAGTAATCTTGGTTTGACATCTTCAATTTTTAATGCTCGATGAAGAAGGGGATTATCTAGAAGATAAATTTGTCCGACAGAGAGATAATTGGCAGCTCTAAAATAGCCATTTATTTTTCTTAAAGCTTCTTTATCAAGTGTCAGGTTTTGTTCGTTAAGAATTATAGAATTTTCCGAATTAAAGCTCATATAAAAACCCCCAAAAATAAAAAATAACTACGTTAGTATAATGTAAATTTAAGGTAATTCATTTGGCTTTGAAGGAAAAGACATTTTTTCATTCATATCAGTGAAGTCACTTGGATTTTTCATACCAAGGGCAAACCTCGCTTCGGACATAATAAAAAATGTACCACAAATAACAATTATATCATTAAATGTTAGAGCTTTATGGATAGCTTCTTCTACTGATTCATGAGTAAGAACATCTGGTTTGCTTGGTAATCTATTACGTAATTCTTGGACAGGGGCAGCCCTTCCATTTTTTGCAGCTACAATATGAAAAGATTTACTTATTTTTTTTAATACAGAAAGACAAGCTTCAATGTCTTTATTTTGGGATAGTCCAAAAATAATTCTTAAATTCTGTTCAGGATATTTTTCTTTTATTGATATAAAAAGCTGTTTTAGGCCGTCAGGATTATGAGCAACATCTAAAATGAGAGTTTTACCTTGATATTCAAAAATTTCCATCCTGCATGGGGGTTTGAATCTTAAACCATTTTCTATAAATTCAGCTGCGATATTTAAGCTTATCAGAGCTTTTTTTGCAATGGCACTATTTTCATCATCAAAATGAATATAATGACCTTTAACTTGTGTGAGTAGGCTCTTATTTTTTATTGCGAAAGCTTCAACTATTTCAAAGGGCACTTTAGGTCCAATGATCACGGGTATTTTTGGTTTGATAATCCCTGCTTTTTCCGTTGTAATTTGCTCAATTGTATCGCCTAAAATATCGGTATGGTCTTTTGAAATAGAGGTAATAATAGATAGTGTTGGTGTGATGATGTTTGTGGCATCGAGTCTGCCGCCAAGGCCGGTTTCTATAACGGCTATGTCGATTTTTGATGCAGCAAAATAGATAAGTGCAACCATTGTTGTCAGTTCAAAGAATGTGCAAGGGATTTTTTTTAACTCTTTAATTTCAAAAAGTTTACTTAAGTGTGTTACAACATCAGCTTCTGAAATCATTTCACCGTTTATTTGAATGCGTTCACGAAAACAGCTAATATGAGGAGATGTAAATAATCCGACTTTCCTGCCGGATAACTCAAGCACTTTTGCAATTTTTGTTGAAACGGAGCCTTTACCGTTTGAGCCTGCAATATGTATCGTTTTAAATTTAAGAGTGGGGAAATCTAACTCTTCATTTAATGCTAACATATTTGTAAGCCCGAGTTTTACCCCGTCAAATAAATTAACATTGTAGAGTCTTTCTATAAGGGCTTGATAATGATTTTCTTTCATTTTAGCTTCTATTCTTCTCTTGATGGTCGTAAAGCACATTAAATAATGTTTCATTAACAAAGGAAGAACCGAGCGGAAGATTTGGCTTGATATCCCCATGATAGTCGGAGCCGCCTGTCACGAGCCAATTTTTTTTTTCCGCAATCTTTAGCCAGCGCTTATGCTGATCCATATTGAATCTTGCGTAATAACATTCGATCCCGTCAAAATTCATTGTTAACATATCCCTTAAGACATGTTGGTTATCAACTAGGTGAGGATGGGCTATGACACCCAAACCCTTTGCCTGATGGATTAATTCTAATGTTTCTAAAGTAGAAAAAGAAGATCCTTCCGCATAGCAGATTTTTCTATCACCTAAATATTTTTGAAAGGCTTCTTGGATAGTTTTTACGTAACCCTTTTTAATCATTGCTTGAGCTATATGTGGCCTTCCAATCGTTTTTTTTATGTCAGCATTTTCTAAAACTGATTCTGCTAAAAGCTCATCTTCGCTAATTAGCAGATGGTTTTTTTCAAGAAGTCTTAAAATTGCAAGGTTTCTTTCAAGACGCCTTAAAGAGTGCTTTTCACAAAATGCTTCGATGATGGGGTTAGATGGAGAAAATCCATATGCTAAAATATGAATACTCGATTTATTGTGCATGGTAGAAAACTCAACGCCTGTAACAAGTTTTATATTTTCAGCCTTGGCAAATGGAAGAGCAATGTTATAGGCAGCTATTGAATCATGATCTGTGATAGCAAGCCCAGATAAGCCAATCTCTTTTGCAAGCATGACAATTTCTTCAGGTGTTTTTGATCCGTCTGAACAAGTTGTGTGGCAGTGAAGATCTGCATAAAAATCTTTCATGTATTTCATTTTTAAGGATTATAGGGAATAAATCTCACTTCACTATGAAGTTCTTGATTGGCAATTTCTTTAACTTTAGCCTTAATAAGCTGAATCAACTCTAGTACATCACCAGAAGTTGCCGCGCCATTATTAACAATAAAATTAGCGTGTAAATTAGAAACTTCAGCATCACCTACTTTAAGGCCTTTAAGTCCACAATGTTCTATTAGGGCACCAGCAGAAAAATTGAGAGGATTTTGAAAAATACAGCCTGCAGATTTACTTTTAAGTGGCTGTGTTTTTTTTCTATAATTGATAATTTCAAATTGCTTCTCTCTTGCAGCCTCAAAAGGCTTCAAAGTAAAAGTAGCACTTAAAATCACACCTTTTTTTTGTTGAAATGGCGATGTTCTATAAGAAAACGTTAGATCTTTTCGTAAGTAATTTGTAATGACTCCATTTTCACTTAAGAACTCAACAGAATCCAAATGATTGCAAGTCTCCATGCCATTTGCTCCCGCATTCATAAAACATGCGCCGCCCACACTCCCAGGTATACCTGATGCGAATTCTAAGCCCGATAATTTGAGTTTTGCGCTGAGAGTACCAAGGTATGAGAAGCTATAGCCTGAACCGACATGTAAAGTATTTTCAGTTAAGCGATTTAGAAAATTAATTTTATTGTGAATGATAAGGCCATTAAACCCCTTAGAATCAAAAAGGGAGTTCGATCCTTTTCCTACGACTAAATAAGGGGTTTTCATTTTTTGGCTTTCACAGATTGCTTGGGCCATTTCTTCTATAGAATTCACTTCTACAAAGTACTTCGCTTGTCCACCGATGCCAAACGTTGAAATTTTAGCTAAATCTATATGTTGCTTGATAAGGAGCAAAGCTTAAAACTCACAAGTTAGTGTTTATCTTATTCTTCCAGCTTCTTAGAATCTTTTTTCTCTTCCAAAGCTGCTTGATTTGCTATTTTTTCACTTTTTGCAAGATCTTCTACACTTTTGCCAACTTGCTCAATATCAACATATTTTCCTTGTGATATTTTATAGAGTGAGTCGAGGATAGCGTTAACAAAACCGGCTGATTCTGGAGTCCCAAATTTTCTAGTAAGTCTTATTGCCTCAGAGATGGCAACTTTTGCAGGGATTTGATCATCAAAAAAGATTTCGAATAGACCAAGACGTAAAATATTGCGTTCTACTGTTTGAATGCGGTCAAATTGATAAGTTTGTGATGCCGCTTTGATCATTTCATCAAGTTCTGGCAAGATTGCAGCAATGCGACGAACTCTATCTTGAGCATCTAACATGACTTTTTTTGTAACAGCTAATTCTTTCATTAAAAGATTGATAAGTTCATCTTCGCTTGCTCTTCCAATATCATAACCGTAAAGCATTTGAAAGACAATTTCGCGTTGTTTTTCTTGTGGTAAAGCCATTTTTAGATCCTCCGTTCTTTAAACATAGATTAACGAATTTAAAATAATGAAACAAGAAGATTAACTAACGATCTGCTTTAACAAAGGATCTTTACCCTTTATTTAATTGGATTTCCAAGCCGCGATCTTGTTTGATGCCTCTGTGCTGCAAATAGATACGGCGTAATTTTGAATTATCATCAAATTGAAGGATAAATTCAACCCAGCCTTCATTGAAGCAGTAAGAGAAAAGAGTGTTGTTTTGGAACTTTTCTTTTAGAGGAGCTGCAAAAAAAGCTTTTTCTGCATCTTCTCGCGACATGAATTTTAAAAGTTTTGTCGGTCTACAAGTAGGAGAGCTAAGATGTGAAACAAATTCATGAAATGTGACATAATTAGAAATATGAATTCCAAGTGCTGTTGCAACATCTTCCGGCATCGAAACTGGATAGCGAAATCTTAAAAGCAAGCGGGATAAAAAGTCTAAAGCCTTCATCAATTACCTATATTTTAAGTTATTCCATATTAGAAACTTCAAATGAACTGTATGAGTCAAATGTATGTTAATCCCATTAAAACTTATGGTACCCAAGTTTTAATTGGACGTATAACAAACATAGCAACCTAAAAAAAATAATTGCAAGAAAAAAATTTGACTTCATCATGAAATAAGGTTTGTATATACTCAATCTCTCCTAAATTATTTTTTTTTAAGGCTCTATTTATGTTAGCAATATTTCTCGATATGGAAACTACAGGTCTTGATCAATCAAGACACCACGCAATTGATGTAGCCTTGACAATTATAGATGTGACAACAGGGGAAAATAAAGGATCTTATCGAAGTTTAATTAAGCAAACAAGAGAAGTTTGGGATTTTCACGATCCGGTAAGTATTGAAATTAACGGGTATACTTACGAGGAAATTGCCTTAGGGAAAGAGAAAAAAAATGTGGGAAGTGAAATCATTCAATTATTTCAAAGTGTTGGAATTGAAAGGGGATCAGCTGTTTTTATATGTCAAAACCCTGGGTTCGATAGAGGTTTTTTTACACAATTGATAGATGTTTATACCCAAGAGAGACTAAACTGGCCCTATCATTGGCTCGATTTAGCCTCAATGTATTGGGCAAATGTCTCTAAAAAATCTCTTGACACTAAGCAGCCTTTCCCTCAAAAACTCAACCTTTCAAAAAATTCCATCGCTGAAAAATATGGTTTGCAACCTGAAGAAATGCCTCATCGAGCAATGAATGGGGTCAATCATCTGATTGCTTGTTATAATGCTGTTTTAGGTTTGAAGCTTTAATTTTATTGAAAATAGAGAGCGAAAAGAGAAAAAAAGCGTAAACCTATTTGATACTTGGATGTTCTCTATCGTCATGTTTTACTATAGACAATATTTGAAAAACAAAGGACTATCCTTTTAAGTTTTTTTTTGATATAGTAATAAGCTAATAAAAAGGTAAAAAATGAAAAAAAACATTCCATCATCTCCGCGTAAAAATTCAGATAGCAGACCGCAAAGATCAGCAGGTAGATCACAGGCAAGACCAGAAGGCTCAAGATCATTTTCTGATAAACCGCGCTCTGATAGCAGACCACAAAGCAGATCTGCTGGTAGAGCAGCCCCAAGATCAGAAGGTAGACCAGACAGCAGATCAGATAGCAGATCAGCTCCACGTTCTGAAGGTTCAAGATCATTTTCTGATCGCCCACATACTGACACAAGGCCTCTTGGTAGATCTGCTGGTAGATCAGCTCCAAGATCAGAAGGTAGATCTTCATTTTCAGATCGCCCACGCTCTGATAGCAGACCACAAGGCAGATCTGACAGTAGATCAGCCCCAAGAACAGAAGGTAGACCAGAACGATCATTCTCTGACCGTCCACGCTCTGATAGCAGATCAGCTCCAAGATCAGAAGGTAGATCTTCATTTTCAGATCGTCCACGCTCTGATAGTAGACCACAAGGCAGATCTGACAGTAGATCAGCTCCACGCTCTGAGGGATCAAGATCATTTTCTGACCGCCCACGTTTTGACAGTAGGTCATCGGAAAGACCAACTGAAAGACCTTCAACATCGAAACCCTCATTCTTCGATCGTCCAGGTGCATCCAGCAGACCAAGAGGGACTGTCCATGAAAGAGAGGAAGCTTCAAGACCATTTACTGATCGTCCACGCAGTAGCAGTAGACCACAAGACAGACAAAAGAGTAATCCACTATCAAGACCGGATAGACCTTTTCCATCAACAGATCGCCCAAAGTTAAAATCGGCTGAGCGTCCACGTTTTGATAACAAACAACCAGAATCTGCAGCAAAACCATTTGTTGTATACCGTAAAAATCCGGATGAGCCACAAGAATTGAAATACTATGGTTTTCATGCTTGTTTAAAACTTTGGGAATCAAGACCTGATGATATTATACGCGTGTATGTCGATGAAAAATGTGTAAAACAGGTTTCTTCATTACTGAAATGGTGCGCAAGCAAAGCTAAAGCTTATCATCTGGTTTCAGAAGAAGAAATGGCAAAAGTTTCTGATTCTGTTCATCATGAAGGTTTATGCATCTTGGCAGTTGAGCCAAAAAGTACAAGCTTTTCAGATATGCTTGATGAATTGAATATGGATTCAGAACCTAGTTGCTTGATGTATTTAGATGGCGTGCAAAATCCGCATAACATCGGTTCAATCATGCGTGTGTGTGCTCATTTTGGTATCAAGTATATCTTAGCTCAGCAATCAGTCTTACCAAAAGTGACTCCCTCAGCTTACCGTGTTGCGCAAGGTGGTGCTGAATATGTTAAGCTTGTAGCTATCGATGACATTAAATCTTCCTTTGAAAAGTTGGAGCAAGCTGGCTTCAAAACTGTTGCCTCTTCTAGCCACGGCGGTAAAACTTTATATGACTACAAGTTTCAGCCAAGAATGGTTATTATCATGGGATCAGAAAGCGAAGGTGTTAATGCTAAATTGTTAGAAGCAGCAAACGAGACATTGTTAATCCCAGGCACTGGTGTTGTTGAGAGTTTAAATGTTTCAGTAGCAACAGGCTTATTTTTAGGTGAATACTTTAGACAGGTTAAAGTCTAACGAATATGGATAAGAAATTAGGGACAGCCTATCTTGCAGCAGAAGGCTATGAAAAACAATTGAGCTCTGAGTTAAAAGGAGTGACCGAACAACACGGCCGCTTATTTTTAACAAATTCAGAGCCTCAAGTAGCTTTTTGGGCTCAAAACATATGGGTTGACCCTTTTCTTGCCTCATTCGAATCTATTTCTGAGGCTGCAAACATCCTTAAAAATATCCAAAGAAATTGGGCATTTTACCCTTATGTTGAGCATCGAAGAGCTGCTTTAATTAAGGCAAAGCTTCCCTTTATTTCAGAAAAATCGATGCTGTTTCCGGCAAAAATTCCTGAACAAAAGATAGGTTCGTTTGTTCTTCTCGATAAACACACCATGATAGTATCTCCAACATGTTCTAGTCTTTATCCAAATGGATTACTAAACTTTGAAGAATGCAAGGAAGGCCCTCCAAGTAGGGCTTATCTAAAGTTATGGGAAGCTCTTACTGTTGCCGGTAAAATGCCTGATGAAAGAAGTAAATGTCTTGAAATTGGTGCAAGCCCTGGAGGTTGGACTTTTGTTCTTGCTCAATTAAAATCTCAGGTTATAAGCGTTGATAGATCACCCCTTAGCCCAAATGTTATGGCATTACCAAATGTTCATTTTATAAAAGGCGATGCTTTTGCCATGACACCAAGCAAAATTGGCGCTATTGATTGGATCTTTAGCGATGTTGCTTGTTACCCTGAGAAGCTTTTAGAATGGGTTAAGCTTTGGATAACAAGTGGTCTTTGCAAAAATTTTATTTGCACTTTAAAATTTCAAGGTGAGGATTCTTACGAGATCTCGCATAAATTTGCTTCTATTCCAGGGAGCCTTGTGCTTCATCTTGGAGCAAATAAACACGAACTCACCTGGATCTGCTCTCTTTAGCCTGCGCTCGCTCGTAGCGTGGGCTTTAGCCTGCGTTCGCTTGTAGCGTGGGCTTTAGCCTGCGTTCGCTTGTAGCGTGGGCTTTAGCCTGCGTTTTTCCGCCTCTTCGTAGCTTAAGGGTTAGCCTGCGTTCGCTTGTAGCGTAGGCTTTAGCCTGCGTTTTTTCGCCTCTTCGTAGCTTAAGAGTTAGCCTGCGTTTTTCCGCCTCTTCGTAGCGTGGGCTTTAGCCTGCGCTCGCTCGTACCTTAAGAGTTAGCCTGCGTTTTTTAGCCTCTTCGTAGCTTAAGAGTTAGCCTGCGTTTTTCCGCCTCTTCGTAGCGTGGGCTTTAGCCTGCGCTCGCTCGTACCTTAAGGGTTAGCCTGCGTTTTTTCGCCTCTTCGTAGCTTAAGGGTTAGCCTGCGTTCGCTTGTAGCGTGGGCTTTAGCCTGCGTTTTTTAGCCTCTTCGTAGCGTGGGCTTTAGCCTGCGTTTTTTAGCCTCTTCGTAGCGTGGGCTTTAGCCTGCGTTTTTTCGCCTCTTCGTAGCTTAAGGGTTAGCCTGCGTCCGCTTGTAGCGTGGGCTTTAGCCTGCGTCCGTTTTTGATGAATTTATCCCTCAAGTGTTTTGGCGATTAAGTTTAGCTTGCTCTAACATTTTATTATACGCTTTCGGTTTAAAACCCGAAAAAAACGATCTCAGGCTAACCCTTAAGCTACGAAGAAGCTTAAACTACCGTGGTAAAGAAATAATGTTAACTTAATACCATCGAGCTGAAACAAACTATTTTATAGTCAGCACTATTTTTCCTGAAGTTTTTCTCTCTTCAAGCTCTCTTTGCGCCTCTGATGCATTTTCGAGCGGAAATTTATGGTCGATACGCAATTTTAACCAACCTTCTTCTATTCCTTTTAAAACCGCATTAGCCCTCATTTGTAATTCTTTTTGATCCAGGATGTAATTGAATAAACTACCTCCTGAAACCGTAAGAGAGTGACCCATTAAAACATTTGGTGAAATAGGGTCAGCAGGACCGCTAGCAGCTCCAAAAATCACAATATTCGCACGTAAGCTTGCAGCTTTTAAGTTACCTGGGAAAGTTGTTTTAGCAACACCATCAATAATAAGATCTGCACCATGATCATTGGTTAATTTTTTGACTTCGACTGCAAAATCATGTTTTGTATAAATAATTATATCATCTGCACCGGCAGCTTTTGCAATTTCTGCTTTTTCTTCTGTTGAAACCGTGCCAATGACTTGAGCTCCAAGATGCTTAGCCCACTGCACGAGCAAAAGCCCCATTCCGCCGGCTGCTGCATGGATAAGTACGATATCATGTGGTTTTATTTTTCTAAACTCATGAATAAGATAATGGGCTGTCATTCCTTGCAATGGAAATGCGGCCCCTTGTTCAAACGAGAGTTTTTCTGGTAGATGGATTAAATAATTTGCATTTACAAGACATTCTTCTGCGTAAGTACCAGGTTCATGTACAAAGGCGACTCTATCGCCTGGTTTTACATTTGTTACTCCCTCGCCAATTGCTGTAATAACACCAGAACCTTCAAGGCCTGGAATGTAGGGGAGTGGTACAGGATATGTCCCACGTCTTTGGTAAATATCAATAAAATTAACGCCTGCTGCGTGCATACGGACTAGAGCTTGACCTTTTGTTGGATTTCCAATTTTAACATCTTGTATTTTAAGTACTTCTGCCTCGCCATATTGAGATATTTGAATAGCTTTCATTTTGTTTTCCTTATTTTAAAAAATTCATAATTAACATCTTTTAAAAATGAAGTCAAAAAAATTAAAAATTAAAAATGAAATAGATTCATCAGAGTTTTAGCGGTTTCGTCATTGAGCCATGAACCCTTTTTATAAGGTGGTCAAATTGAAAGTCAGCTAGATATTTTTCAATATCTCTCGATATCTCAGTTGCAGCTCTATAGTGGACGGAACTATGTTCACTACCTTTGTTAGTAATAGGGCATAATCAACATCAAAGACTACGTAAGAATCTTGATCTAGATGTTCTATATATTTTTTCTAATAATATCAAGAGATGGAGCTTTAATAATGAGTGCAGATACTGTGGCAAAGTTTAAGAAAATTTAAAAAAAAAGAAGGTTTAATTTTATCATTTTTTATCTTGGTTTTGCAGCTATTTAAAAAAGAAGATTCTAACACAACTTAAAGATTTAAGCTTTTGCCCTTAAAAAAGTGCCTTTTTATAAGGTTTAAAAATTCGAAGATAACGAGCTTCATTAACAGCTCAATGGATAATCTATTAAAATTGAGGGAAAGCCCGTTTGATTTTACTAATAATTTTTAGACTAGGATTACATCTCTTGCCTTCTAATCTCTGATAGCTATAAATCGTATCAAATCCGATTTTTTTCGCACCCTGCTGTTAAGTGAGCCTACATTTTTAGTCTATAATAGCGAGCCATGAAAGCGAAGGTAATTTGAGGATCTAAAGCAACTTCAGCAAGGCTTCGAGTCAACTGAAGAGATTCATCAGGCAAATTGGCTAAATCTTTAGAATCCTCTCGCTCTTCAACATATAGATTTAAGGCCTCTTGCATATTTTGTTGTAATTCATCCATTGAATCAGCATCCGTTAGACATTAAGCCAACTCAATGCATTGCCCCCAAAAGCCTTTGCCTTCTTTATGTATTTTGAAATGATATTTCATGAATTATACCTTTATTTTGATTCTTCTAGCATTTTCCGAAGGGCATGTTCTGTCCCCTTTTTTTAGTACCTTATGATTAGGAACGATAACAGTTGGGAAACCTATCTTTTTTAGCTTCCAATGGCTTCTTTTACCTCATCTTGGAATAAGTTCATAACCTGCATCATAAAAGAGTTTTCTTAGCTCTTTCCTAATGATGGGCACAGATAATATACTTGCTTGTATTTCAATCAGTTCTAAATAATTTTGACAAAAAAAAACCGAATATTCTGTTATTTCTAACAAAATATTCGGCTATGTGCCCAGGATAGGACTCGAACCTACACACCTCGCGATACCAGAACCTAAATCTGGCGTGTCTACCAATTTCACCACCTGGGCTTATATGGACAAGATACTACTATAGGAAATCTCTTGTTGTCAATAAGAAAGGAAAAAATTGCCTCTTTTGAGTGATTAAAATTATTAATATGTTGATTTTAGCTTTACTGAACATCTCTCTTTTTTTGACTTAAATATCTTAATATTAGTAACTTATAAATTTATTTAAAAAATGACTGCATCTTTAACAAATCTTAACGGGTGGCAGGTAATATGAGTGTTAAATAAATAATAAAAGGTATTTCTAACATGAACCTAAAAAAAATCTACCCCTACTCTCTTCTTCTATTGGCGTTTTTTAGCAGTCTATCTGCTGAAAATCCTGCTATCGAAAATTCATCTGAATTAACAGAAGAAATAAAAAGCCTAATTATCTCGGAAAAAACGGTTCTAAACGCTGAAGTGATAGAACTTACTCTTTCAAACGGAATGATCATTTGTTTAAAACCCACAAATTATGAAGAAGATGAAATTCTCGTTAGACTCTCTGCAAATGGGGGCTATTCCCTTTTTAACGAAATTCAACGCGCATCAGCAGAACTTGCACCTCAAGTTTTTTTAGAATCGGGATTTGCCGATTTGACACCAGACAAACTCTCTGTTTTGCTCTATCAAACATCAGTAGATTTTTCTGTTAATATCAATGCATCCAATCGCTCACTTGAAGCAATTTGTCCATCTGATGGTTTAGAAACAGCGCTTAAACTCATGAATTTAAGCTTTACAAAACGAAAATTTAATGAAACTGCCTACTCATCTGTTATTGAACGAGCAAAAGAAAGTGTAAGAAAACGTAACTTGGATTTTGATTCGACCTTTCAAGAAGCTTACATGGCAACAAATACTAAAAATTTTATGGCATTAAGACATCTTTCTGCATCTGATATCATGAGAGCTGATTTTGCCACCTCACGAAGATTTTTTGATTATGCATTTTCAAACCCCGATGATTTTGTTTGCGTGATTGTAGGGGATTTTAAAGAAGATGAAATCAGACCGCTTCTTGAAAAATATTTAGGAAGCATACCTGCTGGTGAGCCTAAAAATACAAATTTGAATCAGGTTAGCGTTTCTTTTCCAAAAGGTGTAATCTCAAAGCAAATTCCAAATCAGCGCTTTGGTGAAAGCTTAGTGCGCCTCACATTTCCGATTCAAGTTGAAATTACTGAAAAAAATATATTTGCTGTTGAGCTTACATGCCAATTAATTGAAGAAAAATTAAGAGAAAAAATAAAAAGCCAATTTAATACAACTCACGGTGTTGATGTCGCTTATGAATTTCCCCTTTATCCATCCCTTGAGCTTTCATGGATTTGCATTCAATTTCGTGCAGAGCCAAAAGCAATCGATAGCATCAACAAATTGGTTTTAACAGAGCTTAAAAACCTTCAAAATATAGGTCCGTCTCAGTCTGATTTAGAGAATGCGAAAATTCAGCAGAAGCAAAGTGATGAATATTGGCTTAGACAAAATGATTTTTGGCTAGCAAGCTTATCAAACTATTATCTTGTTGGATGGGATCCGAAGCATGTTGTGCAAAATGCCAAAAAAGAGAAGAAACTATCCATCGAAATAGTGAATGAAATCCTTAAAAACTATATTTCATTGACAAATTACACAACAATTTGGTCGACACCGTAAATTAAATAATATTCTTCTGATCATCAAACTCACCTGAAGCTTGGGTTACAACAATTAGTGTAGCTCTACGTTCTCCTACAGGATTTGCATTTTTATCATACAGCTGTCCACCTATTAGGAGTACATTAAGTGGAAAGCCAACCTTTTCTTCCATTTTTTTCCATTCAAACTGATAGGTCTTTAAATCGATATCAAGTGTTGAATCATTTGAAAAGTGGTTTGCGCTCTCCCCCGTATTACCTTGTTTGTTGGTTTGTTGATTCAGCAGGGGATCTTGTTTGTTAGAGTCAATTTTTTCGGCAAGTTTTTGTATTGCAGAGGCTGTCTCTTTCAAATTATCTTCATTTTTTGATATTGAAATGACTCTAGAGAGGCATATATCACGGGCCATTAATCCATGTTCGGTATTTTGAGGCAGTTGCGCTACGGTTTCAATACACTCCTTAAAATTTTTCTTATCTTGGTTTTCTGAATATTTATCAATGGCAATTAATGTTTTTGAGCAAATATCGGTAAGTTCCTTAAAACGTTCAGTTTCGAGTTTATCTCGAGCTTTTTCTTTAATTTTTATTTTTTTATCACGTGTACAGATATCCCAGAATTCGTAAGTATCTTTCCCAAAATTATAAGGAACCATAATAGCAGCAACAGCAACTGTTGCAATAACACTACCTAAAGTGTTTTGGTCTTTTACAAGCAATCCAAGGGTAATAACTGATACTACAAGAGTTCCCAAAGCTCCAACAGTTTGTGAATATTGAAACGTCGATCTTGCAACATTTTTTAACGTACAGTAACTATGATGCTGATCATCATTTAGTGTGGTTGGCTGAAGTATTGTAACTTGCATATAAACTCCTATTTCTTTTAAAAATATAATATTACAGATATATTAAGGAGCCAATTCGGTCAATCAAAAAAATTATTAAGGGGTACCTAATACTGGCAAGTTTTGTTTTATACCGACTCTACAAAACCTCGAATTCAAGAACTTTTTGCTTTGCTCATTTCAGGTTAGCCAGCACCCATTTCATGGGTGCAATTGATATATATAATTCACAGGGTAAAGGCATACTTGTACCCACATCTTTTTCTTGACAACAATATTTTCTAAAGGCACAGGAATGTTATTACATTTAGTTTGACAGTAATTTTTTATAGCTAGGGCTTAGGAGCACAAGTCAATAGATATTAACCTGATTATTAATTTCTTGAAAAACGATAAGAAATTGATTTACGGTTAAATAAAGCTTTTCATTGGGGGGGTCAGGAATAAGGGTGTTCATTTAATTAACAATGCGTCTCTTTTTGTAATGTCAATTTTTGTCTTTTAATTCCTTAAGTTTGACGTAATTTTTTATAGCCCGGAGCTTACGCTAACTCTCGCTCACCCTTAAGCTAGTTGCCGTAACACCCTTCGGGCTTAAAAATTACTGTCAATAAAAAGATCTGGGTACAAGTATGGGGTGAAGGTGCGATAGAAAGTGTATCCCTTGAAAGCATATTTATCATATGCACCCATGAAGTGGGTGCCGGCAATTAACCAAAAAACGTGCTAGGAATGATCAACATAAAATTGAATGCCATAGGTCCTAAGAAGGTTGGCTAAAAATATAACTAAAACTTGTTTTTTCCTGATATGGCTTGTCTGAAGAATCTCTTGCTCGTCCATTAAACAACTTACATTTAGTACATCATGGCAACTTTGTTGCCATGATGTACTAAAATTTGCGACTTAGTTGATGTTTTCCATATCCTCAATTTGATACGGTTCCCAATTTGGATTTTGATCATCTAACAAATTGTTTGATGATTTTTCATCAAGTGACTTTTTGAGCTCTTTTTCTTTTAGAGTTTTTATAAGTTCGTCTTCACGTCTTGTTAGATGCTCAATTAAGGCATGCAGTTGCTGTTCATTTTCATGAGATTCTTCTTTAGCTTTTGCATGAGCTTGCAATACAGCATCGAGTTGTTGTTGTCTTTGGTAAATTTCATTTGCTAGTTGTTGATTTTGAAGTTCAACAGAGGAGCTATGATCTTTAGTATTTAAAAGTTCAAGCTCGCGTTCTTTTAGCTCAGCCCCAAGTTTAAATATGGCATTTTCTACATTCGATGCTTTATCTTCAGCTTCCTTGTATTTTTGTAATGATAATTCTAAATCTTCATGCTGCTTCTGAACATCTTGAGATAATTTTTCATTACTTTTAGAAGTTTCATTGATAAGCTCTTTGATTTCAGTAAGTTCACGTTCACGATGCAATATAAGTTCTGTTAAATGGTTTACATTCTCCTCGTTCTTAATTGTATTATCTTGCGCCTCTTCATATTCCTTGATGATCACTTTAAAAGAATCTTGAGCTTTTTGAATTTCATTTGAAAGCTCTTCATTTGTTTGATGACTCACTTTTAAAGTTTCTTCTTTTGATAAAATTTCCGAATCACGTGATTTTAAAAGATGATTCAATTCTTCAAGTTTTGATTCAAGTTCACGCGCACTTTTATTTTCAATATCTTGCAGTATTAACGCTCTATCCAAGGCTTGTTGATAAACCTCAAGTTCACTTCTAATTTTTTCGTTTAATGAAATATGCGTCTCTTGAGTCGATTCAAGATTGATAAGTTTTGTTTGATGTTCTGCTAATTGAGTATTTAATTTTTCGATTGCTTCCTGTTTTAAATAGGCGATTTCCGAAGCTTTTTGAAGTTCTCCTTCAAGTGTCAACAAATGTTCTGCTAATTCTCGTGCATAATTTTCTTTTTCAGTCACAGTTCTTTTACTTTCTTCAATTTCTTGAGCTAAAGAAACATTTGCAGGCTCAAGAGATTGTAGTTTTGCTTCGTGATCTGCTAATTGAGCATTTAAATTTTCAATTGCTTCTTGTTTAAAATTTACAGTTTCTTCCGTTCTTTGAAGTTGCTGCTCAAGTACCAAAAGTTGATCTGCTAGTTCTCTTGCATGATTTTCATTTTCTGTAGCATTTCTTTTAGTCTCTTCAATTTCTTGAGCTAGAGATTCATTTAAAGAAATATTATTTTCGTATGCCGGCTCAAGAGATTGTAGTTTTGTTTGATGATCTGCTAATTGAGTATTTAATTTTTCGATTGCTTCCTGTTTTAAATAGGCGATTTCCGAAACTTTTTGAAGTTCATCTTCAAGTGTCAACAGATGTTCTGCTAATTCTCGTGCATAATTTTCTTTTTCAGTCACAGTTCTTTTACTTTCTTCAATTTCTTGAGCTAAAGAAACATTTGCAGGCTCAAGAGATTGTAGTTTTG
>Ga0209181_10002422_pt1 | contig 30622 bp, 31 predicted proteins | sample MAT05_FD_187208 | JGI IMG/M metagenome (GOLD analysis project Ga0209181, IMG submission 187208) | Freshwater microbial communities from Lake Fryxell liftoff mats and glacier meltwater in Antarctica - MAT-05 (SPAdes) (version 2) | ecosystem: Environmental > Aquatic > Freshwater > Ice > Liftoff... | reverse complement strand
GTCCTGGCAGGTCGAAAACGTCTCGTCGTAGCCGCCGAATTCCTCCCGTGCGACCGCCATTCGAAACATCGCCGCCGTGTGGATCACCGGATTGTCGAACAGGCTGAGCCACCGGACGCCCGCGGCCTCCAGGGGAAGATTCCGGTTGCCTCGGGAGCGACCCCCCGCATCGATCAGCCGCCCTTGCGCGCCCACCACCGCCACCTCCGCGTGCGCCTCCAGAAACGCCACCTGCTTCTCCAGCCGCTCCGGAGCCGAAAGATCGTCGGCATCCTGGCGGGCCACAAATTCTCCCCGCGCCTCCCGCAAGCCCACATTCAGACTCCGCGTCAGCCCGATATTTTCCGGCAACCGAATGAAACGGATGCGCGGGTCGTTCACCGCCTCGATCTGCCCCGCGCTGTCGTCCGTCGAGGCGTCGTCGATGATGAGAAACTCGTAATCCGTCCACGTCTGCGCCAGCACGCTGTCGATCGCGGCCCGCAGCCAGCGCCCGCCATTGTGAACGCTCATCAGCACGGTGACGCGCGGCGCCGTCATCGCCCGAGCACCTCGTGGAAAATCGCCTGATGCTCCTCCACCCATCGCTCTGCATCGAAGAGCCGCTCCGCCCGCGCCCGCGCCGCCTTCGCGCGGACCGGCCATTTTAGAATCACCTTCATCGCCGCCTCCGCAAACTGCTCCGCCGTCGGAAAAGCCGCCTGTTCCCAACTCACCGGCACCTCGATCAACTCGCCGCCGTCATCGCCGACGAGTTCCGGCAGCCCTCCCGTCCGCGAGCCGATCACCGGCACACCGCAGGCGAGCGCTTCGATTACCACCGTCGGGCACGGGTCGGCGTATTTTGGGTGAATCAGCACATGCGCCGCGCGGAAAAGCTCCACCGCCTCCGCCTGCGAAAACGCCGGCCGCAGCGTCACCGCGTCGCTGAGTTCGAGCCGCGCGATTTCCGCCCGCACCTCCGCGTCCGCATTCGCCCAACGCAACGCGCCAGCAATCGTCAGCCGCGCCGGGCAACCCGTGTCGCGCAAGTGCCGCAGCGCCGCGAGCGGCAGCAGCACCCGCGCCCCCTGATAGTGCGTTCCCGCGGTGAGCAAGTTCCAGCATTCCACCGGGCCGCGCGCTGGAGCGGGCGAAAACTCGGCGAGATCCACCGGATTAAAAAGCACGCGCTCCGCCGCCGCGCTCGGCCCGAGAAATCGCTCCGCGCTTTCGCGGCAAAATGCGCTCTGGTTCACTACAAAATCCGCCTCCGCCCGCAACGCCGCCATCGGCCGGTTCGTCTCCGCGAGCCGATCCCCGGCCCACGCCGGGAATGCCACGCCGTTCTGATTCCACACGAATTTCACCCCACGCGTCTTCGCCCAGCGCACCAGCTCCAGCGCCTGCCGCGGCACCGCGCTGCTCACGAGGTAGAGCACGTTAAAATCATCCCGTTCCGGGAACGCGCGGTCGAGGTGCCGCAGCTTCACTCGCCCGCCGGCGACCAGCGCGCCTGCGCCGCGTGGCAAAGCGCCGCCATAGTTCAGCACCGGTCCTCCGCTCGGCAGCGCAAATTTCCGACGCTCGAGATCGCGCCGATACCGCACGCGCTCCGGCAGCCGCACGAGTTCCCAAACGCCCGCCCGGAGCCGCGCAAACATCAGCGCAACGCCGCGGGAAAAAACCGCGGACTGTAGCAGCGCTCGAGTAGAAATCCCGCGGCCCGCCAGAGCGGCAACAGCGAGCGTTTCACCACCACCGGCCCGCGCCGCCCGCTCAGGAAGATCATCCCGCGCGGCGCTTCCGGATGCACCGCGCCGCCGAAAACCAACCCCTCGCTTTCAAACAGCTCCACCTCCGCGAACAGCCTGCGCGCATGCGCGAGCGCCACACACGTCCCGAGGCCGAACTCCTCCAGCGGCGCAAAATCGTCCATGAGGATCGCCCCGTCCGGCGCGAGCAACGCGGAGGAATAAGCGAGATCATGCGCCACGCTGAAGAGGTCGTGCCCCGCGTCGATGAAGATGAAATCGAACTGCCGCCCCGCGCTCAGCGCCGCGGGCAGCGTATTCGTGGTTTTGCCGGTCAGCGGCTGAATCCGCGCGGCCAATTCGGGATCGAGATGTTTGCTCCAAATCTCCGCGCAGCTCGCGCGCAGCGTCTGCCGCACACCGCCGATCTCGATCGCGTAATTCTGCGGCGTGGTCAGCGGGATGAGGTCCGCCGTGGTGACTTCCACCTCCACCCCATGCGTCCGCGCCGCGGCCGCCATTGCGAACGCCCCGAGCCCGCGGCCCGTGCCGATCTCCAGGATCCGGCGCGGTTTCCGTATTTCGATGATGCGATCGAGGATCAGCCCGCGCTCAAAGTTCGCCGGGCGATACGTTCCATCCGTCTCGCCGCGCAAGCCGGTGAGCAGGCCGAGCTGCCACACGCGGTCGCGCCGCGCGGAGGACTCTCCACTTCGCTCCGCTTCGTCAAAATTCTTCAGCCAAGCACCGAGTGCATTCATGCGTTCGCGAGAGTTTGCTGGATGACTTCGCGGAAGGCGATGCACATGCGGTCGCCCGACGGCGGCGCCGCGAGCACCTTGGCGCGATACTCCGCGTAGCCTTCTCGAATCGCCGCGATCGCCTCCGCCACATCGTCGCGAAACCCGAACCCGTAGCCGCGCGCCAGCTCCACGATGCCGCCGCCGTCTTCGTGATAAATGATCGGCGTCCCGCATTGCAGCCCTTCGATGAAGTGCATGCCGCCGGGTTCCCACTGCGAGGCGGTGACGTAGACGTGGCACTGCCGGAGCAGCTCCGCGAGCCCCGCGCCGCTGGCGGGTGGGAAGGTGCGCGCCGACTTCCAAGTAATCTCCTTCGGCCAGCGCCCGATGATCCAGAGATCCACGCCGGGCAGCTTGCCCGCGGCGATGAGTTCGTCGATCTCGCGATACACCCCAAAGCCTTTCATCCAATTGTCCGACCAATGATGCGTCACGAGCCGCAGCGGTTCGCGCCCATCCCAAGCGCGGCTGCCGACGGGATGAAACACCGCCGGGTCTGCGCCATTGAGGATGCACGAGTGCGTCCTTTTGCGGTCGAACCAGTTCGCCGTGTGATGATCGCGCAGCCATTCGGAAATGAAGACGGTGTGATCCGCCACCGCATCGAAGCGCGCCAGCCGCGCATCCATCTCGGTCGTTTTTTTACGCACATCGTTGTCGTTGATGCGATGCACGACGCGGACGCGCGGATGTTTTTCGCGATACGCTTTCACCTCATCGAGGCTGATGCTCAGCTTGCCGGTCAGCCCGCCGTGATTCATCAAGATGCCATCGACGTCGCCGCTCAGATCGTACTGCACATGGTATCCGCTGTATTGCAGGAAGCGGGACATCTGGAGCAGCCACTGATTGCCGCCGCCCCACGCGGCGAAGATCGGCCGCATGTTGATCGCGATGCGCGCGACCGGCGGCACCGGTGGCCGCACCCGCGCGAGGCGGCGCTCGCCGAGGAGTTGCTTCAGGAAAGCGATGGCGCGCCTCCCGTCAATTTGCGCACGGCGTAGCGCATCGTGCGTCCCGCGGATTTTGCCGCTTCGCGCGCCCGCCACACGGTGTAACGCGCCGCATCGAAGCCGCCGGTTTCCACCTCGAGATACGAAGGAATCACGATACCAAAATCCCGTGCCGTGAAGCGCGTGCCCGCCGCTGCGTTCAACTCCACTAGCGCGTCGCGGAAGCGGCGGAGGTACAGCGTGAACATCGGCCACGAATCGAGCCGCGGCCGATTGCGAGTGAACGCGCGGCCTTGCAGCAGGATGGGTTGCCAGCCGCTTTTGTAATGCAGGATGTGTTGGTCGTCGGTCACCGGGAGCGAGTTCGTTTCGTTCAACACCGCGCACGGTTCGGCGCGCAACCGCACCGCGTGACCCTCGGCGGTAACCGAGTATTCGGCGCGACCGCGTTCGTAGCCGAGCATTTGCCAGAGAGCCATCTGGTCGGCCGCGCCATAGCCGAGCGAGTAGTCATTCGCCTGCGCGTAGAGCACCGGGTCGCGGATGATGCCGAGCGTCCGGTCGCGCCAGGTGCGGAAAAAAGCGACGGTCGCCGCGCTGCCATGCGCGAGAATCACCCCGGTGTTCAGCGCGGTGCGATCCGGCTTGTGCGTGAAAATCACGTCCGCATCGTCCTTTGCGAGGAAGGGGGAAACATCGCGGAGCACCAGCGTATCCACGTCAGCGAGACAAAGATCGCGCTCGCCCGCGTGCTCTTCCGCCGCGCGGCACCACGAGTGAACTTTGCTCGAAATGCGGAGCAGAAAATCCTTCGAGAAATCGAAAGCCGTCTCGCGAAAATCGTAGCGCGGAAACGCCGCGCGCAATGCTTCGATGAGCGGAGCCGGTATGTCCTGCCAATACACCGCCGCGCTCGCCGCGGGATGACTTTGCACGATCGAGTGCAGATGCGTGAGCAGCATCCCGACGTGCTTCGCGCCGTAGCTCGCGACGATGAACCTCACGGCCGGATCGTTTTCCACGCCGCGGTTTCCGGCGCCATCAGCTTCCAGATCATCGCGAGCGCCCAGACCAGCAGGCACGTTCCGTGGATGTCGCTCTCATCCAGCCCGCGCGAAATCGGCACGCCGTAGTAATTGTGCTGCGCCCGCCGCGTGTAAAACGAAAAGCCGCCGTCGTCGTGGCCGTGGCGGCGGATCATCTCAATGACGTGATTCAGGTAAGCGCGCACCGTCCGTGAAGGTTCGCCGCTCACGCTCTGTTGCAGCACATAGACCGCATCCACGAGATGACAGCCATCCGGCGAAGGCGGATGCGCGAGACAAGTTTGGATCAGCTTGTCCGCGTAGTGCGGCTTTACGTCGAGCCACTCCAGAGCCATCAGCACCTTCATCGCGCCATTGATCAGCTCGCCCTGCGCCGGCCGGCGGCCGCGGAAATACGCGCCCGTTTCCGCATCCGCGAGGCTGGCGTAAAACTCGCGGCAAATCTCCAGCAACTCCTCCACGTCGCGCGGCGGCAGCAGCGCGGGCGCCTGCGTTTTCAGGAACACGACCAGCCCCGCGCTCTGCCCGCCGGCGCCCCACGGTCGCGACCAATCCTTGCTCTCGAAAAACGCGCGCACTCCCTCCGGCGTGAGCGGGAAATCGCGGAACGGCACGCGCGGTTCCGCGCCCACTTCGGCCAGCGTGGCGATGGCCTGCTTCGTCTCCGCGAGGATGATCGACTGCGAAAAATCCTTCGGCTTCCCGCGCCCGAAAAACGACCACACTGCATCGCGCCAACTACCGCGCTGGAGAAACTCGACCTGCGGCAAATCCACGAACGCCCCCTGGCGCGCGCCGCCGACCTGGAACCGCTGGATGAATTCCACCCACGCCGCGCGTTCGCCAACCGGCAGCTTGCTCCATCCGCCGAGCATGTGCTGCAGCTTCAGCGCGAAGCACGAATAGCCGAGCCCGATCTCGCGCCCGATCGGCGTCGCGCCGCGAGCGCATGGCAGGTAGTGGCCCACTTTGTCGCCCACCTTCAGCCGCTCGAGATACGCCGGCACGCGCTCGCTCAGGCTTTCCAGCCAGGCGAGATCGAGTCCGGGAGTGGCAGTGGCCATCAGGCGAAGAAGTTCAGGCGATTCACAAACTGCCGCACGCCGGCGCGCGGCGCCTCCCAGCGGCACCAGCCGACGCTGCCCTCGCGATGTCGCGCGCAATGGCCGAAGTATCGCCGCGCCAGCGCGCGCTCGTGCGGCCGCTGCGCATCGTGCCACACGATGGTCGCGCCCTCCGCTGCGTGCAGCGTGGCAAAGCGGAACGTGCCGCTGCGGCCGAAGTTCGGCGGGTGCGCCGAGCGCGGACCGTCGAGGAAGAGGAAGTCGAACTTCGGCCCGTCCCACGGCACCGGATCCTTCTCCACGTCGCGCGCGCCTTCCGGCGTCACGGTGTAGCGGTGGAAATCGATGCGGCTCAGCCACGGTTCGCCGCGGAAAAGCCCCTGCACCTCCGCGATCCAATCCGGAAAATTGTCCCACGTCGCGATCCGCGCCTCGGTCTGCTGCGCCCAAAAACGCGTCGTCAGCCCGCAGCCAAATTCGGCGATCTGTTTCGGCGCCGCCGCGCGCACCAACCGGCCGAGGATTTCCTCTTCCACCGGGTTCATTTGGAATTGGTCGATCTTGATCACGGAAAAAATGGGGACGCGTCCACGGTCACACGGGGGCCGCGCATGTACTTGTCGCGTTTGTAGTCGCTCGCCGACTTGCGGCCCAGCACCGCGTTCGCCACGCGTTTCAGCCGTCGCATGGGTTGGAGGCTTTCGGAAACATTTTCGCGTCCCGCGCCCGTCGTCTCGCTGCTGCTGCGCGGGAGGAAACACGCGTGCAGGCAGCGGAACCGCGCTTCTTCCCAGGTGGTCTTCTTGTAGAGATCGTGGCGGAGCAGGGCGTGGTAGGGCGGGTGGAAAAGGTCGCGGCCCTTGTGGCTGTGCAGCCGCTGCGGCGCGGTGCGGTCGAGCTCTTTCAGCATGCGGAAGTTGTAGAGTTTCGTCATGCTGCGGCAGGGCGGTGCGAGATAGCCGGTCGCGGTGCGGGCGGCAAGGTCGATCTCCACGCAGTTGAGCACGTTGCCAAAGACGACCCACCATTCGTCGAAGCGACCGGCGAACAACTCCTCGCGCAAAATCGCGAGCCCCGCCGGATCGTAAATCTCGTCGCCATCGATCCCGAAGACCCACGTCGGGGTGCTCGCATATTCGTGGAGCAGATCGTTCGATTCGCGGGGGTCGGCGATCGGGTGAACGCGGATGTTGGAAAACTCCTCGGCGAGGCGCCGCAGGATCGCATGAGTGCCGTCCGTGGAATCGTGGTCGCAGACATGGATGAGATCGCAAAAGCCGGCCGCGTTGCGCAGCGTGCGTTCGATGTGCAGGTCTTCATTGCGCACGAGGACGATGCCGATGATGCGAGGCGCGGTGCTCATGGCGTGGCGATCGCGCGTTCGCACGCGGCGGCGATGCCGGAGGCGAAGCCGGTGATGCTGGCGTGCTGCTCGATGTAACTCCGAGCTGCTGAAATGAGCGCCGCGTTGTCGCTTGCAAGGACCTCGCGCACGGCTGAGGCAAGAGCGCGGGGATCGGCGGCCGGAACGAGGCGGAGGTTTTCGCGATCGCGAAGTTGCGTGCGATTCCACAGGCCGCGCGTCTCGGTGAGCACCACCGGCGCGCCGCACGCCATCGCCTGGAGCGTCACGCTTTGCCCGGCGGGCTGGAGCGAATCGTGCAGCGGCGTAACCACGCAAGCGGCGCGGCGATAGAGGTCGCGGATGTCGGCGTCGGACAGCGCGCGGTCGTGCCACGAGCCGCGGATCACGGTCACATTCGGCGGCAGCGGTTCGGGCAGCGGCAGGCGGGTGATGATCCGGATGGGTGCGGCGATCTCCGGCGCGGCGGCGAGCAGCGTGGCGTAGTCGCGGCGCGGATCGTTGCCGATCGCGAGCACGAAGTCCTCGCGCGTTCCGCCCGGATTCCAAAAGCGCGTATCGACGCCAAATTGACTGACGCTCAGCCGCGCCGGCTCGGGCGCGAACTCCGCGAATGTCGGAGCGTGTTCGGCTTCTCCAAAAAAAACGGAGTGCATGCGATTCAGCAGCGCCCGGGTGATCGCCCGCCGCGTTGCGGAGAAATGCTGATGGAGCAGACCGCACTGAATCGTGACGACCGGCGTGCGCAGCCGGCCGAGCGCCGCACACGCCGCAAGCGCGAAGCCATGATGCGCGACCGTGGCGACGACGCAGTCGAAGCCGGCGAGCTGTGGGGCAAGATGCCAGGCGTTCACGAGCGTGTGGCCGAAAACCTTCGGTGGGGTGAGGTAGCTGCGGCGGAGGACATCGAGCGCCGCGGCGAGCGCGGGTGCGGGGCTGGTGTCGCCGAATTCAAAGTGCTCGATGGAGTGCCCGGCGGCGGCGAGTTCGGCCGCGCCGTAGAAAAACTCGCTCGGCACTTCGCCGCGATCGAGTTCCGCAAAACGGGCGTGGCGGCCGGGGAGATAGAGGAAGGCGATGCGCAACGCCCGAGTCATTGCGGCCACCCTTGCACCATCGGGCTGTCGCTGCCGAATAGGCCTTCGCTGAGGCGGTCGACCAGCCGGCGACCGAGTTGCCGCGCGGTGGGATTGGAGATGCCGGAAACGAGTTCGCGGGCGCGGAAGGAAAGGTAGTTGCGGTCGAGCGGTCCGTTGAATCTGCGGCCGATCGCGGCGATTTCGCGCAGCCGTTCCCAGCCACCGAGCGACGTCTTCGTGTTGGGATAACACCGCAACTTCGAGAGCAGCGTGGGGATGGCGAGAATGCGCGCCCGCTCGGCAAACTTCAGCATGAGTTCCCAATCCATCGCGTAGTGGCTGGCTTCATTCAGCCCGCCCACATCGAGGAAAAGGCGGCGCCGAAAAAACAGCGACGGCTGCAGGACGTAGAAGCGGTAGCGGAGCAGCGCGGGATCGAAAGCGCGGCCGGAAACGGTTTTTAGCACCGCGCCGTCGGCATCCATTTTCACGCCGCCGCCATAGACGACATCGACGTCAGGGTGGTCGCGAAAGGTCTGGCCCACCGCCTGCAAAGCGTCGGGAAAATACAGATCGTCCGCGTTCAGCCAGCCGATGATCTCGGAGCCGGCGAGGCGCGCGCCTTTGTTGATCGCGTCGCTCTGTCCGCGGTCGGGCTCGGAAATCCAGTGGAGGTAAGGCAGCGCTGCGTAACCCGCGACGACGTCCGCGGTGCCGTCGTCGGACTTCGCGTCGACGATCCAATGTTCGAGCGCCGGGTAGTCCTGCGAGCGCACGGATTCGATCATCTGCCCGATGTAACCCGCCTGCCGAAAAGACGGCGTGATGACGCCGATCGAGGGGAGCGGTTTGGGTTCGCCAGTCATTCAACGCAGGGCGGCTTCGACGATTTCGAGGAAGCGCCGACCGTAGGCCGGCACCGCTTGTTCGAGCCGCTCGCGGGCTTCGCGCTCGCGCGGCAAATCGGGGCCGGGTTCGAGCGTGGGCCAGGCCGCCGCGAGGTTGTCGGCGAGGCTCTCCGCGGAAGCCGGATCGAAGAACCGTGCGCCGGGCACGTCCTGCTCGCGATGCACGCCGATGTCGGAAGCGAAGATCGTTTTTCCCAGTGCGCGCGCATCTTCGAGCACGGTGCTCCAGCCTTCGAAAAGCGACGGTTGCACCACAGCGAGGCTGCGGCGCATGAGCTGGATTTGTTCGGCGCGTTCGATGAGCCCGAGGAGAAAAACCTGCGGCGCGATGCCGAGTTCGTGGATGCGGCGCAGCACGGTGTTGATGTAATCGCGGTTGCGGTTGTCCGAAGTCTGGCCGGTGCAGACGACATTCACCACGATGCCGCGCGCTTTGAGCGCGGCGATGGCGTCGAAGACCACGAGGTGGTTTTTGTGCTGCCAGAATTGGTTGCTCACGAGCACGAACCTTTCGGGCAAATGGAACTGGGCCTGGACCGCCGCCGGGTTCCCCTCAAACCACGCCGCCGGTGCGCTGGTGCAAAAGTGGAGCAGTTCCGGACGCGCCGCGGCGTCGGGGTGAAACTTGCGGTAGTCATCGACCGCGCACTGGCTGCTGAAGACAATCGCGGGCGCTTCGCGGCACAGCGTTTCGATGCCGGTCTTGCGCGAGGCGAGTTCGCGTTCGCTGAAAAGCTCGGGCAGGTAGCGGTGCTGAAAATCGGGGATCCAGCCGACCCAGCGGCAGGCCAGCTCGTGGGCGATGGGCAGCGTGACGCCGAGGTTCGAGCGGTTGTCGTAGGTCAGCGGGTAGAGCAGGTCGAAACGTTCGGCGGCGATGAAGCGGGCGAAGCGGCTGTTCGCGCGGCCGAGCACGGTGCGGTCGATGAACCAGCGCGCCTGCCGGGCAAACGTTGGTGCGGCGAGTACTTCGCTGAGCGCGTAGCGGCAGGCGAGATGCGGATCGAGCCGCGCGGCGAACGCGGGATCGAGCGGCTGCTTGCTGATCAGACACAGCTCGAAACGGGCGCGGGTCTCGGCGGGCAGCGTGGCCCAGGCGGCGATGAGATTGCCGATATACTCGGAGCCGCCGACCCAGCCACTGCCGCCCTGCATGATCAGCCCGATGCGTCGCGGACGGCTCATAAGCCGAGCCCGGCGCGGCACCAGGTGGCGACTTGCGTGAGTCCCTGCTGGAGCGGGACGGCAGGCTGGAAACCGAGCGCAGAGGCTTTGGAAATATCCGCGCGCCAGTTCAACGGATCGCCCGCCCGCGTCTCGCCATTGAATTCAACCTCCGTGTCCACCCCGAGGATGCGGATGAGCTGGTCGGCCAGCTCGCGGATCGTAGTCTCTTCACCCGCCGCGAGGTTGTAGACCTCGCCGTGCGCCGCGGCGCCATCGACCAGCGCGGCGATGCCGCGGGCGACGTCCGCGGCGTGAATGAAATCGCGGCTCTCGTCGCCGGTGCCGTGCAGCGTCAGCGTTTTCTCGGAAAGCAGGCGGCTGCAGATGTCCCAGATCACCTGGCGGCGCAGCCCAGGGCCATAGGCCGAGAAGATGCGGACGGAGAGCGTCTCCATGCCGAACACTTCCGCGGATTCGCGGCAGAGCAGCTCGCACTGATGTTTGTGAAATCCGTACGGGGAGAGCGGCGCAGCCGGATGCGCCTCGGTCACGGGCAGCGTCGCCGGATTCCCGTAGATCGCGGCACTGGAAAGGAGCACGAAGCGGCTCGCGGGCGCTTGTTTTCGGAGCAGGTCGAGCAGCTCAAAAGTGAGCACTGTATTGTCGCGAAAATCGGCGGCGGGATCTTCGAGCGAGAGCGGCACGGAAGCCCGGCCGGCGCAGTGGATCGTGGCGTCTGGCTCGAGCGCGCGGACGAAGGCGGCGAGTTCCGGCGCGGGGAGTTTCAACTGCGCGTAACGAATCCCGGTGCCGAGCTGCACATTCTCCGGCGCGAGATGATCGACCCCCGCGACGCGCCAGCCGAGCTCCGCGAAGTGACGGCAGATGTGCCGGCCGAGAAAGCCGGCGATGCCGGTGATGAAAACGGTTTTCACGCGATCAGGGTTCGACCTCCACGAGCGGCAGGCTGGTCGCGATGGCGGCTTCTTGCTCGGCGCTGAGGAAGGTGAGTTTGCCAGCGGCATCGCGGCCTTCGCGGAACGCGCGCTGCGTGAAACCGGCGGCGACGGTGAGCTCGGGCAGGGTCGGCGGGAGCAGGTCTCGGCGGACGAAGAAGGCGTTGTTGCCCGCGGTGTTGGTGCCGACGAACGCGTAACCCTTGCGGCGGCCGAGGCCGACGAGTGCGGCGAGTGAGGCGCCGTAGTAAAGGTTCGAGGGGTGCTTCGCGGTGCGCTGAAACTCCGGATCGTAAGGCACGGTCACCGCGCGCTCGGCACCGAAGAGCGCGTTGTATTCCGTGACGACGAGCGCGGGCGTGATGCCGGTGATCGCTTCCCAGACCCAGTAGTCGTTGCCGTCGATGTCCACGGAGAGCAGCCCGATGTCACCGTTGAGACCGGCGCCCGCGATCAGGTCGTTGATGTTATCGCGGGTGATGAAGGAGCAGACCGCTTTGAGATTGTGCCGCCAGTAAATCGGGTCGCGGCGGATGAAGGCGATGTTGTCTTCCGAGCCGTCGATGACGAGCCCGCTCCAGCCGTGATTGGTGAGCAGAAAGCGCGTGTTGGCTTCCACATAGGTTTCCACGCCGAACTCGACGAACACCGGCTGCGCCACCCGCACATGCCGCAGCAAATGTTGCAGGATGCCGTCCTCGCCCCACTGCGAATAGACACGGAACTCGTGATCGCGCAGCGCGGGCGACGGTTCCGCGGCGAGCTGGCGTTGCTCGATGCGGCCGAGCGCTTCGCGCAAAGTCGCGACCTCGCGGCGGAGATCGCGGAGCTGGGTCGCGATGCGTTTCTCGGCTTCGGCGCGTTGCTTGAACATCATGGGGAAACTTGCTGGCGGATGACCCGCGCGGGGTTGCCGGCCGCGACGCTGCCCGCCGGCACGTCGTGCGTGACGACGCTGCCTGCGCCGATCACTGCGCCATCGCCGAGCGTCACGCCTTTGAGGATGATCACGTTGAAGCCGACCCAGACATTCCGGCCGATGCGGACCGGCGCGCTGGGGATCGGCTGCCGCTCGCCTCCGCGGCGGATCGCGGCGAAATCTGCCGCGCGCGCGGCGGGATCGATTGGGTGGCTATCGTTGTCAAAAATTTGCACGCCGTGCGCGATGAGGGTATCCGCGCCGATCTCCACGCGCTTGGCGCAGCTCACCAGCGTGTCGTCGCCGAGGTAGACGTTTTCCCCGACGAGAATCTGCCCATCGCCGAAGCGCTCCACCCGCAGGATGCCGCGGCAAATCGCGCCGGCGCGAATCTCGATGGACTCCGGCTTGCTGCTGCCCGAGATGCACCAGGCATTCGGCCCGAGCCGCACCTGCTCTGCGACCCGCGCGCTTTTTTCAAACTGCGCCCAAGCCGCGACGGCGCGAGCTTCCGCGGTGTGCGGTGCGGCTTTGCAGCGACCCTTCGGACGGGCGAACGCGGTGCCATCGGCGAAGGCGTGGTCGCGATCAAGCGGCATGGGAAAGGCGGCGGTGGCGGACGAGGCTGAGCGGTTCACCGCCGAGCAACGCAGTGCGGAAGTCGGCGAGTTCGGGGCGCGCCCAAAGTTCGTCCGGCGCGAGCTTCACCCACTGGCGGAAGTCGTCGGGATGCGCGGTGAACGGCGTGCTGAGCAGCGCGCAGCATTGCGTGAGGTAGTAGGCGAGCGCGGCGTCGTCGCGTTGGGCGGTGGTGACTTCCAACTTTCCCTCCAACGCTTCCGAGAGCTGCGCAAAGTAGGCGTCGCGATCGGCCGGTTTTTGGCAGAAGCCGAAGTCTTCGTAATAGACATGGGTGGCGAGGATGACCGGCTGGCCGAGCATCGCGGCCTCGATGCCGACGGTGGAAGTGTGCGGCAGCACGGCGCGGCAGTGCGGTAGCAGATCGTAGGTGCTCACGGATTCCGCGGCGGCGACGAAGCGGAGGCGCGGACCGAGCGCGGAAAATTTGGCAAGCAGCGGCGCGAGGTCATCGGAGCCGCGGGCAAAGGTGAGGCGTTCGCGCGGATGCTGCCGGATGCAGATGCTGACAGCGGGCCGTTCGGCGACCCACGAGAGCAGGGACTCCAGCCATTCCGCGACGGTGGCGAAAGCGCGCTGGCGGCCGAGGGCAGCGGAGTCCCAGCGGATGTTCAGCGGGACGAGCAGGTCGTAGCGGAGATCGTTGCGGCCGGAGACGGCGGCGACTTGGAAGTGGCGCGGGTCGCGGGCGTGCAGGCGGTCATCGAGTTCCGTTGCGGCGCGTTGATGGACCGCGGCGCGGGCGTCGGGTGGAAGCGTGCGGCGCAACTCGGCAAAGGCTTGCGGCAGGTCGGCGAGATGCGCGGCGACGCCCATTTGCGCGAGGCGGAGGAAGCCGGCGGCGCCGTCGTAGGTCGCAAATTTCAACCCGAGCTCGCGGGCAATGGCGACGTAAAGCGGGCTGAGGCCGAACATGCCGCCGGGGATGAGCAGGCCGTCGAGCGCGGCATCGGTGAGCAGGCGGCGCACGCGGCCGAGATGCTCGGCGATCTTCGCGGCGGCGGTGTCGTTCGTCGCCATGAAGCCGCTGGCTTGCTCCTCGCCGCGGGCGCGCCAGATGGCGTTCTCGCGGAAGATCGGCTCGGCGAGCGCGGCGTCGGTGGGCTCGGACTGCGGCGCGGAGTGCGCGGCATCCTGCTGCTCCCAATCAGCGTAGTCGGCTTGGAGCATTTCGCGGAGCGCGATGCCGTGGCGCGGGCGGGTGGAGTTTTGCACGAGGTCCGCATCATCGAAGAGCAGCACGGGCGTGCGACCTTCACGGCGCAGGAGCGCGGCGCATTCGAGCGAGAAAAATGGGACGGCGGTGCTGAGCCAGGGCGTGACGAGAACGCCGACTCGCGGGCCACTCGCGGCGGACGGCGGTGTGGGCCACTGCGCCACCCGCTCGCGGAAGAGCGCGACGTTATCCAAAAACGCATCCGGTTTCTGCGCGGACGGAGCGCCGAGAAAGGCGCGGACTTTTTCAGCCAGCTTCAGCATGAGGCCGCGGCGTCGCCTTCGATCCAAGGCGCAAGGCGCCGCGCCTGCTCCTCGAGGGTGACGAATTTCTGATACTCAGCGGGTGGGTTCACGATCGCTTGATCGTGGCGATTGGCGACGATGATGGCGATGGAAAGCCACGCGGTCTGCCGCATCATCTCCGCCACGCCGGACGGCCATGCGCCATAGGCAGCGCGCACCGTGGCGAGGCGCTCGGCGAATATTTCGGCGCTCGGTTCGTCGTGCAGGCAGAAGCGCTGTAGGAAATACGCGAGGTCCCAGGTGACCGGCGCGAGCGTCTGGATGGCTTCCTCGAAATCGACGAGCACGGGATGCGCGTCGGCGGAGCGGTAGAGGACATTGGCGCGGTGGACCTGCGCGTGGAGGCATTGGGCGCCGGAGAGACGGTCGAAGAAGGGATCGAACGAGACGGCCATCTCGGTGAGCCACGGCGCGTGTTGCTCGGCCCACTGCGGGTCGCCGGAAAAGTAGGTCCAGTCGTGTCGGGCGAGCGCGACGGCGATGTTTGCGCGGGTGGCTTCGAGGCGGATGGAGCGGCTCGCGGCGTGGAGGCGGACTGCTTCGGATCGCGGAAAGTCGCGCAGGCTGCGATGGCAAGCGGCGAGGGCTGCGGCGAGTGATTGCAGATCGGCGAGGGAGCCGTCGAAATGGCGGCCGGGGATAAAGGCGCGGACATCGAGGCGGAAGTCGGTGCCTTGGAAAGGAATGCGCAGCCCAGCGAGGTCGAGGTGATTGACGGCGACGCCTTGATCCCGCAGCCAGCCGGTGATCCCTTGCTCCAGCGCGGGTTCGCCCCAGCGCGCGCTGACGCGAAGAAAGTGTGTGGTCGAATTCGGCAGCGTGAACCGGTAGCGGCCGACCACGCCATCGGGCGGAGTGAGCGCAGCGAGCTTTGCGGCGGCCACGTCCGGCCAGCGACCGGCGAGTGCGGCGAGGATCGCTTCGCGCACCTCGGCCGAGACGGGTACGGCGAAATCGATCTCGCCCGGATGGTCGCCACCCGGCCAGCCGAACTCGGCAAGTTTTGGAGCCGGTTTAGAGGTCATTTTTTGAAACCACGAAATAGACGAACCAGACGAAATGAAGACATCCCCTTTCGTCTATTTTGCCTATTTCGTGGTTTATCTCCTGCCTTGATCCGTGGCTGCGCGGAAATGGACATCTTCCCAGCGAATCGGCTCGCCCGCATCGATTGCCCTCGCGGCAGTCTGGCCCGCGACGACTTCCCAATGCTCGGATTTCACGCCCTGCGGCGGCCAGGCGAAGCCGGTGTTTTCGGGCGAGAGCGTTTCGTCTGCGGCGATAGCGCGGGTGGCGACGAGACCTTTGCGGGTGTTGAGGTCGCGCGGTTCGGCGATCTGGGGAAAACGGTCGCCAAGGGCGGCGGAGCAGCGGAGCAGGCGGTCGTGAAAATTTTTCAGCTCGGCGAGATTCAGCGCGGAGACGACGTCCTGTTCGACGCGGGTGTTGTCGTCGACCACGCCTTTTTCGATGAGGTTTGCGCCGGCGCCGACGGCGGCGAAAAGGATTTCATCGCCGCGATAGTGGCAGGAGAGGCCGACCGGGCAGTCGAAGGTCTGCTTCCACGTCTGCATCACGCGGAGGTTTTGTTTTTCGGCGGGTGTGGGATTCGGGCCAGGGTGGTGATTGATGATGACCGGCGCGCCTTCCGCGCGGGCGATGCGGACGGCGTGGGCGAGTTCGTCGAGATAGACGAGGCCGGCGTCGAAGATGAGCGGCAGACCGGTGCGGGCGCTGTCGGCGATGAGCGGGTGGTGCGCCATGTTGTGGCGCGCGATCTTGATTGCAGCACCGCCTTCACGGACGAGGAAATCGACGCCGGCGCGATCGTAAACGGAGGCGACGAAGGGCAGGTCGAGCTCGCGACAGTGGGCGAAGAGTTTCGCGTACTCCGCGAGCGGCACGGTCTTGCGCTCGATGAGTTGGCGGTAGCTTTCGACCTGCTTTCCGGTGGCGTGATTGAAGGTGATGTTCAGCCCGCTCTCGCGCAGGCAGACGTCGGGGTCATGCAGGATTTCGGTTTTGAAAACGGGCACGCCGGCTTCGGAAACTCGGGTGAGAAATTCGCGTGCAAGGCCGATGTCCTGGTTGAAGAACGTGCCGGTCTCCGCGACGAGCACGACCGGATGCGGATCGCCGACGGGAACTTTGCCGAGGTGGACGGTGTTCATGGAATGGCGGTGACCGGGGGGCGCAGGAGTGCTTCAGCAATGGCAAACTGATGGGGAAAATCGATGTCGAACGCGCGCTCGGGCGGCATGAGGTAACCCAACACGGGCGCGGTGAAATAGGAACCGGTGGCGAGCAAGCGCTCGACGGAGCTGAGATAAATGGCGCCGTTGGGATGCACGGCGGGCGGCACCGATTGGCTCTGCGTGGAGTGTGCGTAGCGGGCGGGTTCGCGAAGGTGTAGCTCGGTGCCGCGGAGGTCGGCGGCGAACTCGGGCGGGAATTCGTAGTGGCTCACGCTGACGACGGAGTTGCCGGGAGTAAGCAGCGCGAAGGCAGCGCGAATGTCTTCGCAGGAGCGGAAGGGACAGGTGGGCAGCAGCGTGGTCGCGGTGATGAAGCGGCCGGATTCCGCGGGGCGGCGGAGGAGTTCGACGAGCACTTCGACGAAGCGGATGCGGTCGCCGCCGAGTGCGGCGGGGCGGCGATCGGCGCGGACGCCGGCATCGTGGGCGATGGCGAGGATTTCGTCGTCATCGGAGGAGACGACGATCTCATCGAACTGCGCGGACTCGCGGGCGGCGTCGATGGTCCACGCGAGCAGCGGACGGCCGCCGAGGGGGAGGAGGTTTTTGCGGGGGAGACGTTTCGAGCCGCCGCGCGCGGGGATGAAGCAAAGGTTCACGCGAGAACGGCGGTCGGGGCGGGGCGACGGCGTTGAACCAGCGATTTCGAGGCGACCATGAAGGGCTTCTCGATCCAGAGGTAAGAGCACGCGGCGACGATGCCGGTGAGCACGAAACTCGTCGCCCACTTCAGCGGCTCGATCGCGCTCCATGGGATCGCGGCGCCCGCGGTGGGGTCGTGATGATAGAGCGCATTCACGGCGCGAAGAATCGGGAAGTGAAGCAGATACCAGCTAAAGCCGGTGACGCCGATCACGCGGAGCAGCGGCGCATCGAGCAGCCGGCGCCAGAGGCCGGCGCCGTTCGGTGCGGCGAGGACGAGCCACGCGAAGGCGATGCCGTAGAGGATGGAAAAATGGCGGAGCGGAAACCACTCGCGGTTTAAAACGAGAACGTGCTCAGCGATGCAGACGACGGAGGCGATGGCGACAACAGCCGCGACGATCACCGCCGTGCGGTCGAGGAGTTGGCCGCGTGTTTCACTCCACGCGGCGAAGCGCGGCAGGCGGTAGATCCACGCGGCGAGAATGCCGAAGAGGAAGACATCGAAGTACTGCGAGTGGTGAACGATGCGCGCGATTTTCAGCGCGTAGCGCGAGTCGATACCGCCGAACTGGATGAGTAGATACCAGCCGCCGTAAAGCAGTGCGGCTACGGCTAAAAACGTGGCCGCGACATGGCGCCAGCGCATTAGCAGCCAGACGAGCACGGGCAGGATGAGGTAGAACTCGAACTCTGCGGCGATTGTCCAAAAGACGCTGTCGCCTCGATAGAAAAGCAGGTGCTGGAGGTAGCCGGGCCAGCCGCCTTTGACGTGAAGATTGTAGAGGTCGACCTGGCCAGTGAGGCGCTGGATCGCGAAGACGCCGGTGACGACGAGGAAGTAGAGCGGCGCGATGCGGAAGAATCGGCGGAGGTAAAATCCGACGAAGCGAATGCGCCCGCTCTCCAGCAGCGACCAGGCGAGCAGGAAGCCGCTGAGGACGAAGAAGAGATACACGCCGAGATGGCCGCAGCCGTGGAAGCTGGTCCACGGCGTGAGCCGCTGGCGAAAGCCGGAGCTGTGGCTGAGGAAGACGGTGATAACGGCGAGGCCGCGCAGGCCGTCGAGCGCGGCGAACTTGCGCCCGCTCGTGGAGGTGTCCTCGAGGATGCGCGCCGTGAGACTCTTCCACATTATTTTTGGTCAGGCGCGCGGACCCATAGCGGGGGCGTGTTCGCGCACGACGCGGCTGGTCTGCACGATCTCGGCGATCTGGGTGCAGACGCGGTCGACGTCTTCGAGGCGGATGTCGTTCGCGGTGGGCAGGGAGAGGCCCTGGCTGGAGAGCGCGGTCGAATTTGGGAAGGCTGCCGGATTCAAATACGGCGGCATGATGTGCAGCGGGTAGAAGAAGGCGCGGGTCTCGATGCCGTGCTCGCTGAGGCGGCTGGCGAGGGCGTCGCGGTCGAGGCCGGCGGCGGCGGGATCGACGAGGATGGAGTAGAGCCAGTGGATGTTGCGCGCCCACGCGGCGCGCGGCGGGAGGACGATGCCGGGGACGTGGCGGAGTTGCACGTCGTAGCGGGCGACGATCTCGTCGCGGCGGGAGAGGAAGCGCTCGATGCGCTCCATCTGCGCGAGGCCGATCGCGGCTTGCAGGTTCGTCATGCGGTAGTTGAAGCCGGGCACCAGGTGCCAGTAGCGGCGCGTCTTTTCCATCCCGTGATCGCGGAGGACCATCATCCGGTGCGCGAGCTCGGGGTCGCGGGTGGTGACCATGCCGCCTTCGCCGGTGGTGATGACTTTATTGGCAAAGAAGCTGAAGCAGCCGACGTCGCCGAAGGTGCCGGTGAGCTGGCCGCGGTAACGCGCGCCGAGGGCTTCGGCGTTGTCTTCGACCACGAAGAGCTGGTGCCGCCGCGCGATTTCCATGATCGGGTCCATGTCGCACGGGTGACCGTAAAGATGCACGGGCATCACGGCTTTGGTGCGCGGGGTGATTTTGCGGGCGAAGTCTTCGGGGTCGAGCGTCCAGGTTTCGCGAGTCACGTCGGCGAGCACGGGCGTGGCGCCGCAGTGGATCACGACGTTCGCGGAGGCGGCGAAGGTGAGGTCGGGGACGATGACTTCGTCGCCGGGGCCGATGCCGAGGGCGACGAGCGCGAGGTGCAGGGCGGTAGTGCCACTGGAGACGGTGAGGGCGTGCGGGACGCCGTGGAATTCGGCGAAGGTTTCCTCGAACTTCCGCACGTACTGGCCCTGCGAGGAGATCCAGCCGGAGGCGAGGCAATCGCTGACGTATTTGAGTTCATTGCCGCCGAGCGAGGGCTCCATCACGGGCAGGCGCCACATTTCGGACCAGGTGATGAGGTCCACGGGGCGACCGACTTCGTCGAGGATCGGCAGGTGGCGGATGCGCTCGGTGAGGAGTTGCAGATTCTCCTGCCGCGAAGCGCTGGCGCGGCCGGCAGCGAAGCGGCGGTTCATGTGCTGGCCGGCGAAGTCGGAGAGCAGCGCGCCGCCGAGGAGCGCGCGGCGGGTGTCGCCATCGGTGAAGAGGCCGACCATCACGCCGGCGGCGTCGACGATGAAGATGACGCCGCCGATGCCGCGATTGAGGCGCTCGAGCACTTCCTGCAAGGTCGCGCCGCTGGGCAGCACGTTGGGCGAACAATCACGCGGCGTGGTCATGCGAGCAGGGTGCGCAGCGTGGTGAGTTGGGCGGCGCGGGCGTTTTGATCGAGGCGATACACTTCGATGACCATGGGGCAATCGCGGAGGTCGCGCAACGCGGGGGCGAACCAGGCGTCGGCGGTGAAGGGCTGGTTGGAGTCGCGCTGGCCGTCGTTGTCGCTGAGATGCAGGCCGCGGATGTGCGGGGCGCAGACGGTGAAAAAAGCGGCGGGATCGAAGCCGAGCGCGGTGGCGGCGACGCGGGCGTGGGCGACGTCGAGAAGCAGGCCGACAGTGGGATCGGCGAGGTCGTCGAGGAACTGGCGGCACTCGCGCGGGCTGGTGAGCAGCAGCGTGTCGGCGCGGCCGGCAGCGGCTTGCGTGGCGGTGACGACGTTGTTTTCGAGGAGCAAGGTGACGCCGCGGTCGGTGGCGAAGCGGGAGAGTTCGCGGACGCTTTCGCGGAAGGTGGTGAGCGCGGTGTCACGGTCGATGAGGTGATCGATGGCGAGCGCGGCCTGGGTTTCGGGGCGGCCGAGTTGGTCGGCGGAGAGGTTCATCGCGAAGCCGCTGTGGACGCTGTAGAACGGGGCGGCGATGGCGGCGGTGAGGTCGATGGCGGCGCGGGCGAGCGCGAGGCTGGCGTTGCGGATCGCGGGATCGGTGGCGGCGAGGTTCAGGACGAAGGGCGCGGCCGGCGGGGGGAAGTAGTTGTGAACGAGCAGCGGGACGGCGGGGCTGCGGGCGGCGGCGATTCGCGCGGGCCAATCGGGAGCGGGTGCGAGGTTTGCGGTGAACTCGAGGCCGGCGCCGAGCGTGGCGCACTCGGCGAGCATCGCGGGCAGATCGGGCTCGGCAAAGGCGCCGGTGGAAAGGTAGAGGACCACGAAGGAGGAGTGCCCGGAGGGAGAACCACGAAATAGACGAACCAAACGAAAGGAAGAGGAGCCTTTCGTCTATTTCGCCTGTTTCGTGCTTTGCAAATCTGATGAGGCCGCGCCGGTAAATCAGGCGAGCATCGCCCACGCGAGTTGGGTGCCGGCGGGGATGGCGATGGTGGCGCGGCGGCCGGTGACTTCGCTGATGAGTTGGGGGCGAAGGCCGGTGGCGGGGCGTTTGCAGGTGAGCATGTCTTCGGTGAGGACTTCGCCGGCGGCGATGGTGCGGCGGGCGACGAGGCTGCGGCGCATGTTTTGCGCGTTGGCGGCTTCGGCGGCGCAGGGCTCTTTAATGCCGGAGCCGAGGGCGGCTTCGACGGTGCGGATTCTTCGCACGAGTTCGGCGAATTCGGCAGGCTCGGCGGCGCTGGAGTGATCGGGGCCGGGTAGCGTTTTATCGAGGGTGAAGTGTTTTTCCACGACCGTCGCGCCGAGGGCGACGGCGGCGATCGCGGCGGTGTCGGTCTGCGTGTGATCGCTGTAGCCGACGGCGCACTGAAAGGCGTCGCGCATGGTGAGCATGGCGCGGAGATTCGCGTCCTCGATGCGCGAGGGGTAGTTCGTCGTGCACTGCAGCAGGGTGAAGTCTGCGCAGCCGCCTTCGCGAAGGGCGCGGACGGCGAGGTCGACTTCTTCGAGCGTAGCCATGCCGGTGGCGAGCAGGACGCGGCGGCCCTGGCGGGCGACGTAGCGGAGGAAATGCGGTTCGGCGACGTGGATGCTGGCGAGTTTGAAAGTGCGCACGCCAAGGGTGGTGAGAAAATCGACGTCCTCTGCGTTGTAAGGCGTGGACATGAATTCGAGGCCCTGTTCGGCGCAGAGGGCGAGGAGTTCGCGGTGGGCTTCCTCGGGGAGCTCCAACTTGCGCAGCATCTCGATCTGCGACTCGGCGTAGTCGGTGTTGCGGAGCTGGTAGGCGGCTTTCGGGGCGTCGGATTGCGCGACCCGCTCGGCTTTGAAGGTCTGGAATTTCACGGCGTCGGCGCCGGCGGCTTTCGCGGCGAGCACGAGTTGGCGGGCGAGGTCGAGGGAGCCGTTGTGATTTACGCCGGCTTCGGCGATGACGAAGGTGCGGGGGGTGGAACTCATTGGTTTCTCGACGGGCGCTGCGCGCTTAGTGATCGAGCACTTGCGCCAGAAACGGGTGGCCGTGGTCGAGGCCGACCATTTTGCCGTCGGCGGTGCGGGTGGCGAAGACGCCAGAGGTTTTGGCGTCGCTCTGAATGATGATGCCGACGGGTTTCCGCGACCGCGGGCAGTCGCTGGCGGCGCTGCTCCACTGGGCGACATTCTTTCCGCGGACGGTCATCTCGGGGGATTCCCAGCGACCGTTTTCGGAATCGACGACGATGACGCGCCACTTCGAGGGGCGGACGAAGGGGTTGATAACGTAGGCGGTGATGTGGTGATCGGCGTCGATCCGGGCGCCGGGGAAATTTTCGTAATAGCGATCGCCGCGCTGCACGCTGCGCGGCGCGCCGAAGATGAAGAAGCTGGCGAGGTGGCCGAAGAGGCTGCCATCGGTGCTGCTGAAATGCATGTGGATCGGCATGGCCACGTTCGGCGTGGGCGGCGGCATGTCGGGCGTCCAGTTGAAGGCCTCGCCGTAGGCGAAGAGTTGCTTCACGCCGAGGTCGGCGGCGATGCGCGCAGTATCCACGGCGAAGACGGAATCAAGATGAAGAGCATCGCTTTCCAGGCTCCAGATGGGCTGCACGGCGCTGCGGCCGTAGATCTTGATCGTGGAAAAGTAAGTCACATCCGCGGCGCGCTGGATGTGCATCGGCGAGTAGCGCAGGGAGGTGGAGACGTGTTCGTCGTGGAGGACGAAGAAGCACGACGGAACCCACTCGCGGGGCGGGAGGGCAGGACGCGTCATGGCTGGAAAAATATTGTTGAGTCGGGTGCGCTTCGCACCACCCCTGCCCGCAAAAAGTTAGAGATCCTTCGACTGCGCGCCGCACCACCTTCGCCCACCGGCGCTTCACTCAGGAGGACAGGTTTTTTGGGCTTCACTCCGTGCTAATGATGCTGACCCATCCAAGTGCGGGCGGCTTCGTTGAACCAATAGAAATAGACCATCACGTGCTGTGGGTTTTCGAGGGCGAAGAGTGCGGGGGAGCGTTCGGCGACGGGGATGGTGTCGAGGTCGGGAAAGAGATCGGCGAGCTTGAGCCACCGGGAGCCCATCGGTTCGACGCTGAGTCGCGTATCTATGCGGCGGCCGCCGAACTTTGCGAAGACGGTGGTTTCGTAGGGTAGCGGTTGGCAGTTTGCGAGGGCCATCCAGCAGGTCTGGCCGGGCTCGAAGGGCGAGGTGTTTTGGAAGAAGCCGGGGTCGGTGAAGGCGCCGAACTTATCGTGGTAGTGGCAGCGGGCGCGGAAGTCGGGGACGGTGCTAAGAAGCACGCCGTAGGGGCGGAGCGAGCCGGTTTGCACGAGGCTTTCATAGTCGACGTAAAGGCCGCCGGTGAAGTCGCCGGTGACCGTCGGGAAAAGATCGGCGGGCGTGAGTTCGAGCGTCTGCCCGTCGGTGATGGTGACGGGCGCCGACACGGCGAGCTTTTCGCCGGAGTCGCCAAAGAGCGTGGCGCGGAAGGTGGCGGCGGGGCCGTTGGCGTTCGCGGGGTGCTCGGGGAAGGCGAGGTTCGAGACGACGAGGTGCGATTCGAGGCCGGCGCGGCGCATGAAGAAGATGCCGGTGTGGTAGGTCTTCGGCGCACCGGATTTTGAGCGATCAGCGGTTGGCATGCCTGCGCCTTTGACGCGCTGCTTGATCTGGCCCCACGCGACGCCGAGGTCGCGGCGCAGGCCGGACTGCGGCGGGCGCGGCGGCTGTGCCTTCTGCGGGTGGAGCATGAGATACTCTTGCAGGACGCCCTTTGCCTCGTACTCGCAGGAGCTGCACAGACTGCCGATGCCGTGCGCGGATTTCAGCGCGGGGAAAGTTGGCTGCGGCATTTCGTCGAGGATTTCCTCGAAGCGACCGGACGTGATGCGCAGGCAGTGGCAAAGGTAGCCGGTCTGCACATTGGTCGTCGTCTTCACTGGCGATCAGGCGGGCAGCGGGAAGAAGCGCGCCATCGTGGACTTGGCGAAGGATGGCATGTTGACCTGATACGGGTGGACCCAGTCGGTGAGAATCTCGACGCCGAGCTGCGCGTCCGCGGCGGCGGTGCGGATGAAAGTGAGGTCGTAGTACCAGTTGTGGAGCTGCTGCTGGATAATGCCATCCGGGCACACGGAAAAGCTGGAGTAAAGCGAACCGCCGGGGGCGAGCAGCGGGCGGAGTCGAACGAGGATCTGGATGATGGGATCGGGCGGCAGGTGGGTGAAGACGGACTGCGCGAGCATCACGTCGAACAGACGGCCGGCGAGTGGGGCGAGGTCGCCTTTCGGGATGTAGACCAGCTCGGGCTTTTTGGCTTCGAGCTGCTTGCGTTTGATCAAGTCAAGGCCGACGCGGAGCGATTCATTGGAGATGTCGCAGCCGACCCATCTTTCGGCTTCGAGGTATTCGATAAAATAGACGCCCGCCGCTGCGGGGCCGCAGCCGTAGTCGAGGAAGCGGTCGCTGGGTTTGAGTCCGTGCTGGCAGAGATACTCAAACTGCCAGACGCGGTTCACCTTCTCGAAAGTGGCGGGGTCTCGCTTCAGGATGAAGTCCTGGCGCTCTTCGTAAAAGTCGACGTAGCCCTCGGTGGCGCTGCTGTGACGGGCGAACATCTGCTTGTCGACCGCGGGGATTTTGTTGGTATCGATCTGCTGGATTTTCCAGGCGCGTTTCATCGGAGAGGGAGTTGGTAAATGAGGTGGCCGGTGGCGAAGTTTTCACCCTCGAGTTGGAAGCCGGCGGCCTCGTAGGTCGCGCGGGCTCGGACATTGTCCGGGTGAACGGTCAGCATGACGGCGGGCGCGCCGCTGCCGCGACAATATTCCACCGCGCTGACCAGGGCGCGGCGGGCGAGGCCGCGGCGGGCGAAGGGCTCTGCAACGAAGACGCCGAAGGCCGGACGCTTGAAGCCATCGTCCCAGCCGCGGAGCATGTAAAAACCGGCGAGCTGGCCTTCGGCGCGCAGGCCCCACCAGCGGTCGGCGCGGTTGGCGAGCAGGCGGCGGCGAATTTCTTCCACCGTGAACGGGAACGGGTGCAGGTGCTGGATATATTCCTCGCGGGCACTGGTGAGCAGCGTGGTGAGCGCCTCGGCGTCGCTGGCCGACAGTTCGAAAATCTCGGGTTCGATCATGATCCAGCCGACACTGGGGCGGCGGCTGCCGCGCGTTCTTCCATGCTCCACTCGGCCGGCACGAGGCACAGGCCCGAAACTTGGGCGGGGATGTTCCCGGAGCCAAAGAAGTCGCCCGAGTCCACGTGCAATTCAGCCGCGTTTTTCAACAGGTCGATGGGGTCACCTTGCCGGTAGCTGGTGGTGATCTGATACTCGATCCAGTAGGCTCCGACGGGTAGCGGCAGGCGCGGAATGTGGCAGACGAAGGTGCCACGCCCGGGTAGCTCGCTGAAGGCCTGGCCGACCAACCAATTGGACTGCGTGAAGACGGGGATGCCGAAGTGATTCGTGATGTTCAGTCGCGCGTTGAGGCGCGGCTCCTGGTAGCTCGTCGGGTTCTCGAAGTGCAGGCAGATGTCGAGATCCTGACCCGCGCCGATGGTCGAAACGGCGCGGCCTTCGCGGTTGCGGAATTCGATGTCCACGACCTGCACCTCGCCGCTGCCGGTGCGGTCCTGGCGGTTGCGCAGCGAGCCGTCGGCGGGCATCTGCGTTTCCATGTAATAGGTCAGCGCGGCCTCGGCGGTGCCGTCGAATTTCAGCCGACCGTGATCGAGCACGATGCCGCGGGTGCAGAGGCTTTCGACGGCGGCGGCGTTGTGGCTCACGAAGAGGATGGTGCGGCCGGTGCGGGCGACTTCGCCCATCTTGCCGAGGCACTTGGATTGAAAGGATTGGTCGCCGACGGCGAGCACTTCGTCGATGACGAGGATGTCGGGGTCGAGGTGCGCGGCGACGGCGAAGGCGAGCCGCACGCGCATGCCGCTCGAGTAGCGTTTCACTGGCGTGTCGATGAATTCCTCGATGCCGGAGAAGGCGACGATCTCGTCGAACTTGCGCGCGACCTCCTCGCGTTTCATGCCGAGGATGACGCCATTGAGGAAGACGTTGTCGCGGCCGGTGAGTTCGGGATGAAAGCCGGTGCCGACTTCGAGCAGGCTGGCGATGCGCCCTTTCACCAAGGCCCGGCCGGAGGTGGGCGCGGTGATCTGCGAGAGGATTTTCAGCAGCGTGGATTTGCCGGAGCCGTTGTGGCCGATGATGCCGACGACGTCGCCGTCCTTTACGTCGAAGCTCACTTCGCGCAGCGCCCAGAGCGTGTCTTTCGCCGAGTCGGCGGAGTCACCGCGGCCGAGCATTTTGGCCCAGCGCGCCTGGAGTTCCTCGTAGAGCATCCGCCGGTTGATCAGGCCGAGCTGATACCGCTTGGAGAGGTTTTCGACGCGGATGGTGGTGGACATCAGTGACTGGCAGAAAGGGGATTTCTTGAACCACGAAATAGGCGAACGAGACGAAATCGGAGGGGAGCCTTTCGTCTGGTTCGTTTATTTCGTGGTTCCTCTCTCCGGAAAGCCAACCGTTTGGTGGAGTCGTTTTCCAAAGTCGTTCAGACGGAGTCGGCCTGGGTGCGTTCGACGCGGGTGAAGAGCAGCACACCCGCGACGAAAATCACCGTGGTGATGCCGCCGCTGATGAGCATCTCGGTTTTGGTGATATTACCGAAGCCGAGGAAGGCGTAGCGGAAGGCTTCGATGATCGGCACCATCGGATTGAGGATGAACCAGATGCGCGTTTCCGGTCCGATGACGGAGAGTGGGAAGACGACGCAGCTCGCATACATCCAGAGCTGCACACCGAAGGTGACGACCGTGACCAGATCGCGGAAGCGCACGGTGAGCGCGGCGACGAGGCAGCCGCAGCCGATCGCGAGCATGGCGATCTGCACGAGGAGGAGCGGGAGAATGCAGAGCCGCCAGTTCGGATGCACCGGCACGCCGAAGTACCACGCGACGGCGAAAAACCCGAGGAAAACGACGAATTGAATACTGAACGTGAGCAGATTCGTCATGACCACGCCGAGCGGGACGGTGAGGCGCGGGAAGTAGACTTTGCCGAAGACGGCGGCGTTGTCGCTGAAGGTGGTGACCGTCTTCGTCAGGCAGGTGGAGAAGAAATTCCACACGATGATGCCCGACATGAAGAAGAGGAACTGTGGCACGCCGTGGGTGACGATCTTGCCGATGCGCCCGAAGACGACCCAAAAAACGAGCGATGTCATGAGCGGCTGCACGATGAACCAGAGCGGGCCGAGGATCGTCTGCTTGTAGGTCGCGGTGAGGTCGCGGCGGAAGAGCAGATAGATGAGGTCGCGATATTCCCACACCTCGCGCAGGCGCAGGTCGAACCAGCCGCGGTCGGGGACGATGACGGTGTCCCACTCGCTCAAATCCTCGACCCGCGTTTCGGGCTCGCTCCGGGCAGCGCTACTCATCGGCAAAATTTTGGCAAGCTGCCGCCCTTGGCCGTCTGTCATTTTTTAACAAGACCATGAGCAAGGAGATGGGATGGATTTGCCCGACCGGAACGAACCGGCCGGGCGGGCGAACGACGATTCGCCAGGGGCAAAAAACGAATCGCCAGGGCCGTCTAGACAGCCAGAGGGTGGGAGACCTGCGGGAGAACCGCTGCCGAGTCAACCTCGGCTTCCTTCACTCCCCCGAGGAATTCCAAAAGCACGCGCACCCGTTGGCGGGCTGGAAGCAGGGCCACGACCCGCGCACTTTCCCCGTGGAAAAGGCCGCCCGCGAGCACCACCTCGTCGCCGACGGCGAGGCGATCGGGCACTTCCAGCGCGTCTCGATCGTTCCAGCGCTCTTTCAGGCCAGCGATTTCGACGGACGACACTTCGGCCCAGCGATGGCCAAAGCGCACGATGTCGCTGACGCCGAGCGAGTAGCGGGCGCGGCGGTAGGCTTCCTGGAGGATGAAGCGGGCGAAGAGGTAGTTGGGAAAGAGCGGGACGGTGCGCCAGACGGGGCCGAGGCGGCTAGCCCGGCGCAGGCGGAGTTGCGGGTTGAAGACTTCGATTTCCAGACTCCGCAGATGCGCTGCCGCGAAGTTTTGGCGCCGCGGTTGGGACCGGAGACAGTACCAGCGGGGCTCGGAATCGTGGGTATCCATGCGAGGGCTGTAGCTACCAGAATGACCCTACCGCGCAACGCCTTTTCCGGTCGCCGGTCCTTGCATGGCGCTTAGTTCGCGGCTGAAACGGTCGGCGAAAACCAGCGAAAATGCGCGAGCCCCGCGGTCGCTTAGATGCAGCGCGTCGGCGCGGTTTTCGAGTTCGTAGAGCGCGGCGTATCGGTCGGGATCGTCGAAGGCCCAGAGCGGCGGGATGGGTCCGGTCGTGCCGGCTTCGAGGTGGCGGCGGGTGGGGAGGAAATTGGGCGGCACGAAATAGATGACCTGCGCGCCGTGCCGGCCGACTCGCTGCGCGAACTGGCGCAACGCCGCCCCGGAGGCGGGCAGGCCGGGCTTGGGCGGCTCGATTTTCTCGTCGGTGAGCTGATTCTTCAAAAGCGCCTCTCTGGCGGCGTTCTGGCTGAACGGCATCGGATCGTAACCTTGCACGGCGCCGATGAACTGCGGTTTCTCGACTCGCGCCTTTTCCGCACCCAGCAGCACGGGCAGCCGCTCGGCGCCTTGTCCCATCGCCAGTCCGCGGCGGGCGAAGAGTTGCACATGCCGGCCAAGCAGTGCGAGCGGCGCGGCGGCACCCTTGCCGCTCCCGACTCCGCTTTCTCCGCTCAGGATGCTGCGGCAAACCCAAAGCGTGCGCTGCCAGTCGTGCCAGTAGAGTTCGCGGATCGTCCCGAGTTCCGCCGGTAGGAGCGTGGTCCGCACGCCGGCCAGCTCGACGAAGACCCACCGCAGCGACCGGCGCTCCCGTGGCGGGAGCTGGTCGAAGAGATACGCCGTCTCCGGAAAGCCCATCCCATCCACGCCGAGATTGTAGGATCGCACGGCGAGGCCGCGCTTTCCCATCTCCGCATCGAAGATCGCCGGGACCACCCCGCGGAAGACCTTGCTCGACCCGAGGAACACCGCATCGAACGGCCCCTCCGCGCGGAACTGCTCCAGCTTCTCGCTGATCTGGGGAATGCGCGGTCCAAGCCCTAGCTGCTGCAGCGCCGCACCGCCGAGGCTCAGAGCGCCGACGAAGCAGAGGACGTGGCAGACCATTTTGCCAAGGCAGACGCGGACCGACATCACCGCGAAAGCTGCCGGTCGTCCGGCGCGTTGGCAAGGTTTCCGGAAAATGGGGCGCGGTTCGGAGGGAGGGCAAACCCCGAAACATTCGAAATCGACGAACGGGCGAATGCCGACTTTCGTCAATTTCGTCTATTTCGTGGTGCAAAACTGGAGTGGCCGGTGGGCGTGATCGGCGATCACTCGACACTCGACACCCGGCACCCGGCGCACTTTAGGTTGCCCCTCCACATGCTCTCCGTCACGGTCCCCATCTGCAATGAAGCCGGGAACATCGGCCCATTGTACGACCGCGTGCGCAAGGCGATGGACCGCATCGGAAAACCCTGGGAACTCATCCTCGTGGACGACGGCTCCACCGATGGCTCCGACGAGTTGCTCGACGAAGTGGCCGACAAGGACAAGCGCGTGAAGGTGATCCACTTCCGGCGCAACTTCGGCCAGACCGCGGCGATGATGGCCGGCTTCGACTTCGCCCGCGGCGACATCATCATCCCCATGGATGGCGACCTGCAAAACGACCCGGACGACATCCCGCTCCTACTCGCGAAGCTGGACGAGGGCTTCGATGTGGTGAGCGGTTGGCGCAAGGACCGGCAGGACAACGCACTCAAGCGCAACGCCCCCTCCATCATGGCGAACCGGCTGATCAGCTTTGTAAGCGGCGTGCGGCTGCACGACTTTGGGTGTTCGCTGAAGGCGTATCGGCGCGAGGTGGTGGAAGGCGTGCGGCTCTACGGCGAAATGCACCGCTTCCTCCCGATCTACGCCGGCTGGCACGGCGCGGCGATCACCGAGGTCGTGGTGCGGCACTACGCGCGCACCTCCGGCAGTTCGAAGTATGGCCTGGAGCGCGTGCTGAAGGTCGTGGCCGACCTGCTCACGGTGAAGTTCCTCGACCGCTTTCAGCAAAAGCCGATGTACCTCTTCGGCGCCACGGGCCTCTTCTTCCTGCTGATCAGCGCGACCAGCCTCCTGGGCTCGATTTGGTTCAAGTTCTTTGCGGAACCCGCGAAAACTTTCGTGCAAACCCCGCTCCCGCTCGTCGCCGCCGTGGCGGGCAGCGCGGGCGTGATGTGCATTCTCATGGGATTGCTGGCGGAGATGCTCGTGCGCACTTTTTTCGAGAGCCAGAACAAGAGCGTCTACATGGTCCGCTCGGCGCGGAATCTGGAGGATAAGTGAGCAGAGCTTGCAAGCGGCCAGGAACCTTCGTATGGGGCCTGGATGACCGCCGAAATTCGCAAACGTTTGGGCGAGGTGCCGTTCCGGCCGTTTCTGGTCCGGGTCACCGATGGACGCGAGTATCCCGTGCCGACCGTCGATCACATCTGGATCCCGCCAGGCGCGACGCGGATCCTGATCTCCGACGACGAAGGACTTTCGACTTCGCTGCCCGGCCTGCACCTGTGCGGGATTGCCGATCTGCAGCCGTCGGAAAGCACCCAGAGTTGAGCCATTCCGCGGCATGTGCGGCGTAGCGGGCTTCGTCGGCCCCGGCGATCGCGCCGTCCTCAAGCGGATGACCGACGCCATCCGCCACCGGGGCCCGGATGCGGAGGGGAGTTGGGTGGATGAAGCCGCGGCCGTTTTCCTCGGGCATCGGCGGCTTTCCATCGTGGACCTCGGCGGCGGCGCGCAGCCGATGTGGACGCGCGACGGCCGCATCGGCATGACCTTCAA
>Ga0209181_10002421_pt1 | contig 30628 bp, 29 predicted proteins | sample MAT05_FD_187208 | JGI IMG/M metagenome (GOLD analysis project Ga0209181, IMG submission 187208) | Freshwater microbial communities from Lake Fryxell liftoff mats and glacier meltwater in Antarctica - MAT-05 (SPAdes) (version 2) | ecosystem: Environmental > Aquatic > Freshwater > Ice > Liftoff... | reverse complement strand
GCGTGATGCATTCTGAATGGCGGGCGTGGCCGGAGCCTGCAGCTCTTTGGGGGCCGCTAGGACAGCATCCGCCCGCAAGCGGTCTGGCGAAGAATTTAGGAACGCCCGTGGATTCGCCAGAAACAGTTTGTTCACACATCGATAAATCGGACTAGGCTGATTGCCAACCAACGAAGCACAAATCGAGGATAGTGAGTCGCCCGCCTTGACCACAACCTGCCCCGACACCATGCTACTCGGTGCTTGACTGCCCCTCGAAATCGCTTCAGTCCTAGCGATTGGATTGGCGCCGGTGAGGCCCGACCAAAGCAACGTCCCCGCGAACGCATATATTGGCGCTACTGGCATCATCCTGCGCCAAACTTGACTAGACAGCGCTTTCAATGATCCCCACTGCAAAGGAAGCCGGCCCGGACGTTGATAGTTCTTGAGGGATTCTCAGCATGGCCGTGGGTTGATGAATCAGTTCTAATCTTTCTTGGTGGGCCGTGTTGGACTTGAACCAACGACCAAAGGATTATGAGTCCTCTGCTCTAACCAACTGAGCTAACGGCCCTCCGTGTCGAAAACACTTAGCTACCAACGCGCTACGGTCGGAGAGCTAAAACTTGTGCTTCCTATCGTACACACGAGTGTCAGAATACAAGTACATTATAGCGGAGGGGGTGCTGCCCGCCCCTTTCCGGCGGTAGATGTCGACACGCGCGATCGTCCCCATTTCTTAGGTCCAATGCTCAAAAAACCCGCGCCCCTCACACTTTCGCCTGATACCCACTACTTGGCGAAACTGTTCATGCCAAAGTCCATCGCCATTGTTGGCGCGTCCGAGCGCGACGGTGCCTTGGGCAAGTTCGTGTTTGAGAACGCGCTTCGCGCCAATTTCCACGGCAGCATCTACCCGGTGAATCCGAAGTACCGAACGGTACTGGGTAAACCGGCTTTCTCGTCCATTGACGGTCTGCCAGAAACACCAGACCTGATCGTCATTGCCTCTCCTGCAGCAACGGTCGTCGACGTGTTGCGTACCGCTGGCATGAGGGGCGTTCGTGCCGCCGTCGTTTTGTCGGCAGGCTTCGCCGAAACCGGTCCGGTGGGTGCTGCAATCGGCGCACAAATCAAGGCGGAAGCGAGAAAGCACGGCATCCGCATGGTCGGACCCAACTGCGTCGGCATCATGCGCCCTTCGATCGGCCTGAACGCCACCTTTGCCAATGCCGCCGCCAAGCCGGGCTCATTGGCGCTCATCGCGCAGTCGGGCGCCGTCTGTACGGCGATTCTCGACTGGGCCGCGAGTACTGAAATCGGATTTTCCAGCGTGATTTCGCTCGGCGGCGCGATTGACCTCGACTTTGGTGAGATTCTTGACTACCTCATTCACGACCCGGAGACAAAGAGCATCCTGCTCTATATGGAAGGTATCCGCGACGCACGCCGGTTCATGTCGGCATTGCGTGCGGCATCGCGCGTCAAGCCGATCATCGTATTGAAGGCGGGGCGCAACGCGTCGGGCGCGCAGGCAGTTGCGAGTCACACGGGTGCACTGGCGGGCAGCGACAAAGTTTGGGAGACAGCGTTGGCGCGCGCCGGCGCGGTGCGTGTCGACTCGTCCATGCAATTGTTCGCCGCCGCCCGCCTACTGGCAGATCCGCGTGTTGCCAAAGCACTCAAGGGCAACCGGCTGGCCATTGTCACAAATGGTGGCGGCCCTGGCGTGGTGGCCGCAGATGCGGCGGAGAAAAATGGACTATTGCTCGCAACGTTAGACGCGACAACCCTGCAAGCACTGAACGCGGCCTTACCTGCACACTGGTCGCATGCCAATCCTGTCGACATCATCGGCGACGCCACACCTGCGCGCTTTCACGATGCATTACAGGCTGTGATTGCCGATACAAACGTGGACGCGGTTCTCACCATGTTCTGTCCGCAGTCGATTACTTCATCCGAGGCCGCGGCGGCTGCCATCATCCCGCTCGCGACCAGCGCGCTCAACGAGGAACGCAAGCCGGTATTCACATCCTGGCTAGGTGGAGCCTCCATCGCCAAAGCACGTTCTCTGCTCGACGAAGCCGGCGTCCCGAACTTCATTACGCCTGAAAGCGCGGTGGATGCATTCACTTATCTCGCACGCTTTCAAGAGCACCAGAACCTGCTTCGCGAATCCGTGTCGGCCGCGGAATCAATGACGTTTCATGAGTTGTCGCGGGCGATCGCGAAGGCCAATGCGATCCGTGAATTCGCACTTTCGCAAAATCGCACCTTGCTGCAGGAGAGCGAATCCAAGGCGCTGCTCGATGCGTTTCACCTGCCGGTCGCCATTGGCACGCTCGCCACTGACGCATCGGCGGCGGCGCATGCTGCGTCAACAATCGGCTTTCCGGTCGCACTCAAAATAGATTCCCCGGACATCACACACAAAAGTGACGTTGGCGGTGTCAGACTGAATCTAGCCAACGCGCGGCAAGTCTCAGCGGCGTTCGACAGCATGATGGCGGATGTTAAAGACAGCCACCCGAACGCGCGTATCAATGGCGCGAACGTGCAGCCGATGCTGCGTTTCAAGGACGCTCGCGAATTGCTGGTCGGCATCTCCAGAGATCCTACTTTTGGTCCGGTTATCGCCTTTGGTGCTGGCGGCGTTGGTGTCGAAGTGATCGCCGACACGGCGCTGGCGTTGCCGCCGCTCAATGAAGCGCTTGCCGAAAACCTGATCAAGGCGACCGCCATCAGCCGCGTGCTCGCGCAATATCGCAATGTGGCGGCGGTTGACCGAAGCGCGCTCAAGACGGTCATCGTACGGGTTGCCACAATCGCTTCGGTATTACCGTGGGTACGCGAAATGGATTTGAATCCGGTGCTGGCGCATCCTGCGGGTGTTGCGGTGCTCGATGCGCGCGTGGTGATTGATGCCGATTCGCCGGTAACCGATACGCGCTATCGTCACATGGCGATCTTCCCCTATCCGGTCGAACTCGAACGTGAACTCAGACTCAAGGACGGCACGCTGGTTCGCATGCGCGCCATTCGACCAGACGATGCCGCCCGCGAGCGTGCCTTCGTTGCCGCGATGTCAGAGACATCGCGCTACTATCGTTTCATGCACTCGCTCGCGGCACTTTCGGACGACATGATTGCGCGATTTACCCAGCTTGACTATGACCGCGAGATGGCATTGCTAGCGCTGACAGCGGATGAGTCGGTGATTGCCGGCGTCGCCCGCTATTCGCCCAACGCTGACGGCAAAAGTGTTGAGTTCGCGATCGCCATCGGCGACCACTGGCAAGGCAAAGGGCTGGGGGAACATCTGATGAAAAATCTGATCAACTGCGCGAAAGACGCGGGCTACGAAGAGATGGATGGCACCGTCCTACACGTCAACCAAGCCATGTTGGCGCTGGCGGGTCGGCTCGGGTTTTCCACTCGCGCGTCGAACGAGTCACGCGATACCGTGCGACTTCGCCTGATTCTGGCGGTTTCCTGATAAGGATCAAATGCGGCGTCAGGCTGGTCATGGCATTATTTGCGCTTCAAACGGAGATAGGAAACCATGAAGATACTTGTTGCGACCGATGGCTCTGACTGTAGCCAACGCGCTCTTGCATACGTGTTGGAGCATACCGCCATGTTTGGGAGCGCACCAGCAATTACGCTGCTGAATGTTCACCGGCCAATCCCTTCGGCACGCGCAAAAGCGTGGGTGGGACAGGATGTGGTGGACAAATACTATAAGGATGAAGCGGACGAAGCGCTGGCACCTGCCCGGGCGCTGCTCGCGCAGCACAAGCGAGAGGCCGCTGAAATTTTCAGGCTGGGTGATCCAGGCCATGACATCGCAGCGGCCGCAAACGAGGGCTTCCATATGCTGGTGATGGGTACCCACGGCAGGAGCGGGCTGGGAAACTTATTCATGGGCTCGGCGGCCACGCGCGCGCTGGCCGAAAGCAACATACCGGTATTGCTGGTCAAGTAGCGCCCGGCGGGTGGCACATCAAAAAGGGCAGCCTTGGCTGCCCTTTTTTCGTTCCGAGTGAAGCCCGAGACTACTAGCCCTCTTGCTCCAGAAAGCTCTTCAGCCGCTCTGAACGCGATGGGTGACGCAACTTGCGCAACGCCTTGGCTTCGATCTGGCGGATCCGCTCGCGCGTGACATCAAACTGCTTACCAACTTCTTCGAGCGTGTGGTCGGTATTCATTTCAATACCGAAGCGCATGCGCAACACTTTCGCTTCGCGCGGCGTGAGCGAATCCAACACGTCTTTGGTCACGTCACGGAGCGAGGCGTACTGCGCCGCATCGGTTGGTGCCAAGGTATTGGTGTCTTCAATGAAATCGCCAAGATGCGAATCGTCATCGTCGCCGATCGGCGTCTCCATCGAAATCGGCTCTTTGGAGATCTTCATGATCTTGCGGATCTTGTCTTCCGGCATTTCCATCTTCAGCGCCAGCGTCGCCGGATCCGGCTCAAGTCCGGTTTCCTGCAAGATCTGCCGTGAAATACGGTTCATCTTGTTGATCGTTTCAATCATGTGCACCGGAATACGGATGGTGCGCGCCTGATCGGCGATCGATCGTGTGATCGCCTGACGAATCCACCAAGTGGCATAGGTGGAAAACTTGTAACCGCGACGGTATTCAAACTTGTCGACCGCTTTCATCAAGCCGATGTTGCCTTCTTGAATCAGATCGAGGAATTGCAAACCACGGTTCGTATACTTCTTGGCAATCGAAATCACAAGTCGCAAGTTGGCTTCGATCATCTCGCGTTTAGCGCGACGGGCTTTGGCCTCGCCGGTGCTCATCTGACGTGCAATTTCCTTCAAATCCTTGATCGGGATGCCAACATCTTTTTGCAAGGCAATCAGGTTTTCCTGCAACTCAACGATGGCTGGCTTGAAACGCAGCAACGCCGTTGCATACGCCTTCGCATGCGGGGCGGCAATTTCTTCAGCAATCCACTTCACGTTGATTTCATTGCCCGGGAAGGTCTTGATAAAGTACGGGCGCGGCATGCTGGAATTCTGCACGCACAAGTGCTGAATTTCACGCTCTTTTTTGCGGACCGAATCGACCAGGCCACGCAGGCCATTGCACAGCGACTCGGTTTGCTTCGCGCCGAAACGGATCTGCATGAGCGTCGCAGACAACTCTTCCTGCAGGTCCTTGTAGGCGCGCGATCGATAGCCCTTTTCGGCGAGCACCTTCTTCATTTTCTTGTAGGTCTTGCGAATCTGGTTGAAGTGCACCATCGCATCCTGCTTCAGCTGCGCCAGATTTGCCGCCGCAATGGCACCGTCTTCGTCCGGATCTTCCTCTTCGATATCTTCTTCGTCATCGATATCGTCGTCGGCAAGCTCGGCTTCCTTGACCTGGTCTTCATTCGGATCGACCAGGCCATCGATCACTTCATCAATACGCAGTTCGTCGCGCTCAACCTTGTCGGCCAGTGACAGAATTTCTTCAATAGTCGTCGGACAGGACGAAATCGCTTGAATCATGTGCTTCAAGCCGTCTTCGATACGCTTGGCGATTTCGATTTCGCCCTCGCGCGTGAGCAACTCAACCGAGCCCATTTCACGCATGTACATGCGGACTGGATCGGTGGTGCGCCCAAATTCCGAGTCGACGGTGGACAGCGCCTGCGCAGCTTCTTCCTCGGCGTCGTCATCGGCTACCGCCGGCGCGGCCTCGTTCATCAGCAGTGTTTCCGCATCCGGCGCCTCGTCGTAGACCTGGATGCCCATGTCATTGAAGGTCGTGATGATGGCTTCGATTTGCTCAGCATCGACCATGTCGGGCAGATGGTCGTTGATCTCGCCGTAGGTCAGAAACCCGCGATCCTTACCGAGAGTGATAAGGCTCTTGAGGCGTTTCTTTTGCGCTTCAACATCTTGCGGCGCCATTTCGGCGGCTTTCGCGAGCTTGCCTTTCGGGAACGGATATTCGTCGTGGTCTTGCGCGCTCTTCGGTTTACGGGCCATGTGGGGAATCCGGAAAAATAGGTGTCAGACGTGAAACGATCGATGCAAACGCGAATCGGCAAGCACCCGACTTTGGTCAGCCAAATGAATCGGGCCAACCCGGCGATCGAAATGTGGATTCATGCAGCATCGCAAGGGGAACCTTGGATTATACCGCGCGACAGCTTTTCGCGATAGTCCCAAATGCAGATTTATGAATAAAGACAAGGACTTATCGCGGTCAGAGGCCCCATTCACACCCGCAAAGTCACCACAAGAAAGATGCCAATCGAGAAAAGCAAGCAAAGACGGCTGGTTTTAGGCGAATACCGTTGGAACAGCGCACCAATAAAGGCGTTCAGCCCAGACCCAAGTCGCGTGCACGTTTCATCACATCCGCCCGGCGCGTGACCGCCTCGGCGTCTTCTTTCAACCGCACCAGCGTTTCCGTAAACTCGGTTTCAAGGTCAAGACGGTCGATATCCACTTCACTTAGCAACAGTGACGCCTGATTGACGAAAATCCAGTCGTGAGACGCGCGGAAATGCTCAACAATCACCGCTTGGTTGATCCCCTCACCGTCATGGTCGCGTATGTAGCTCGCCACCCTGAAGGCTGCACCGAGCGACGATTGATCCTCATCATCGACCGCCACATCGAATCGATTTGCCAGCGCCGGCTTGACTAACATCCGGGCAATGGCTTGCACGGCAAGGCCCGCTGCGGGCAATTTGATGCGCGGCGCCGGCGCGCCGGCCTCCGGTCCGCGCTTTCGAAAGAATGGCTTGTCCGATCTACCGCTTCCACGCTCACCGCCGTCGGCGCGACCGGCACCGCTGCCACCGCCGCGCTCGCGGCTCCCTGCCGCCTCGTTACTGACCTTGCCGACTTGCGAAGACAACGGCACAACGCGCTCGATCTCAATGGCGCTCAGACCGATTTCATCGGCTAGCTTGCGCCGCAACATCAGCGCGAGCGCCGGCGCTATCACCTGACCGATCAATGGTTTGGCCAACGTCATCAAGCGCGCCCGACCTTCATCCGATGTGGTGTCGACTTGGCCACGCAACTCATCTAGAAGAAATACCGATAGCGGCTTCGCACTTTTGACTTCGGCGAGAAATGCGTCTTTGCCGAGACGGCGTACGAACGTATCGGGGTCATCTTCGGCCGGCAGAAACAGAAAGCGCACTTCCTTGCCGTCTTGCACCACAGGCAGAGACTGCTCGAGCGCGCGCCAGGCCGCGCGCTGGCCGGCTTTGTCGCCATCAAAGCAGAACACCAGATGGTCGGCCATGCGCAGTAATTTTTCTACATGCATGGGTGTCGTCGCCGTACCCAGCGTTGCCACCGCATTCTCGACCCCGGCCTGCGCAAGGGCGACAACATCCATGTATCCCTCGACCACAATGACGGTGTTGTCGTCGCGGATCGCGCGGCGCGCGTGGAACAGTCCGTAGAGTTCGCGCCCCTTTTCGAACAGGGGCGTTTCCGGCGAATTCAGATACTTTGGCTCGCCTTTGCCAATCACGCGCCCGCCAAACCCAATCACGTTGCCGCGCTGATCAAGGATGGGAAACATCACCCGGTCGCGGAAACGGTCGTAGCGCCTGCCTTCGTCGGAGTCGATCACCAGTCCACAGTCTTTCAACGCGCTCGCGGTGTAATCCTCAACCGCCCCCTTCAGCCCTTGCCAGTCATCCGGGGAGTAACCCAGCCCAAACTTCGCAGCGACCTCGCCGGTCAAGCCGCGCCCCTTTAAGTAGTCGATCGCGACCGGTGAAGCCTTTAGTTGGCGCCGATAGAACTGCATGGCCGCCGTCATGATTTCACCCAAGGTCGCGGAGACGCGCGCCTTTTCGATGGACTCCTCGCGGTTGGCCTCCTCTGGCAATGACATGCCCACACCTTCAGCCAACTCCCGCACCGCGTCGCGAAAGCCCATGCTGTTGTATTCCATCAAGAAGCTGATGGCGGTGCCGTGTGCGCCGCAACCAAAGCAGTGATAGAACTGTTTGGTCGGCGACACCGAAAACGAGGGCGTCTTCTCATTATGGAAGGGGCAGCACGCCGAATAGTTTTGCCCGGCTTTTTTCAACTTCACGTGCCGGTCCACCACCTCGACGATATCGACTCTGGCGAGCAGCTGCTGAATGAAGTCTTGCGGAATCATGTGTAGACGATTATATGAGCGTCATCGATCAGCCTTGCGGTCTGTCTTCGAAAGACGGCCGGCGCAAACACAGACTGCGGTTCAGCGGCTCTTGTTCTGCTCTTGCATGAGACGAATACGCTCGGCGATCTCGCGCTGCTGCGCGGCAAACGCCCCTTCCCGTTCGCGTTGTTCGACAAATCGTCGCTGACGGTCTACTTCCACCTGGGCCTGCTGGCGGATGCGCTCCGACTCGTAGCGCGTTCTTAACTCTTCGTTGGCGCGCCCTTGACGATCGGCTTCCGTCTTCCTGTCGCGCTGCGCTTTTTCATAGCGATCATCGACCACAAAGCGTTGCGTCGATGCATCCTGTGCGCGTTGCTCTCTTGCGAGTTCGAGCCGCTTTTCTTCTTCCTGCTTGCGTTCAATCGCCGCCCGCTGCAGAAGCTCTTCAGAAGCACGACGCTGCTCCTCAATCCCCAACAGGCGCTTCTTGTCGGCAATTTCTGAGTGCATGCGCTCGTCTTGCAAGCGGACTTGTTCTGCCTGCCGCCCTTGATACCAGTAAGCGGTGCCACCAATCATGCCCAATGTAAGGATGGCAATGACAACTCGTCGAACCAGCACCATCGGGCCGCCCTGTGCTTTTTTTTCGCGCCAGTTTTCGAGTTGCTGATCGTAGGTCTGTCTGGCGGGCGGATCCGACAGCGTCCGGTAAGCCTCGTCAAGCGAGGCAAGTGCCGCCGCGCGTTGCTTCTTATTCAGCTTCTCATCAGACTCCATTCGGCTGCGCGCCGACTGATAGGAGCGCTCGATCCAGACCTCGCTCGCCGTTTCCGGTATGCCGATTAATTCATATAGGTCTAGCATGCGCGTGGGAGTCCTCGTTGATGATCGAGATGATAACCAGTTAACGCCGCGCTAGCGAGCCATTGCAGGGGCTCATAAAAAGCGATTTACGACCCCAGCCTTGCTTTCACCGCAGCCGACAGCTTCCCCATATCGGCGCGTCCGGCGACTTTAGGGCGGAGCGCGTTCATGACTTTGCCCATGTCCTTGGCTGACGTCGCACCAACTTCGGCGACAACCGCATCAAGGATTTCCGCGAGTTCAGATTCGGACAACTGCGCGGGCATGTATGCCTGCAAAACACGGACTTCGAATTGTTCCTTGGCCACCAGATCCGGGCGGTTGCCGGCCGTGTACTGCTCGATCGAATCCTTGCGCTGTTTGAGCATCTTTTCGATCACCGTCAGCACGATGTCATCCGTGATCTCGATGCGCTCGTCAACCTCGCGCTGCTTCAGCGCCGCGGTCAACAGACGAATCGCCTGAAGTTTGTCGGCTTCGCGCGCTTTCATTGCAGACTTCATATCGTCATTGATACGATCTCTAAGGCTTGTGTGGCTCATCTGGCTCACCTGATTTACGAGGACAATAAAAAAGGCAGGTGGCTTACACCACCTGCCTCAAACTATTCTTGGAACACTGTTGCCTAGTACAATTTCGGCGGCAGCATCTGCGAGCGAAGGCGCTTGTAGCGTCGCTTCACCGCAGCAGCGTGTTTGCGCTTGCGTTCGGCGGTAGGCTTCTCGTAGAACTCGCGCGCGCGCAGGTCTGTGAGCAGTCCGGTTTTCTCAATGGCACGTTTGAAACGGCGCAGGGCGACGTCAAACGGCTCGTTCTCTTTCAGTTTTACCAGCATTTAGAAATTCCTTACGAATTGACTTTTATGGTTATGCCCGCCCGGGAAAAGTTCTCCCGTGGGTCTGAAGCTTATTGCTGCTGTTTACTTCTGCTGTTTGCTTACGACTCACCCCCAAGCAGACGTTCTCGCGAGGAAGCCCAATATAATAGCGAGTTCACACAATTTCCGCAACATTTTCAAGTACCTACCGTGCGTATCCTTGGCATCGAATCCTCTTGTGACGAAACTGGCGTGGCGCTCTTTGACACCGAAAGCCGCCAACTCAGTCACCGCCTGTTCTCGCAAGTCGAGATGCACGCCGCCTATGGCGGTGTGGTGCCAGAATTGGCCTCGCGCGACCACATCAAACGAATACTTCCATTGTTGGACGAGGTATTTGCCGAGAGTAACTGTTCACTTAAAAACGTCGAGGCAATTGCGGTCACGCAGGGGCCTGGGCTTGGCGGTGCGCTTCTGGTCGGCACCAGCGTCGCGGCGGCACTTGGGGCAGCACTGGCAATACCCGTCATCGGTATCCACCATCTCGAGGGGCACCTGTTGTCGCCTTTGCTGGCGGACCCCGCGCCAGCGTTTCCCTTCATAGCGCTACTGGTATCCGGCGGACATACGCAGTTGATGGCCGTTGAGCGTGTGGGCGACTACCGTCTCCTCGGCGAAACGCTTGACGACGCTGCAGGGGAAGCCTTCGACAAGACTGCCGCTCTACTGGGCCTCGGTTACCCGGGCGGCCCGGCGTTGGCCACCTTGGCCGCGACCGGCAAACCGGACGCTTACAGACTGCCAAGACCCATGCTTCACTCCGGCGACCTTGATTTCAGCTTTAGTGGGTTGAAGACCGCGGTCCTGACGTTGACCAACAAACTGAGATTAGCAGGCGACAGCTCGTTCGAGTCTGCGCGCGCGGATGTTGCGGCGGCGTTCGAGGCCGCGATTGTCGATGTATTGACCGCCAAGTGCCTCGCTGCATTGGCGCAGGCAGGAATGGAAAGGCTGGTTGTTGCCGGTGGCGTCGGCGCGAACAAACGTTTGCGTGAACAACTTACAGCGGCCGCCCAAAACCGGGGATGCAAAGTGTTCTACCCGCCGATCAACCTGTGTACGGACAACGGCGCGATGATCGCTTTCGCGGGCGCAATGCGATTGACCAATGGTGTCGCCGTCAGCGCATTTTCTGGCGGCGCCTTCAGCGTCAAGCCGCGCTGGCCGCTGGCAGAGATCAGTTTTCGCTAGAGCGGGCTAGGGCGCATTTCGGTTGTATTTATCTTGCGAAGCGGCGAGCGCTTCTTCGGCCTTCTTGATCGAGGCTTCAAGTCCGGCAATCCGCGCGTGGTACTCCTCCGTCCGCAGCACAGAGTTGCCGCCTTTACGCACGACCACACGTTGCTCGCCTTCTTTTGGGTCTCTGCCGGTCTCAAGTGCCTTTCTGGCCTTTGTCAGCCGTTCCCCAGCCGCGTCGACATCCTTTTGAAGTTTTTCTCGCGCGGCAATACGTGCGTCGCCGCGCGCCTTTACATCGGAAAACTGCTGCTGCACGCCTTTACCATCTTTGGTTTCCAGCTTTACGGTATTGCCTATCTTGTCTGCCTTGTCTGTGCCAACGGCCTCCGCTTTTTCGCCCGCCTTTGGCACACGGTCGGAAAAGGTGACCTTGCCGTCCTTGTCGGTGTACTTGTAGAGCGTCTCGGCGCGCACTGCAGCCGCGCCCAGCCCGATCATCAGAGCCGTGAGAACTGCCACCCGACAGCGAATCGATTTATGCATAACTAACCTCTCTTCGCGCATCGGCCTGTGCGTCGCGCACTCCTGACGCAACACCACAAACCATGCAATCAACGTCCTTCCGGAATCTCACCTCGCGCAATGACATATTGGTTGCCGAAAACAAACGCAGCCGGCCGAGGGTTGACTCGCCGACACTGGCGAGCATACGAATGGCCTCAGCCGCCTGCATCGCACCAATTACACCAACCAGCGGTGCGAACACACCCATCACGCCGCAGCGATCTTCGCCTGCCTCGGCGGCGCCCGGCACATCTGGAAACAAACACGCGTAGCAAGGCGAGGTCGGGTTCGAGAAATCAAAGCAAGCGAGCTGACCGTCAAACCGAATGGCCGCACCTGACACCAGTTTCTTTTGATGCTTCAGACACGCCGCGTTGATCGCGTGTCGCGTCGCAAAGTTATCGCTGCAATCAAGCACCAGGTCGGCCGCCGCCACCAACTGATCGAGCTCAGCGCCGTCGAGCCGCCGCTCCACCGCCACCACGTCTATTGTCGAATTGAGTTCGCGCAGCGAGGCGGTTGCAGACTTCGCTTTATTGTGTCCGATAGTCGCTTCGCGGTGGACAACCTGCCGTTGAAGATTGGTCAGGTCAACCACGTCACCATCGGCGATCATGAGCTTGCCGATACCGGCAGACGCCAGATACGGAAGCGCGCCGGCACCCAGACCGCCGGCACCGACCACGAGCACCGACGCCTTCGAAATACGCTGCTGCGCCTCGAGGCCGAAATCAGCCAACAAAATGTGCCGCGAGTACCGCAATAACTGCTGGTCATCCATGGCACGTGCGCAAAGGGCGCGCGATTAGCGACTCGTTGCAGGCATGGGGACGACCACATCCGGCTTGACCGCAACCACGCTTGCCGCCTTGGCACCACTACCGGTGGTCATCGCCAGCCATTCACGCGGATTGGCGGCAACCGCCTGGCCATTCAAATGATTGACGGCCTGCTGCAAAACAAAATCGATTGGCAAGCCGTCCAAGCCTTTGCCGGGCTTGTATTCAACCGGTTTTTCGTCTTCCTTCTTCAACGCGACTGCCGTCTTCTTATCGTCCGGGACCGCCGTCTTGATCGCCTCAATAGCTTTGCGCTCTTCGTCGCTCGACAGGTGGCGGTCCAGATCCGCCTCGCGCATCACAAGCCGCTGTGTACCGTCGTCGACTTGTTTGTCAGGAACGATTCCCTTGGCCTGAATGGAGCGACCGTTTGGCGTGAAATAGCGCGCTGTGGTGAGTTTGATTGCCGTCGTATCGTTGATCGGCAGAATCGTTTGCACGGAGCCTTTGCCAAAAGTCTGGATACCCATCACGAGCGCGCGCTTGTGATCCTGCAGCGCGCCGGCCACAATTTCAGATGCTGACGCGGTACCGTTGTTGACCAATACCACCAGCGGCACCGATTTCACCGCGGGATTGAGTTTGGCGAGCACGTCTTCCCTGCCGCCGCGACGCTGGTAGTCTTCTTTCCTGGCGCTCAGTCGCATCTTCGCATCGGGCAGACGGCCTTCCGTGTAGACGACCAACGCATCTTTGGGTAGGAATGCCGCCGATACCGCCACCGAGGCTTCCAACACCCCGCCCGGATCATTACGCAAGTCAAGCACCATGCCGCGCACCTGCCCGTTGTTTTGCTTGTAACTGTCATTGATCGCGCGCACCAGTTTCTCGGCGGTTGTCTGCTCGAACTGCGTCACACGGATGTAGGCAATGCCCGGTTCAAGTTGTCGCGCGCGCACGCTCTGAATTTCAATCACGGCACGCTTGACATTGAAGACCAGCTCTTTGCTCTCGCCCCTGCGCAATATTGTCAGAACTGCTTCGGTTCCGACTTCACCACGCATGCGCTTGACCGCCTCGGTGAGACTGATACCACGCAGATTGGAGTCGTTGACCTTCAGGATGAAGTCACCTGATTTGATGCCGGCTCGAAAAGCGGGCGTGTCGTCAATCGGTGAAATAACTTTGACGAATCCATCTTCGCTGCCCACTTCAATCCCAAGCCCGCCGAACTTACCGCTGGTAGCCGTTTGCATGTCTCGGAAGGCATCTTCGTCCAAGAACGCCGAGTGCGGGTCCAGCCCGTTCAGCATTCCGTTAATCGCTTCCTTAATGAGGCGCTTGTCGTCAACCTCCTCAACGTACCCGGCTTTCACGCGTCCAAACACCTCGGACAACATGCGGACCTCGTCGACGGGCAGGTTGAATATGGTCGATTGACGTTCGGCAACGGCGGAAAAATGTAACGACAGGGAAACCCCGAGCACTGCACCCAAACCAATCAAGCCGACGGCTTTGAGTTTGGGGGCGGCGGCGCGCGGCTTCGACACCGACCGTCCGGACGACGTTCTGTGTGCGTTCATGCCGATTTCAGCATCACTGGTTACGTCTGCTTTTTCCAATTGCTTCACCTTGTAAATACCCACCTGTTAACCGCCTGTTAGCGCCCCATCCAACGCAGGGGGTCAAACGGTTTTCCGTCTTGTCTCAATTCAAAATATACACCCGAATCCGAGGCACCACCGGTCGATCCGACCGACGCGATCGCCTCACCAGCAGACGTCGTTTCGCCCACTTGCTTGGCGATGCTTTCGTTGTGTCCATACAGACTCAGATAGCCCGCCCCATGATCCACAATCACCAAATTACCGTATCCACGCAGCCAGTCTGCGTACACCACCCTGCCGTCGGCCACCGCCTTGACCGGCTGGCCTTCGTCGGCGCGGATAAATAACCCTTTCCACGTCAATCCACCATCTTCCCGTTGGGCACCAAATTTCCCAGCCAGTTCACCTTTAACGGGTAATTTAAGCTTTCCCTTTAGGCTACTAAACGCGCGGCCGACAAATCCGCTGTCAACAACATCGTTTACGACCTCTCCGCGCTTACGGATGCGCGGCGTTTCGTCTGGCTTGCGCCGCGGTTCGGGCTTTTTCGCCAGCGCCGCGGCGATTTGCCCGATCAGCGTGGTCAGGCGGTTTTCATCGCGCTTCAATCGTCCAACCTCGCGCCGATTCTTGTCGATGTCGGCCCGCAGGCGACCCAGCACCTTCTGACGGCCGAGGCGCTCGGACACCAACGTAGTGCGCGCCCGCTTCTGTTCGTCTGCATTCGCCGCGAGCCGCACCTGTTTGTCGCGTGCGTCGACTTCCAGCGTAGCCAGTTGCGCAACCTTGACCTTCAGCCTGCTAATGGTCGCCACACGTGCGCGCGTGACATAGCTCAGGTATGCGAGCTGGCGCTCAACCAACGACACATCCTCGCCACTCAACACGAGGCGCGTGGCGTCGGTGGTGCCGAACATGTACTGGTGCCGGATCAGCTTGTCACGCAACTCCTCCTCCCGGCTGATGTCGGCGCGCGCATCTTTGATGCGCCGTTCAACTTCGCCTAATTCTTGTCCAATCGCGGTCTGATCGCGGGCGAGTGAGAGCAGGTTGCGATTGACCTCCGAAATGGACTTTTCGGAAGCCTTCAACTGGTCGGTGACTTCGCTGCGCGATTCTTCGGTTTTCACCAGATCACGATTTAGCCGCTCAATCCGGCTACGCAAATCATCCAGCGCTTGCTTCTTGTCATCTGATGCGACTGCGGCGGCAGATGATGCAAAGACGAACACCAGCATCCATGCGGCTTTCAAAGCAAAAATGGCTGGACGTGCCCGCTGTTGATTGACTTTGACGCTTAAGACCAATCTAGCCCTCCGCTTTGCCCTGTCCGGCTACCGCAGCGGCGGCGGCGGCAACCTCCTCGGCGTTGCCAAGGAAATAACTGCGTATCGGCCGCAAATCATCGGTCAATTCATAGACCAACGGGACCGCGGTCGGAATATTCAGATTCACAATCGCCGCGTCGCTCACATGATCAATGTGTTTGATCAAGGCCCGTAATGAATTGCCATGTGCAGCAATGATGACGCGCTTACCGGCCAGCATCTGCGGCGCGATCTCCATTTGCCAATACGGAACCACCCGGGCGACAGCGTCCTTCAGACATTCGGTCTGCGGAAGCTCTTCCTCGAGCAAATGCTTGTAGCGCACGTCTTTGGAAGGGTGGCCCGAGTCATTGCGATCAAGCGGCGGCGGCGGAACATCGTAGCTACGTCGCCACCGGAGCACTTGGTCATCACCGTACTTTTTCGCCGTTTCCGCCTTGTTCAGCCCCTGCAGCGCGCCATAGTGCCGCTCGTTCAACCGCCAGTGCCGAGTCACCGGAATCCAGCGCCGGTCGAGGACTTCTTGTGCGATCCACAGCGTTCGAATGGCGCGGGTGAGCAGCGACGTATAGCCCAGATCGAAGTCATAGCCCCCATCACGCAGCGCCCGGCCGGCGCGGCGTGCCTCCTCGACGCCTTTTTCGGTCAAGTCGACATCGACCCAGCCGGTGAAGCGGTTTTCCAGATTCCACTGCGATTCGCCGTGGCGCATCAAAACGAGTTTTTTCATGATTTTGGCTGGCTAGACTTGAATTTCATCGGATTAGTGCGATTTCATGCTCTTCCACTTGAGTTTCGCGCCGATCACGACCTCGTGAGGCGCTTGGTCAGCGCTGATTGACGAGACAAAATTGGTAGAATAGCGAGTTTACGTGACCGCAAGCCCGCGGCCAATCTGTGGTCGGCAATTCGACGGCCACACCAGCGATCAACATTCCCACAGCTGCACACGCATCACCATGCGGTTGCAAATTTCTCGCCCCACCCGCCGTTGCAGAAGCACTCACGGCAATGGCTTCACCGGACATACTGGTTTCCTTGATGACTGAATTTCTCTCCCAAAACATCATGCTTGTCGGCCTCATGGTCGCGAGCGGCATGATGCTGCTGTGGCCGACCATCGCCAAATCCATCGGCGGAGCGATCAACATCGGCACGCTTGAAGCCACGCGATTGATGAACTCCGGGGAAGCGCTCGTTCTCGATATCCGTGACAACGGCGAATTCAACGGCGGCCGCATTCCGAAGTCGAAGAACATCCCATTGGCCGACCTTGACAAGCGCATTGACGACCTCTCGCGTTTCAAGGATAAGCCGGTGATCATCACCTGCCGCAGTAATGGACGCGCCGGCGCTGCCGCGCGTTTGCTGAAGGCTAAAGGCTTCAGCAATGTGCGTCAGCTCGACGGCGGCTTTGCGGCTTGGCAGAGCGCCAGCCTGCCGGTTGAGAAATAGAAGGATTGGCCATGGCGAACGTCACTATGTACTCAACGGCTGTCTGCCCCTACTGTCAGATGGCCGAGCGGCTGCTCAAATCCAAAGGCGTGGAAACCATCGATAAGATTCGTATCGATCTTGATCCGGCAAAGCGCGACGAGATGATGACGAGGACCCAGCGAAGAACCGTACCGCAAATCTACATCGGCGACACCCACGTCGGCGGATTCGACGATCTCGCCGCACTGGACAAGGCCGGCGGCCTCGAGCCGTTGCTCAACGCTTAAATCCCGCCGCCGGAGCGCAGACACGCTTGGCGGCCGCAGCAGTATCCCTGTCTAAACAAACGACTTACCCGCAATCGATTCACTATTAGGAAAACTGACATGACCGACGCAACCGCAGCAGCACCAGCACCAGCCGAACAAGACAACCAGCCAACCTACAACATTGAGAAGATCTACGTAAAGGATCTCTCGGTTGAAGTGCCGAACGCGCCCGCCATTTTCCTTGAGCGCGAAGCCCCGTCCGTTGACGTGCAGTTGCATCACTCGTCCAAATCGGTTGACGACGGCATTTACCAGACTGAATTGACTATCACCGTTACCGCCAAAATTGGCGACAAGACGATGTTCCTTGCTGAAGCCAATCAGGCCGGTATTTTCCAGATTCGCAATGTCCCGAACCAGGACCTCGATCCGATCCTCGGCATCGGCAATCCAAACATCCTCTACCCATACGCCCGCGAAACCATCTCCGACGTAATCACCCGCGCCGGTTTCCCGCCCGTGTTGCTGAACCCGGTCAATTTCGAAGCGCTATACCAAGCGCAAAAGGCGCAGGAAGCCCAAGCCGCAACACAGCAACCGGCTATCGTAACCTCGACGCACTAGTCGCCGGCCAGCGATGCGCACCTCCATGCCAGCATCTGCCATGCCTTACAACGCCGCAGCCAAGGTTGCGGCGTTGTTGTTTGCGCTCGCCTCAATCGCGCCGATGCACGCGGCTGTCGCGCAGGTACCGGTGGTCGAACGATCCGTCGGCACTTTACAGCCAGCTTCACAACCAACTTCACAGACAACCACACAACCAACGACGCCGTCTGGCAGGGTTGCCTCACCACCGGCGACGGCGGCCACCCCTGCCCCGCCAGCCGTCGCTGCAAAGTCATTCGTGACCATCGGCGACAAACCGGCCATCATGTTCGACGCACCATCCACACGCGCCAACAAGACCTTCATTGTCAATGCGCTCACACCGCTCGAAGTGCTGGTGAAGCTCGACAAATGGACCAAGGTGCGCGACACCGAAAACGCCAACGGTTGGATCGAAAACACCTTTCTCGGCGAACGTCGCCACGTCCAGATTTCCGCCACATCCGCCGAGGTGCGCGCGATGCCCGCCGCCAACGCCGCCCTTGTATTCGATGCACAACGCGCGGTTTTGCTCGAAGTCACCGGACCGATCGCCGCCGACGCCTGGCTGCCGGTCAGGCACCGTGACGGACAAACCGGCTACGTGCGCTTGACCCAGATCTGGGGCGACTAACGCATGCGCGTCGCTGTACTCGGCGCAGGCGCGTGGGGGACAGCACTCGCCATCGCGCTTGCGCGAAAGCATGAGGTCAGGCTTTGGGGGCGCGACGCCGCACAACTTGCCTCGATTGCCGGGACGCGCACCAACAGCAAGTATCTAGCGGGTGTCGCGCTTGATGCTTCGATCCATGTGACCGCCATCCTGGCCGAAGCCATTGGCGATGCCGAGCTGGCGTTGATCGTCACATCGACGGGCGGCCTCGCCGCCACTGTCAGTAGCGTGCTTGAAACAGCCGCGCGCTCATCACCGGACAGCTTGCCGCTGGTGTGGGCCTGTAAGGGATTCAACAAATCAACCGGCCAACTGCCGCACGAGATCATCGTCGCATTGGTGCCTGCGGGTACCCGCTACGGCGCGTTGTCCGGGCCGAGCTTCGCCGATGAAGTCGCGCACGGCCTTCCGTGCGCGCTCACCCTCGCGTCGAACGATTTTGCGTTTGCCAATGCCACGGCAGCGGCACTGAACGGCGGTGCGCTGCGCGTCTATTCGTCTGCCGACTTGATCGGTGTCGAACTTGGTGGCGCACTCAAGAACGTGATGGCCATCGCGGCCGGCATTAGCGACGGCATGCAACTGGGCCTCAATGCACGTGCCGCGCTGATCACGCGCGGACTGGCGGAAATGGTTCGCCTCGGTGTGGCGATGGGTGGCAAGCCCGAAACGTTTATGGGTCTAACCGGCGTCGGCGATCTCATTTTGACAGCGACGGGAAGCTTGTCGCGCAACCGAAAGGTCGGGATGTTGCTCGCGCAAGGTAAGTCGCTCGATTCCATCTTGAGCGAGCTTGGCCACGTCGCAGAAGGCGTCAACTCTGCCGCCTCGACGCTGGCGCTGGCGCATCGGCATCGCGTCGGCATGCCGATCACCGAGGCGGTCAACGCGGTCTTGTTCGCGCAGGCCGACCCGCGGGACGCCGTAAAGGCACTGCTCGCTCGTGAAGCCAAGGCAGAATGACCGTAGAATCGGCCGACAGCATCGTCATCACGTCCGCACGCTAGGAGACATCGCAATGCCCGCCAAGAAAGCCGCCTCAAAGAAGGCTCCGTCCAAGCCCCCCGCTGCGGGGTCGGCCACCGCCAAGCGCGCCGCTGCGAAGCCGGCAACGGCGAAACAAGCCCCCAAGCGTCAGCCGCCGCCAACTAGGAAGGCGGCCGTACGAAAAATCGAGGATGCCGCCAACCTGGTCGGCACGATCACCGCCGCGCAAAAAGCCGAAGTGCTGATCGAAGCGCTGCCCTACATTCAGCGCTTCTGGGACAAGAACATTGTGGTCAAGTACGGCGGCAACGCGATGACCGATGTCAGCCTGCAGGAAGACTTCGCCGAAGACATCACGCTCCTTAAGTTGATCGGCATGAATCCAGTGGTCGTGCACGGCGGCGGCCCGCAGATCAACTCGCTGCTGTCGAAGATCGGCAAGGAAGGCAAGTTTATCCAAGGCATGCGCGTCACCGACGACGAGACACTCGACGTCGTCGAGATGGTGCTCGGCGGTCTAGTCAACCAGGAAATTGTGTCGCTCATCAACAAAGCCGGCGGCAAGGCCGTCGGCCTGACCGGCAAGGATGGCAACTTCATCCACGCGCGCAGGATGACCATCACCTCGAGCGAGGACAAGCGCAAGAAAATCGACATCGGCCTGGTCGGTGAAGTCGTGAAGATCGACACCGCCATCATCGACCTGCTCGATTCGGAAGACTTTATTCCCGTCATCGCCCCGCTCGGCGTGGACGAAAACGGCACCGCCTACAACATCAACGCCGATGTGGTCGCAGGCAAAATCGCCATCGCCCTGCAAGCCGAAAAACTCATCATCCTCACCAACACCAAGGGCGTGCTGGATAAGCAAGGCAAGGTGCTGACCGGCCTCACCGCGTCGCGCATTCACGAACTGGTGGCCGACGGCACCATCTCCGGTGGCATGATTCCGAAAATCGATTTCGCTCTTGATGCTGTGCGCAACGGCGTGAAGACCGCACACATTATCGACGGTCGCGTGCCGCATGCGTTGCTGTTGGAAGTCCTCACCAGCGAGGGCGTTGGCACCCTCATTCGCGGCGCAAGCGCGAATCGCGGTGCGACTCATCGCTAACGAGCGCAAATAAGCCCGGTCAAGAACTCGCCGGTTGGCGGGCACTTTCAAGCATTTTTGCTTCAAAACACCCGTCAATAGGCGACTTTGCCAATTCCAATCAGCGCCGGCGTTTGGGCTTGCCACCCCGTGGCTTACTGCCCAACTCATCCATCATCGCGCTCATCATCGCCTGCTCAAACAGCATGTCGCCGTTAGCTTGCTCGTTTGCTAGGGCACGCTCCTCTTTCAGCCAGACTTTGAAAGACGCGTCACTTTTTTGAATAAGGTTGAAGATACGGCGCAGCTCCTTGATATGCCGGACTTCACCCGCAACGGTGGCTTTCAATGATTTTTCGATCGCCTCTGGTCGCAAAGCGACGTTGTATCCCAGCAAAAACTCTTTGCGAACCATCATTTCAAGTTGTTGCTGTTCAAGCAGCAACTCCTGCAACTGCACGGCGAGGCGCTGATTGACAATCTTGAGCTGATCATCCGCCATGGTGGCCGCTGCACGCGAATCCAGCTTGCCGGCTTCGAGCTGCAGTTGTAGCAGCACCAACAGGTTGCGGCTTGCGTAGGCCTTATTGGCCTCGGTCATCAGCGCCGTTTTACGTTTTCGTTCAGCTTCATCGGGCTCACGATCCGGGTGCAACACACGGGTCAGTTTGCGATAGATGTCTTTCAGCAATTTCTCGGTGTCAATGGCCTGCTGTTCGGCTTTGCCCGGGCCGCTTGATCTTCGATTGCTGCGTTTTGCGGCGGCGCGCGCTTCCGCTTCGCGCACACGGGCGTCCTCTTCTTCATCTAAACACCGCATGGCATCTTCTAAAACTTCCTCAGCCGAGCGTGCCACGCGCTCATTCCTGCCACGAGGCGCACCCGACTGTTCCGGCGGTTTAACCCCGAACATGTCAGCAAGATCGGCTTCCAACATGGCGGCTTCGCTGGCGTTCATTTCCTTCCACGAAACATCGCTATGTCGGTCAAAAATCGTTTCGATCTCATCGTAAAACGGCGAGTCAAACAATATTTCGGCGACACCCAAAAGAATCTCTTTCATGGTTGCACGTTGATTCGCTGTCCATCCCCGACGCATCAGTTGCTGGTCGAGAAACAACACCATGTCGCGGTTCAGCTTGACCAGATCGTCTTGGAGCGGGTCTAATTTTTGCTGGTAGCGCGGACGATACTGTTCCGACAACTCGGCGATTTCCTTGAGCCGAAGTTCGACCGCCTCAATGTCGGCCACATAGCGCTTGAATGCGCGTTGCGTCGGCGTGAGTTTGACGCCTGGTGCCGCGACCAGCTCAAGCGCACTGCCTGTCTCGGGCTTGGGCAAATCCGGGGAATCGGGAAGACGGTTGAAAGTATCGATCATCGTTGGCCTGCTGAAAAGGTATTCTGATCATGGTGATCGTGCCTGGCGCACCGACGCGCAGGGTTTGATCGGATTATCGCGCGCCTGTGGCAGCATCAAATCGTTACGGGCATGCGGAATGTAGCCAATGTATTGATCCGGCGATTAAATAGGCTTGTCGGCAGACGACCGCCCCCTCTCGTGCCGTTCGCGCATCCTCTCCTTTAAGGGCGGAGGAAATCAAAGCCCCCTCCTGCCAGCGGAGAGGAAATCCAAGCCGCCCTCCCTTGACGGGCGAGAGGTGGGAGAAGGGGTGACCGTTGAAAATTCGCCGTGCTCAACCGCCGAAAAGATGAAAGCCCGGCAGGTACGTGGCACCGAGACTTTCTTCCGTCAATTCAAGGTAAAGGTCCGCCTATTCGTCCACCGCGCCGACCAACATTGCGCTAACTCGGGTCACGGCGAGCGCGAGCCATGACGCCACTCTGTGCAGCCAGCTGCGCTGTTGCCACGCGCGCGCATCCAATTTGCGGGCATTGCGATCAATCTCATCTTTCAATGACGATCGTAATACCTGGGCGAAGCCAACATCAAGCGCGACGATGTTGGCTTCGCGATTCAGCAGGAGGCTGAACGGATCGAGATTCGACGAGCCGACCGTCGCCCAGCGCCCGTCAATAACCGCCACTTTCGCGTGCAGCATCGCGGCTTGATATTCGTAGATCACGACGCCGGCCTCGAACAACTGCGCGTACATGGCCTCGGTGGCTAATTGCATTACCGGGTGGTCTGCCGCGCCCTGCAACAAAATCTCGACACGAACGCCGCGACGCGCTGCAGCGATCAGTGTTTGCCGCAACCGACGACCGGGCAGAAAGTACGGCACAGCGATCAGCACTTCCTCTCGCGCGGCATTGATCGCCGCGCGATATGCACGCTCAATGTTTCTGCGGTGACGGACGTTATCACGTGATACGAACGCCAAAGACGCATCGCCGACGGCGGCGCTTGAGACTTCTGGCATCGCGTTGTCCCGGTCTATCCGCGGACGGGTAAACCACTTGGTGGTGCGCCAAAGCCGGTGCACGCTTACATAGACATCGGCCAGCACCGGCCCCTGAAACCCGACCGCGTAGTCAAACCGCGGCGCGGTGTCGGAGAGATTTTCGATGAAGTCATCAATGAAATTGATGCCGCCAATGAAACCAAGCGTGCCGTCGATCACAACAATCTTTCGATGCAAGCGCCGCACACGATGGCGGGTCGGAATCCACTTGCCGCGCAGCGGCCGATAGATCAACAGTTTCACACCGGCGTCCACCATGGCTTCGAAAAACGACTCGGGTGCCCTGAGCGAACCAAAGCCGTCAACCAGCAGCCTCACCGCAACACCGCGGCGGGCGGCGCGCGATAGCGCATCTGCAATAGGCTGACCGCTCGCATCGTTTTCAAAAATGTAGGTCTCGACCCTGACATCGGTCGTGGCAGCATCAATGGCGGCAATCATCGCGGGGAACAGCGACGCCCCATTCTTGTAGAGCGCGATGCGATTGCCCGGGATGATTTTCATCTCGCGGACAAGGTCACCGCAAGTCCGACGTGGTCCGACATCCGCCGCCAGCGCGTGCCGTTGACGTCGCCGTGCAGCCGATGCACCGCATCGATCTTCAGCCCGCGCACGTAGATGCGATCCAGCGTCAACATCGGCATCACGGCGGGAAACGTACGCGCCGGCCTGCCGTGCGCCGCTTCAAACGCCTCGACAACGCCCAATGCATCGGCCAGCTTTGCGCTGATTCGGCTGTGTCCTGAACGCCAATCGTTGAAGTCACCGGCGATCACCAGCGGCGTATCACCGGGCGCGACTTCCTTCAGCAGCCCGATAAGTCGGTCGATCTGCACCGAGCGGCTACGGTCGAACAGCCCCAAATGTACGCACGCGCAGGTCAACGGGCTCGCTAACCCGGGCACGTCGATGCTGGCGATCAAATGGCCGCGCGACTCCAGACGGTGGTGCGAAGCATCGTGATTCGCCCAGTGCGCAACCGGATGGGACGACAAGATCGCGTTGCCGTGATGACCAAAGCGATGCTTTGCGTTCTCACCATACACAATATCCGTGTAGCGACCCTCGGCGATATGCTCATGCTGAGAAATCAGCGGCCAGTCATCGAACTTTTGCGCATTCCCTGTATGCGCACCCTGCACTTCTTGCAACAATACAATGTCAGCGTCGAAGGCATGCAGCTTTTCACGGACTTCATGAATCACCAACTTGCGATTGAGCGGCGACAACCCCTTGTGGATGTTGTACGTGGCGATCGTGATCGGTGCGTGAGGAGCGGGCTGCGCGGGAGGGGTGAGGGGTGAGGGGCGAGGGGGTTCGTGGTTCATCGACAGCCTCCGCCGATGCAATGTCCGATGTCGCGCGCACGCAAATAAATTCGAGACCGACACACTACGTTCACCTCACGCCTCACGCCTCACCTCTCACCCACGCCGGCAGCGACAAAATCGCCTGCCGGTTCGACCACGAAAAGCAAAGCGGTGCCGCTTGATCAACACACAGCCAAACATATTGCAAGTGTTCGCGCGGGTGAAGCTGCACCGGCACGCGCCCATTCACCCGCAAACCAAACACGTGCTCGGTGTTTTGGGTGACGTCGGGTGCGTAGCGGTGCCGCCAGATGGGAAAGATTTCATACACATGCTCTTGCCGCCAATCTGTCAATTGATGGCGCGACACGTCAATGCCGGTCTCTTCCAACACTTCGCGGGCCGCGGTTTCGATCAGCGACTCACCCTCGTCTTGACTACCGGTCACACTTTGCCAGTAGCCGGGTCGGTCGGCGCGCTCGATCAACAACACCTCGAGTTGTTGGTTGTAGATCACGATCATGGTCGAGCGTGGAATCTTGAACGGCTTTGTGGCTTCTACAGGCGCATCGGTGGGCATTATGTGGATCGCATCAAAGGCATCGTGAATGGAACGCGGCAGGCGCGCTGCTAGACTTCTATTTTGCCCGCGCCGCTTGCCTGCATCGAATCAGGCAACCCACATTCTATGTCCTCGCCCTTCATCGCTGCGCCACGTCCGTCTTACGCCGATGGCGCCTTGTGGGGTTTATTTGCGATCTCCATCTGGGTGGGCTGGATCCTGCTGACCCGCTACGGCGTCACCACCTCGCTGTCGCCTTTTGATATCACCGCCCTCCGATTCGCCTGCGCCGGCCTATTGCTGCTGCCAATCGTCTTGCGCGATGGCTGGGGGCTTGCCAAGATCGGTTGGCGCTTGTGGTTGATCATCAGTGCCGGCGCCGGCGTGCCCTATGTGCTGATCGCCTCAGGCGGTTTGCAATTCGCCCCGGCCGCGCATGCCGGCGCACTCATTCCGGGCACCATGCCGCTGTGGGCGGCGGTACTGGCCATGATATTTTTACAGGAAAAAATTGGCGGTATCCGACGCGCCGGGCTGATGCTGATCCCCGTCGGTATCGTCATTTTTGTCGGTTCGGGCCTGACCGACTTCGCCTCGGGTAACTGGCGCGGGCACCTGATGTTTCTCGCGGCCGCACTTTGCTGGGCGAGCTTCACGGTTGCCATGCGGCGCGCAAGCAACAAAGGATTGACTGCGTTGCATGCCGCCGCGATCGTTTCGGTGGTCTCGGCAATCTGGTATCTGCCCGTCTATGCGTTGTTTTTGCCGCATCGAATTGCCGAAGCACCGATAAGCGCCATCATCATCCAGACTATCTATCAGGGTGTGTTCGTTTCAATCATTTCGCTGTTCGCCTACGCCAAGGCGGTGGAGAACCTCGGCGCGTCGCTTGGGGCTAGCTTTGCCTCGCTCGTGCCAGTGCTGGCGATGCTCGCGGCCATTCCGCTTTTGGGTGAAGTGCCAAAACCGGCAGACTACTTTGGCATCGCTGCCGTGACGCTCGGCGTATTTTTATCGAGTGGCGCATTTCAAGCGGTGTTTAAGCGTCGATAGTGCTTCCTGAAACACAAGCATCGGCGGGCGTTTTGAGCGCTTTGTGCTTGAAAGTGCCCGCCAATAGGCGTGTTTGCTTACAGGTGCTGCGGCGTACTAAGCCATGAAAATACCACTCCCGCGCAGGCAGGAGCCCGATTCCATCAAGCTCACGGGTGCGAGTGAGCACGGTGGTGCGGAGCGCAGGGTCAGACCGCACCTGAACGTCTACTCATCATGCGGCTCACAAGTCTGGCAAGAGCCCAGTACACCGACGCCCAAAAGACAACGATGAGCACCCAGCCCAACAGATTTGGTGGGGGAATCATCCATATGTTTCGTTGGAAGACGGGGAGACCAATTTTGTCGAACGGTAAAAGTGGAAGGTAGATCGTTCCGGCGATGAAAGCGGAAAGGCGATCAAACCCCAAGACGGTCGACAGGAAGCCTAGTCCGAGATGGGTGGACGACAAGTATGCCCAGATCCGGATGGGTTTCAGCATGATGGAGCGCGACCTAGCGAGGCTGTGAAAAAATGCTATTCATCTGCGCAAGATATCGTGGACGATCTCCGGCCGTCAAATTCAGCCTCAATGCCGCCGTTCGAGCCCCGAGTTTAGGTAAAGAGTTAGATTTCATTGTTCCTTAAGCGCGCGGATTCTTTCCAAGATATCCGTGCGAGAGGGGTCCTTCTGAAGTGCCTCCTCCAATATTGATAACGCCTGTTTCTTTCTGCCATAAGCCACGTATACCTCAGCCTCAGCAAGCGGGTCGGAAGTGGCGTTCTCGTTGGGTTTTCTCGTCAGTCCCCCATTGATAAGAAAGAGGCCAAGGGCTAGCACTAATCCAAGGGTTAGCCAAACCTGCAAATTGTCCATGCACCTCTCCGTCCCTTGCAAAATCTAACGATTATGTTTAGCGGCTGGCCGCGATGACCATGCCGCAGCCAGAAGCGCGGTACCGCCGAGACTTGGTCACCGTCAAATTCCGCCCCATAGCCGTCATTGCCAAAGCAACGCTACGCAAAAGGGTTTTGCAATTCAACACCGGTCCCGCGAAAGTCTTCAACATTTCGGGTCACCACCGTTAAGCCGTGAATGAGCGCAATCGCAGCAATCTGCTTATCGATCGGGTGTTGACTGCTCGGCGACATCAATTTCCCCCACACCTGGGCGCACTCTCCATCAAAACTCAAGATGCGGTCGCGATATTCTTCCACGATGAGATCGAGCCAGCGCGCCAATTTTCCAGCTTGCGGAAGATCACCGCGACCCTTGATGTTTTCAATGCCCCTGCGTATTTCACCAATCGTTTGAACGGATAGATATAGTGCAGACCCATCGACCGTTCGCCAGAATTTCTGAACGCCAACATCTGCTTTCTTGCCTTTGCGTGCCTCGCTGACGACGTTTGTGTCAACCAAGTACACGCTATCCCCGGCCTTTCCGGCGCGCAAAGTCCGCGTCTTCTCCGACATTCGGCATGCTTGAAAATACATCAGCGACGGAGCGACGCTTTGGGCGCATGAGGGCAGACTTCAAGATTTCCCTATGCTCCGCTTCGGCGCTTCTTCCGTGTGACGCCGCGACCTGCTTAAGCGCCAGCGCGACGTCTTCGTCAATATTGCGAACAACAAGATTGGTTGCCACGAGCAGCTCCTATGGGCGTAATCATTGATTGCAATCTAGCACAGACGTGCAATCAACGCAATCACTTTTAGGGTGTGGAAGAAATCGGCCGCGCACCGTTGCGACGGTCTCGACGAATGCCCGCTTCCGAGAAAACTCTATGGCCGGTTGAATCCGCCACCGACTGCTGTCACTCAAGCGCCTCCAAACCAGCCACTCACCCCAAGGCAACTTCCAGACACTTACTCAGTCAGGCTTGCGCCTTCGCGGACGCAGGCAGGTCTTCGGTGCGCAAAACAGCGCGCACTACTTCGCAGCGCCGGCCTTAGGATCGGCAGGCGGGGTGGCCGCGGGCGCGGCGAACACTTTCGGATCGATCGCGACGTTAACCTCGGCACTCGTCCAGTGAATCTCGTTTTGCTTCACGCCGTTGTAATAAAGCGTGACCTTGCCCGCTTGCAACCAACGCGGCATGCTCTTCAGCCGAAAGAAATCGCTGTAGGTGCGAACGTGCCAACCCCGCGGCGTCAGAAATCCGACCATGCGAATTGCGAAATCTTTTTGGTCGATGCCAAACAAACTTTCAGTGCCCGTCGGATCGATGAGGCGCACCAGGTAGACCGGAAAGCCATCGACGTTACCGTCCGCGAGGCGCTCTGATTTGAATCCAGGCTTCAATGCGTGGCGGATGATGCCGAAGCCGAAGTTGTTGGCCCACATCTTGTCGGCCTCGGCCCGCGGCATCACGCCCCTGTCTGTCCAGCTGTCAGCGCCGTCGTAGCCCACCGTCCACACCGGCGTGCCCTTGTCGGTGACGACAATGCGAACCTTGCCTTCCGCGCCGTGTGCGGCTTGTCGGTTGGGGTCGAGCTCACGGTACATCACATAACTATCGGGTGCCGATGTTGGTGCCGCCCCTTCCTTGCCCCAGAACACCGCGCGGCCTTTGAGCAATAGCGTTCTAGCGTTGGCCCATTCGTCGCCACCCGTGGCTTCGGTAGCTCTCATCAGGATGGTGCGCGCGTCGGGGACGTCGGCTGCGGCGACCACGGCAGACGCCGCGAGGGCTATGACAATGATGAACGATCTGACGAGCTGATGCATATTGATGTTCCTCCGAGTCGCTGAAACTAGAAATATGTGTGGGGTCCAATATAGACGCAGCGTCGGCTTGTGCAACCTAGACGACGGCAAGCGCATTCGGGACCTAAAAAACGCGTTCAAACTTAACTAACTCGCATTCGAGCAGTGATCTCGTCGCTATTGCGAAAGAACGCATGCGGCATGTGCGCGGTGCTGTGCTTCGCAACAGCATTACCCTGCGCATCGATGGCGATAAATCCCACGTCGGCATCGAAATCGCGCGTCATTTGCGCAAGCATTTCTGCGACGCTGTCGTCCAACGTTTTGCCTTTTTCCACGCCTTCCGATATCGCGCGGCATGAAAGGGACCGAATCACGTACTCGCCAGTGCCGGTTGCCGACGACGCCGCGAATTGATTCGCATAGGTCCCTGCGCCGGGCAACGGTGTATCACCGACGCGACCCGGCAGCTTGAGTGTCACACCGCCCGTGGAAGTGGCCGCGCACAATACACCGTGTCGATCAAGCGCGACAACGCCGATGGTGCCGCCCGCGTACTCGGGGTGCTTCTGCAGAAATGCGCGAATCTTCATCGAACCTCTGGCGTCTTTGCCGACACCGATATCAAGCGTCGCCTTTTTATCTTTCCAATCTGCCAACCGCGCTGGCGTGATCGGATCGTGATCGCCGTGACCCATCGCACGTGCAAACTTGAGCGCGCCCTCGCCGGTCAGCATGACGTGGTCTGTTTCTTCCATCACTTGGCGCGCGACCAGAATCGGATTTTTCACGCGCTGCAACGCCGATACCGAACCGATCTGCGCTTTGTCTGACACCATCACACAGGCGTCAAACTCGACATAACCGTCGTAGTTCAACACGCCACCGGTCCCAGCGTTGAAGATCGGATCGTCTTCCAATATCACCGCCGCCGCGCAAGCTGCATCGAGCGCTGATCCACCCGCTTGCAGAATTTTGCGTCCGGCTTCGACGGCGCGGGTAGTGCCACCGATGGCGTCGTCGTCGGAGCCGGGTCTCCAGCTTCCTGCGCCGCCGTGAACGATTAGTGCAATGGTCATCTTGAGCGTCTCTCTACAAAGGGGCTCCATGAAAATCCAACACAAGATATTGGAATTTCATGGAAGAAAAATATTCGTTTGCAGTGATATCGAAGCGAACCGCCTAAGCCTCTGCGCCTACTTTGCGCAACTTGATGTGTAGCTCGCGCAACTGCTTCTCCGTCACCACCGATGGTGCCTCAACCAGCAAATCTTGCCCGCGCTGCGTCTTCGGAAATGCAATCACATCACGGATCGAATCCCACTTCTCGCACATCAGCGTCACAATACGATCCAACCCGAAGGCAACCCCGCCCATCGGTGGCGCGCCGTATTTCAGCGCATCGAGCAGGAAGCCAAATTTGGCTTGCTGATCAGCTTCGGAAATACCAAGCACTGCGAATTGTTTGGCCTGCAATTCAGGCGAATGAATACGCACCGAGCCGCCGCCGATTTCCCAGCCGTTCATGGCCACGTCGTAGGCCTTGGCGAGCACTTGCGACGGATCAGTGTCCATCAACGCAATGTGTTCGTCCTTTGGTGCGGTGAACGGATGATGCGCAGACACGTAGCGCTTGTTTTCTTCATCGTATTCGTAGGCCGGGAAATCGACCACCCATAACGGGCGATAGCCTTTTTCCGTAAAGCCTTTTTCATGGCCGATCTTCACGCGCAACGCGCCGAGAGAATCGTTGACCACCTTGGCCTTGTCGGCGCAGAAGAAAATCACATCGCCGTTGTTGGCGTTGCATGCGCTCAAGATCGCACCGAGCGCTTCAGCGTTTAGGAACTTGACGATCGGCGATTGCAAGCCCTCTTCATTGGGCTTGGTCACATCATTGACCTTGATATAGGCCAACCCCTTCGCGCCATAAATGGCGACGAAGGCAGTCATGTCGTCGATTTCTTTGCGCGAAAATTTCTCATTGCCACCTGGCACACAGAGTGCAGCAACGCGCCCACCTTTCATGTCGGCGGCGGCACGGAACACCTTGAAGTCGACCGTCTTCATCAGGTCTGTCAACTCAGTCAATTCGAGTGAGATCCGCAAGTCCGGCTTATCAGACCCAAAGCGGCGCATCGCCTCGGCATAGGCCATGCGCGGGAAGTCC
>Ga0209181_10002420_pt1 | contig 30634 bp, 35 predicted proteins | sample MAT05_FD_187208 | JGI IMG/M metagenome (GOLD analysis project Ga0209181, IMG submission 187208) | Freshwater microbial communities from Lake Fryxell liftoff mats and glacier meltwater in Antarctica - MAT-05 (SPAdes) (version 2) | ecosystem: Environmental > Aquatic > Freshwater > Ice > Liftoff... | reverse complement strand
GCCCTCCTCCGACATTTTTTCGTATCCACCGAGGTGCTCTCGCCAAAGTTCGGTGATCGCGATGTCCGCGTAAACGAGATAGTTGGCGTTGAAAACGATCCCCAGCGGGTCACACTCGTTGTAGCGGACCCGCATCCCATGTCGGACGGACTTGTACATCGGGCTAGAAGCCGTACTGCTCCTTGAGTTCCGGGTCCTTGGCGGCCAGCATCTCGGCCAGCTCGACCATCACCTTGCACTGCTTCCAGGTGGCGTCGTCCTGCATCTTGCCGTCGATCATGTGGACTCCGCGTCCGTCGGGGATGGCCTCGATGACCTTCTTGGCGAACAGGACTTCGTCGGCCGGCGGCGAGAAGACCTTCTTTGCGATGCCGATCTGCACCGGATGGAGCGACCAGGCGCCGACGCAGCCGAGCAGGAAAGCCGAGCGGAACTGGGTCTCGCAGCCTTCGACGTCCTTGATGTCTCCGAACGGTCCGTAGAACGGCAGGATGTCGTTCGAGGCGCAGGCGTCGACCATGCGGGCGATCGAGTAGTGCCACGGGTCCTGCTGGGCGGTCACCCGGGCGGCTTCCGGATCCTCAGCAACGGGGTCTTCCATCGAGCGGTAGCCGGGGTGGCCGCCGCCGACCCGGGTGGTCTTCATCCGGCGTGACGCGGCGAGGTCGGCCGGGCCGAAGCTCATGCCCTGCATGCGCGGGCTGGCGGCGGCGATCTCTTCGAGGTTGGTCACGCCCTGCGCGGTCTCCAGGATTGCGTGGATCAGGATCGGCCGCTTGACGTCACCCTTCGCTTCGAGCTGCGCCAGCAGCTGGTCGACGTAGTGGATGTCCCACGGGCCCTCGACCTTCGGAACCATGATCACATCGATCTGGTTGCCGACTTGGGTGACGAGCTCGGTGAGGTCGTCGAGAACCCACGGGCTCTCAAGCGAGTTGATCCGGGTCCAGAGCGGGGTGCCACCGAGGTCTGCCTCCCGGGCCACCTTGACCAGGCCTTCGCGCGCCGCAACCTTGTTGTCGACCGGCACGGCATCTTCGAGGTTGCCGAGCAGGATGTCGGCCTGCTTGGACATGTCCGGCACCTTCGCCGCCATCTTCGGGTTCGAGGCGTCGAAGAAGTGGATCATGCGTGACGGGCCGAACGGAACCTCGGTGATCGGATCCGGGGCGCCGATGGCCATGGGCTTGAAGAAATCTCTGGGATTGCGCAAGTTGCTCCTTTAAGTCGGTGGTCGTGGCGGAGGAGGGGTCTGCCGCCACAGCCAATTTATCTGCCTTTGGCCTGAAGAAACCTCCCGCCTTCGAGCAGAGGCTGGCTATGGCGAGTGTGGTGGACCGATATTCTTCGTTGTCTCTGAATCTTCGCCACAATCCGGCGACCCTTTCCCCCTCACAGAACCGAAGAGGAGCCATGGCCGAATCGACTTATCAGGAAATGACCGACGATCAGAAGGCGATCACCGAGATGGTGCGCCAGTTCGTCGACGAGCAGATCCTCCCGAACGCCGAGCATTACGACCACGAGGACAAGTTCCCCGAGCCGATCGTCGAGCAGATGAAAGAGCTCGGGCTTTTCGGGGTGACGATCCCCGAAGAGTACGGCGGGATGGGCCTGGATCTGACGACCTACGCGATGATCGTCGAAGAGCTTTCAAGGGGCTGGATCTCGATCTCCGGTGTAGTCAACACCCACTTCATCGGCTCCTACCTGCTGATGAAGTTCGGTAGCGACGAGCAGAAGCAGACCTACCTGCCACGCATGGCGACCGGTGAGGTCCGCGCTGCCTTCTCATTGTCAGAGCCGGAAATGGGCTCCGACGTACAGGCCCTGAAGACCAGCGCCAAGAAGGGTGAGGACGGCAACTGGGAGATCAACGGCCAGAAGATGTGGGTCACCAACGGCCTCGGTTCCGCCCTGGTTTTCCTGCTCGCCAAGAGCGACCCGGACGCCGATCCGCGCTACAAGGGCATGACCTGTTTCATCACCGAGAAGGAGCCCTGGGTCAACGAGAACACCGGCGAATGGGCCGGGCTGACTGTACCGCCGCCGATCAAGAAGATGGGCTACAAGGGCGTCGAGTCGACCGAGCTGGTCTACGACGGCTACAAATGCTCACCGGACCGCATCCTCGGCGGCGAAGAGGCCGGTCTGAACAAGGGCTTTGGCCAGATGATGGATGCGCTCGAGGTGGGCCGTGTGAACGTCGCCGCCCGAGGCGTCGGCATTGCCCAGCGCGCCCTGGAGCTCGCGCTGCGCTACAGCCAGGAGCGCAAGACTTTCGGCAAGCCGATCGCCGAGCACCAGGCGATCCAGTTCAAGCTCGCCGACATGGCGACCAAGATCGAAGCGGCCAGGCTGGTAACGCGCAAGGCCTGCATGATGAAGGACGCGGGGATCCGCTCCGACCTCGAGGCAGGCATGGCCAAGCTGATCGCTTCGGAGACCGGCAAGGAGTGCGTCGAGGATTCGTTCCGGATCCACGGCGGCTACGGATACTCGAAGGAGTACGAGATCGAGCGGCTCTACCGGGACGCCCCGCTGCTTCTGATCGGTGAAGGGACCTCCGAGATCCAGCGAATGGTGATCGGCAAGAAACTGCTCGAGCGCAACAGGATCTGATTGGCGGGGGATGGCGGTGCGAATAGACGCTGACACAGCGGACGCCTATCTCGCGGCCCTCCCCGACGGTCGTCGCGAAGACCTCTCGGCGGTCCGCGAAACCGTGCTGGCGAATCTGCCGGAGGGCTACGAGGAGGCCATGCGCTGGGGCATGGTCTCTTACGAGATCCCATTGTCTCGCTACCCGGAGACCTACAACGATCAGCCGCTCTCCTATGCGGCTCTGGCCTCCCAGAAGCGTCACATGTCGCTTTACCTGATGGGCGTCTATTGCGATCAGGGCACGCGGGAGTGGTTCGAGCACGAAGCAGGCGAACGCGGGGCGAAGCTGGACATCGGTAAAGCCTGCGTGCGTTTCAGCAAGCTGGAGAATCTGCCGCTGGATCTGGTCGGCGAAGCGATCGCGAAAGTTCCGGTTGACGAATACATACGGATCTACGAAGAGAGCCGGTCGGGCGACTGAGCCCATACCGCCTTTTGCCTGATAAACAACAGTCATGCCATCAACAGCGCAGATGATCGAGTCGGCCATAGGGAACCTCCAGGAGGAGGTGCCGGCCCTGAAGAAGCTGAAGCTGATCTTCGGGCTCGACATTCGCGCCAGGGGCGACATGCAGACCTACCGGGTGGAAGTCCCGGGCCCCCAGATCAGCAAGGGCAGAGGTGAAGACGAGCGGTGCCGGGTCGAGATCGACCGGGCGCAGTTCAACACGCTGGCAGATGAGAAGGCCACGGCCGCCTCGTTCAGACGGGCCGCCGAGACCGGTCACATCCGGTTCGACGGGGATTCCAATGTCGCCAAGCTGATCGTCCGGGTCTTCGAGACCCACGAGCAGCGGGCCAAGCTGAAAAAAGTCCACTGAGAACCGCCGGGCCGATCGCCCGCGGCAATACCAACAAAGGAAAACCAACAGATACATGAGCGAAGCAAGCACTGAATTCACGACCGACCAGGCCGAGCGCGAGAAGAGCGGCTCACATCCTTACGGCCGCTACCTCGAAGAGTTCGAGGTGGGCGCCACCTACAGGCACATGCCGGCCAAAACCGTCACCGAGTACGACGACCACCTGTTCTGCCTGCTCACGATGAACCACCACCCGCTCCACATCAACGACGTTCACGCCAACGCATCCCAGCAGGGTCGCAACGTAGTGGTCGGGCCGCTGGTCTACTCGCTCGCCGTCGGTATGTCAGTCTCGGATTTCTCGGGCAAGGCCATCGCCAACCTCGCCACCGATGACCTGAGCCATCCGCACCCGGTCTTCCACGGAGACACGCTCTTCTGCGAGTCCGAGGTACTCGAGGTCCGTGAGTCGAAGTCCAAGCTCGACCGCGGCCTCGTGAAGGTTCAAACTCGTGTCTTCAATCAGGACGGTGTGCTGGTCGCCGAGTTCAAGCGCACCGCCCTGATCCCGCGCAAGGTCCACGGCACTCCCGAAAGCTGATTCGGCGAGGCCTGATCCGGCCGGTCTGCTCGGTTCAGGCAAAGTCGCGCGACGCGACCACCGCTACCCTGTGGCCATGGACTTCAAGAAGATCGGACAGAAGGTAGGGCGGCTCAGGGAGACGGCCAAAGAGAAGGTCGGCGACCGCGCCGAACCCGAGAACCTGAAGCGGGATGGCAAGGAGCTCCGGGAGATCCTCGCTGGAGACGGCTCACTGGCTGAGAAAGCCAGGGAGGCAAAAGAGAAGCTGTCGGATCCGGAACGGCCGGCAGGCGACTCTGGCGGGGATCAGCCGCGCTAGTGGGGGCTGTCTGAGGCGTGGGCCGGGGGGCGGGACTCTTCGGCCAGTGAGGTGATCTGGAGGGTGCCACTGGCGGCCTCTTCGAGGACTTCGGTGGCCTCCTCGGGCGAGCGGGCGTAGAGTTCGACCAGCAGGTGCACGGAGATCTGGTCGCCGTGGTGCTTGTGAAAGCGCACATGGGTGAAGAACTCCCGGGTGCCGGCATCGCCGAACGCGCCGTAAGTGAGGAACTCGACAGCCTCCGGGCCTGAGCAGGCTTCGACCCGGTCGGCGTCCACGGTAACCGTGACCGAGGCGACCCATGGTGTGCCGGCGACCATTCGCTCCCAGCGGTCGCCGACCGGCACGACCCGGTCGCCCTCGAATGTCAGGTGGGGCTGGTCATGCATGCAGTCGAGGCACTGGACCACAGACTCCTGGATCTCATCGACACCTTCGGCCGGCAGGCCCGTGTCCGGGTCGACCTTGCGGATCGCGTCGTAGTGGACCTGGACTTCGAGGTTGCGGGACCAGCACCGGTAGCAGCGAAGCCACGACGAGATGCCGTTGTCCAGCGTCACTTGGCCTGGTTTATCGCCTTGATTACGTCGTCCGCGGAGGCCGCGTCGATCTGTTCGAGGCTGCCGTCGGCGTTCCTGATCGCGAAGGTCGGCGTGCCGCTGAAGCCGGCAGCGACCGCTTCGTTGTCGATCTTGAGCAGCTCCTGGTCCCACTTCGGCAGTTCGCGGTCGGCTTGCCACTTGTCGATGTCCGGGATGCCGGCCTTCTCGGCGATGTCAAGCAGGAAGTCGTCAGTGACGTAGCTGGAGTTCTCGAGTCCCTGGTTGGCGTAGAAGTTCTCGACGAACTGCTGGAGGCGGTTCTGTTCGGCGGCAGCGAATGCAGCCTTCGCCGCAGTGACCGAGTCGGGCCCGAGGATGGCCCAGTTGTTGAACTCGTACTTGGCCGTGCCGTTCTTCACCGGACCGCCGATCACGTCCGGGATGATCTCTTCCGAGGCCACCTGGCAGGCGGGGCACTGGAGGTCAGCGAACTCGACCAGCGTCACGGGAGCCTTTGGATCTCCGAGGACCATGCCGTCCTGGGGGATGCCGGCGAGCATCTTGTCAACGTCGCTCGCGGCCTTGGTCGTCTGCTCGTCACCACTCAGGCTCACATAGGCCAGGATCGCGATCGCGATCACGGCCAGAAAGGCGGCGATGCCGATGATCTTGGCCATGCCCTGGCGGCGATCACTCCCTTTCGCTGCGGATTCGGCCTTAAGGCGCTTTTCACGAAGTTCTTTTCTTTTCTGCTGGGGTCCGGTAGCCATTGGCGGATGATCCTATCTAAGTGGATTGCTGGGGGAGATCGGTGGCGGAGGGGGGTCCGTGAGATCGGCGTGCTTGGTGATGGCACTGTCGTCCGGTTCCGGATCTGTGCCGTAGTAAATCAGCAGCCTGGTCAGGCAGGCAATGAAGAGCAGGGTCATCGCAATCGCGCTGCCACGACACCAGACACAGATGCTGTCGATCACGACGTACTGCAGGAAGGTGAGGTAGGCGCTCATGCCGAAGCCGAAGAACGAGAGCACGAAACCGAGCAGGCGTCCGCGGTCCCCGCTGATCAGGGTGGTCGCGAAGATGCTGATGTAGCCGACGACCCCGAAGTAGTAGAGCGGCACTCCGAACAGTTCGGCGTACGTGCTGTTCAGCACCGTCTCGCAGCCACCACCACGGCCGCAGGTCGGGACCTCCCCCTGGATCTGCTCGAACATGATGTAGCCGGCGATCCCGAGTCCGACCAGCGCTATCAGGCCCGCGATTACTCGCAGGGTCCGTTCGGATGGCTTGTGCGAAGCGCCGGATCCCATTGAAAAAAGCCTACACAGGCTGGGCGGTTCCGCTACCTGAGCGCTGGTGGCGCTCAGCGACGAGGTCGACCATCTCGCTCATGATGCCGTTCATGTCGAAATCCTTGGGCGTGTAGACCCCTGCGACACCCTTCGAGGTCAGCACCGCCGCGTCTTCCGGCGGGATGATGCCGCCGGCCACCACCGGCACGTCGAGTCCCTCTTCAGTGAGTAGCCGCACGACCTCCGGGACCAGTTCGAGATGGGACCCGGAGAGGATCGAGAGACCGACGATGTCAACGTCCTCCTGCAGGGCGGACTCGGCGATCTGCTCCGGGGTCAACCGGATTCCCTGGTAGACGACCTCCATGCCGACATCGCGGGCCCGCAGGGCGATCTGCTCGGATCCGTTCGAGTGGCCGTCCAAGCCCGGTTTGCCGACGAGGATTCGGATCCGGTGGCCGATCTGCGCGGAGACCTCGTTGACCCGGTCGCGGACCGCGGTCAGCGAGTCGCGGTTGCCGGCAGGCGCGGCCCCTCCGAGCCCGGTCGGTCCGCGATAAGCCCCGAAGACCTGGCGCAGGGTTTCCGCCCACTCGCCGGTGGTCGCACCCGCCCGGGCCGCGGCGATCGTGGCCGGCATGATGTTCTCGTCGCTTTCGGCAACCCTCGCCACCTCGGCCAGCGCGTCGTCCACGGCGGGCTGGTCGCGCTGCGTCCGCCAGGCTTCAAGTGCCTCGACCCGCTCGCGCTCGACCTCGGGGTCGGGCTTCATGATGCCTCCGTCGGAGCTGGCGGTGAGCGGGGAGTGCTCGGTCGTCGTATAGCTGTTGAGTCCGATCACTTTCTGCTCGCCGTTCTCGATCCTGGCGAAGCGCTCGCGGTGGGACTCGACCAGTCGTGCCTTCATGTACGGCACTGCGGCAACAGCCCCGCCCTTTTCTTCGACCACGGCAATCTCGTCCCGGGCTCCCTCGGTGAACTCTTCGACCAAGCCTTCCATGACCTTCGATCCTTCGAATATATCCGGGTAGTCGAGGATGTCGGTCTCAAAAGCGAGCACCTGCTGGATCCGCAGGCTCCATTGCTGGTCCCAGGGCCGGGGCAGGCCCATCGCCTCGTTCCAGGCCGGCAGCTGGAGGGCACGGGCGCGTGCGTCCCTGGCGAGGGTCACGGCGAGCGCCTCGAGCACGATTCGCTGGACATTGTTCTCGGGCTGGGCTTCGGTCAGGCCGAGCGAGTTGACCTGGACGCCGTATCGGAAGCGCAGCATCTTCGGGTCTTCGACTCCGTAGCGCTCGCGTCCGATCGCCGTCCAGATCCGGCCCATCGCCTTCAGCTTCGCGATCTCTTCGATGAACCGGATACCGGCATTGACGAAGAAGGAGATCCGGCCGAAGACCTTGGGGAAGTCTTCGTCGGCGACCTGTCCGCGGGCTTTGACTTCGTCGAGCACGGCGATTCCGGTGGAGATCGCGTAGGCGATCTCCTGAACCGGCGTCGCGCCGGCCTCCTGCAGGTGGTAGCTGCAGATGTTGATCGGGTTCCAGCTCGGGACCTCGTTCACAGTGAAGGCGACCATGTCGGCGATCAGCCGCATCGAGGGTTCCGGCGGAAAGGCGTAGGTACCGCGGGAGAGGTACTCCTTGATGATGTCGTTCTGGGTCGTGCCCTTGAGATCAGCCCGGTCTACACCGGTTTCTTCAGCTGCGGCCACGTACAGCCCCAGCATCCAGGCGGCGACCGCATTGATCGTCATCGAAGTGTTCATGGTGCCGAGCGGGATCCGGTCCATCAGCGTCTCCATGTCGCCGAGGTGGGCGACCGATACCCCGACTTTGCCGACTTCTCCACGGGAGAGGATGTGGTCCGGGTCGTATCCGGTCTGGGTCGGGAGGTCGAAGGCAACCGAGAGGCCGGTCTGGCCCTTCTCGAGGTTGCCCCTGTAAAGCTCGTTGGAACGGCGGGCATCGGAGTGGCCCGCATATGTGCGCATCACCCAGGGGCGATCGCGCTCGGGCAGACGGTGGTCGCTCATGGGAAGAAAGATACTGCGCATGCGCGCCGCACCCTTCGCCGTCCGGCTGTGTTTAGGCTTTTTGTATGCGCTTCCTCACGATCCCCTCAATATCCGTGTCCCGCGCGAAGGCCGTGGCCGTCGGGCTGCTCGCCGTCGCGATCCTGTCGCTGTCGTTTGCCGGTGCTGCCTCTGCGCAGTCGATCCCGCTCTACGTCAACAGCCTCAAATCGGCCAACGGTCGTGACCAGGTCGTCAAGAAGGGCCCCGGCAACTGCGTCAGGGGCGGATCCAAAGTCGCACTGCGGTTCACAGCGGGCAAGCGGACGAAGGCCTGCACCTTCGCCGTTCCGGTAGTTGGCCGTGATGTCGAGCTCACCGCCACGGGCCGGATTTTCAGGTCGCTTCCGTCCCAGCTCAGGAAGGGCATCTTCCTCGCCCTGAACCTGAGACAGGCCCGCGACGGTAGCCAGTACCAGCTCGCGGTGTTCCCCAGCGGGCGCCGTTTTCAGATCCGCAAGGTGTTCCCCAACGGCAGCACGCGGGTACTCAAGTCCGGCCGAAACGTGGCGAGCATTGGTGGCTTCAGCAAGGCCAACCGCATGACCCTGCGTGCCTACAACGGCGTTCGGGGCCGTCCCGCCACTTCAGCCCGGCTCGTCGCCTACGTTAACGGCAAGCTGGTCGGAGTGGTTGACGACGCCCGCGGCATCGAACTAAAGGGGCGCGATTCGAGCTTCTCGATTGCGTCGGCCAGGAACACGACCGGCACCTCTGGCAGCTTCTCCGACGTTCTCGTCCGGATCCCGAACCCGTTCTGAGGCCCTGCGTCTCCTGAGGTCTGCGGGAGTTTCGGTTCTGCGGGAGTTTCGGGCCTCCGGGGGTTTCGGGGGCCTCCGAGGGTTTCGGGCCTCCGAGGTTGCGACGAAACCAGGGCGCTCGAGGCGCCCGGCAAGGTGCCCGCCAGGCGACCCGGGTTGTCAGCTACCGACGATTGGCGTGCACCAGACCGGCAGCAGCGGCTTGTCGTAGAGGTCGATGATCTGCTCGCGGATGGCCGAGATCTCCTCCGAGAACCAGTAGCTCTCGAAATCGGCCTTGTCGTTCCAGGTGATTACCTGCCGGAACAGCAGCGGGTCCTCGGTCGAGCGGTAGATCCGCCAGTCCACGGCGCCGTGCTCCGGCGCCATTGCCGCCGCAGGCTCCCAGAGGTCGATCCAGCGCTGTGCCCTGAAGGGGGCCACATGCCATGAGAGCTCGCTTATGTATGCCATCAGTCCGGGTTCTCCTTGTCTGGTCGGCGCTTAAGCGCCGACCTCGGCCCGGATCGCGCCCGGACCTTCGATTTCGCAGCCTTCGTCTTCGCTGGTCGCACCGACCATGATTGCGATCTTTCCGAAGTGCTTGTTCTCATGCATCATCTGGTGGGCTCCAGGTACACCGTCGAAGCCCATCGTCTTCCATAGCACCGGGCGGATCTTGCCTTCGGCCATCAGCTGGTTGGCCTTCATGCATTCGTAGGCGTTGGCGAAGTGAGAGCCGATGATCTGCTTCTGGCGCATCCACAGGTAACGCACGTCGAAATCGAGGTTGTAGCCGGAGGTGGCGCCGCAGATGACGACCTTGCCGAAGGGCTTGACCATGAAGACCGAGGTCGGGAAGGTTGCCTTGCCGACGTGCTCGAAGATCACGTCCGGCTTGTCGCCGAGGATCTCCTGGGCCCGCTTGGAGAAGGCCCTGGTTACCGCGAACCGGGCTTTTTCCTCGTCCTTGGTTTCGGTTCCGGTCCGCATCATTCCCGAGAACTCGTTTCGGTTGATGTAGTCGACCGCGCCGAGCTTCTTGACCAGTTCACCTTTCTCGTCGGAAGAGACGACGCCTACAGCGTTGGCTCCGGCCGCCTTGCAGAGCTGGACCGCGAACACTCCGAGCCCGCCTGCGGCACCCCAGATAAGCACGTTGCTGCCGGTCTGGATCCTCGCCTGGTCCATCAGCATGCGGTAGGCAGTGAAGTAAGTGAGCCCGTAGGAGGACGAATCCACCCAGGAGAGGTTCTTCGGCTTCGGCAGGAGCTGCTGTGCCTGGACCTTGGTGAACTGGGCGAAGGACCCCCAGGTGGTCTCGTATCCCCAGATCCGCTGGCTCGGTGCGGCCAACGGGTCGAGGCCATGGACTTCGACGTCTTCGTAGGAGGCCTGGTTGCAGTGGAGGACGACTTCGTCGCCGGGCTTCCACCGGGTGACGCCGTCACCGACCTTCCAGACGACGCCCGAGCCGTCGGACCCGCCGATGTGGTGGCCGAACTCGGGATGGTCGCCGTAGCCAAAAACTGAAACGGGCTGGCCGAGAGCTGCCCAGACGTTGTTGAAGTTGACCCCCGCAGCCATTACGCGGACCACGACTTCGAAGGCACCGGGCTCCGGCGTATCGATCTCCTCAAGTTTGAAGGCATCCTTGGGCTCGCCCTGGGTCTCTTCGCGGATAACCCACGCTGCCATCTTCTCTGGCAGTTCACCGGGCATTACATCAAGCTTGCTCACATCTGCGAGATCTACTGGCACTTAGCTCCTCTCGGGTTCTTCAAGGTCGCTGGCATCCTACCCTCGGAGAAAGTTTAGGCTAGACTCAAAATAATGATTGCTCTGAATGAGTTTTCAAATTCCCCCGCTCTACGTCTGAAGCGGCTTTGTCCGGGACGACGCAAAGGCTTCTCTGACGGGATCGGCACGAAAGTGCCAGCAGCCCGCCGGTTGGCCGCCCTCGCTGCGTTGGCGACTCTGGCGGTGCTGGCAACCGGCTGCGCGAACACGGGTGAGCGCTCCGGCTCGGCGGCGGTAGGCAGCGGTGAACTCGATGTGGTCACGACCACCAACTTCATCACCGACACGGTGAGCCAGATCGGAGGCGACCGGGTTTCGGTCAAGGCGCTGATGGGTCCGGGCGTCGACCCGCACCTCTACAAAGCGAGCGCCGGTGACGTCGGCGCGTTGCGCGACGCTGAGATCATTTTCTACGGTGGCCTTTTCCTCGAAGCGAAGATGGAAGAAGTTTTCAGGGAGATCGGTGAGAGCCGTCCTGTTTACGCGGTTACCGAGTCGATGCCGCGTGAGCGGCTGCTCGCTGCCCCGGTCGACGCAACCGCTGAGGAGGAGTACGACCCGCACGTCTGGTTCGACCCGACCCTGTGGCGATACGCAGCGCTGACCGTGCGTGACCGGCTGACCGCCGTGGACCCGGATGGCGCCGCAACCTACAGCCGGAACACACTCGAATTTCTGGCCGATCTCGAAAGGTTGGACCGCGAGAGCAAGCGCAAGCTGGCGGAAGTTCCTGAGGGCAGGCGGGTCCTGGTCACCTCGCATGACGCCTTCCGTTACCTCGGCCGGCGCTACGACGTCGAGGTGGCGGCGATCCAGGGGCTTTCGACCGCGGCCGAGGCCACCACCGAGGACATCGAGCGCATCGCGGCCCTGATCGCCGAGCGCGGAGTCAAGGCGGTGTTCATCGAGTCGAGTGTGCCGAGGCAGACTGTCGAAGCCGTGCTGGCGTCGGCCCGGGACAGGGGGCAGGATTCGGTGGTCGGAGGCGAGCTCTACTCCGACGCCGCCGGTGAGGCCGGAACGCCTGAAGGTACCTACCAGGGCATGTTCGAATCGAACGTGGACAAGCTCGCCGAGGGCTTGAGATGAGCGCACCCGGTCCATGAGCGCACCCGATCCGGTAGAGGGGCGAAGGTCCGGTGGAGAGCCCCTGGCCCTGGAGATCCGGCGCCTGACGGCCTCCTACTCGTCGAGTCCGGTGCTCTGGGATGTCGATGTGGTGATCCCGGCCGGAACCCTGGCCGCGATCGTCGGGCCCAACGGGGCCGGCAAGTCGACCCTGCTGAAGGCTGCCGTCGGCTTGCTCCGACTCGACGCCGGGCACGTGCTGATCGAGGGCCGCCCGGCCGGCGAGGCGCTCGACCGGGTCGCCTACGTTCCCCAGCGCGACGAGGTTGACTGGGACTTTCCGATCACGGTCAGGGAGGTGGTCGAGATGGGTCGCTACCGCTCGGCTGGATGGATCCGCAGGCTGAAGGCGGCCGACCATCGTCAAGTCGAGCAGGCGCTCGAGAGGGTGCGGATGACTTCCTTCGCCGGGCGCCAGATCGGCGAGCTCTCAGGCGGTCAGCGCCAGCGGGTGTTCATCGCCAGGGCACTGGCCCAGGACGCTCCGGTGATGATGCTGGACGAGCCTTTCTCCGGAGTGGACGCGCGCACCGAGGCATCGCTGCTCGACCTGCTGGCCGAGATCCGGAGCTCCGGACGCACCGTGATCGTGGTCCACCACGACATCGGTACCGTGCGCTCCCGTTTCGACTGGGCGCTGCTGCTCAACGTGCGTACGATCGCCTGCGGACCGGTTGCGGAATCGCTGTCTCCGCAATCACTCCGGCGCGCCTACGGTGGGCTTGCCGGCGACGAAGGGTCCGGGGAGGCCGCGTGGATCGGCTGATCGAGCTGATCCCGCTCAGCTACACCGACTCGGTCGTCCTTGTCGGGGCGGTGATCCTCGGGGTTGCAGCCGGGGTACTCGGCGCTTTCGCGGTGCTGCGGCAGCGCAGCCTGGTCGGCGACGCGCTTTCGCATGCCGCTCTGCCGGGCGTCTGTATCGCTTTCGTCGCTACCGGGGCCAAGGACGCGACCACGCTGGCAGTCGGTGCCGCCATTGTCGGCATTTTTGCCGCCGGGCTGATTCTCGCCATCGAGCGGACCGGCCGTATCCGGCCGGACGCGGCAATCGGCGTGGTCCTGACCGGTTTCTTCTCGCTCGGGATCGTGATGCTGACTTTCCTCGGCAACTTCAACAACGCCAGCCAGGCCGGACTCGACGTGTACCTGTTCGGCCAGGCAGCCGGGCTGCTCGTCAGTGACCTGACGGTCATGGGCATCCTCTGCGTGGTCTCACTCGGACTGGTCGCGCTCGCCTTCCGGCCGCTGAAGACAGCCCTGTTCGATCTCTCCTTTGCCGGTTCGATCGGCCTGCCGGTGCGTCTTCTGGAACTGGCGATGACCGCGATGCTGGTGATCGCGATCGTTATCGGGGTGCGAACGGTCGGCGCCATCCTCATGGTCGCGATGCTGATCGTCCCGACCGTTGCGGCGAGGCAGTTGACGAACCGCCTGCCTACCCTGCTGGTCGTTGCGGGGCTGACCGGAGCCGTAGTAGGTACCGCGGGATCGCTGATCTCGACCGGGGCCGACGTCCCGACGGGGCCGGTGATCGTGCTGGTCGGCTTTGTCGTGGCCATGGCGGCGATCCTCTTTGCCCCCGGCAGGGGAGTCGCCTGGAAGGCACGACGGGTCATGGCCGAGCGCCGGCGGGCGCTCAACGAGGGCGTGATGATCGACCTCGAGACGGCGGTCCACTCCGGGGCGCCGCCTACAGCCGGACAGCTTGCGTCGCTCAGTGGGCGGCCGGCCGCGAGCGTGAAGCGGGCGCTGCGTGACCTCGACCGGGCCGGAGCACTGAGGCGCGACGGCGAGAGGATCTACCTTTCTGAATCGGGCGCGGCTGCCGTTCATGCCCTGCTCGACCGCCGCGAGCTCTGGAGCAAGTGGCTGGAGTACGGCTGGCGGGTGGATCTTCCGGACGCACGCGAGCCGGACCCAAGGGACCTGCGTGGCTCAATCGGCGACGAGCTGACCGACGAGCTGCTCGCGCTATCGAAGGGCGGCACCGGTGAGTGACGACCTGTCGATCATCCTGACTGCGGCCTTGCTGGGCACATCCTGTGGGCTGCTCGGCCCGTTCCTCGTGCTGCGCCGCCAGGTGCTGCTGTCCGACGCCGTGGCTCACGCGGTTCTGCCCGGCATCGTCCTCGTCTACCTGCTCTTCGGTTCGCGGGCGCCGCTGCCGGTGATCCTGGGCGCCGGACTGTTCGCCGTGATCTGCGTGATCGGGATCGAGCAGATCCGGTCCACGGGCCTGGTCAAGGCTGACGCGGCGATCGGCCTCGTTTTCCCGACCCTGTTCGCGCTTGGGGTGATCGGTGTCACCACGTTCGCTTCCGGGGTTCACCTGGATCTCGATTCGACGATCTACGGCGAGATCGCCTTCACCCCGTTTCGCACCTGGGAGCTGTTCGGGGTTGAGATGGCACGCTCGCTGCCGCTGCTGGCTTCGGTCGCTGCGGCCAACCTGGTGCTCCTGATCCTGCTCTGGAAGGAGCTCAAAGCCTCGACCTTCGACCCGGTCTTCTCCAGGGTGAACGGCATCTCGCCGGAGCTTGTCTCGAGGATCGTGCTGATCGCTGTTGCGGTGACCGCCGTGACCGCCTTCGAATCAGTCGGGGCAATCCTCGTCGTGACGATGTTGATCGTCCCCGCGGCCACGGCGTACCTGCTCACAGTCAGGCTGCTGCCGCTGGTTGTCGTCAGCGTGCTGGTCGGCTGGGTCAGCGCGGTGGGTGGTTACGGCTCCGCCGTGGCTCTGGACGCGTCGATCGCCGGCGCGATGGGTCTCGTGGCGACGCTCTGCTTCTCACTCGCCCTGTTGCTGTCTCCGAAGTACGGCGTCATCGCCCGGGCGTTCCGCCGCCGGCGCAGACACCTGCAGCCCGCACCGCCCGGCTTCGCCGCGGTTCCCGGGGCAGCCGGGGCCTCAGGGAGTGAGGACGTCGCCGGCTGAAGAGATCCGGCTCGGACCGATGATTAGCAGCGCAGTGTCGGCGCTGGCCGGTGAACTCAATCGGTAGATGCCCGTCTTGAGGCCGGCAGTGAACGAGGCCGGCGCTGACGCCGTCATCGGGAAGATCTTGTCGACCGGCCCTTCGAGCACCAGCGGCGCAGCTCGACGGACGATGTTCGAGATGCGGAAATCGACGACCGCCGGATCGGCCCGGTTGGCCTGGTTGATCGGGGAGTTCTGATTCTGGTTCAGGTTGACCGGCAACTGGCCGGGAAGCCCGATCCCACGCGGAGCAACTTCGATCGCGTCAGCGCTGACCGAGACGCTGACCACAGGGATCACCGGTGGCCGGGGGTCGTTCTCGTGGCTCTTGGCAGTGCAGCCCGCGAGCACGAATGCTGACAACAGCGCGACGGATAAGCAGGAAAGAGGTCCCCTCACTCGACGCAATCTATCCGACCAGGGGGCGTCAGCCCATCCAGACCGATTTTCGGTCCTGGAGCATCTCTTCGAGTTCGATCTGAATCTCGCGTCGGATGCGTTCGGCGATTACCTGGATACGGGCCGGGTCGGAGGCCGTTTCGACCGGGTATTCGGCCATGTCGATCGGCTTCATGAAGTGGATCTTGAACTTGGCCGGCAGGTACATCAGGGGAGCCGCCAGACCGAATTGGGGAAATGACGGGGTGACCGGAAAGTAGATCAGGCCGGTCAGCTTCTGCAGCAGGGGGACGTGGGCGAAGATAGGCATCGCTTCTTCGGCCCCGATCAAGGCCACCGGCACGATCGGCACCCGTGCCCGGATCGCGGTCCGCACGAACCCGCCGCGACCGAAGCGGCGCAGTCGGTACCGCTGCCAGTAAAGCTTGCGTGAGCCTTTCTGGCCTTCGGGAAATACGATCGCCAGTCGGCCTTCGTCGTGCAGCAGACGCTGGGCGTTCTCCCGGTGAGCGGGCACCAGTCCGATCTTGTTGACCAGCATCGAGACGCCCGGATATCCCTTGAACCAGTTCTCGCCGAGCATGTAGAGCGGCCTCGGGCTGCTGTGCTCGTTACGGACCGCCTGCATGATCATCGGTGCGTCCGGAGGCAGGGCACCCGAGTGGTTCGAGACCAGCAATGCGCCTCCCTCGGACGGAATGTTCTCGATCCCGCTGGTTTCGACCCGGAACCAGTGGCGGTAGTAGAAGTTGAGCAGGGGATCGATAAGTGAGACGACGCGTTCCGATCGACCCCAGTCATCGAGCGAGCGACCCGCCTCGTCGGCCGGGAGCAGGGACCTGAGCTCGACCAGCGCGGCTTCGGCTTCTTCCGGGGACTCGATCTGTGAGGGCCCCGAGTCCGAGGCGTACTGGTCCGAGCGCGGATCCCAAGGCGGGATCGGCTCCTGCCTCGGGGCCGCCGCCGGCTCTTCCCCGGCTACCGGCTTCGTTCCCGGACCGCCGAACAGCGGGCTGTCGGATCCGAGCGGCGAGCCACCTAGGCCCTGATGCCGGGCGCTCAGAGGTCCTCCCCGCCGATGAACGGAAGCGGGACGAGCGAAGCCGAAACCTCACCGTTCGCCGTCCCGACGCTCACTTCGGCACCGGGCTCGGCCTCCTTGCGCAGGATCGCCAGCGCGATGCGGCCGGAGGCGGGGGAGGTGACCACAGTTCCGATCGTGCCAAGATCGCGCTCGCCGAGCCGGACCGGGTCACCCGACGCGGCCGGGCCGTCCAGTCGGAGGCCGCGCAGGAACCGGTTCGGCTTGCCCCGGTGGTGGAGCCGGGCGACCGGCTCCTGGCCGATGTAGCAGCCCTTGGTGAAGTCCACGGCACGCTCGACCACGCCCGCCTCGGCCGGCATCGGTCCGGCACTCATCTCATTTTCCAGTCGCGGCCTGCCGGACTCGACCCGGGCGATCTCGGCCGCGGCCTCGGATACCGGTACGGCCCGGTCGGCGACCAGCTGCTCCGTGACAGTGGCGGCCACCGCCGGCTCACAGAAGAGATCGAGCCCGGAATCGGTTGCGACCGCCAGGCAGTCGGCACCGGCGATCCTGGCTTCGGTGAAGTCCATTTCGTCTCCCGGTGCCAGCCCGGTGGCTGCGGCCGAGCCCGGACCGAGCAGCGAGATGAGCACCCGTTCGACTTCATCAACCTCAACCTCACGGCCGATCATGTAGGTCCTCAGATGCTTGAGCAGGCCGGGCCCGGCGGCCGGGGCGGTGTCGATCTGGAAGTCACCGTCGCCGAGGCGAAGCACTCGCATGTCCGCCTTAATATGGCCCTTGCGATCAAGCAGCAGCGCGTAACAGCCGCTGCCCGGGTCGAGCTGTTCGGTGTCGTTGGTGATCTGCCCCTGCAGGTATTCGGCGGCGTCCGGCCCCCTCGCCGAGATCACCGCCCGCTCGCGGAGCAGCAGGGCGCACTCTTCTCGGATCTGCCGGTACTCGGCATCGATGTCGGGGATCAACTCGCTCGCCACACAGCGATTCTACGCGCGCATCGATCGCGCTAGGCTTTGCCCATGGCTTTTGCTCAGGACTTCCAGGACGTTCTCGACTCGCTGCCCGGCGATTGGACGGACATCGAGTTCGACCTCCGGATCGACGATGAGAGCCGCTACATCGACGGGGCGGTCCTGCTTAGCCTGATCAACGCCCAGCCATATTCGAAGGCCGAGTGGCATTTCCGGATCGCGGTCGCCCAGAGTTTCGGCCATGCCGCCGCGGCCGAGACAGTGATGGCAACCATGGAGAAGCTCGATACCGAAGGCTTCACCGGGCAGATAGTGCTTCGTGAGGTCCGCGAAGGACGCTCGGAGATCGTTCAGATGTGGGGAAGGCCGGAGAGTGTGCGTGAGGAGTTCCGGCTCCGGCGCTCACTCTGAGGTTCTGCCTTGGCTCTGATCGTCGCTTTCGTGCCTGACCTGATGCTGTCCAGCAGGGTGACCGGTTCGCTGACCGCCGCCGGTCATGAGGTAGTCAAGGGAGGCGATGTCGCGGTGGACGGACTGCCCCCGGGCGCCGAGCTCGTCGTCTGCGACCTCGAAACGGTTGACCCTGTGGCGATCGCGGCTCTCGCCGTTCCGTCGCTGGGCTTCTACTCTCACGTGGACGTTGAAACCCGACGCCGGGCTCTGGACGCCGGGGTGGACCTGGTCGTACCGCGCTCCCGCATGGCCAGGGAGTTGCCGGATCTCGTCGCCGGGCTGCTTTGACAACCTTCCGCTTCCGGTCTATATAGACTCGCGCCGGATGCATCCCAAGATTCGACCCACGTGTGTCCGGGAATGCGAGGGGGCTAGACTGCCCCGCATTCACCAGGTCATGGTGGGAAGCCACATACACACGCCACGGGAGGTTTGATTTACATGCAAGAACGCGGTCTCTCCGCATACATCGCTGAACTCGTCGGGACGTTTTTCCTCGTCTTCTTTATTACCGCCGTCGGCGTTCTCTACATTTCTGCGGGTGATACGGCCCAGTTCGGGTCCGACTTTGCGGTGATCGGCCTCACTTACGGCTTCATCCTGACCGTGCTGATCATCGGGATCGGAATGGCCAGTGGTGGTCACTTCAACCCGGCGATCACGCTTGGCGCCGCGCTGATGCGCAAGATCGCCCCGGTTGACGCGGTTATCTACGTGCTCGCCCAGCTTTCCGGTGGTGTGCTCGGCGCGCTGCTGACCAAGGGTCTGCTGGAGGACGAAGGCCGCGCCTCCAATTACGGCCTTGCGACTATCAGTCCGCTGATCGGTGGAGCCACCCAGGGCTTCATCGTCGAAGGGCTCGGCGCTTTCCTGCTGGTCCTGACCGTGCTCGGTGTCGCCCTCGGCATCCGGGCCAAGAAGGAGTGGGCACCGCTCGCGATCGGTCTCACCTTCGCCGCGATCGGCATGGTCGCCGGTCCGCTCACCGGAGCTTCGGTAAACCCGGCACGCTGGTTCGGTCCGGCGCTTGTATCCGGCGAGTTTGCCGACGCCTGGGTTTACGTGCTCGCCCCGCTGGTCGGTGGCGCACTTGCGTATCTGTTCTACAGGTTCGTACTCGCCGGAAGCGACGCTTCCGGGGAGACCGGAGTGGCGCCGGGTACCCAGAAGTGATTCAGAACTGAGCCCTCCCAGAGGGAGAGTTGCACGAGAAAGGGCCGCGACGCGGCCCTTTCTCGTGCAGGGCGGGGCCTCCCGCTGACTGCCCGTCGGGACCTGCCTACTTGGTGACCGTGAGGGTGCCTTCCATCCCCGCCTCGCGGTGGCCTGCGACAGAGCAGTAGAAGGTGTAATCGCCAGGCTTGGCATCAAAGGTGACTACTTCGCTGCTCTCGCTGATGATCGAGCTCCGGGCAGTCTCCTTGCCACCCTGCTCAACCACCACGTCGTGGCCGACGGGTGAGTCGTTGGTGAAGTCGATCGACAGCGTTCCCGCCTTGCCGGTGAGGCTGGTCTGTTCGTAGGCAAGGGCCCCGCTCGGGTCGGCCGCGAGCTCGACAGTTGTTCCGGCCGGCTGTTCGGTGGCCGGCTTCTCGGTCTGGGTGGTACCGGTCGTGTCCGAGGAGCTGGTCGAGTCGTCGCCACCTCCGCAACCGGCCAGCAGTGCGGTGATGGCGATCGGTACCGCCAGGTACTTCAGGTGTGCGCTCATTCCTGGAACTCCTCCTGTGTTGTGTTTCGTTTCGGATCAGTCCTCTTCAACCTAACGCGGCGGGCCCTCCGAAATGGCGATGCGGACCACCCACGGCAATGCGGTGGACCATCCGGAACGGGTCGATGCTGCGCTAGATTGCCTGTCAGATGCGCAGGGTCACCTTCTCCCGGAACTACACGATCTCGCTTTCGCGAACCTGTCAGTGCTACTGCAAGTACTGCGCCTTTGCGACCCATCAGGCCCATATCCATCCACCGGAAGAAGTCGAGCGCCGGCTCGACGAAGCGGTCAAGCGCAGGGCCAAGGAGCTGCTCTTCCTCACCGGGGAGAAGCCGGAAGTCAACCCGATCGTGGCCGAGCAGCTGCGCGCCTGGGGCCACTCCGACTTCACCGACTACGTCGTCTGGGCATGCGAACGGGCACTGGAGAGGGGGATCCTCCCGCATACGAACATCGGCGCCGTTTCCGCAGGCGATCTTGCCCGGCTGCGCGAGGTGACCGCCTCCCAGGGCCTGATGCTGGAGTCCTCTTCGGAACGGCTCATGCAGACGGTCCATGCCGGGTCACCAACGAAGCATCCCGCCCACCGGCTGGCCACGATCGAGGCCGCCGGCAAGCTGAAAATCCCGTTCACCACCGGCATACTCGTCGGCATCGGAGAGACCCCCGAAGAGCGGGTCGAGTCGCTCGAGGCGATCGCCGAGCTCCAGGAGCGGTACGGACACATCCAGGAAGTGATCATCCAGAACTTCGTTCCGCACCCGAGCTACTACGGTCAGGAGCCGGCCGACATCGCGGCCGAGGCGTCCGACCGGCGCTGGCGCGGAGAGAGCGCGCCTACCGCGAGCCTTGACAGCGGCCTTTCGGCGAGCACAGGAGCCGCTGCGCACGAAGCAGGCAGCTCGAACGGTGACCGGCAGGTGGCGCTGCCGGAATGGGCCTGCCCGATCTCGATCGAAGACCTCAGGTCCCTGATCTCGGAGACTGCCCGGCTGATGCCCGATGTCGGAATCCAGGTGCCGCCGCACCTCTCCGACTGGTGGCCGGATTTGATCGACGCCGGCGCGACCGACCTCGGCGGCCTCTCGGCAAACGGTGACCACATCTCCCCGGAGCACCCATTCCCCAGCCCGAATCAGGTCCGCAAGGAACTGGCCCCGCGTGCTCAGGTACTGACCGAGCGGCTCTGTGTTTACTCGAAGTACATGAACTCGGAGTGGATGGAGCAGGGGGTGCTCGACGTGATCAAGCTCAAGTACTGGAGCTTTATCCCGCGGCTGGGATCCGGCCGGATCAGCGAAGAAAAGATCGATCCCGGGATCGCCTTCGAGGCGATAGCCAAGGGCCGCGAGGGAGTGCGCCTTAGCGAGGACGAGCTGACCGCCCTCTTCTCCGAAACCCGGCCCGAGGTGATCGAGACGATGAGGGTGGCCGCCGACAGCCTGCGCGCCGAGTTGGCCGGCGATACCGCGACATTCGTGGTCAACCGCAACATCAACTTCACCAACATCTGCACCGTCGGGTGCGCGTTCTGTGGCTTTGGCCAGGGCCGTCGCTCACCAGATGCCTACGAAACCTCCGAAGCCGACTTCGTCACCCGGGTCGAAGAGGCAGTCGCTTTCGGCGCCACCGAGCTCTGCATGCAGGGCGGTATCCACCCGGACATCACCCTTGAGGACTACGGCGGCTGGTTGAAGCTGGCCAGGAGTGTCGCCCCCGGCATTCACCTTCACGCTTACTCGCCGATGGAGATCGACCACATGTGCGAGGTCTCCGGCATGCCTCCGTCCGAGGTTTTCGAGTACCTGATCTCCTGCGGCCTGGGCTCGACCCCGGGTACGGCGGCCGAAGTGCTTGACGACGGCGTCAGACAGCGGATTTCGCCGAACAAGCTGCCGGCGGCCAGGTGGGTCGAGATCATCGAGGCGAGCCACAACGCCGGGCTGAACTCCACCTCGACCGTGATGTTCGGCCACATCGAAGAGCCGCGCGAGCTGGCCCGTCACATCGAGGTTGTGCGCAGCCTTCAGGAGCGCACCGGCGGGATCACCGAGTTCGTGCCGCTCAGCTTCATCCCTTTCAACACCCTGCTCGGCCGCACTCACGGCGTCGAGGAAATCTCGATCGAGGAGAACCTCAAGCACACGGCGGCCTTCCGCCTCGGCCTCGGCCGCTCGATCACCAACCTCCAGGCGAGCTGGGTCAAGATGGGCCTGGAAGGCGCGACCGAAGCGCTGCGCTGGGGGGTCAACGACCTCGGCGGCACGCTGATGGAGGAGAGCATCTCCCGCATGGCCGGCTCACAGCACGGGGTCCGCCTGGAGATCGACGAGCTGATCGGCGCCGCGCACCGCGCCGGCCGCAGGGCCGCCCAGCGCGATACCGGCTACCGGCTGCTCAGGGCCTGGCCGGACTCCTCGGCCGATGCGATCGGCGCCCACGGTCCCGAGCCCGAGATGGCCGGCATGACTGCGGGGTCCTTAGGGGCCTGATTTGAAGGCGATGATCCTCGACAGCTCGCCCGGCTCCCTGCGGCCGGCCGAGGTCGAGATTCCCGAACCGGCCCGCGGTCAGGTCCTGCTCAGGGTCCTCACCTGCGGCGTGTGCCGCACCGATCTTCATATCGTCGACGGCGAGCTGAAGCAGCTGAAACTGCCCCTGGTCCCCGGCCACCAGATCGTCGCCACGGTCGAGGCGAACGGTCCGGACGCCGGACGATTCGAGCCGGGTGAACGAGTCGGGGTACCGTGGCTCGGCTGGACCTGTGGCGAGTGCGAATACTGCCTCTCGGGCCGGGAGAACCTCTGTGAACGGGCGCTGTTCACGGGCTACACGCTTGACGGTGGGTACGCGGAGTTCGCGGTCGCCGACCAGAACTACTGCTTCCGGCTCCCTGATGCACTCGGCAACACCGAAATCGCGCCGCTGCTTTGCGCCGGCATGATCGGCTACCGCGCGCTGCGGATCGCCGGCGACGGCGAACGGCTCGGGTTCTACGGATTCGGCTCCTCCGCCCACATCCTCTGCCAGATCGCGGTGGCTCAGGGACGCCGGGTGTTCGCCTTCACCCGGCCCGGCGACAGCTCAACGCAGGAGTTCGCCCGGGGCCTCGGGGCCGAGTGGGCCGGCGATTCCGGAGACACCCCGCCCGAACCGCTCGATGCGGCGATCGTCTTCGCGCCGGTCGGGTCGCTGATGGTCGATGCCCTCAGGGTGAGCGCCCGTGGCGCCCGGGTCGTTTCGGCCGGCATCCACATGAGCGACATACCTGCTTTCCCCTACGAGCTGCTCTGGGAGGAGCGCAGCCTGCACTCGGTGGCCAACCTGACCCGCGAGGATGGCGACGGCCTGCTTGCAGCGGCGGCTGGGGCCGGGGTCAGGACTCATGTCTCCGTGAGACCGCTGGTCGAGGCTCAGGAGGCCCTTGACGATCTGCGCGAAGGCAGGGTTGAGGGCTCGCTGGTCCTTCGGGTGGCCTGATCGCGCACCGGGTTACCGGCCCCGGTGGAGGCGTCCGTCGTTCAGCGGAAGAGGTCTTCGCCGGCCGGCCTGATCTGGGCCGTGCAGCCGGGACCGTTGGCTTCGGTGACCAGGTGCGCGAGCCCTTGGAGCAGCACGGCCGGGGTCCGGCTGGTCTTGTCGCGGCCGAGGTCGGCCGCGGCGGCGACCTGATCGACGGTGGCGATCATGGTTGCGGCCAGCTCCTGCCCTTGCGAGTCGATACGGCCGCGCCAGTCGTCGAGTGGTTCGATCCCGGCGCAGCCGATCGCGACTTCGGCCTGGCCGAGCCGCCAGGCCCGCCCGAACGAGTCCGAGATCACGATCGCCGGCCGCGCACCACAGGCCAGAGCGATACCGGCCCGGAGTCGGCGTGCTGAATCGTCGGGATCTTCAGGGAGGAGGACGACGGTGGTGTCGCCCGGCACGTTGGAAGAGTCGATGCCGGCGTTGGCGCAGATGAAGCCGTGGCGGGTCTCGGTAATCAGGATGCCGCGCTCGTTGTCGGTCCTGACTATCTCCACGCTTTCTTCCAGGATCAACTCGACCAGCCGGGGGTCGCGCTCGAGTTCCGTCGCAAGCGCAATCGCCCGGGGGCCGGGCTCGACTCGATCGAGGTCCACCAACCGGCCCTCCTGCTTCGAGATCACCTTCTGTGAAACCGCGAGGATGTCCCCCTCCGAAAACCGGGTGAGGTTGGCCAGGGCAGCCGCGAGGTCATCGCCGGGTGAGACCTCCGGCAGGCCGATCAGCGGCCGTATCCGGATTTCGTCCGGGGCGCCGGTCAACTCAGATCCCCAGCACTCTGGCCGTGTTGGCTGCGCGACCACCCTGCATGTCCAGCTTCGTGGCCAGAGCGACGATGTCGGCCGGTGTATCCAGGTCAAGCCCGAGCGTGGGGACCTGCTCGACCGTATGAGTCACACCGGCCTCGCGGGCGATCTTCTGGTGACGCTCGCAGCTGCCTTCACCGAAGGCCGGGCGCATGACTGCAGGTGGGACCAGGGCGAGGGCGTTGGTCCCGGTTCCGTGGCGGTCAGGCACGATCGCCACGAACGGGTTCGGCAGGCCGGTGAGCAGATGGTCGAGTTCGCGCGGGTCGAGCAGCGGGCAGTCTCCGGGTAGCAGCACGACACAGTCCGCTCCCATCCGGACCGCGCGCTCGACTCCGAGCACGGCTGCCTCGGAGTGGCTCGCATCTTCGGGGTCCTCGACCACCTCCGCCCCGGCGGTACGGGCCAGCCCGGCGGCGGCAGGCTCTCCGGTGACAACGATCGTTGAATTCACCATCCGTGAATCGGCGACTGCGTCGAGTACGTCGGCAAGCATCGCGGCGACCAGGTCCAGCCTCAGCGCTTCGTCGACCGAGCCCGCCAGGCGCTGCTTCGCCTGGCCGAAGCGCTTTGCGGTCACGACCGCGACGCAGTTCAACCTTCGAGCAGCTTCCGGCCGACCTTGATCACGGCCCGTGCCACCGCAACCCGGCTTTCGGCACTGTGCATAAGCGTCGGAGTAGAGAAACTGCGCACGCCCGAGGGCGGCGCGTCGGGGTCGTCTGCATCGAGAACCATCGCGTCGATCAGCCCTTCGTAGAGCGAGGCGACTCCGGCCGCCGTGGTCGGGCGCTCCAGCGCGCGCATGAAGTTGTCGGTCGGGCCTTTGATCACCTTGCCGGCGACATACGGACTTACGGCGACCACTGGCGCGTCGGCGGCGATGATCGCCTCCCGCATGCCGGGGATGGCGAGGATCGGTCCGATGCTGATCACCGGGTTCGACGGGCCGATCACTATGAGTTCGGCAGCCGCGATCGCTTCGAGGACCTCCGGCGTGGGTACCGCTTCGGTGATCCCGTCGAGTTCTATGCCTTCGACGGCCGGGCGGCCGCCGTCGAGGATCAGGTACTCCTGGAGACCGCGCCAGCTCCCCTCGCAGAGGATCCTGGTCCGCACCGGTGTGTCACACATCGGCAGCACGCTCGCCGAGACGCCGAGCCCGCGGGCGATCTGGCCGGCGGCGTCGGTCAACCGTCCGCCTTCAGCCATGAAATCGCGGCGGTAGAGACAGGCGGCGAGGTCGAGGTCCGACAGGGAGAACCAGTGAGGCGCCCCGAACCTGGTCAATCGTTCGAAAACCCGGAAGGTGTCGTCCTTGATGCCCCAGCCGCGCGCCTCGTCGATATCCCCGGAGAGCCAGTAGGTGACCAGATCGGGATCGGGGGAGACATGGACCCCGAGGGTCTCGATGTCGTCGCCGGTATTGGCGATCACCGACAGGTCTGCGCCCACCACCGCCTGCATGCCGGCGGCAAGCTTCGCTCCTCCGGTCCCCCCGGCGAGGAGGACCGTCTTCACGAGAAGGGGTCGCCGTCGGGAAGCCCGGTGAAGCTGATTCCGGCGTGGGTCTTGTACCGGATGTTGATCGAGATCAGCAGCGGAGTCAGCTGTTCGACGATGCGCGAAGTCTCGAGCGGGCCGGCGTTCACCGGGCGCAGGCCCTCGATCCGGGCGATCAGCTTCGCGACCCTGGCCTTGTCGGCCTTTCGGTCTCCGCAGATCGGCACGTCTTCGCCGAGCTTCAAGCCGAGGTCCGCGAGGCTTGACGCGCTGACCGTGTGAAGAGCCGAGACCACGGTCACTCCGTCGGGTGCCATCTCCTGGGCCTGCTGAGCGGCCGAGCCCTGCCAGACCCCGACCGTCCGGGTCGCTTTGCCGCTGATCGCCGCGGCCAGCGGAACCGAACAGTCGATGAGGATCTGGCCTTCGCTCAGCACCTTCTTCAGGCTGCTCATGTACTCGGACTGGTTGCGGAATGGAACGGTGAGAAAGATCAGGTCCGCCTGGGATGCGGCGTCTTCGTTGCTCATCCCGGTTACCTCGCCACCGGTTTCGGCGGCCACCTTCGCCGCCGCTTCTTCGGCCCGGCCGGCGTCGCGGGAGCCGATCACGACTCTTGCGCCGGTGGTCGCCCACCGTTTAGCGAGGCCGGTTCCGAGCGCTCCGGTGCCGCCAAGGATCGGGATCGTGGGGGTATCTTCGCTGGGGGTGCCGCCGTTCTCGTTCACGGGCCGCAGTCTAAGACCTGCCCCCCGGGACCTCACTCCGCCCGCGTGGCGGAGCGCCAGGCGGGCGGAGTGAGGCCAGGCGGCAGGCGGCGTCGAAGGCTGTCTGGCGCGTATTCTGCGCTCATGTCAATCGAAGACCTGATCGGGACGGAACGCGAAGAACCATTTACCGTCGGAGGACTGCTGGTCACCGATGTCGGTGGCACCCTCGCCGCAGGCGTGCTCTCCACTCCGGGAATGATCGGGATGATGGAGCACAACGCGACCATGTTGATCCAGCCGGCCCTGCCAGCAGGCGCCGCGACGGTTGGGTTCGAGGTTTCGATCAAGCACGTGGCCGGAGCCTTCACCGACACTGCCTGCACCGCCTGGGCCCGACTCGACGAAGTAATAGACGGCCGCAAGTTTCGGCTCTCGGTAGAGGTCCGCGACGGCGATCGTATCCTTGGCGTCGGCATCCACGAGCGGCGCATGATCCAGGTACCTGTGGCCGACGACGATTCCGGGGCAGAGTCCCGGGCAGCGGCCGCAGACTGAGCGGCACCGTGTGAGCGATCGCTCTTCAACGCTTCCCGGCTCGGTCAGAATCCGCGAGGTCGGCCCGCGCGACGGCTTCCAGAACGAGCCCGAGGTAATCGCGACGGCCGAAAAGATCCGTCTTATCGACATGCTCTCGGCGACCGGTCTGAAGCGGATCGAGGTCACCTCTTTCGTGCGGCCGGACGTGATCCCGCAGCTTTCCGACGCCGAGCAGGTACTCGACGGGATCACCCGGGCCGAGGGGGTTTCCTACTCGGTACTGATTCCGAACCGGCGCGGGCTTGACCGGGCGCTGGAGCGCCGGGACCGCTTCGATGAGGCCAACTTCTTCCTCTCGGCCTCCGAGACTCACAACCTGAAGAACGTCAACCGCCCGGTCGCGGAATCGCTGGCCGGTCTGGAGCAGACGATTCCCGTCGCGAAGGAGGCGGGTCTCAGGTGCGAAGGAGTTATCTCGACTTCGTTCGGATGCCCCTACGAAGGGGAGGTGCCGGTGGAGACGGTTCTCGACATCGCCCGCCGGCTGCGTGATGCCGGCTGCGACGAAGTCGGCTTCGGAGATACAACCGGCATGGCGAACCCGCTTCAGGTCCGTCGTTTCTTCAACCGGGCGCTGGACGAAATCGAAGGGGTCGAGCTGACCGCGCACTTCCACGACACCCGCGGCCAGGGGCTGGCCAACGTGCTGGCGGCGCTGGAAGAAGGAGTCGATTCCTTCGAGTCCAGCTTCGGCGAGCTGGGCGGCTGCCCGGTTCCGCCCGGCGCGACCGGCAACGTCGCCACCGAAGACCTGGTCTCGATGATCTCCGAGATGGCAATCGAGACCGGGGTGGACCTGCCGGCATTGATTGCGGCATCGGCATCGGCTCAGCAGGTGCTCGGCCGTCCGCTCGGTTCTCACGTGTTGAGGGCGGGCCCGGTCGAGTGGCACCCCCGGGACAGCGGGTAGGGTCTGACCGATGAAGAGCGATGCGTTCAGAGCGGCGGCCGAGGCAAAGGACTTCGAGGCGGGCAGAAATCTGTTCGCCGAGGATGTGACTTTCCGCAGCCCGTTCGTGCACAAGCCATACGAAGGTATCGATGCGCTGACGTTCCTGCTCGGCAACGTCGCCCAGGTCTTCGAGAACTTCCACTACATCTCGCATGTGGAAAATGGCGATACTGCCGTCCTCATGTTCGAAGCAGAAGTCAACGGCCGTGAACTCCAGGGCGTTGACATCCTGAAGTTCGGGGACGCCGACAGGATCACCGAGATGACCGTGATGATCCGCCCGATGACTGGACTGGCGGCACTCGGAGAAGAGATGGGTCGTCGCATGGAGGCGGCAGGTGCAAAGGCGTGATCGCCGGCAACTTCGTCGCCTGAAACATCGCCCGCTGCCGATTCCCGGTCTCGGCTGACCCGGAGCACGAATCCCCGTTAGGCTCCCAAGCCGGTCGCCCGCCGCCTGCGGGCATCAACTTTCGACTCGAGGAGACCCTGGATGGAGATCAAGAAGGTAGGCGTCGCCGGTTGCGGCCTGATGGGACACGGAATCGCTCAGGTGAGCGCTGAAGCCGGGTACGAAGTGGTCGTCACCGAACTGAGCCAGGAGAAGCTCGACAAGGGCATTGCCAAGATCGAAAAGCAGCTCGGCCGCGCGGTCGAGAAGGGCAAGCTTGAGCAGTCCGACGCCGACGCAATCCGGGGCCGCATCAGCCCGACTCTCCACCCGCACGACTTGGCCGACTGTGACCTGGTGATCGAGGCGATCACCGAGGACCTCGGGATGAAGCTCGACTTCTGGCAGCAGGTCGACGAGATCGCCAAGGCGGACGCCTTCTTCGCGACCAATACCTCTTCTCTGCCGGTGATCGACCAGGCTGCCGCAACCGGCCGGCCGGACCGCTTTCTCGGACTCCACTTCTTCAACCCGGTTCAGCGTATGCCGCTGCTGGAGGTCATCAAGTCTGTGACTACATCGCCCGAGGCGATGGCGGTCGGCATGGAGTACGGCGGGAAACTGAAGAAGACCACGGTTGAGACCAAGGACAAGGCGGGATTCATCGTCAACCGGCTGCTGGTGCCCTACATGCTCGACGGCATCCGCGGACTCGAAGAAGGCATCGGCTCGATCGAGGAGATCGACAATGCGATGAAGGCCGGCGCCGGTCATCCGATGGGCCCGCTGGCGCTATCCGATTTCGTCGGCCTCGACACCCTGGCCTCGATCGGCAACGTGATGTTTGACGAGTTCCGTGAGCGTCGTTTCGCGGCCCCGCCGACCCTGCGCAAGTTGGTCGCCGCAGGGTTCTACGGAGTCAAGTCCGGGCGCGGCTTTTACGACTACTCCGGCGAGAAGCCGGTCCCGGTCAACCCGGGCCTGTAGGCCGAAGCCGGAATTAGGAGCCTCCCTGTGCCAAAAGTTGACCTCGATCCCGCCCTGAAGGCCGCTTTCGGCGGCGGCCCCGAACGCCACCACTCCAAGTCCGAAGAGCAGGGCAAGCTGCCGGTCCGGGAGCGCGTTGCGCTGCTTGTAGACGAAGGCAGCTTCGTCGAGGACGCGCTGCTGGCCAACTGGGACAAGCAGGGTCTGGGCGCCGACGGCGTAGTCACCGGAACCGCAACGGTCGAGGGGCGGCAGGTCGCGCTGATGGCAAACGACCCGACCGTAAAGGCCGGGTCCTGGGGCCCGAAGACAGTCGAGAAGATCCTGAGGATCCAGGAACGCGCACTCAAGCAGGAGATCCCGATGTTCTACCTGATCGACTCGGCCGGGGCCCGGATCACCGAGCAGGTCCAGATGTTCCCCGGCCGCCGCGGCGCCGGGCGGATCTTCTACAACGAAGTGAAGATGTCGGGCAGGGTTCCGCAGGTCTGCCTGCTGTTCGGTCCGAGCGCGGCCGGAGGTGCCTACATCCCGGCGTTCTGCGACGTCGTGATCATGCGGGCCGGCAACGCTTCGATGTACCTCGGCTCGCCGCGCATGGCCGAGATGGTGATCGGCGAGAGTGTCACCCTCGAGGAACTCGGCGGCGCGAAGATGCACACGTCGAAGTCAGGCTGCGGGCACTTCCTGGTCAAGAGCGACGAAGAGGCGATCGAGACCGGACGCCGCTACCTCTCCTACATGCCGAGCAACTGGCGACAGGCGCCAACCTCGGCCGAGCCGGCGGATCCCTCTTCATCGACCGGGTTCGACGAGATCGTGCCGCTCGATGAGAACCAGCCCTTCGACATGCGCGAGCTGCTCGACACGTTGCTGGACGCCGGTTCCTTCACCCAGATCCACGAACGCTGGGCCAAGGAACTGATCGTCGGCTACGGCCGGCTCGACGGCGAAGTGCTCGGCGTCGTCGCCAACCAGCCCCGCCAGAAGGGTGGCGTGCTGTTTGTCGACTCCGCCGACAAGGCAGCACGGTTCATCAACACCTGCAACGCCTTCAACGTGCCGCTGCTTTTCCTTGCCGACGTTCCCGGCTTCATGATCGGGACGGCGGTTGAGAAGCAGGGCATCATCCGCCACGGTGCCAAGATGATCTCGGCCGTTTCGGAGGCGACTGTGCCGAAGATCTCGGTTGTGGTCCGCAAGGCCTACGGGGCGGGCCTCTACGCGATGGCCGGTCCGGCCTTCGAGCCCGACTGCTGTCTCGCGCTGCCGAATGCCTCGATCGCGGTCATGGGCCCGCAGGCCGCCGTGAACGCCGTCTTCTACAACCAGATTCAGGCCATTGAAGATGACGTTGAGCGCGAAGCCTTCATCGAGGAGAAGCGGGCCGAGTACGCCGAGGGGGTGGACCTGCTCCACCTGGCCTCGGAGATGGTGATTGACGCAGTGATCGAGCCGGAATCGCTGCGACGGGAGCTGATCAAGCGATTCGAGTCCGCCCGCGGTCGCGACCGCTCGTTCACCGAGCGCCGCAACCCCGTCACTCCCGCCTAGGCCGGCCCAGGAACCGCCGGCGAGGAACCACCGGCCCAGGGACTGCCAGCCCAGGAACCGCCAGCCCAGGAACCGCCAGCCCAGGAACCGCCGGCC
>Ga0209181_10002419_pt1 | contig 30653 bp, 27 predicted proteins | sample MAT05_FD_187208 | JGI IMG/M metagenome (GOLD analysis project Ga0209181, IMG submission 187208) | Freshwater microbial communities from Lake Fryxell liftoff mats and glacier meltwater in Antarctica - MAT-05 (SPAdes) (version 2) | ecosystem: Environmental > Aquatic > Freshwater > Ice > Liftoff... | reverse complement strand
GGATTGATGTTTGTTGCGTTCAATTTAAGGCGGTTGATAAACATAATTGACAAAAACGAATTCAAAAAGTTCTTACAAGGACTTGCCTTTTTTTATCGTGATATTTTAACCATGGCAGAAGCCATTGAAGCCCAAATACGCGCCCCATTTTTGGCAAACACAAATTCCACTTCATCAAATCAAGCAGCTTAAATCGAACGTATGGAAGTCGTTTTTGGAGTATACTTGAATAAAAAAGGGGGTTCTTAGACGAACTGACGTTGTGTGCCATTTTAGGACGACCGATAATGCGAGCATAAACCGACAGATTAAAAGACAAAATATTAACTTTGACACCGAACAAAAAAAGTAGACAACAGAATGACAGAGATAGCAAAAAATACAAATTTACATAAAGCGAAAGACAGCAAGAAAGATGAGTTTTACACTCAACTTGGAGACATTGAACGAGAATTGAGATACTACAAAAGTCATTTCAAGGACAAAGTTGTTTACTGCAACTGTGACGACCCAAGAGTTAGTAATTTCTTTCATTTCTTCTCCTGTATGCCTATGCAAGCAGACAATGGGACAACTGTTAAATTAACAATCATAACACCCATAGACGGTTCTTAGTCTATTACTCAAGAAAATAGGCAATGGATGCTCGACAAAAAATCAATTCACGTTGATGCTGAAGTGATCATAGCACCTAACGTTGCTTGAAAACTATTTTCAAAAAGTATCAGACCAGCGGAGATTATAAATGAAGTAACTATTACTGGGGACAGAAAATTGGGGAAAGTTGCGTTGAACATGGTATCAGTGATGGCATAAAAAAGCAGCCTCAAAAGCGGCTTGCTACAAGGTTTTGAGATAATGGGAAATTGAATGAAAAGAAACAAAACAATAGGAGAAGGTTTAAGATTATTCCATCCTATATATTTATCGGATTAAGCGTGTGCACACAATCGCGGGTTTTGTCACTTATGAATCGCTGACCGAAAGTGTATTTTGGTTTTTGAGCGCAGGAATGGCTCAGTTCTATGTTGGGGTAGTCAATATGATTCAACTAAAGTTTCCGACTGACTCATTAATTAGAAAGCTAACAATTTTTATCATGCTAGTTTTTATTGTGGCTTTTGGCTCCCTTACTTTAAAAAAAACCTGGGTAATCCGATTTAAAGATAATCATAGAATTTCGACCCTATAGCAGTTGAAATTTCGATCTGCTAACTGAAATAATTGCATATATTTGCTCCTCGGAAATTTAAAATGCGCCATAAACAATCCATCTCATTCATTCATCGATTAGTCTCCCTGCTTCTCGCGATTTATCTTTTTAATTTTAGCATAGATTGCCGGGATGCGCAACCCGATTCTGTAGCAGAAGATCTTTCTTACAATGACATTGAAAGCGTCCTAGAATTTTCTCTGGAGTGTTTAATGGGAATCGAAAATGCTGTGGAGGAACAAGATGAACACGACCAAGAAGATGGCGGTGCTTTTGAATTTAAAAAAGTGTTTTTTGAAACATCTCTGCCGAAAATATCCCAAGAGTCGAATCGTGAGCATTTAGACAAAATTTATCTTACTTCACACGCCTTCGAGGCCATCGTACCGTGTTCTCAAGAGATCAATTCCCCCCCGCCAGAAGCATAACCTGCATTTCTTTTTTTAATTTCTGACTGTCGCCTCGGCCGATTAGCTCGCTATTTTTTTCAAAAAATCTTATTCTTATTCATCTACTATGTTTTATCAAAAAAACACACTCCTCTGTCGTTGTGTGACCGGTTCACTTTTTTCAGCTTTACCAATTGTGCTGCTAATTTCTTGTTCCTCTGGAAATAGTGACAAAGAGGTCAAAGAAAAGTTTCTAGTAACAAATCCAATTCGAAAGGACACACTCTATACGAATGCGTTTGTAGCCGACATTCATTCTCTTCAAAATGTAGAAATAAGAGCAAGGGTTCGCGGATTTGTTGAAGATATCCATGTGGATGAAGGTCAGTATGTAAAAGCTGGGCAATTATTATTTAGTATCAGCAGTCAGGAATATGCGCAGGAAGTACTAAAGATGAAAGCCATGCTGGCCAGCGCTATCGCAGATGCAAAAGCAGCGGAGGTTGATCTCAAAAATGTAAAAACATTAGTAGATAAAAACGTGGTTTCCAAAAGTGATTTGGAAATGACACAGGCGAAGTTGGATGCCTTCAATGCAAAAATAGAAGAAGCGAAAGCGCACGAATCGAGTTCAAACCTTCAACTTTCGTTCACAAAAATTCGAGCTCCATTCAGTGGCGTGATCAATCGGATACCAAATAAAGTAGGTAGCCTAATTGGGGAAGGAACCCTGTTGACAACATTGTCGGATAACAAAGAAGTCTTTGCGTACTTCAATGTGTCTGAAAAGGAGTATCTGAATTTCATTTCCCGAAAGGATGCTAACGATCAAATAGAGGTCAGCTTGGAGTTAGCCAACAATAAACTTCATCCATACAAAGGCAAAATTGAAATCATTGAAGGTGAAGTTGACAAATCTACTGGTAACATTGCCTTTCGTGCTCGCTTTCCAAATCCTGAATTAGTTTTAAAACACGGATCCAGTGGTAAAATACAACTTACCACTCAAATTCCGGACGCCCTTTTAGTGCCTCAAAAAGCTACGTTCGAGATTCAGGATAACTTGTATGTGTATGTTGTGGATGATAAAAACGTAGTGCAGCTGCGAAGCATAAAGCCCAGTTTTCGCATTCCTCACTTTTATCTTTTAGAATCTGGCCTTTCGGTCAACGACAGAATCATTTATGAAGGCCTCCAACGCGTTCAAGAAGGGGATGAAATAATACCCGAAGTATTTACCATGAATCAAATACTGTTGCAGTTAGCAAAACAATAATCGATCAAAGTTTAAACTAACTGAAATTATTCCATGACTACAAAATTTATACATAGACCCATTCTTTCCATTGTCATTTCAATACTAATCACACTCCTCGGCCTGTTATCGGTAATCCGACTGCCGATGACACAGTTTCCAAGCATTGCCCCTCCTGAAGTGAACGTAACTATTGAGTACACTGGTGCGAATGCCGAAACTGTTACGAAGGCAGCTATTGTACAGCTTGAACGTTCGATCAATGGTGTACCCGGAATGAAATACATGTCCTCTGATGCGGGGAATGACGGTGTGGGAGTAGTGCAGATTATTTTTGAAGTAGGAACTAACCCAGATGTAGCGGCAGTAAACGTTCAAAATCGAGTGGGCACTGTAATGGGTGAACTTCCTCCCGAGGTAACACGGAATGGAGTAAAGATTGCCAAGGAGGAAAGGGCGATGTTAATGTATCTCAATATAAAGAGTTCGGATACTACTGTTCAAGAAAAGTTTCTTTACAATTTTACCGATATTAATATTCTTCCAGAACTAAAACGAATCAAGGGAGTTGGCTACGCGGAAATGTTTGGAGCCAAAAAATATGCCATGCGCATTTGGCTAAAACCCGAAAAGATGGTCGGCTATAATATTTCTACTGACGATGTGCTGGAAGCATTAAAAAAGCAAAATGTGGAAGCGGCTCCTGGAAAAGTGGGAGAAAGTTCGGATAAATCTACTCAGGCACTACAATACGTTATAAAGTACAAAGGGCGCTTCAATACACCAGAAGAATATGCAAACATTGCCCTTAGAGCAAATGATGACGGTAAGATTTTACGGATAAAGGATATTGCTGAAGTAGAATTCGGAACTGTCTACTTTGATGTGGAAGCAAAACTGAATGGGAGACCCGGTGTGGCAATGATGCTGAAACAGTTGCCTGGATCGAATGCAAGTGATGTTATTGCCGATGTGAAAAAACGAATGGCGGAAATTAAAGCATCTACATTTTTACAAGGCATGGATTACGAGCTAAGTTATGATGTTTCGCGTTTCCTTGATGCATCTGTCCATGAAGTCATCAAAACACTGATTGAAGCCTTCCTCTTAGTGTCATTAGTCGTATTCATTTTTCTTCAAGATCTCAGATCAACTATTATTCCTGCCATAGCAGTACCCGTATCCCTGATTGGAACATTCTTTTTTATGCAATTATTGGATTTTTCTTTAAACCTGATAACGCTATTTGCATTAGTGCTGGCCATAGGCATTGTGGTGGACAACGCCATTGTAGTGGTTGAAGCTGTTCATGCTAAAATGGAGAAATCAAAGATCAGTCCATTGCGGGCAACGGAAAAAGCCATGAAAGAAATCAGTGGAGCGATCATTGCCATAACACTGGTAATGTCAGCCGTATTCATTCCAGTTGCTTTTATGTCGGGGCCTTCTGGTATTTTCTATCGGGAATTCTCCCTCACCATGGCCATTTCAATCGTGCTTTCAGGAGTAACAGCCCTTACACTAACGCCCGCCCTTTGCGCGATGCTTCTAAAGAATAATCATGGCGCTATCAAAAAAGAAACATGGCTTAACACATTCTTCGGTCGGTTCAATACCTGGTATGGAAATCTTGAAACTCGTTATCAAAAACTTATTGGATTAATTGCCAACCGAAAAGTCATTACTTATTCAACGCTACTGCTATTCTGTATTGGCACGGGAGTACTTGGTAAGTTCCTCCCATCAGGATTTATACCCAATGAAGATCAGGGAACGTTCTATGCCAGCATAACAACCCCGTCAGGCGCTACGCTGGAAAGGACAAAAGCAGTTATTAATGAAATTCAAAAATCATGTTTAGGTCTACCAGCGATCGAATCGGTATCTACTTTAGCCGGAACAAATATATTGTCAGATGGTACAGGGGCTACCTACGGCACCTGCCTTATCAACTTAAAGGATTGGAGTGAACGCGAAGAATCAGTTGATGAGATGATCGATATCTTAATAGAGCGTACGAAACATATTAAGGATGCCAAAATTGAATTCTTTCCCCCGCCCGCTGTGCCAGGCTATGGGAATGCAGGCGGTTTTGAATTGAGGCTTTTGAATAAGTCGGGTGAAGAAGACTTAAAAAAAATGGAGAGCACCGTGAATCAATTCATTGCTGATTTAAAAGCGCGCCCGGAAATCGCATCAGTGTTTACTATTTTCGATGCCAGTTTCCCGCAGTACATAGTTCACATAGACTATGATAAAGCCGCACAAAAAGGAGTATCAGCCAGCGATGCTATGGGCACATTGCAAACCATGTTAGGTAGTGAGTATGCCACTAATTTTATTCGGTTCGGGCAAATGTACAAAGTAATGGTGCAGGCCTTACCCGACTATCGCCAGCAACCTGATGATATTTTAAAACTACATGTAAAAAGCGAAAATGATGAAATGGTTCCCTTTTCAGCCTTCGTGAGAATCGAGAGGGTGTATGGTGTAGACCAGATCACGCGCTATAATATGTATACATCAGCTGAATTAAATGGTGAGGCTGCAGAGGGCTATAGTAGTGGAAGTGCAATTACAGCCATACAGGAGGTAGCAAAACAAAAATTACCAAAAGGATACGACATTGATTGGGCAGGAATTACACGCGATGAAGTATTGGCTGGTAACGAAGCAATTTATGTTTTCGTGATCTGTCTGTTGTTTGTGTATTTGCTATTATCAGCACAGTATGAAAGCTTTCTATTGCCGCTGCCCGTTATTCTCTCATTGCCAACCGGAATATTTGGAGCCTTTCTTTTGCTTACGCTAACGGGTTTAGAAAATAATATCTATGCGCAAGTCGCCATGATTATGCTAATCGGTTTGCTGGGAAAAAATGCAATCCTGATTATAGAGTTTGCATCCATGAAACATCGTGAAGGCCTGACTCCACTGCAAGCTGCTATTGCAGGAGCTACTGTTCGATTGCGCCCTATCCTGATGACATCCTTTGCGTTCATAGCTGGTTTAATTCCATTGACATTTGCAACAGGTGCAGGTGCCGTTGGCAATCGTACCATCGGCACAGCAGCAGCAGGAGGCATGTTATTTGGAACAATATTCGGAGTAATTATTATTCCGGGATTATATTTCATCTCCGCTACCCTTTCAGAAAAATATGTTTCAAAGAAAAAGAAAGAGGAAGCCCCTTTCGCAGAAGATTTTTAACGACTATGAAGAACTCAAGAATCTTAACCTATATTATTGTTTTCGTTGCATCGCTGATGTGGAGTTGTAAGTCTGAGCAAACACTGCAGCAAGGCTCTATCAAACCAATTCCAAACTCGTTTAATAACAGCAACGATTCAGCAAGTTCTGCAAATATACGCTGGAAGGAATATTTTTCAGATACAAATCTCTTAACCCTGCTAGACACAGCGGTTGGAAACAATTTAGATGGCCTGATTGCTTTACAAAGAATTGAAATAGCTAAAGCAGGTGTTCAGTATAGCAAAGGTGCGTTGTTACCGACAATCAACGGCATTGCAGTTCCTAAAATAAACCGATATGGTCTTTATACAATGGATGGTGCAGGTAATTCAACTACCGACATTCAACGAGGACGGATTATCCCCACTAATCTTCCCGATTATCTGGTGGGATTCCAAACAATATGGGAAGCAGACATTTGGGGAAAATTGAGGAACAGAAAGAAAGCTGCCATCGCTAGATATATGGCAAGTGCAGAAGGCAGAAATTGGATGATGACAAATGTAGTGGCGCAAGTTGCTAACTCGTACTACGAATTGCTTGCGTTGGACTATGAATTAGAAATCATTGAAGAAACGATTTCTCTTCAGCAAAATGCATTTGAAATTGTGACCGTACAAAAAGAGGCAGGCGCGGCCAATGAATTAGCAGTGAAACAATTCAAAGCACAGCTACTCAATTCAAAAGCCCTGGAAATACAAGTGAAACAACAGATCATTGAATCCGAAAGCAGAATAAACCATTTATTGGGTAGATTTCCACAGCCCATCATTCGTGATAAGACTTCATTCGCTCAATCTAATCTATCGGAAATGCAAACTGGAATTCCCTCCGATCTACTGCGCAACCGACCTGACATCAGACAATCTGAATTAGAACTAGTGGCCGCCAAGGCAGATGTTAAATCAGCAAAAGCGATGTTCTATCCAACATTTCACCTAACGGGTGGAGTGGGGTTTCAGGCGTTTGAACCAAGTCTACTATTCACCACACCACAGTCATTTATTTTCAGTTTGCTTGGAAGTATATCCGCGCCATTAATCAATCGCAGTGCCATCAAAGCTGAATTTAAAGCAGCCAACGCCTTTCAGGTTGAAGCTCTTTACAATTATCAAAAAAGCATCTTGAACGGATACGTTGAAGTCTACAACGAATTGCAAAACATAAAAAATCTGCAACAGATTTACGAGATCCGGAATGAAGAAGTAACTACCCTATCACAAGCCATCGAAACATCTTTCGATCTATTCCGCACAGGCCGTGCCACCTATTTAGAAGTATTATTGACACAACAAAATGCACTAAATGCCAAACTCGATTTTACGAACACAAGAAAAAACCAATACATATCGAGAGTAAACCTATACAAAGCGCTGGGTGGAGGATGGTATTAAAACGAGTAAGGATTAACAAGATAAGTCATAAATGTTAGAGAAAGGATGAAGTTCAATTTAATTTCTATAATCCTGATTACTCTGATCGCAATAGTCAGTTTAATAATCGCTATTTTTAAAAAAAACATAAATGAATATCCTTTAAAAAATGTTTAGCAAGTATTTTCTCTTTGTGCTGATCGCATTTATTTCAGGATGGCCAGAAAAGTCCACCGCTTCTTTGTACTAGATTCCCTTTTTTACTTGTCCCTGCCTTGATAGACTATTATCAAGAACTCACTAATAACTGCTATTCATAAAACCATGAGGAAGTTTTATCCTATATTGACTTTGCAAAAACCCTTTTATATGAAAAAACTATTTCTCCTTTTCGTAGTCTATGGCTTGAATTTTTCAACCCACGGCCAAGTGCTACAACCGGGCATTGCAAAAGAAAATGGGGTATCTGCGGATCGCTTGGCGCAATTGGACAAAACCATCAACGATTATGTTGAAAAAGGTCAAATACCCGGAGCGGTGGTCTTTATTGCTCGCAATGGAAAAATAGTTCACCACAAAGCTTTTGGGTACAGCGATGCTGAAAATAAAGTCCTGTTAAAAAAAGACGATATCTTTCGCATTGCTTCGCAAACCAAAGCAATCACAAGTTTAGCCGTGATGATGCTGTTTGAAGAAGGTAAATTCTTTTTGGACGACCCGATCTCCCGCTACATCCCCGAATTTAAAAATCCCAAAGTATTGGCGAGCGTGAATTGGGGTGATACAACCTATTCTACTACTCCCGCAAAAAGCGAAATTACCATTCGCCAATTACTCACCCATACGTCAGGCATCGATTATGCAGATATTGGAAGCCAAGATTTTAAAGCCATTTATGCGAAAGCAAAAGTAACTAGCGGCATTGGCACCCCGAGTAGCCTATTGGCCGATAAAATAAAAGTTTTAGGAGGCCTTCCGCTGAAGCATCAGCCAGGTGAGCAATTTACCTATGGGCTAAATACGGATGTGCTCGGTTATTTGGTGGAGGTTCTTTCGGGGCAATCACTTGATCAATACTTTAAAACAAAAATTTTTCAACCACTTGGGATGACCGATACTTACTTCTATCTCCCGAAAGAAAAATATACTCGATTAGTGCCACTCTACCAAGTTCAAAATGGAAAGCTGATCAAGATGAAAATCCCTGAAGGCAAAGGTCTTAATCCAAACTATCCCGCTACAGAAGGAAGCTATTTTTCCGGTGGTGCGGGGTTGAGTTCAACGACCGAGGACTACGCGAAGTTCTTACAATTCTTTTTAAACAAAGGCGAATACAATGGCGTGCGTTTACTCAGCCGCAAAACAGTTGAGTTGATGCTTACCAACCAAACACAGCCACCCGTTACCGAACAATTTGGTTTAGGCTTTGGGTTAGAGACCGATAAGAACGACTATAAAAATATTTACAGCCTTGGTTCATTCTCTTGGGGCGGGGCTTTCAACACGCACTATTGGGCTGATCCGAAAGAAAAACTCGTGGGCATGATATTCACAAATATGTATGCTTCACCTTATTGGAGCATTGGCGATAAGTTTAAAATATTGACCTATCAGGCGATTGCAGATTGATCCAATTTGAGCGACTAATGATTAACTGCTCAGATTCTACTTTGAAATAGTAATCTTTCGATGCTCACCATTTGCCAATGCATTAAAAGGCAAATGAACGCGAAGGAAACGCTCTTCCATCTCAGCTGAAATATTGGCCGAATCGATGAAATAGGGAATTGGCTTGTGATATACGATCCGCGGAATCTGAAGTGCCACGTCATTCGATTCTACGTGTTGGCTATAAAAAATACTTAGGAAATTATTGTGAATCTCTACTCGCAAAACACTATCAGAGAGTCCGGGCACTGCGCACTTAATTTCTCTATAATTTTCGTGTTCCGCTAATTGTAAAATCGGTTGGCTCGTGCCACCATTTAGCGTATTCGCGATGTTGATCGAATGTAGCAACTCCTCAGGAATCATTCTGCTCATCTTCATTTCAATAGTTATTTCCGACCTATTAACAATCAGCATACCAAGCAAGTTTCCAGACAAAAAGACATTGTTTGGGCTGAGCTGAATGTAGGATTTACCATTATTGTCTTATCTAAATCTAGTTCTTTTGCATTAGCAGAAAAATTGGCAGCTATGTTGCAACAATTGTAATTTCTGTAAAGCATCGTTGCAACAATCTCTGATAAATTAAGGGCATCTCTAAAAACCTTTGTTTTCTTCACCTCAACCCTTTCCCTTCTACCAAAGAGAAGGGTGAGCGGAGTTTTAAAGATGCCCTTAAAAAATTGTTTGATCAGAAAGGTGTTTCACTACTTTTGATGAAATGAAGGATGTGCTCATAAAAAATAGTGACGAGAAAAAGTGGTTTCAGCTTGCCATGGCCTTGGCCATTTTTACCATACTATACAATTTGATTGAAGGCCTGATCGCTACTTGGTTTGGCTATCAGGATGAAACACTCGCGTTGTTTGGTTTTGGGGTGGACAGTTTTATCGAAATGATTTCGGGGATCGGTATTCTTTACATGGTGTTACGGATTCAACAAAATCCACACAGTCACCGAAGCGATTTTGAAAAGACTTCGCTAAAAATTACCGGCTGGTGTTTCTATTTTTTAGTAGCGGCATTGCTGATCTCGGTTTCGATTAATCTTTACAATCAACAAAAGCCAGTGAATACTTTTTGGGGAATTGTGATTTCGGTCATTTCCATTCTAGTGATGCTTGCGCTGCTGAAAGGAAAATTAGACGTAGGGAAGAAGCTAAATTCAGAGGCCATCTTAGCCGATGCGAGTTGCACGAAAGTTTGCATCTATATGTCGTGCGTATTATTGATCTCCTCGGGCATCTATGAACTCACCGGCTTTCAATACGCAGATGCAATTGGTACGCTCGGACTCGCATGGTTCTCCTACCAAGAGGGCAGAGAATGTTTTGAGAAGGCAGCTTCCGAAAAGTATTGTAATCACTGTTAAGGGTTGTACGGATTAATGTTACCTGATACTGTGCTTTGCTCTGACAAGGCTAGATATCTGCTTTCTTCAATTTTAGATAGCTGAAATAGTTAAATAGGAACGCCCACACAATTGCAATCCCAACGGCAACGAAACTTACGTGATCTTGTATCTCTTGGAAAGCATATCGAGCAAAAGGTAGCGGCACTAAATTAGTAATTGCCTGAAGTGGAAAAAACTGCTCAAGCCAACCGATACTCGGCTTTAGGCTTTCGCGAAACAAATTCAATTTGATGATAGCTTCAATCATGTGAGATAACATGAGCAGAACAATGGTAAGACCCGAGCGCTGCACAAACACACCGAGCATCAACGCGTAAGATAAAAAAGCAAACACTTCCAAAAAATACGCCAACAGAAACTCTGTGCCCACAACTATATCAGCCCACACCAATTCAGGACTGTAAATCAAACCCGTCACCATAGTGATCAACATCAACATAACCACACTCATCACGCTGAGCAATAGGTTGGTCAATACTTTTGAAAGTACAAATTCCCAGCGGCTCATACCGTCTATAATGTTTTGGCGAAGGGTGCGATATTGGTATTCGTTTGTGATAGAGATGACCACCATGACCGAGAGCACCAACTTAAACAGCCCACTCACCCAAATCAAGTTTTGCCAGATATCTGGAAAGTGATAAAGAGGTATTCGATTGATGTTGACCGAAGAACCAAAATCTTCGAACTTGCTGGCAATCCATTTCAAAATCTCCATGCCGCTGGCGGTGGTAAAAGCAAGCGTCACAAAGTACAACCCGCATATCACCCAGAAGGTGCGGTAGCTGGTCATTTTCTTTAGGTCGATCTTTAACAAGTGAAGCATAGTAAGGGAAGTATGAAGTACGAAGTACAAATTACGAAGTACGAATTTTGATTTATTGTGCCTCCGACAAGATTTCTAAAAACTGTTTTTCCAAGGATTTCTTTTTTGTAATCAAATGAGACGTTACGATTCCTTTCTCAAACAAGAATTTATTCAAATCTTGGCTGTGGTATCCGTCCTTCATCATTACCTGAAAAACTCCGTTCTCTTTCTTGATCGCTCCGCTGCCAACAAACTCCTGCAACAACACTGAAAGATCATCATGATACGCCATTACTTCCACGGTCTCCTCTCCCTTTCCCACCTCGTCTACAGGGCCGCTGTGCATAAGTTTACCTTTCCGTAGCACAGCAAAGTGCGTACAAACCTTTTGCACTTCATCCAATAAATGGCTTGCCAGAATAATCGTCTTTCCATCGGCAGCAATCCGTTTCACAATTTCTCGTATCTCTGCTATGCCCATAGGGTCAAGCCCATTAGTCGGCTCATCCAAGATCAAAATGATGGGGTCGCTGACCAATGCTGATGCAATCGCTAAGCGCTGCTTCATTCCCAACGAGTAGGTCTTATACTTGTCCTCTTTGCGGTCGCTCAGCTCCACGATATCTAATACTTTCGAAATGTTGGCAGGGTTAGCGCCCTTGACCATCGCGTTTAGCTCCAAATTTTTTTGCCCGCTTAAATACGGATAGAAAATTGGATGCTCTAAAACGGCTCCAATTTTTTTGCGGGTCAAGTTCGTTGCGGGCTCGCCAAACCAGGTAAAACTTCCAGAAGTTGGATTGGTCACCCCCATTAACATTCCGAGGGTAGTAGTCTTACCACTTCCATTAGGACCTAACATGCCAAATACTTGGCCGCGCTTTACTTCTAGGTCTAACTGATTAACAGCACACAGCTTTCCGAAATTCTTCGTCAGCTTTTGTATCGATAATACTACTTCGCTCATTTTAAACTGGCTGGATTATGAATAACAATAAAACACAACTTTAAAATACATCATCTAGACTTGTCGCTCAGTACAACGTATACTATTGGTTCTTCTTAGTTTCTTTTTCTTTTTCTTTTTCTTCAAAATCCTCCTCCCCATTCTTTCTTTTCTTTTTATCCTTACCGCCAGTGGCAAACTCTTTAATTTTCTTACCGATGTCAGTGCTTCCATCAAGGGTATTAAATAAAGAGCCCACTTTATTCAGCGCTACCTTGCCTAACACATCTAACACATAGAGGCTGGCAGAATCGCTGGCGAGAATTACAGTTCCCTTTACAGTACCACCCGCCTCTCTTAAAAAAACATCAAAGTTGCGGCCTTCAAATCGGCTGGTCATTACGGGCTCATACCCCTCTCCCCGGAAACTTTTTTTGAGTGCTTCGAAATCTACTGTACTAAATTTTTGCTTTTCCTTGTTCACCATCACAAAGCGCATCTTTTCAATGTCCTTAATCAATTCATCAAAATTTTTGTCGTCTGCCTGATTCAACATCTTCAGTGTATTCTTGTAAAAATACAGCGACATTCCTTCGTACTTTTTATCCAACTCAACGGTAGTTTTAGTCTGCGCCAAGCCAACGAAAGGAATTAAGCACAGAAATAATAGTGTTTTCATTTTTTTGAGAGTTGGTAACTACAACGGGTAAACCAAAAAGAAGATGCAAATTGCGCAAAAAAAATCACCCAAGTGTTCTTGCATAGGAATCGCTTGGGTGAAAGTTGTACTAGTTCTTTTTCTTCTCGTCCTTATTTTTATCCTTGTCTTTGATCTTATCTAGATTTTGAAGACCATCAATATTAACAGACTTTCCGATTTTTCCCATCTCCTTCAAATCAATTTCGCCAAAGAGTGACATCACCATAAACTCATCATTTCCGCCCATCACCATTACTAACTCACTGATTTTACCTCCGGATTCTTTAGTAAAGAATTTCATGTCTTTGTCTTTGTCGCGTACCGTCATTAGCTCTTCAAATTGTCCGGCAGGCACCATCGATAAAGCCTCTTTGTACAATTCACGAGCGTTGCGTGCATCATCCTTTTTTAAAATTTTCAATCCTTTTATTTTACTGATCGCACTGATCATCGACTTCTCTTGTTCTGTCGTTCCATCAATGTTAGCCATCATGCTAAACATCTTTCCGCTAACGGCTACTTTACTGAATGTTTCGTCACCATCATACTTATTAAAAAACTTGGCGATCACATCATTCTGTGCGTTTACCGCCACCGATATCACCACCATCATTGCCCCCAACATTAACTTTTTCATAACTGTTATTTTTTAAGGTTTTTAATTTCTGTTTCTAATTTTTAAATACTCACTTTTTTTTCATCCACCCGCTTTCCCTGTATCTTTTCTTCCGCTTCATTAAACATTTCAATCTTGCCTACCTCCTTGTGTGCTTTGTTAAAACTGTTTGAAATCATCATCAATGCTTTCTTTGTTTCTTCCAGTGCCATGCGCGGGTCACTGAAAGTATCTTCTGTTTCGGGCGGATATGCTTTGCGAACTTCCTCCCTCACAAAATAGCCAGCCGCCACCATCACCAACACCCCGGCAGCAATGCGGGCATAGTTAAAATACATCTTCACCGATTTTCCGGCAGGCCGATGCGCTTTAATCTGTCGCTTTACTTCATCATCAAAAGCCTTTTCGCCTACTGTTGCTTTTTGTTGTTGCTCAAAGTAGCGGAACAGTTCGGCAGTTTCACTCATTTCCATAGGCACCTGACCTTTAAAATAAGCGCGCAACTTTTGCTCGTCCTCCAGCGATGTCTCGCAGTTCCAATACTTCTCCAGCAACTCTTTTACTTCGTTAGAGTCCATATGCATTTAATTTTACCAATCGTTCCCGCACAAAATTCCGCGCTCTAAACAAATTCACTTTTACCTGGCTCATGTCCAGTTCCAATATCTCGCAAATTTCATTGTAGCTGTAACCCTCAATGTCGCGAAGATGCATCACCTGCCGCTGCTTTTCTGGCAGTGCTTCAATCAGTTCGTTTACCCGTTGCATGCTTTCATGTATTTCTGTTTTTTCATAAGGTGTCATACTCTCCTGACGAACTTCGAAACCTTCTTGCATCGGGTCGGTGGCTCTGCGTTGTTTTGAACGAAGGCGATCCAGCGAAAGATTCTTGGTAATGCGCATACACCAAGCCTCCATGTTGTCGATTCCCGCCATCTGCTCACGTCCGTTCCAAACTTTAATCATTACCTCCTGCACCACATCTTTGGCCTCCTCGCTGCTGCCCAAAAGCCTGAAAGCAAACCTAAAAAGCTTGTTTTTCGTTGGCAACACCCGGTTTTCAAAGACTTCGATATTCATCGTTTCAAATGCTAGACGGTAGTGTGAAGGGTATGTTACAAGTAATTTAGAAATATTTTGGGCGGCCGGGCGGGCTATCAGCACTCGCCATCCTTCGCACGTTCCAATTCGGGCTCAAACAAATGCCTCTATCCCTGCCGCTAGGAGATTCCATTAGATGATAGGCTTTTTATAGACTCAAAGGTTTCTTTAATGGAAATATTAACCATTCTTGATATTTCGCTTTCAGTCATTTTATAGGAATATGATTTGCTAAGTAAAAGAATGTCATTATTGAAAACATCATATCGGATAGGATGAAAATCGATTTTAAGAGTTGCAGTTATCGTTGTATTTTCCTTCGCCAATTTTTTTAAGATCTCTCTTGAATAACTTATCTCCCAACTATTGATCCCCTGTTCAAAAAATGGCACTCGTCTTAATTGGTAGTCAAGGAGCAAGGCTTCAAAATCTACTGAGGTCGGGAAAGTCTCGAATCTTAGTTTACCATCCACACAAAAGGAAATTTTATTAAAAACAAACAAGTTGTCAAAGTTGTCTCTTTGATTTAGATAAAAACCATTCATCAACTGCATTAGAGACTGCTGATACAAATCAGCCATTACTGCAATCGATTTAATAGGCACCTCTTTCAACGAACCAACCTCTTTTTTCCAGACATTAATTTCCTTGTACAGGTCATTCTCCTCCTCGACACTTTCACCATTGGCAGCTTTAATAGCTAGCTTTAGAGACCATTCTAACTGTTCTGCTACATATTCTATGAACGAATCCAAATCACCGACATCTGCTTTGTTCAAAGCATTAAGGTAATTTCTCTTATCGACCGACTTTATGATCACCGGAGGATAATTATGGCGCATCAAAACATAATTCATCAATAACCGAGAGGTTCGTCCGTTGCTATCATCGAAGGGGTGGATCCGAACAAAATCATAATGCAACTTAGCTGCTAGTGCCAAAGGATGCAATTCCTTTTTTTCCTGTGTCGACCGATACCAACCCATAAGGTCAGCCATCTTTGCTGGCGTTTCTTCTGGCGAGGCATAGTGAAACATTTCTCCATTCTGCAACTTTACAGAGTTGGGTTCTTTCTTGTATTCGCCTGGTTGAATTAGTTTTCTTGTTGCCTCTCCATCAAGTGTCTGAGCAATTCCCCAATAGGGCCGAACCAGAATTATCTTATTCAATTCCCGCACATCAGCCTCGGTCAATTCTCTAGAATGATCGCTGGCGTATTGCACAATTAACTTCAAGGCAACGTCATGCGCTTTCATCTCCTCGTACTCTCTCATCTCATGATCGCCTGTGGTCTTACCAAAGATTAACAGCAATTCGGTTTGTCCATAGGTAAGTGTATTGCCTTCAATGTGGTTAGAGTTGTAATTCCACTCTAATCTAAATTTTTTCCAAAGCCTTTCTTCGTCTGCTTTTTTCAGAGGCTTCAGCATTTCTAATTCTGCCCGGAGCGCATCGATCGTTTGCAGTAATGGCGTAAGACGGGTCATTTAATTAGTCTTCATTAGACTACAAGTTATTAATAAAATAACCAATTCGCATCTTAACACTTGAATTTGGTAACTTGCACGACCCGGTTTATGGAACAACACGAGAAAATCATCATCTATTCCTCTTTTGACAATGTCATTGCCGCCAACATTGCCAAAACCAAATTAGATGCCTATGGAATACCCTGCTTCCTTACAGGAGAAAATTTTACCAACTTATACCCATTGAGAAATGACATTTTCCCGGGTGTGCGGTTGCATATTTTTGAAATGGATGCCGAGCAGACAAGAGAAGTTCTTAAAGAGGAATTATAGCGTTATCTCCAAACCCATAAGACGGGTAGATCTGTTAGAGTTATAGAGCTCCATTTTACATCATAACAACTACTCTCTACTCAATACTAACTACTAACTTCTCACTTCTTACTTCTATTTTCACATCTTCAACACCGTAAACTCAACCCTTCTATTATTCGCACGGCCCTCGTCCGTATCGTTGCTATCGATCGGTTTTGATTCGCCATAGCCCTGGGCTTCCAAACGCGAAAAATCAATGCCTTGGCTGACCAAATAATCCACTACTGACTGCGATCTGCCTTGCGAAAGATTTTCGTTGTAAGTATCAGACCCTTTGCTATCGGTATGTCCTGCGATTTCGATCGACACCTTGGCGTTTTGCTTAAGAAAGTCTACTACCTTGTTTAGCTCCACAAAAGATTCTGATTTCAATGTGGTTTTGTCAAAATCAAAATAGATATTTTTTAACCGTACAGTTAAACCAACTTCAATCGGAATAAGTAATAGATTTTTTTCAATCGGTGTTTGCTCCGCATTATCCACTAACACGCTATCCACAGCATTCAAATAACCTTCCGCTGTTACATTAAAAACGTACCAGCCCAAACTGGCTATATCCTGCTTATATTTCCCTTCGCTAACAGCAAGATCAAAGCCAACGCTTCCATCATTCTTGTACGCCATGTTTACCTTGGCATTGGAAACCCGATTGTTAGTTTTTTTATTCAACACTTGCCCCACCAGTGTTAATTGCTTGGCAATAGGCACCATATTGATTTGCAATCTTATAACGGTATCTCTTACGAGCTTGGGCGGCACTTTAAATCCACTGCTGTATTGCAAAAATCCGGGGGCGCTCGCGCTCACAGTATATTCAAATTCTTCCGGCAGTCTCACTTCAAACCTACTCACCGCAGATTTAGAATTATACATCTTTTGATCCTTGCCATTAACTTCCACAACTGCAGGCAGCAGTTGGTCGGTCTTTTCGCTATGGATTACTCCCACCAGTGTGACTTTAATATTCTTTGGTTTTAAGATGAACAAATCAAAATTTCCTCCATCGGCCACTACGCCAGCACGCGCAGTGAAAATATTTCCGTGGGTATCAATCGAGAAATAGGCATCGTCAGAACCCGTGTTGATGGCTTTTCCCAAGTTCACCGGATCAGACCAATTCTGCCAAGTATCATCTAGGCGAACCACCTTATAAATATCACTGGCACCAATTCGTTCCTTGGTAAATCGATTGCTCGAAAAGTAAAGCGTCTTTTGGTCGGGTGCCAAAAACGGAGAATAATCATCACCCGGTGAGCTAAACTTGAGTTTAGCCGGTTTTGAAAAATGGCCATCGGGTTGCTGAATAGACAAGTACAAATCACTGTATTTATCTCTCTCCTTCTCTGAAAAATAGAGGATCATATTTTTGCCATCGTCTGAAATCGTGGCTCCGTTAAACAAACCCTTGTCCATTTTATCAAAGTCGGTTACTTTGAGCTCGTTCCACGAGCCCCCTAAACCAACAATCGAAAAACCTTTTTCGTTTTTTGATCTGCCGCCTCGTATAAAGAGCGAGCCATCGGGCATAAAATTAAAAACTTGATTAAATCTATTTTGGTTGAGTGGTGATCCTGCATGCTTTCCTTTCGCCCATTGCCCTTTGTCGTCTAACGTTGACACCCAAATATCTTGGCTGCCATCTTTGTCTTTTCCATACGTATTCTCAGGATGATTTGCGACAAAATAATAAAGGCGCTTACCGTCTGGTGAAATTACTGGAGACACCTCATTATACCGAGTATTTATGTTGTCATTGATTTTCACCAACTCATAGCGAGGGCTGATTTCTTGGGCAACCAAAAGTGAAGCAACATGACAAAGAAAAGACAAGGTGAAATATCTCATGATACTTATTAAAAAAATTAATAGGGAAGACTAAAAAATCCACGTTGGCTTTGGGCGATCATCAGAACAATTATTAGCAAAGCAATAAAATTGAAAATAAACATACGCCTATGTTTTGCGACAGCCTCGGTCATTTTCTTCGATGAGATCCGTGCGATACTGATCAATACAATAGCGATGATCATCCCGGTATTGTGTTCCACCAGCCAATACCTCGCAGTGGGATCCTTCATGGAGGCACCGCTGAAAATCACAATTGGGCTGACGAAAAACAAAATGATGCCAAGCAACAGTTGGGTATGGGTAAATATAAAAAGGCCTAAGCTCAGTTGGTCATCCATTTTGGAATAGGCTGACTTATTGAGCCAACCCATCAGCGACCGAAGAATCACAAAAAGGATAATTATCAACAAGAAATAACGGACAATTGAATGAGTAAGGTGCAATAAATTATACATACAAATTAAGGTTTCGGTTTCAATGCGAAAATTAGCTTAAGAATTTGAATTTTCCGCTTGTCAGGGTCAATTGTTTGATTGGATTCAATGTCGCTATCTTGCAAAACCAAACATGATTGCATGAAATTCAGATCGATTTGCCTTTCGCTACACTTGCTTTTCTTCGTTGGAGAGTCATTTGCACAACCTGATTCGGTGAAAGTAGGTGCATATGTTCTAAGCGTACACGACATCAATTTTCATGAAAAAGAATACACAGCTCGTTTTTGGCTTTGGTTCGTGTATGATAATCCAAAATATGATTTCATGAACCAATTAGACATGCCTACTGCAAAGGGGTGTGAACAATCTATTCCGATAACGGATAGTATGGACGGTAAAGCGTGGGTAATGATGAAGATCAAAGCAACGATGAAAGAAAAATGGAATGTTCAAGATTTTCCCTTTGACCAGCAGCATCTGGGCATGCAAATTGAAAACTCGCAATTCGATGTAAGCAGCATAGTCTTTCAACCTGACATTAAAGGAAGTCGATTTAGTCCAACGGAAGCCATTGACGGATGGAATATCAAAGATTTTAAAGTCTCAGTGGCAACCAATCACTATGATACCGGTTTTGGTGATTCCCGCCCGTGGCACAGCCCTCAAACCTTTTCAACTTTTAATAATTGAAATGAATCTAGAAAGAGATGCGCTGGGCCTTTTTATGAAAATTTTTCTGGGGATGTACATTGCCTTTTTTATTGCTATGATCAGTTTTGCACCAAGGCCTTGGGAACACGATGCGCGCTTTGGGTTACCAGTGGGTGGGCTTTTTGCAGCCGTGGGTAATAAATATATCATCGATTCATTACTTCCTGAGTCTTCGACTTTTACGTTGGTAGATACGCTACACAGCCTCACCTTCTTTGCCATTTTCTGTATCTTATTGGTATCCGCAATTTGCTTACGGTTGTATTATAGTGGGAAAAAAGAGCAAAGCCTGCGCATGAACAAAATTGGAGGGCGTGCTATTCTCATTGTTTACGTGCTCGTCAATCTAATTTTTGTCGGAAGCGCTGTTTTAAATTAACTCACCTAATTACATGAAAAAAATACTTGCTGAACTCCTCACTATTGGAGATGAAATTTTGTACGGTCAAATTGTAGATACCAACTCACAATGGATGAGCGTTGAGCTCGACAAGGTGGGCATTAAAGTGATCCGCAAAACAACGGTAGGCGATCAGGAAGACGAAATACTTACCGCTTTCGCGGAAGCGGAAAAACGTGCTGACATCATTTTGATCACAGGAGGACTTGGCCCCACCAGCGATGATCTCACCAAGCCATTACTCGCAAAATATTTCAACTGCGAGCTGAAAATTCACGAAGAGGCCTTAGCTGAAATCACGGCCTTCTTTAAAAGTCGCGGACGAGAGATGATAGAACTCAACAGACAGCAAGCTGCTTTGCCCAGTTGCTGCACTAAAATTACCAACCCGATTGGCACCGCGCCCGGTATGTGGTTTGAAAAAAAAGCCTGCCTGCCGGACGGGCAGGGAAAAGTATTTATGTCCATGCCAGGTGTGCCGCATGAAATGAAAAAAATGATGACTGAGCAAGTGATTCCCAAATTAAAAGAAATCTTTCACACGCCTTCTATCTATCACAAAGTAATTCGCACGATTGGCATTGGAGAATCATTTTTGGCTGACAAAATTTCTACTTGGGAAAAAGCATTACCTGAACACATCAAACTCGCCTATCTTCCAAGTTTAGGAGAAGTGAAATTACGACTAACCGGATTTAGCGAGCCCTCGAAAGATTTGGAAGCTGAGATAAACGAATGGGCTGAAAAATTAAAGCCATTGGCAGGTGACTACATCTATGGGTATGGGGACGAACCCATTGAAGTAGCAATCGGAAAAATGCTGCGCGAACGAAAGCTAACCTTATCGCTCGCTGAAAGCTGTACAGGGGGTTATCTTTCCCATCTAATTACATCTGTGCCCGGGTGCTCTGACTATTTCTTAGGAAGTATGGTGCCTTATGCCTATGAAATTAAGATGCGGCAGCTAGGTGTGAAACCCGAAGTGCTGCAGAAGTATGGCGCAGTGAGTGAGGCTACTATTATTGAAATGGCCAACATCGTCCGCGCCAAATTTAATACAGATATTGGAGTAGCTACCAGCGGCATCGCAGGCCCCGGTGGCGCAACACCAGAAAAACCCGTGGGCACGGTATGGATTGCTTACTCAGACAAGTATCAAACGGTGACAAAGAAATTACAAATCTCGCAAGATCGAATGATTAATATTAGGATGGCGTCCGTAGCAGTATTAAATTTGATAAGGTTGAGTTTGCCAAAATAATTCAAGGTGGTTAGGCTATTGATACTGTTTGTTTTTAGTACGACTGTAGCTCTAAGCCAGGCAGATACTATTGAAAAAGATACATCCGTTGTCCGCGTTCAAATCTTTTTAAAAAACGGAAAAAAGATAGAGGGTTTTGTACTTGATAAAAGTAGAGAGTTTTTAACTTTTAAAACAATCACTTCTGATACTATCCAAATTGCGTCTGAACAAATTTTGGGTATCGTTTCTGTTCTCCAACAGAAAATAATTGATTTACAGCTTCCAATATTTGAAAATCAGTTTGGCTATAAATATTTTCTTACTCATTCGGCTGTCCCTGTGACTCCAAAAAAATGGTATTATTCCAATCAATATATATTATTCAGCAATTTTAACTACGGTATCAGCAAACGCTTAAGTGCTGGGATGACGTGCATTACTTTTAACCCATTAGCGCTGTTTTCTCCGAAGCTAAAATTCACTTTTAACCCCGATCGTAAAGTAAAGTTTGCTATCAATGCCCAATATCTCTATGTGCGAGGTTGGAATAGCAGCAATGGGTATGAAGGTTATAATAATGGCTTCTTTCAAGCCATAGTAACCAGCGGAAGCGCTCAAAACAATTTTACAATCGGCATCGGTAAGTTTATTTCACAGGGTGGAGTAGAGCAAGGATATATTGCCACGCTTGCTTTAGTGAAAAAGGTCTCGCCCAAGCTAAGTTTTATTACAGAAAACAATTTGTTAATTGGCTCCAAGAATTTTTACACATTGGGCCTATTGTCAGCGGGTATGCGTTTCAACAGAAAGAATCACGCCTTTGATCTAGGTGTATTGGCTCCAGCAATAATTGGCCGGCCAGATATCTTCGCTATCCCAATCCCTTTCATTAGTTACAACCTAAGGCTGAGTCGATGAGAAACCGGTTTCAATATTTTAGTAAAAGATGAATTTTTCAATATTAAATTCCCCACTTTCCTGAAAACCCAAAATCAAATTCTGTCTATTTCAATCGTTAGCAACGCTATTTAAAAATTGTACCTTTGCGCTTTAAATACCTCCCGCCATGTCGCAAGTAGAATTGATCATGCCCAAGATGGGCGAAAGCATTATGGAAGCCACCATTTTGAAATGGCTAAAAAAACCGGGCGATAAAATTGACCAAGACGAAAGCGTATTGGAGGTAGCCACGGACAAAGTAGATACAGAAGTGCCGTCTACGCATGCAGGAGTGCTAAAGGAAATCTTGGCAAAAGAGGGAGAGGTGGTGAAGGTAGGGACAGCCATTGCGATTGTTACCACAGAAGCCGGTGCAACTGTTTCTGTTACCCAAGATACACCATCACCAAAAGTTGAAAAGAAAACAGAAACTATTCATGCAGCGTCAAGTTCAAACGGAAATGGCAGCGTGCCACTGGCAACCGATTTCAAAAATTCATCTCGCTTCTATTCACCTCTAGTAAAAAATATTGCAAAAGAAGAACAAATAGCAGTTGCCGAATTGGAAACCATTTCAGGCACAGGAGCGGAAGGCAGAGTTACAAAAAAAGATATACTAGGATACGTAGAGCAGCGCAAACTTGGCAAAACCGTTAGCACAGCAAGAACCTCCTCTGCTCCATTGGTTCCCGCCTCGATCAATGCCGGGGATGAAATTATTCAGATGGATCGCATGCGTAAAATGATTGCAGAGCGCATGGTGGACAGCAAACGGATTTCTCCTCACGTTACTTCATTTGTAGAAGCAGATGTTACCAACATTGTTTTTTGGAGAAACAAGTGGAAGAATGAGTTTCAAAAACGCGAAGGCGATGCGTTGACCTTTACGCCAATTTTTATTGAGGCTGTGATGATGGCTATCAAAGATTTTCCGATGATCAACATACAAGTGGATGGAGATCGGATCATCAAAAAGAAAGATATCAATATCGGGTTAGCCGTAGCATTGGCAAGTGGCAACCTCATTGTGCCGGTGATCAAAAATGCTGATCAATATAACATCAATGGATTGGCAAAGGCGGTTAACGATTTGGCAAAACGTGCCCGCGAGAATAAATTGAAACCGGATGAGTTGGCCGGTGGAACCTTTACCGTTTCAAACGTTGGCTCCTTTGGCAATGTCATGGGCACACCTATCATCATGCAACCACAAGTGGCAATTTTAGCATTGGGTGCCGTGCAAAAAAAACCAGCAGTAGTTGAAACTCCTTACGGGGATGCCATTGCTATTCGTCATAAAATGTTTTTGTCACACTCGTATGATCACCGTGTGGTAGATGGCTCTTTGGGCGGAAGTTTTGTAAGACGTGTGGCCGATTACTTAGAAAAATTTGATGTTGACAGGGGAATATAGACGTGAGAATTGAGAAAAGAGACTTGAGATTCTAAACTTCACATTATACTCAGCCCGTATCTCAAATTCCATATCTCCATATCATATCTCATATCTTAAAATAAAAATTAAAGAATGAAATTCGGAACCAAAGCCATCCACGCAGGAGTGTCACCAGATCCTTCCACAGGTGCTATCATGACGCCTATTTTTCAAACATCCACCTACGTGCAAGAATCACCTGGCACGCACAAGGGCTATGCCTATGCGCGCGGGGCAAATCCTACGCGTAACCAATTGCAACAAAACATAGCTGCGTTAGAAAATGGAAGGTTTGGACTGTGCTTCTCTTCGGGCATGGGCGCGATCGATGCCGTACTCAGATTACTAAACCCCGGTGACGAGGTAATTACCAGCAATGATTTGTATGGCGGCTCCTACCGGTTATTCACGAAGGTGTATGAGCGGGCGGGAATCAAGTTTCATTTTATTGATTTGACCACAGCTTCAACAATCGAATCACACATTACAAAAAACACCAAACTGCTTTGGTTAGAAACTCCTTCAAACCCGTTGATGCGAATCATTGACATCGAAGCCTGTGTGGCAATCGCAAAAAAGAATAAAATACAAGTGGCGGTAGACAATACCTTCGCTTCTCCTTATCTACAAAACCCACTCGACTTGGGAGCGGATATTGTCATGCACTCAGTAACAAAATACCTGGGCGGCCACAGCGATGTGATTATGGGCGCGTTAGTAGTCAACGATGAGCCACTTTACAAAGACCTTGCCTTTATCGCCAACTCATGCGGAGCAGTTCCTGGACCACAAGATTGTTTTTTGGTTTTGCGTGGCATAAAAACACTTCACCTTCGGATGGAGCGGCACTGTTTCAACGGAAAAAAAATTGCAGCGTATTTGCGTGACCATCCAAAAGTAGGAAAAGTATATTGGCCCGGTTTTACTGATCATCCCAATCACCTCATCGCCAAAAAACAGATGAAGGATTTTGGAGGGATGCTTTCGTTTACGCTAAAAGATGATCGGCTAGAGAATGCAATCGCATTTATGGAAAATGTGCAGTTGTTTTCGCTCGCTGAATCGCTTGGGGGCGTTGAATCATTGATCAATCATCCTGCCTCAATGACCCATGCGAGTATCCCGAAAGAAGAGCGAATAAAGAATGGGCTCAGCGATTCTTTGATTCGATTGAGTGTAGGGGTAGAAGATGTCGAAGACCTAGTAGCAGATTTGGAATCCTCGCTTGCCAAATCCTAGTTTTAAAAGTGTATTTGTTAGGCCACTGTTGATTCAGACTCTGAGGCCACTTCAGCATTTCCGGTGGGAACGCTGATCGTAAACTCACTTCCCGCACCCACCTGACTATCCAGTATTATTTCGCCACCCAAACGTTCGATTAAAATCTTAACGATCGCAAGACCTAAGCCGTTGGAACTCTCGAACGCAGTTGGACGGGCGGAAAGCCTCATGAATTTCTTATAAAGATGATGTTTGTCTTGATCGGAAAAACCTGGCCCTTGATCTTTTACAGCAAACAACGCCCTGTTTCCCTCCACCCTAGCGGTAATCTGTACTTCTTTTCCAGAAGGCGAAAACTTTATCGCATTTGACAATAAATTATCAACAATCCTGCTCACATAAGAAGATTCGGACGTAATGATAGCTGACACCGTTGCAAAGCTACAATCAAGCCGAATACCTTTTGAGGAAGCATTCACCTTAAAAGAACTAACCCGCTCGGCCAATAATTCAAACAAATCAAAACTTCTAAAAATTGGATTATAGTTACTCTCTTCTATTTCATGCACGTCAAGCAAATCATTGATCATGCTTTCGCCTCCAGCTGTTACTTGATTGATCATTTGAATGTATTCTGACTGTTGAGGTGTCAGAGTTCCTTCCATTTTCACGAGCGACAACAATCCCTTAATCCGATTGAGCGGGGATTTCAGATCGTGCGCGACAATACTCATCAGCGTATTCTTTTCATGATTTAAATCCGACAACATCTGATTCCGCCTGGAAAGGATTCCATTTTGTTGATCAATCTCTCCTTGATGCACAATTATCTGCTGATTCTGAGTAGCAAGTTTTTCGTTCACCAATCTCCTTCTCTTGCTAACCTGCCAACCAATAAAAGCCAAAATCAGCAAAAAGATAGCTACTACCAACAACAGAATACTTCCTAAGCGTTGCCTTGCAATTATTGATTGCGTACTGGTTTGTTGTAACTTCAATAGTTCATTTTCTTTTTCTTTGCTTGCAATCTGCAATTCAAATTGAAGCCGTTCAACTTTTCTAGCAAGCTCCAAATCCTCTACTGAGTCCTTTAGCAAGAGATAGTAATTCATATTTTTTATTTCGTCTTGATACCTTCCCAGTAATTTCGACACGTGTGCCAAGTTGAAATAAGACTCTAATTCAAAAACAGATTGCTGACTCAACTTGGAAGCTGTCAGTGCTGCACTGAATTCTATCTGAGCCCTTGCGTAGTCTTTCTCTGCCATATAAATCTTGCCCATTAGTAGATACGCTTCGGGCAGTCTCCTGACATTTTTATTGGACTGGATGTATTCGAAACCTTCTCGCCCAATCAGTTTTGCATCCTGAATTTTCCCTTGTAGCAAGTAGTTCTGCGCAAGCAAAACCTTCGTCCGCGCTAAATTGATGGCATCATTAATGATAAGATAGCCAGAATCTGACAACAAAAAATAGTAACTCGATGAATCCAGATTATTCGTCTTTTGGTAGTGCGTGCCTAACTGAGCATAAGCCGAGGAAATATCGCGAGTCTTTCCTAATTGCAGGCGGAGCGTCAACGCCTGCTTTAGCAATTGCCCTGCCTTTACATAATCCTCTTGAACTTGATATAAATCAGCCAAGCTCTGCTTGACATAGGCAATACCAGAGCGATCATTGATTGCCATGAAAATCTTGAGCGCATTACTAAAATAAACAAACGATTTCGCAACGATACCCTGCTCAAACAAAAGCCGCCCTATATTATTGTTTGCGTACGCCAGTTGGACGGAATCCTTTTGCGACTCCGCTGTTGTAAGTGCGCTCTGGCTATAATCATATGACTTCCCTAATTCGCCCTTGTAGTTGTACGCCACACCCAAGTAGTTTAACGGTCTGGCAAGATCCGAACCAAGGTTTAGCTTCTTGCCTAACTCATAGGCCATTTTTTCAAAGTAGATAGTACTATCCGGTCGGGCAAATCGGTACTCCCACCCAATTGAAGTTAACAAACGGAATTGTTCCGCACTGCCTGGGGGCGAGATCTTAAGCTGCTCTGCTAAACTATCGATCAATGCGGCATTTTGGGCTGCACCCGAAAGAAACAACAAACTTAATATCGCTGCCAGAAATGACTTCATCTTGAACACTTGTCAAAGTTATTGAAATTCTGTCTATTAAATAGGCGCACAATCATCAATCAACCGATAAATTTTTTAATCCATAATTTGATTCATTGTACTCAGCTAAATAAAAAAAAGCAAAAGGAAAGGAAAACTCTAAATCAACCAAATGTTATTTAAATACATTAAATAATAACACAGATCATTTCAAATGGCATCAGTCCTTCTCAACAAAATCCATGTCCCTGCTAAAGGTTTCTTCCACCAGAGTAAGGGCGACAAAAGCGATCAAAATGGTGCAAAAACCAACGATCAAAGCACCGTAAATTACTGCAGAATCGTTGCCGCCCAACTCTTCACGAAGGAAACGGAAGGATATGGATAAGGGGACCACCATGCCTCGTATAAAATTAGGCGCAGAAGTAGCCACCGTAGATCGTAGGTTTGTTCCAAACTGCTCTGCAGCCATAGTTACGAACAATGCCCAATAACCGATGCTAACTCCTAATAAAAAACACGTTAGGTAAAAGTTAGAAACCGAGCGCCCGGGTGTAAACAGGTAAATCAAGATCATCACGGAAGTCAACAACATGTAAAGTGCTACTACTTTTTTTCGCGACCGCAATGCCTGGCTGATAAAACCACTAATCAAATCACCCACGGCCAAGCCGATGTAGCTGTACATCACGGCATCACCTGCAGCAATGTTTCCATCGATATGCAGCGCTTTGGCGAACTCAGGCGAAAACGTGATGAGAATACCAATCACAAACCATATCGGCAATCCGATAAAAATACTTCCCATAAATTTTTTAAAGCGTGCACGATTGCTGAACAGTTGAAAGAAATTTCCACGCTGCACCGTTTGTTCTTTGAGTTTTAGAAACACACCTGATTCAAAAATACTTACGCGCGCAATGAGTAGAGCAATACCTAATCCGCCACCGATAAAATAAGCAATCTGCCAATCAAATTTTTTAGCCACAAAATTGGCCAACACTGCACCCATTAAACCAACGCTTGCCACTAATGTAGTTCCGTATCCGCGCAACCGCGTGGGCAACACTTCTGATACAAGAGTAATACCCGCACCGAGTTCTCCTGCAAGTCCAATACCACCGATGAATCTCAGTAGCGCATATTGATTGACCGTAGTTACCAAACCGTTAGCAATGTTGGCCAACGAATACAAAAGGATAGATCCAAACAACACCGATAAGCGTCCTTTCTTGTCACCCATAATTCCCCAAATCAATCCACCCACAAGCAAGCCGATCATTTGACTTTGTAACACAAATTCTCCTTGCACTAAAAGTTGATCGTCTGGCACACCAATCGAACTTAAACTGGTACGTCTAACGATGCTAAAGAGCAGCAAATCGTAGATGTCAACAAAATACCCTAAGGCTGCCACAATCACTGGCACGCTCCAAAGGGGCTTTAAGCTTCGGTCTTCCATGAAAAAATTTGCTCAAAGTAATAAGTTTATCCCATATTCAATCCATCCATATTCAACTGGTTTTTGCCTTTCGTAAAAAAAGGATTCTTGTTCTACTAATTTTATTCTAATATCGAACCTATTAAAACTTAAAATAATCGCTATGCAAAGGATATATTCTATGCTATTTTTTCTTCTGGCCGTAACGGTAGCAACCGCTCAAAAGAAAGATGCCAAAGCCGCAAAGGCTGTTCTTACTTACGATGAAAAACTGTACAACGGCTTGGAGTGGCGCAGCATTGGTCCCTTTCGGGGAGGGCGCGCGGCATCGGTAACGGGCGTGCCAGGCAAACCTAATTTATTTTACATGGGTGCAACCGGTGGTGGTGTTTGGAAAACTACGGATGCAGGAAATACATGGTCCAATATCTCCGATGGATTTTTTGGAAGCTCGATCGGCTCGGTAGCGGTAAGCGAGTGGGACAATAACGTGATCTACGTGGGTCAAGGAGAAGGGACTGTGCGCGGTAATGTCTCCTACGGCCATGGTATTTGGAAATCAACTGATGCGGGAAAGACGTGGATCTTCAGCGGACTAAAAGATTCAAAACACATTCCTCGCATTCGCATCCATCCCAAAAATCCGGATGTGGTGTATGCGGCTGTAATGGGAGATCTGTTCAAGTCATCGGAAGAGCGTGGTGTGTACAAAAGTGAAGATGGCGGCAAAAACTGGAAACGTGTTTTGTTTGCCAATGCCGATGCAGGTGCAGTAGATCTTTCTATGGATCCCAACAATGCCCGTGTGCTCTATGCCTCTACGTGGCGCATCCGCAGAACGCCCTATAGTTTAGAAAGTGGTGGCGCTGGTTCTGCTATGTACAAAAGTACTGATGCAGGCGAAACCTGGAAAAATATTTCTGCCAATGAAGGGTTGCCCAAAGGTCTTTGGGGAATTTCAGGTGTTGCAGTGTCGCCTGTAAATTCAAACAAAGTATATGCGATGATTGAAAACGACAATGGCGGTGTATACCGATCAGATGATGGTGGTACAACTTGGAAAAAAATGAATGAGGACAGAAACTTGCGCCAACGTGCGTGGTACTACACAAAAATTTATGCCGATACCAAAGACGAAGATATTTGCTATGTGATGAACGTATCGTATCACAAATCAAAAGATGGAGGCAAAACCTTCCAGAGCTACAACGCACCCCATGGCGACCACCACGATTTGTGGATTGCGCCCGAAGACAATCAACGTATGGTCATTGCCGATGATGGTGGCGCCCAAGTATCGTTTGATGCAGGAGAGAATTGGACTACCTATCACAACCAACCTACGGCACAATACTATCGCGTTACTACCGACAATCATTTCCCCTACCGAATTTACGGAGCGCAACAAGATAACTCCACACAGCGCGTGGCACATCGCACCGATGGATTTTCGATTGGCGAGCGCGATTGGGAACCAACTGCCGGTGGAGAGAGTGGCCATATAGCTGTAGACCCCACCGACAATGACGTGGTATACGGAGGAAGCTACGATGGATTATTGACACGTGTTAATCACGCTACTGCAGAAGAACGCAACATCAACGCGTGGCCAGATAACCCAATGGGGCATGGCGCTGAAGGTGCGAAGTATCGCTTTCAATGGAACTTCCCTATTTTCTTTTCGCCACACAATCCAAAAAAATTATATGCTGCTTCACAAAACTTGCATGTGAGTTACAATGCAGGCGAAAGTTGGGAACTAGTAAGCCCTGATCTTACACGGAATGATCCAAGTAAACTTGGTTCTTCGGGTGGCCCGATTACCAAAGACAATACGGCCGTAGAATATTATTGTACCATTTTCGCTGTCGCGGAATCTCCCTATGAAAAAGATTTTATCGTGGCTGGTTCCGATGATGGGTTGCTGCACCTGACGCGCGATGGTGGAAAAAATTGGAGCAAACTTTCTGTTGCCGGAATGCCTGAGTGGACGATGATCAACAGTGTGGAATTTTCGCCATTCGAAAAAGGCGCGGTCTACGTGGCCACGACCAGTTATAAATCGGGCGATTACAGACCCTACCTATTCAAAACAAAAGACTACGGTAAAACGTGGACGAAAATTACCGATGGCATTGATGCCAATCACTTCACACGCGTAGTGCGTACCGATTTAAAGCGCCAAGGGTTGTTATATGCAGGAACGGAGTTTGGAATGTACATCTCATTTGATGATGGCGCAAATTGGAAACCATTTCAGTTGAACTTGCCAGTTGTGC
>Ga0209181_10002418_pt1 | contig 30666 bp, 18 predicted proteins | sample MAT05_FD_187208 | JGI IMG/M metagenome (GOLD analysis project Ga0209181, IMG submission 187208) | Freshwater microbial communities from Lake Fryxell liftoff mats and glacier meltwater in Antarctica - MAT-05 (SPAdes) (version 2) | ecosystem: Environmental > Aquatic > Freshwater > Ice > Liftoff... | reverse complement strand
GAAGGGTGCGGACCACCGACTCCTGCGCAGGTCGACAGCCAGCACGCTTGATCAGACTATTTACAAACGAATCCAGCTGCGCTACGGTCGTCATCGTTGCGCCTCTTTGTTGCCTCGGGGTGGGATGTCTTGGTCAGGGACGATTCCACCCTGCGTCAATCCACAAGGAGAGCGCACCACTTGATTTCTCGCAAACCCGAACAGTGTCGTGGCGTTGCTTGTTGTGTAGTATATGATCACATATGGCGGTACTCAGCCGGGATTGATACACGTCTGCCGTCTGCCTCTTTCGTGCGCGTGCGCGTGCGCGCTCTGGATCCGGATCCCGGATCCCGAAGCGCGCACGCGCACGAGGACCGCGGACGAAGACGGAAGAACGACAGACGACAGACGACAGACGGCAGACCGCGGACGATGAATATCGTACCAATCAGGAGCGAGCGCCGCCCTAGGATCATGGCTATCGCGCCGCGTCATGAAACTCTACGAAACTCTACACCCCAGGAGGCATCATGCTTTGCTCCAGCTCCCGCCCTTTCTTGCCCACCATTGTCCTGGCTCTGCTTGTTTCTCCGGCGATCGCCGTGTCCACCTCGAGCTGCAGCTCCGACACGCGGACGTCGGCGCAGGTTAGCTGCCTCGGCGCCGACCTCGCCGCGCAGCCCCGGACGCGGTTCCTTGTTGGACAAACGTTCTACCTCCCCGCCGCAGCCGCGCAGGAGGGGTGCGCAGGGCTAACCTGGGCGATCGCCTCGGCGCCGGCGGGCAACGCCAACGCTGTCGTCGCGGGCGCGGACGGGGTGGCGCGCTTCACGCCGCACCTCGCGGGCAAGTACCTCTTCCAGCTCGGTGAGGAGACCACGCCGCTGGAGGTGGTCCCGGCCGCTTCGGCGCCGTTTCACGACCTCAACTACTATGCGGGCAGCTCGGTCGCCGAGGTCAACGGGGAGATCTGGACGACGGATGTTTACGCGCCGACCGTGACTCGCCTCGACGCGGCGACGTTGAAGGAGATCGGGCACGCGGACGTCGGCGCCTGGCCGGTGGCGATCGCCTGGACGAAGGGCATGCCCCACGCGGTCGTCGCCCAGCGCGGGAGCGACACGCTCGGCCTCGTCGGCGTCGCCAGCGGGCGAATCGAGGACGCCGTCTGGATCGGAGACGAGCCCTCCAATGTCGTGGTCTCGCCCGACGGGAAGACGGCCTATGTGGCGCTCGCCACCGAGGGCGCGGTCGTGGTGGTGGATCTGGTGAAGCGAGCGCTGGGGGCGCGGATCGCGACGGGCACCGATCCGCGGGCGATGGCGCTCTCGGCTGACGGGAGCACGCTTTACGTGGCGAGCTTCCGATCGGGGCACCCGAGCCGCGCTCCGTACGACTCGGATCCCGTCACGGAGGAGCGCGACGTCACGGTGATCGACACGGCCAAGGCCACTGTGTCTGCCACGTTTCAGGACGTGGGCGATACGATTCAAGGGCTCCTGCTCTCGGCCGACGGATTGACGCTTTACATGACCACGACGATCGCCGATCCGACGCAGAAGATCAACGACACCACCAAGGCGAGCTTCGCGCACGTGGTCCGCGCCCTCGACGCCAAGACTGGCAAGGTCAAGGCCACGGCGGATCTCTCGCGACAGGCCTCGTCGGGTGGCTTTGCCGTCACGCTCCACGGGATGGCCCTCGAAGGGGGGAAGCTCTGGGTCGCCGCGGAAGGATCGGATCAGGCCGTCGCGCTCGATCCCACCTCGCTCGCGGAGGTCGCGCGGGTGGAGGCGACCGGGCGGCCGCGCGGCGTCGTCGCGGCGCTGGGCGCGGTCTACCTCCATGGCGCGCAGGGGTTCATGGTGACGCGCCTCGGCGGCGGCGGGAAGGACGTGAGTCATGGCGCGGCCGGCGTCGATCCCCGGCCGGCCCAGCTCGCCTCTGGACAGCGCCGCTTCACTGGCGGCGGGCGCACCTGGGGGCAGAACTTCGCCTGCAATAGCTGCCATGCCGACGGCCTGAGTGACACGCTGGTCTGGCGCGTCGGACCGAAAGACGTCTTCGAGGCGTCTCGTCCGCAGTTCTGGCTCGAAGCGACAGAGCGCCTCGGCTGGACAGGCTACGTGAGCACGGTGGAGAACTTCGCATTCGCCGGCAATGGCACGGTGGGCGTGCGACCGACGACCGAGGAGTTCGATGGAATGAGCGACTACCTCGCCTCGTTGATGCCGCCGCCCGCCGCGACAGGAAAGACGAAGCGCGATGGCTCGCTGAGCGAGCAAGGTCTGCGCGGAAAGGCGATCTACGACGGCAAAGGCACCTGCAACGGCTGCCACGCGCTGCCGCTGGGCACGAACAGGCAGCTCTTCGACAAGGGGGTGACTCCGGGGCTCACCGACGTGCCGTCGCTCGTCGGATCGTACCGCCACGGCGTGTGGCTCAAGCACGGCGAGGCGCGGGATCTGCGCTCGGCGGTCACCGCGGTGCTCGATTACCTGGGCAATAAATCCCTCTCGGAGGCCGAGATCGACGATGTCACTCGCTACGTGGAGGAGCTGACGGCGCGCGATTTCTTCCTGCTGCGGAGCCAGCCTGCGGCGAGCGCGATCTCCGCCGCGGTGGACGAGCCGATCCAGCTCTCGTTCTCGTACCCGGTGCTCGGGGATGCGGCGAACCTGGCGCGCTTCACGCTCGCCTCTGCCACGGGCGCTGTGGTGGCGGCGAACGTGACGGCGGACGGGCGCCGCGTCACGGTGACGCCGGAGGAGCCGCTCGCGGCGGCGAGCAAGTACACGCTGCGCCTCGGCGCGGGGCTCGAGTCCTTCGGGGAGCAGAAGCTGACGGGCACGGCCGAGGTCTCGTTCACCACGGCGACGAAGCCCGCCCTGAAGCTCGAGGGCAAGTACGCGTGGAAGATCCACGTGCCGACGTCGGATCCGACCAAGCCCGGCGGCTTCGATCCGGCGGTCACGGTCGAGGCGACGGTGCTCGCGGAGGCGATCTCGACGGCGGCCGGCGCGCACCTCGCGCTCGATTACGGGCAGGATCTCGCGCGCACCCTCGCGGTGGTGATCGACGGCAAGACGCTGCGGGTCCCGCCCCTCGGCGTCCCCGCCGGCCCGACGTTCGCCGACTGCGGGGGGCTCACCGGCGATCTGGTCGACCTGGACAGCGACGGCGTCGCCGACAGCGCCGCGGGGAAGCTGCGGATGACCGGGCCGGGGATCGATCTCCCCGACGTGGCCTGGGAGCTCGTCCGCGCCGTGGATCCCAGCGCCTGCATCGAGGGCGCGACGGGCGCGGTGATGGTCGGCGTGACCAAGGACGCGCAGGGCCTCCCCGTCTTCGACTGGGGCGCGGACACCAGCCTCGCGCTCTACGTGACCTCGCCCGCGGCCGTGCTCCCCGCCGGGCCGGGCATGGTGACTAACGGGACGACGTACTGGTCGCTCGCGGCGGCGATGTTCCCCACGGGCTTTGCCGGCCCGGTGACGTACGGCGTCGTCCCCGCCGACGCCAAGGACTCGACGATGAGCAACGGCGGCACGCCCGGCGGGACGCCCCTGGTGCCGGGGACTTGCTACAAGTTCAGCGTCGTCACGACGAAGTTCGCGAGCGGCGATCGGACCATGCTCTGGAAGTAGACCGTAGAGCACCGATCAGAGTGAAAGACCGGATTTAACAGGGAGGCGGGGAGACGGGGAGACCAGAGGGGAAAATCCCTCAAAATCTCGCTCTTCCTCTCGCCTCCCCGTCTCCCCGCCTCCCCGTAAATTTTCCGGCTCTTCAGCCTAAATCACCGACCGCGATCCTGAAACAACACAAGGCTTGGAACCGCGCGCGCAAGCAAGCGGACCTGCGCGATCCCCGGTCCGCTTGCTTGCGCGCGGCCATCGCCGACGTTCAGGCGGCTGTCGAAGACCAGCAGCTCTCGCGCCGCGAGCGGCGGCTTGGCCATCTCGAGGCGGTGCGGATCACCCGAGAAGGCTTCTTGACCATCGAGAAGGCGCTCTCCTACGCGGAGCGCAGGCTACCGCCGACTCCTCCTGCCACCTGACTGCTGACTCTCCTTCTTTCGATTCCCCGGGCGGCCCGGGAGTCGGAGGGAGGAGAATTTAACGCAAAGGCGCGAAGGCGCAAAGGCGCAAAGGGAGAGAGAGGGGAGAGAAAGGTGGGGAGAGAAGAGTAGCGAGAGTAAAGACAATTTCATTCCTCCCCTTCTTCTCCGCCCTTTGCGCCTCTGCGTCTTTGCGCCTTTGCGTTAAAATCCGACCTCCGGAAAGGCGCCAGCCACTATCCAGAGAGATCGAGCCCCGCTCCCAGCTCAAGCGGCGCGCGGCTCCTCGCGGCACTCGGCCTCTCGACCCCGCACCACGCGCCGGCCTTCGAGCTCTCCGTGGGTCTCGGTCACCACCGTCCTCTGTCGTTCACGGTGGTCACCGTTGTGGAAATAGATCACCACCCCGTCGTGCGACTTGCCGAGCTCGTGCGCCTGGCGCGTGTTCGACCAGAGGGCGGTGAAGCGCCACCGGCCCCGCGCAGTGTGCAGAATTGGCAGCCAGGGCGCGCGCGTCGGGGTGAAGCGCTGGGGCGTGATCCGCGGCAAGGAGCCGGCCTCGGCGCGGGCGCGGTACTCGTGATCGACGTCGAGGATCATCGCGGCCGGCGGCTCTTCGGCGGGCGCCGGCGCGGGCGGCGCGCCCACGCGCTCGACGATGTCAACCACGCTCGCGTCGAGCCCGGCGAGGGTGGCGGCGGCGCGGCGAAACGCCTGGGCGCGGTACGGCGTGGCGTCCTGTTGCTCGAGCAGGTCGGCCGCTCGGCGCAGTCGGCCCGCGATCGCCGCGTTCTCCGCGATGATGTCGGGCTCCTTCATGCGAGGATCCGAGCGAGCAACCGCCGTGCCGCGGGGGAGTGCCTCTGCCCTGCTCGCCGCCGGACGTGGCGAGCGATCACGACAGCGAGGAGCCAGCTCACCTCTACCGTCGCGAGAAGGGCTACCTCGCGCAGGGGAAAACGAGTACTCCTGAGCGCATGATCCGCTCCTCTTTCTTCGCCTCGCGCCCGCCCCTCTCGGCCCTCTTCACCGCGGCTCTCTTGCTGGTAACCGCCTGCGCGCAGGACGGGACGACGAGCGCCTCGTCCTCCGGCGACGGCGGCGGGGCGAGCGGGACCGCCACCGGGAGCGGTGGGGGCGGCGGGAGCGGCGGGAGCCTTCCGGCACCGATGCCGCTCTCCATCCTCAACTGGAATACGCACAACTTCTTCGACACCAAGAAGAACAGCCCCGACTCCAGCGAGACGATCCTCAGCCTCGCCAACTACACCGGCAAGCGGCAGGCGATCGGGGCCGCGCTCAAGGACCTCAACGCCGACATCGTCGTGCTCGCCGAGGTCGAGAACAAAGCGCTCCTCGACGATCTCAACACGACCGAGCTCGGGGGCGCGTACCTTCAAACCATCCTGTTCGAAGGCAATGATTTGCGCGGGATCGACGTCGGTATGCTCACCAAGCTCGCGCCGGACAGCGTCGTCAGCCACAAGGACGACGTCTTCGTCAAGGCCGGTACCAACGGCCCGCAGTACCACTACTCGCGCGACTGCCTCGAGGTTCACTTCACCTTCAATCAACGGAAGATCATCGTCCTCGGGGTTCATTTCAAGGCCAAGGCCACGCCGGACGATCCGGACAAGCGCCTCGCCGAAGGGCAGCACACGCGGAAGCTCGCCGATGATCTTCAGGCGAAGGAGCCCGGCGCCGGGATCGTCATCCTCGGGGATTTCAACGACACGCCCGGCTCGGAGCCCTACGCCGCGGTGCTCGGCGCCGCGCCGAACCTCTTCGTCGACTCGGCCGACTCAGCGCCCGAGCTCCAGAGGTACAGCTACGATTACATGGGGAAGCTGGAGCTCATCGATCATCAGATGGCCAATCCCCGGCTCGCCGCGCTGCTCGATCCCGCGCAGGTGCTCCTCGTTCACGGGAAAGGCATCGACGACGGGAGCAAGTTCGCGAGCGACCACGCGCCGATCAAGGCGACGTACCTGGTGCAGTGAAGAGGATACGACCCATGACAAGAGCTCTCGTGACAGCAGCGCTGGTGATCGGATCCCTCCTCGCCGCCTGCAGCGACGGCGAGACGACGAGCGGCGCGACCAGCAGCGGCAGCTCCGGCGGCGGCGCCGGCAGCAGCGGTAGCAGTGGTAGCAGCGGTAGCAGCTCCGGCGGCGGGCCGGGGATGACGACGCCGATCGCCTGGACGGCGCTCCCGACCGAGGGCGCGCCGACGGGGCGCTACTTCCACACCGCGGTGTGGACGGGCAAGGCGATGGTCGTGTGGGGCGGTCGCGGCGCCGGGAAGACGCCGTCCCTGGCCACGGGCGGCCTCTACGATCCTTCGGTGAAGGCGTGGAAGCCGATCTCGACGGTGGGCGCGCCCTCGCCGCGCTACCTCCACAGCGCGGTGTGGACCGGCTCGAAGATGCTGATCTGGGGCGGCTACGGCGACGCGACGCTCGCCTCCGAGGGCGCCGCCTACGATCCGGAGAGCGACACCTGGACGCCGATCGCCAAGGCCAATCAGCCGCCGTCACGCACGGCGCACACGGCGCTGTGGACCGGCAGCGCGATGCTGATCTGGGGCGGCCTCGCCAACTCGACGCCGCTCGGATCCGGCGGCGCCTACGATCCGGCGAGCACCACGTGGAAGGCGATCCCGACTTCGGGCGCGCCGTCTGCGCGCTTCTCGCACGCCGCGGCGTGGACGGGCGCGCAGATGATCGTGTGGGGCGGGTCGAACTTCGCCGACTGGCAGAACAACGGCCGCGTCTTCGATCCGGCCACCTCGAGCTGGACGGGAATGACGGCGATGCCCAGCGCCCCGACCGCGCGCGAGGGGGCGACCGGGGTGTGGACAGGATCGGAGCTCCTCGTCTGGGGCGGGTGGACCGGCGGGCCCTACGAGAACACGGGAGGCCTGCTGTCCGGCGCAGGCGCGGGCAAAGCGGGGACGTGGACGACGACCTCAATCAATGGAGCGCCCGCACCCCGCGGCGATCATGTGGCGGTGTGGGCAGGGAAAGAGCTGGTGATCTGGGGCGGCTGCGGCGGGGATGGCTGCGCGACGCTCCACGGTGACGGCGGGCGCTTCGTGCCGGGGAAAGACGGCGGGAGCTGGACCGGAGTCGCGACCCAAAGCGCCCTCGGAGCGCGGCGCGGGGCGACGGGGGTCCATACCGGATCATCCATTGTGGTCTGGGGTGGAATCGTGGACGCCAAGCAGCCACTCGCAACAGGAGCAGAGTCGCCGCTCTGAGAGGTTGGCTAGGGACGGCGCTTTGCCAGCCGCTGCGCTCGACGCGCTGTGGCCTCTTCGGCGAAGCGTCGGTCCTGGTCGGTGACCACTTCGAGGCCGCGCACTGAAGCGGGTCGGAGCGATTCGTCCACGGCGACGAAAGTGAAGAACGCCGATACGCAGGGCCACGTCTCCCCGCGCACGGCGTCTTCTCCCTGCGCGACCACGAACAGCTCCAGCGAGGTCCGGAACGTGGCCGTGACGTGGGCCGTGAGGCGTACGACCTGGCCGACCTTGATCGGCCGCTCGAACGTGAGCTCGTCGACGCCCGCGGTGATCACGATCCGGCCGGTGTGCCGCTGCGCGCAGATGGCGCCGCAGAGGTCCATCCAGGCCATGATTTGACCGCCGAAGACGCTGCCGAGCGCGTTGGCGTGGGTCGGGAGCACGAACTCGGTCATGGTGGTGACCGAGGTCGAGACGGGGCGCGGGGAGAGCGGGGAGAGCGTAGGTTCGTTGGCCACGCCGCCGGATAGCACGGCGGCGCGGCCGAGATCAGCCCTCGGTGCGGGGACCGCTGTCGGGCGGATCGGGGGGATAGTCCGCGCCTGCCGCCGTCGGATCCTCCTCGACGCTGGGGGCCGTGGAGATCTGGAGTCGCGAGAACACCGCGTCAGCGCGCGAGCTCATCGCCTCGGCCTCGCGCAGGGTAGCGTGGTCGTCGGCGGTGTCGTCCATGGTCACGAGGAAGCGCGCATAGACCTTGAAGGTGCGGGCCAGCTCGAGCTCATTGCCTGTCTGCTCGAAGATCGAGACGGCGCGGGTGAAATACTCGCGCGCGCTCCCGGTGTGGGCGCTGCCCCAGCCGCCGGCCGCGGTGATCTCGCCGAGGGTGCGCAGCGCCATGCCGAGGTGGACCTTGCTCCGCACCGCCGCGAAGAGATCGACCGCGCGGCCGATGCAGTCGCGCGCCTTGGCGAGGTCTCCCTGGATCAAGTACGCCTTGCCCAGGCCGCGCAGCGTCTCGGCCAGACCGAGCTTGTCGCCGAGCTCGTCACAGAGCTCTTCGGCCTGCTCTAGCACCTCGATCGCCGCCGCGGGCGAGCCGCTGCGATAGTGCGCCTCACCGATGTTGGTGAGCACCAGCGCGGTGCGGTTGCGATCGCCAATCTGCTTGGCGACCTCGAGGGCCTCGTTGAAGAGGCGGAGCGCTACCGGGAAGTCCCGCTGATCCTGGGAGATGGTGCCGAGGTTGTTGAGCGTGGTGACGACGCCGACCAGATCCCCGATGTCGCGGCGGATCGAGAGTGACTGTTCGAACGCGCCCCGCGCCGCCTTGAATTTGCCCGAGTCCTGGAGCACCAGGCCGAGGTTGTTGAGCGAGAGGGCGATCGAGCGGCGATCGGCGAGCCGGCGGCGGCGGGCGAGGCCGTCGCGGAGCGCCGCCAGGGCCGGCTCGTATTCGCCCTTGAGCCAGTGGAGCTTGCCGAGATCATCAATGCTCGAGGCCACGCCGCGATCGTCGCCTTCGGAGGAGAAGAGCGCCATCGCCGTGGTCAAGTGGCGCGCGGCCTCGTCGAGCGAGCCAATGTCGCGGTAGACGCGGCCAATGCGGCTGTGGGCGGCGCCGCCCTTGCGCCGGAGATCGAGGCGATACGCGAGCGTGAGCATCTCCCGGAAGGCGGCGAGCGCGTCGTCAATCCGGCCGACGAGCTGGAGCGTGTCACCGTAGTTGTGGAGCGCGTCGATGCGGCGGGCGACGTGGCCTTCGCCGAGGAGGTCGAGGCCGGTCTGGTAGTACTCCGCGGCGCGCGCCGCGGCGTACCGGGCGCGGGCAAAGTCCCCGGCTTCGAGGTACGCGAGCCCGGCGCGCACCGCGTCGCCGGCCTTCTGGCGGTGATCGGCGAGCATGGCCAGGTACTCTTCGCCGCTGCGCACGGCGTCCTGCTGATCCATCCAGTCGGCGATCCCCTGGTGGTAGCGGCGGAGCGCGGCCCGGGGCGAGCGGGTGTGGATCGCCTCGCGCTCGCGGTTGTGCTTGAAGACGTACTCTTCGGAGCCGGGGAACGTGGAGTCCGAGAGCTTGAGCACGTAGTCGCGCTCGACCAGCTCGCCGAGCGTCGCCGCGATGGCGATGGCGTCGTCGCCGGCCTGCTCGCCCCAGATCTCCGGCGCCTCGCGGCCCATGCGCGAGAGGGCGACGAAGGCGCCGCTCCAGAACACGCTGCCCATGGCGGCGGCCTGCTCGAGCACGGCGCGCTCCCGCCGATCGAGCGCGGCGAGGCGGGCGTTCACGGCGTCTTCGATCGTCAACGGCAGCTCGACCGAAGCCAGCTTCTCGACGTTGACGCGCCACTCGGGCTCGTCGGAGAGGGCCACCACCTCTTCGAGCACGCCTTTGTCGTGATAGATGCTCACCATCTGCTCGAGGAGCAGCGGGTTGCCCGCGGCGAAGGAGCAGGCGCTCTGCACGAGCTGCGCGGGCGCGCCGCCGACGCAGGGCGTGAGCAGCGAGGTCATCATCGCCTCGGCGTCGGCAGGGCCGAGCACCGAGAGCTCGATCAGCCGGTGCCTCTCTTCGCCCGCGCGCACCCAGTCCTCGTGGCGAGTCAGCAGCTCGGGCCGAGCCACGCAGATCACCAGGATCGCGCCCGAGAGGTACTCGAGCAGATAGCGGAGCAGCGCGAGCGCGTCGTCGGGGGCGGCGTGCAGATCCTCCAGCACCAGGCAGGTGGGCGTGTGCTCGGCGTCGGCCTCGAGGAAGGCCTTGAAGACCGCGCGGCGGATCAGATCGAGCTCCTGCGAGTCCTCGCTGACAGCGCGGGTGAGCGGGCTCTGCTCGAAGGGGAGGCCGAGGAACTGGCCGAGGAAATAGACGACGTCGCCGACCTTGCGATCCTCGAGCACGGCAGAGACCTGGCTCCGCACCTGGACCTTGGCGGCCTCGGGATCCATCCCCTCGACGAGGCCGAAGCGGGCGCGGAGGAGGCGCCCGAAGAGGCCGAACGATGCCCCGGTATCCCGGGCGCTGCCGCGGTAAACCCGGGGAACAAGGGAGCTGCCGAGGGCCCGATGGCGGAGGACAAAGTCCTGAACGAGGCGGCTCTTCCCGATCCCGGTCGGGCCGACGAGGGTGATGATCCGCGTCTTTTTCTCGGACTTTACGGCCAGGAGCGCCTCGTCCAGCGCCTTCATCTCGGCGTCGCGACCGAAGAGCGTCGCCCGCGCGTCGCGGACCAGTCCCCACGTGTTCGAATCCTTGCTCGTCGTGCTGGCCATGTCTTCGGGGACGATACCAGAGCAACCCCGGCGCCGAAAAAAGGCGTCGCGAATGGGACGCGCGCGAGGAGCCTGGGGTAAGCTCCGCCGCGTGAGCGAGCCAGCGGATCCTCTCGTCCCTCTGGAGCCGTCCGCGGCTTCTCCCGGGGATCCAGCGCCCGCGCTGCCGCCCCCTGCCTCCGAAGGCTACGATCCGGTGGAGCTGCGGCGTCGCATGGCGGTGTGCTTCAGCGCACCCGAGCTGCGCGAGCTCGCCGAGTCGCTCGGCGTAGCCGGCTCGATCAACTGGGATCGCGGCCAGAGCGAGGCCGCGCGCGAGCTGATCCGGCAGTTCGAAAAGTACTACGGCCTCGGCATCCTCGTGGCGAAGCTGCGCGCCCTGCGCCCCGATGTCGAGTGGCCGGAGCCCGCCGATCCGGCCCTCGCGCCGCCGCCCGCTGCGCCCGCGCCGAAGACGATCGTCGCGGCTCCTCTGCTGCAGGAAGAGCGTGAGGTCGGCCCGACGATCCACGATCCGCTGGCGCCCCCATCCGCTCCGGCGGCGCGCAGCGAGAGGGCGCGCGAGCAGGGGGCGCCCACGAGCCGCGCTGCGGCGGCCTGGCCCGGGACCACAGGGGCGACGCCGCCGACGAGCGCCATGTCCCGCGGGGTCGATGCGCGCCTGCTGATCGTCGTCGCCGGTCTCACCGTGCTCGCCGCGCTGATCGCCTACGCCGCGGGTCGCGCCTCGCGTCCCCCGGGCGCCGCGCCGGAGGCCGCCGGCAGCGCGGCGCCCGCGAGCTCGGCCGCGTTGCGGAGGCCGGACGGCCCGGCGACGCACGCCGCCGACGCGTTTCGACGGAGCCTCGATCGCGTGGTGCGGAGCTGCGATCTGCCGGGGTCGCTCGATCGTGACGCCTCGATCCTCGGCCTCGCGCTCGCGCGCTGCGGCCTCCAGCTACGGGCGCCGCTCTCCGCGCTCAACGCGCCGCCGCCGGATCCCGCGATCGCGAACGAGCGCGTCGCCGATCCGAAGCCGCAAGCCAAGGCCAGGCCGGCGAAGCCCGCGAAGGATCCGCCGCCGGTGAAGGATCCGGCGACGGCGAAGACCGACTCCTGCCTCGCGGTGTGCGAGGCCGAGAGGCGCTCGTGCAACGATCACTGCGGCGCGGAGCCGCTCGAGAGCAGCCTCTACGACGGGTACATGCGCTGCCGCTCGCGCTGCCTGAGCGCGACGTCGCACTGCCGTCTCGCCTGCCCACAATAATTCACCATCCGCGGAACTTTCCAGGAGGAGGCTGCACTGTAGCCCCGAACCTCCGGAGCCAACGCGATGAACCTCCACGTCCAACCCTCGAGTCGGCCAGGGCAGACGACTGCTGTCCTGCGGGCCAACAAGCCCACCCTCGGTCCAAAGGTCCTTCAGCAGAGCTTGCTTGGTGAGCTCGACTGGAAGACGACCTTCATCGCGGCGTCCTCGTTCCTCTTCCATTTCGGGGCGATAGGCTCGCTCTACGCCGACTGGACCGATCCAGTGATCGACGAGGAGGTGCGGGTGGCGCAGCTGGTCGAGAGCATGAAGCAGCTCCCGGCGGCGCCCCAGATCGAGGAGAAGAGCGCGCCCGATCTCGCGACGTCGGGGGCGCCCAAAGAGGCCGAGCCCAGGGCGAACGCGACCGCGACGAAGAGCGTCGGTGGCGCCCCGACCCAGGCCTCGGGCGCCGACAAGAGCGGGGGGCCACGCCCGATGAGCGATATCGCGGCCCACCAGCTCGCCGATCAGATCACCGCGATGGATGGCGTGATGGTGCTCGGCCTCAACGCGCCTGGCCGGGCGACCGACGGCGTGCTCCGCGAAGGCAACATGCCTCTCGCGCTGCTCGACGGCGTCGCTGGCAACGCCGCTGGGGTGCGCCCGGGCGACGGGGTCGGCCTCCACCTGAATGGGGGCGGTAGCAGCGTGATCCACCCAGGCCAGCTCGGCGGCGGGTGGCTCGCGGGGAACCTGATCGGGGCGAACGTGCCGGCGGAGGCGGGGAAGGCCATCGCGGTCAAGAAGCCAGTCGGCGTCATCAACGTGATCCCGCCGAGCGGCGGCGGCGACATCTTCGATGCGCCCACGGTCGTGGCCGGGATGCGCGGCGGCTTCCGCGCCTGCTACAAGCGCGGGCTCGACGAGGACCCGACGATGAAGGGGTCGGTGCGGATCACCGCGACCGTCGGCGCCAACGGAGAGGTCAAGTCAGCGCAGCCGTCGGTGGGAGGAGGCAAGCTGTCGTCCACCGTCGTCGCGTGCCTGGCCAACCGGGTTCGAAGCGCCCAGTTCTCCCCGCCCTCGGGCGGCGGCGCGACGCTGGTGATCCCGATCATCTTCGACGTACAATGAGCCAGGATGGATGAATGAGAATGCCCACGAAGGCGGGACCTTCGTGGGCATTCCGGCGTTACGTGGCCGCGCGGAGCGGCCAGAGCAGGTTCAACTACAACCCATCGAGTTACCGCAGTTGAGGCACTTGTAGCAGGCCCCGTTGCGAACGGTGATGTGGCCGCAACCGTCGCACACCGGCGCGTCGCCCATCATGTCTTCGAGCTGCGCGTCGAGCGCGCTGGCGTGGCGCTCCGGGTGCGCCTCCGGCAGGCTCAGCGGCGCGGCGGCCGTCGGCTGGGCAGCGTGCGAGGGCTGGGTGCTCGACTCGATCGGCCCCTGCGTCCCCGGCTCAGTCGGCGGCACGTGGGCGAGCTCGTAGCGGTGCAGGTACTCGATCCCGAGCACGCGGAAGAGGTAGTCGACGATCGACGTCGCCATCTTCACGTTGTCGTGGCCCTCGACGGAGCCCGAAGGCTCGAAGCGGGTGAACGTGTACTGATCGACGAACGTCTCGAGGGGCACGCCGTACTGAAGGCCGATCGACACCGCCATCGCGAAGCAGTTCATGATCGAGCGGAAGGCGGCGCCCTCCTTGTGCAGGTCGATGAAGATCTCGCCGAGCGTGCCGTCGAGGTACTCGCCGGTGCGCAGGTAGATCTTGTGGCCGCCGACGCGGGCCTCCTGGGTGAAGCCCTTGCGCTTCTTGGGCAGGCGGTCGCGCTGGCCTTCGGGGCGCACCGTGTTGCGCACGGAGATGCGCCGCTCGACCACCGGCGCCGCGGCGGCGACCGGCTCGTCCTTGGACTTGCCCTCGCTCGACGTCGACGAGAGCGGCTGCGAGGCCTTGCATCCGTCGCGGTAGAGCGCGACCGCCTTGAGGCCGAGGCGCCAGCCCTCTTCGTAGATCCGCTGCACGTCGTCGACCGTGGCGTCGCTCGGCAGGTTGACCGTCTTGGAGATCGCGCCCGAGAGGAACGGCTGCGCCGCCGCCATCATCCGCACGTGAGACATGGGGGCGAGGAAGCGACGACCCTTCTTGCCGCAGCGGTTGGCGCAGTCGAACACCGCGTAGTGCTCGAGGCGGAGGTGCGGCGCGCCCTCGACCGTCATGCGGCCGATGATCTCCTCGTTCGCGGCCTCGATCTCCGTCGGGGTGAAGGCGAGGTGGCGGAGGAGCGAGAAGCCGTAGCGACCGCGCGCCTCCTTCGAGACGCCGAGGCGGTCGTAGGCCTCGTCGCCGAGGATCCAGGGCCCGAAGGCGAGCTCGAGATCGAAGACGCCGGGGATGGCGGCCTCGACCTTGGCGAGGTCGTCCGCCGAGAGGCCGCGCTGCTTCAAGGTGGCGCGGTTGACGTGCGGCGCGGCGAGGAGCGTGTTGGTGCCGCTGACGTAAGCGACGATCTCCAGCATGTCCGCCTCGGCGTACCCGAGGCGACGCAGCGCTTCGGGCACCGACTGGTTGACGATCTTGAAGTAGCCGCCGCCGGCGAGCTTCTTGAACTTCACCAGCGAGAAGTCGGGCTCGATGCCCGTCGTGTCGCAATCCATGAGCAGGCCGATCGTCCCCGTCGGCGCGAGCACCGTGGCCTGCGCGTTGCGGTAGCCGTGCTCGGCGCCGATGCGGACCGCCTCGTCCCAGTCCTCCGCGGCGGCGCGCCAGAGGTTCTCCGGGCAGCGCTCGCGGTCGATGGCGTAGGCGGCGTCGCGGTGCATGCCCATGACGCGGAGCATGGGCTCGCGGTTCTTGGCGTAGCCGGCGAACGGCGTCTTCGCGGCGGCCATCTCGGCCGACACCTTGTAGGCGTGGCCGCAGAGGATCGCGGTGAGCGCGCTGGCCGTCGCGCGGCCCTGCTCCGAGTCGTAGGGGATGCCCGAGAGCATCAGCAGCGTGCCGAGGTTGGCGTAGCCGAGGCCGAGCGGGCGGTAGTCGTGCGAGTTCTTGGCGATGGTCTTCGTCGGGTACGACGAGAAGTCGACGAGGATGTCCTGCGCGACGAAGAAGACCTTGACCGCGTGGCGGTAGCTCTCGACGTCGAACGAGCCGTCTTTCCCGAGGAACTTGGTGAGGTTCAGGCTCGAGAGGTTACAGGCGGAGTCGTCGAGGAACATGTACTCCGAGCACGGGTTGGACGCGTTGATCCGCGCCGTGTTCGGGCAGGTGTGCCAGCGGTTGATCGTGCTGTCGTACTGCACGCCGGGATCGGCGCAGCCCCACGCGGCCTCGGCGAGCTGACGCCAGAGATCCTTCGCGTTGAACGTCTCCACGACCTCGCCCGTCGTGCGCGCGTGCGTGTCCCAGGTGCCGCCCGTGGACTGCGCGCGCATGAACGCGTCGTTGATGCGGATGGAGTTGTTGGAGTTCTGCCCGCTGATCGTGTGGTAGGCCTCGCCGTTGAAATCGGACGAGTAGCCGCCGGCGATGAGGGCGTGCGCCTTGCGCTCCTCGCGCATCTTCCAGTTGATGAAGTCGGCGATCTCCGGGTGATCCATGTCGAGGCAGACCATCTTCGCGGCGCGCCGCGTGGTGCCGCCGCTCTTGGTCGCGCCGGCGGCGCGGTCGAGGACCTCGAGGAAGCTCATCAGGCCGGAGCTGGTGCCGCCGCCGGAGAGCTTCTCCTGCTTGCCGCGGATGGCGCTGAAGTTGGTGCCGGTGCCGGAGCCGTACTTGAAGAGGCGCGCCTCGCTCTTCACGAGGTCGTAGATGCTCATCAGGTCGTCGTCGACCGACTGGATGAAGCAGGCCGAGCACTGCGGGCGCTCGTAGGCGCCTTCGGTCTCGTAGATCTCGTCGGCCGCGCCGGGCCTCGAGTGCTCGTTCCACGCATGGTTGCCGGCGCTGCCGTTGATGCCGTAGCGCGCGTGGAGGCCGCAGTTGAACCACACCGGCGAGTTGAACGCGCCGTACTGGTTGACGAGGTAGAACGCGAGCTCGGCCTCGAACGTGTCGGCGTCCTTCGTGGTGGCGAAGTAGCCGCCGAAGCGCTCGCCGGCCTCGCGGATGGTGCGCGCGAGCCGGTGCACGACCTGGCGCACGCTGGTCTCGCCGACGTCTTTGTTGCCGTGGAGGCCGGCCTTGCGGAAGTACTTGGAGACGACGATGTCCGTCGCGAGCTGCGACCAGCCCGCGGGGATCTCGGCGCCCTCCATCTTGAAGACGACCGAGCCGTCGGGGTTGGTGATGATGCTGGAGCGGCGCTCCCAGGTGACCTGGTCGAGCGGATCGACGCCCTTGGTGGTGAAGCGACGCTCGAAGGCGAGGCCGCGCCCCTTCGCGGAGGCCTTCTTCGTGGCCTTCTCGCTCGTGGCCGCCTCGGCCGCGCTCTTCTTACCAGCGGCGCCGACGGCGGCGCGCTTGCCGTTGCTCTCGTCTTTGGCGGAACGCGTGGACATCTTGCCCGACACTCCGTTCACGACCTTACCCCCATCGACACCGGCAATCGCAGACTGCGCCATCGTAACCCTCCAGGGAAAGTAGCAACGCGGACAAAAGGCCGCCGGGAGCGGAAGCCAGTCCGCTCGATGAGTGAAGCGCTCGTCCTCTCTGCGACGGGGCAGCGGACGAGCACTGAACAGCGAGATCCTACGGCGGGCAGTACAAAGCCAAAAGGAACGCCTGCACAGGTGAACGGTTGTTGACCAGCAGGAGTTCCTGAGCGCCGAGGAGTCGAACGGTATCCCTTAGTTCCAGGCTAAGTCAACCATATGTTGTGGGACGTTCCTGCCCCACCCCCAACCGGCGGGGGAGGCCGCCCTCCGGACGACCCTGAACCGGTGAGCAACACTCACAGGTTCTGAACAGACTTTTCCCCATCTTATCCGGCATATCCACTGCTCACCCGCCCCCTAGTGAGGGGCATCCTGTGGACAGCGCGAACGAGGCTTCCCCCTCCCTGAGCGCGCTCGGCGCGCGATTTGGGAGGGGCGCACCGCGCGGAGGCCGGAGGCCGAGCACGGGGCGGGGGTGGGCAGCAGCTTCTGCTCTCGGGGGTGGGTAGCAGAATTCGGAATTCTGGAATTTCTAGCGGATTTCTGCGCCCGACCAGTAGGCGAGGACGCGCTCGCCGGCGTCTCGATCCAGGCCGAGTGAGAGGAGTTCCATCATGGGGGCGAGGCCCATTGCTTCCATTCCTGCATGGATCGTCGCCGGGATCGTGACGATCGGGGGCGGCGGCAGACCGTGGCTGGGGGCGCGGATCACGGCGGGCTCCAGGCCTTTTCCTGCGGCGCCGAGGCGGTCGCGCATCTCGTGCAGGGCGCGCTCGAAGCCGCCGAGGTAGTCGACGAGGCCGCAGGCGTGGGCGTCGGTGCCGCTGTAGATCCGGCCGCCCGCGAGCGGCTCGATCGCCTCGATCGGCCGCCGGCGGCCGCGGGCCACGGCGCGGAGGAACGTCTGGTAGAAGGCGTCGAGCTCGCGCTGGAAGAGGGCGCGCTCGTCGTCGTCGAGGCGGCGCGAGGGCGAGAAGAGATCGGCGCGGGCGCCCCGCTTGACGACGTCGGTGAAGACGCCGAGGCGCTCGAGCAGCGGGCCGACGACGAAGCGCGCGGAGACGACGCCGATCGAGCCGGTCACGGTCTGGCTCTGCGCGACGACGGCATCGGCCGCGGCGGCGATGTAGTAGCCGCCGCTCGCGGCGACGTTGGAGAGGTAGGCGACGACGGGCTTCACCTCGGCCGCGCGCAGGACCTCGTGGTAGATGCGATCGCTCGCCAGCGCGCTCCCGCCGGGCGAGTCGATGTGGAGCATGATCCCGCGGACGCGCGGATCGCTGCGGGCCGCGCGGATCGCGGCGAGGAGCGGCGCCTCGGCCGCCACGCGCGAGAGCTGCATCCGCGCCTCGGAGACGATCGGGCCGTGGATCTCGATGACACCGATCACCGCGCGCCGTCGCACCGGGCGGAAGCGCGTCGCGAGCCGCTGGCGGAGGTAGCGCTCAGCGGGGACGAGCCGCGCCCGGCCGCCTTCTGGACAGAGGAAGCGATCGAGGTCGTCCTCGTAAGCCACGGCGTCGACGAGGCCGAGCTCCACCGCGGCGGCGGCCCCGTGCGGCGCCTCGTCGATCCAGCGCGCGGCGACCTCGCGGGCGACCTCGCGGCCCTGGGAGAGCGCGGAGACGAGCGCGTCGTGGAACGTCTCCAGCAGCGCGCCGAGCTGCTCGCGCTGGGCGTCGCTCATGGTGTCACGCACCAGGGATTCGCCCGCGCTCTTGTACATGCCCTTGGCGAAGACCTCGGGCTCGACGCCGAGGCGATCGAGGGCGCGGCGCACGTAGCGGCCGTGCGCCGCGAAGCCGAGGGGCGCGACCATCGTCGCGGGGCCGACGATGACGAGGCGCGCGGCCGAGGCGAGGTAGAGCGAGCGGTTGTCGGCGCCGTGCGGCAGGTAGGCGATCACGTCCTTCCCGGCGGCGCGGATCTCGGAGATCACGTCGCGCAGGGAGGCGAGGACGGCAGGCCCCCCGCCCGGCGATCGCACCTGGAGGAAGAGCCCGCGGACCTTGGGATCCGAGGCCATCGCCCGCGTGAGCTCGCGGAGCCTCGCTATCGCCAGAGGCGCGCGACCGAGGCGGCGGGAGGGTGACCAGCGCGGCCGTCGCGGCGCGAGATCGGCGACGGGACCGTCGAGCGTGAGCGTCAGCCAGGCGCCCGCGGGGGCGGCGCGGGCCCGCCGGAGCGCATGGAGTGGAAAGAGCAGGACGCGGAGCAGATTCAGGATGATCGCGACAATCACGGAGGCTCCTTCGCCGAGGGGCACGACGCCGGATGGGCGGATTTGCAGGCCCAATCGCTCGCAGAGCATGCGACGAAACCCAGGGCTGCGCCCCTCATCCCGCGGCCGAGGACGCTTCGAAGCGGTGTCGGATGCATGTATGCTCCGGGCCCTTTCGCCGCCGAGGTACCTTGAGCCATCCCATTTCCCGCCCCGAATTGAAGCCCACCGCCCTGCCGGGCCCGGGGGCGCTGCGGCTCGTTCCGCTCGGCGGGCTTGGCGAAGTCGGGATGAATTGCCTCGCGCTCGAGCAAGACGACGGGATCGTCCTCATCGACTGCGGCGTCACGTTTCCGTCGACGGACCTGGGCGTGGACGTCTTCCATCCGCGCTTCGACTACCTCAACGCCCGCAGCGATCGGGTGCTCGGCGTCGTCCTCACCCATGGGCACGAGGACCACATCGGCGGCCTCCCCTACTTGCTCTCTACGCTGGACGTCCCGGTCTACGGGCCGCCGCACGCCATCGAGCTGACGAAGATCCGCCTCGCCGAGCATGGCTTCGACGCCGGGGAGATCGATCTGATCCACACCAAGGTCGGCCGCCCGTTCGACATCGGCTCCTTCAACATCGAGCCGATCCGCGTCACCCATTCGATCGCCGACGCCACCGCCCTCGCCATCCGCACCGCGGCCGGGACGATCGTCCACACCGGGGATTTCAAGCTCGATCCCACGCCGCCGGACGGCGAGCTGACCGACGAGGCTCGCTTCTCGTCGCTCGGGGACGAGGGCGTGCGCCTGCTCCTCTCGGACAGCACCAACGTGGACTCCCCCGGCACGTCGACGAGCGAGGCGAGCGTGGGCCGCTCGCTCGGCGCGCTCGTCGCGGGCGCCAAAGCCCGGGTGATCATCGGCGTCTTCGCCTCGAACATCCAGCGGCTGCGCATGCTGGGGGAGATCGCCGTCGCCACCGGCCGGCGGATCTGCCTCCTCGGTCGCAGCGTCGGCAACCACGTGCGCATCGCCCAGGCCCTCGGCCGGCTCAACTGGCCGAGCGATCTGCTGATGCCCCAGGAGATGGCCGCGGCGATGCCGCGCGAGCGCGTGCTGGTGATCGCCGGCGGCACCCAGGCCGAGAAAATGAGCACGCTGACGCGCCTCGGGCAGGGCACCCACCCGGCGCTGCGGCTCGACGAGGGCGATCTGGTGATCCTCTCCAGCCGGATCATCCCGGGCAACGATCGCCCGGTGTTCGACATGATGGGCGACTTCCTCCGCCTCGGCGTCAAGCTCGTCACGCGCATCACCGATCCCACCGTCCACGCCAGCGGCCACGCCTACCGGAGCGAGCAGCTGCGGATGATCGAGCTGACGCGGCCGCGCGCGTTCGTCCCGGTGCACGGCACGCTCCACCACCTGGTGCGGCACGCGGATCTGGCGCGCGACGCCGGCGTCGCGGAGATCCTCGTCGCCGAGAACGGCGAGGCCTTCGACGTGACCGCCGGCGCGGTGCCGGTGAAGGGCGCGCGCGTGCCCGTCGGCCGCATCGCCGCGGCCAACGGCGACACGATCTCCGACGAGGTGCTGCGCGAGCGCGCCCAGCTCGGGCGCAACGGCATTGTCCTCGTCGCGGCGGTGGTCGACCGCCGCGGCGCGGTGATCGGCTCGCCGGAGATCATCTCCCGCGGCGTCGTCGACGCCTCCTTCGCCAGCGCGCTCCGCCAGGCCTCCGCCGCCGCGGCGCGGGCGATCACCGAGGCCGATCCCCGCATCCGCACCCAGAACGAAGCGCTCCGGGACGCGGTGCGCGTCGCCACGCGCCGCGCGATCGAGAGCCACACCGGGCGGCGTCCGCTGGTGATGGTGACCCTGACCAGGACCTGATCGCCATGTCCGAGCGCGCGCCCTCCCGACGACACCCCGACGCCGAGCCGACGATCACCGCGCACGAGCTCCTCGCCCCGACGCTGCGCGATCTCATCGCCAAGGTCCGCGACGCGGCCGCGCGCGTCTCTGCGACCGCGGCGACGCCGGCGCGCGCCTCCGCCGGGTACGACGCCGAGGCCGTGCACGATCTCCGCGTCGCCCTCCGCCGCCTGCGCACGCTGCTGCGGCCGGCGCGGGCCATCTACGGCAAGCAAAGGCTCCGCGCGGTCGCGGACGAGCTCCGGCGCTTCGCTCAGGCCACGGGGATCGTGCGCGACGAAGAGGTGCTGCACGAGACGCTGGCGGAGCTCGACCTCCCGCGGCGGACGCGGCGCGCCCTCGACGCCTGGATCCGATCCCGCGGGCGCCACGAGCGCGAGCTGCGCAAGACCGCGGTCGACTTCCTCACGAGCGACGCGGCGACGGAGGCGAAGCCCTCGCTCGAGGCCGCGCTCACCGCGCTCGAGGCCAGCGTGCGCCCACGCCGCAAGGGCAAGCAGAGCGCCACCGCGCTGGCGCAGAGCGCGCTCAACGCGGCGATCGAAGGGGTGCGCGCCACCGGCGCGGCCAGAGCCAAGACCGCGGATCCCGCGGCGATGCACGCGCTCCGCATCCGCGAGAAGCGCCTGCGCTACACGGCGGAGCTCTTCGCCGAGGTGCTCCCGGGCGAGTCGTCGCGCCTCGCGAAGGACGCGGCGCGGATGCAAAAACGCCTGGGCGAGCTCCACGATCTCGACCAGGCGATCCTCGTCGTCCTCCAGGCCAGAAACCTCCCGCGGCTCACGCGCCCTGCCGTGCTTCAGGCCCTGCGCGAGGCCCGCGCCGCGCTCGCCGAGCGCCTCCAGGGCGACGTCGCCGCGGCGATCGCCGTCGACGGCTAGAAGGTGCCAGTCACCTCGAGGCCACCGGCGTGAGGACCGATGTGGGGGAAGAGCTGAACCTGCGTCGGCGGCGTCGAGCTGCCTTTGGAGCTCGTCAAGATCAGGTACGTACCCACCGCGCCGAACACGATAGCAGCTGGATAGAAGACAACCTGGAGCGTCACCGCGGTGTTTCCTCTGTTGCAAAGGGAACGGCCCTTGAGGTCGCTCTCCGCCGCGGCAGAGGCGCACGCGTCCGCCGAGCCAGGGTAGCGGTGGCGAAGAGCCTCGAGCTCCGGGTCGGACATGACCGAGTTGACCGTGATCGATCCGAACACCCCGACGACCAGCGACGCGCCCGCGAGCCCAGCGCTCGAGATCCCCGCGATACGACGAAAGCTAGGCCCCGGGACAGCCGGGGGCGGCGGCGGGGGCGGCGCCTGGGCTGCGACCTGGAGCGCCCGGCTCGCGTGCTCGCCCTCGTGGAGCACCAGCAGCTCCGGCGTCGCGCCGAGGCCGGAGAGGCGATGGGATCCAGGATCGATCAGCGTCGGTTTACCGAGCGTGGAGGCGGAGATCGGGCTCCCGTCGAGCATCGGTGAGGTCACGCCGGAAGCCACGGTGAGCTCCAGCGTTGGAATGCGCGGCGTCAGGCTCGCCAGCTCGGCGGTGGCCTCGGTGACGGCCTGAGCGAAGACCGGAGGGTCGCTCTTCTTCACCGGCGCGGCGAGGACGCTCTCGTAGGCCTTCGTCGCCTCGACCAGGCGCCCAAGCTTCACCAGCGAGCGCGCCAGCCGGACGCCGACCGTCGGCACGCCGAGCACCCGATAGGCCTTGGTGAAGCTCTGGACGGCAGCGCCGTAGTCGCCGTGATCGTGGGCGGCGATCCCTTCTTCGGCGTAACGACGGGCCACGTCCCGGGCCGCTTGATCGTCCTCGGCGGCGCGGGCAGTTGGCGCGACGAGCAGCAACGACAGCGCCAACAGAATAGACCGGGTCCTCACGCTTCGTCTCCTCGTCCTGACCGTGAAACATCCCACGGACGGCGCGAGGCTATCACCGCCGCGCCGACAACCCGAAAAAAGCTCATTCCATGGCCGATCTTCTCACCGAAGCCCGGTGTCTCCCGTGCTACGGACGGCGTCATGCGAAAGCTCCCCCTCCGCGCGGCAGCCTTCACGGCCCTGGCCCTCGCCGCGGCCCCCGTCGGCGCCGCCGGCCCGATTGAAGAGCACACCTGCCCCAACGGCCTCACCGTCCTCGTCGTGGAGGACCACGCGCTCCCGCTGGTGACGATCGAGATCGCCGCCAGGAACGGCTCGATGACCGAGAGCCCCGAGTACAACGGCCTCTCCCATCTTTACGAGCACATGTTCTTCAAGGCCAACAAGGCCATGCCCAGCCAGGAGGCGTACCTGGCCCGCATGCGCGAGCTCGGCATCATCTTCAACGGGACGACGAACACCGAGCGGGTCAATTACTTCTTCACCACCACGAGCGACCACTTCGCCGACTCGATGGTCTTCATGCACGACGCCATCGTCTCTCCCCTCTTCAACGAGAAAGAGCTGGAGCGCGAGCGCTCTGTCGTCACCGGGGAGATGGACCGGGCCGAAGCCAGCCCCTTCTTCCCCTTCTCCCGCGCCGTCGACGCCCTCGTGTGGTGGAAATTCCCCTCCACCAAGGACCCGCTCGGCAACCGCAAGACGGTCCTCGCCGCCACCAGCGAGAAGATGCGGACCATCCAATCGCGCTACTACGTGCCCAACAACTCCGCCCTGGTGATCACCGGCGACGTCAAGGCCAAGGACGTCTTCGCCCGCACTGACACCCTCTTCACCGACTGGGCCAAGGGGGCGGACCCGTTCAAGAAGTTCCCCCTCGCCAAGCACCCTGGGATCAAGAAGAGCGTCGTCGTCGCCGTCGAGCAGCCGGTGCAGAGCTTCACTGGGCACGTCGTGTGGCACGGGCCCTCCACGGTGGGCAAAGGGGTAGCGCTCACCTATGCAGCCGACCTCCTCGCCGTCGCCCTGGGAGAGACATCCTCGAAGTTCCAGAAGGCCCTCGTCGACTCGGGCGCCTGCGTCTCGGCCGGGTTCTCCTGGTACACGCAGAAGAACACCGGCCCGATCACCCTGAGCTTCGAGGCCGCCCCTGACCGCGTCGACGCCTGCGTCAAGGCCGCCTTCGCCGAGCTCCCCAAGATCGCCGACCCCGGCTACCTCACCGACGAAGAGATCGCCAACGCCGTTCACAGCATCGAGATCGATCGCGTCCGCGAGCGCGAGCGGATGAGCGCCTATGCCCACCTCCTCACCTTCTGGTGGACGGCCGCGAGCCTCGACTACTACCGCGGCTACGTCGACAACGTGAAGAAGGCGACGCGCGCCGACATCGCCAAGTACCTGAAGGACTACGTGCTCGCCAGGCCCTTTGTCTTCGGCGCCCTCGTCTCCCCGGACCTGACGACCAAGGGCTTTAACCAAGCTCACTTCGAGTCTCTCGCCAGCCTGGCCTCCAGCGCCAAGCCCGGCTCCACCCTCACCCGCGGCGCTGTGCCGGCGCCGGGGAAACACTGATGCGACACCTCACACCGCTCCTCCTCGCCCTCGCCCTCACCGCCTGTGAGGCCGCCGCGCCGCCGGTCACCCCCGTCGACGTCACCCCGCCGCCGCCGCCCGTGGCGATCACGCCGCCGCCCGCGCCCGTCGCCGATCCGGCCACGGTGACTGACGGGGACGTCACCGTCGCCTTCGTCAACGGCCTCGAGATCCTGGTCAAGCGCATCCCCGGCGCCGAGCTCGCGTCAGGCCACCTCTACATCAAGGGGGGTGTTCGCAACTGGTCGGCCGTGGACGCCGGCCTCGAAGATCTCGCGCTCTCCACCGCCGCGTCGGGCGGCACCGAGAAGATCGACAAGGACACCTTCGCGCGCCGCCTCGCCGCCCTTGGGAGCGCCATCGGCGCGACCTCGGGCAACGACTACGCCTCGCTGCGGATGACGGCGATCGTCAAGGAGTGGGACACGACCTTCGCGCTCCTTGCCGACACCTTCCTCCACCCCGCCCTCCCCGCGTCCGAGCTCGAGCAACACCGCCAGCGCTCGCTCGCGAGCCTCCGCCACGAGCAAGAGGTCCCGGACGGGCGCCTCCGCCTCGCGATGAACGAGCGCGTCTTTGCCGGCCACCCCTACGCCAACCGCTCCTCGGGCACCCTCGAGACGCTCGCGAAGATCCAGCTCGCCGACCTCGGCGCCCACCTCGCCCGCCTCCGCCAGACCAGCCGCCTGGTCTTCGTCGCCACCGGCGACATCGATCCTGCCCACGTGGTCGAGCAGGTGCGCGCGACCTTCGGCGCCCTCCCCCGCGGCGACTACCGCGAGGCCCCGCTGCCCGCCGTCGCCTTCGACAAGCCCTCGCTCGCCGTGCTCGAGCAGAAGCTCCCCACCAACTACTGCCAGAGCGTCTTCATCGCGCCCGGCTACGCCGACGCCGACTACGCCGCGGGCCTGATGGCGATGAGCGTCCTCACCGACCGCCTCTTCGAAGAGATCCGCACCAAGCGCAACCTCTCCTACGCCCCGAGCGCGCGCCTCTCCTCGTCCCTCTCCATCGGCCTCGGCATGCTCTACGTCACCGCCGTCGACGCCGACGCCGCCCGCAAAGTCACCCTCGACGAGGTCAAGCGCCTCCAGAACGAGGTCGTCCCGGCGAAGGAGATCACCTCGGCCAAATCCACGTTCCTCACCGGCTATTTGATGGAGAACGAGTCGATGAGCGGACAGGCCGGCATGCTCGGCCGAGCCCTCTTGATCGGGCACGACTGGCACCTGGCGCGGACGCTCCCGGACAAGATCGAAGCGGTCACGGCCGCCGAGGTGCAGGCCTTCGCGAAGAAGTACGCCGGGCGCCTCCAGACGGTGGTGATCGGGGATCCGGCGAGGATCGACAAGGCCCTGTTCGGCTCGATGTAGTCGAATCGAGTCCGACCTCTTTCGTCTTCCGTCTTCCGTCTTCGTGCGCGTCCTCGTGCGCGTGCGCGGGAGAGGCGCACGGGGACAGGGGACAGGGGACGGGAGATGGGGAAAATCCTGCCTGTCTGCTCCTCTCGTTGGCCATGCTACCGCACGCCCGCTCGTCACCAATCCAACCTGCAGAAGCCCATTGACGGCCCCCTCATCTTCCTGCATTCCCCCCGCGCACCGCGAGGAGGACGCCATGCGCAGAGAGAAACGCCGTCGCCTTTCGGAAGCCCTCGAGGCCTTCTTCACCACCCCGCTCGACGACGCCCTCGAGCGCCACTTCCATCGCGACCCCCGCGACGAAGCCGTGCGCCTCTTCCACGAGGTGACGACGCGGGTCCCCGCCTACCGGAGCTTCCTCGCTGATCACGACGTCGATCCGCTCACCGTCCGCGGCTTCGCCGACTTCGAGCGCCTCCCGATCGTCACCAAGAAGAACTACCTCCAGCGCCACCCGCTCTCGGACCTCTGCCGCGACGGTCGGATCGACGACTGCGACGTGATCGCCGTCTCGTCGGGCTCCACCGGCGAGCCCACGTTCTGGCCCCGCAGCGGCGCCGACGAGCTGGCGATCGCCCGACGCTTCGAGCAGATCTTTCACGACAGCTTCCAGGCCGACACCCGGAGCACGCTCGCCGTGATCTGCTTCGCGCTCGGCACCTGGGTCGGCGGCATGTACACGATGAGCTGCTGCCGCCACCTCGCGGCCAAGGGCTACCGGATCACGGTGATCACGCCCGGCAACAACAAGGACGAGATCTTCCGCGTCCTCACGACCCTCGGCGCGTCGTTCGATCAGGTCGTGCTCCTCGGCTATCCGCCCTTCCTCAAGGACGTGGTCGACACCGGGCGCGCCCACGATTTCGACTTTGCCAAGCTCAACATCAAGTGGGTCACCGCCGGCGAAGTCTTCAGCGAAGAGATGCGCTCGCTGATGGGCGAGCGCCTCGGCTCGACGTCCCCGTGCTTCGACTCGGCCTCGCTCTACGGCACCGCCGACGCCGGCGTGCTCGGCAACGAGACGCCGCTCAGCATCGCCATCCGCCGCTTCCTCGCCACGCGCCCCGACGCCGCGCGCACGCTCTTCGGGCAAGACCGCCTGCCCACCCTCGTGCAGTACGATCCGATGAGCCGCTTCTTCGAGCAGCAGGACGGCATGCTCCTGTTCTCCGGCGACAACGGCGTCCCGCTCGTGCGCTACGGCATCCTCGACAGCGGCGGGATCCTCACGTTCCAGGCCATGCTCGAGGCCCTCGCCGGCTTCGGCTTCGACCCGCGCGACGAGCTCGCCAACGCCCGCGGCGTCCGCGCCCTGCCCTTCGTCTGGGTCTTCGGCCGCTCCGATTTCACCGTCTCGTACTACGGCGCCAACATCTTCCCGGAGAACGTCAGCGTCGGCCTCGAGCAGCCCGGCGTGCGTGACTGGGTCACCGGCAAGTTCGTCCTCGAAGCGCGCGAAGGCGACGATCACGATCGCCGCCTCGCGATCGTCGTCGAGCTCGCCCCCGGCGCCGAGGCCTCCGAGGATCGACGCGGCCAGGCCGCGAGCGCGATCGAAGGCGAGCTCTTGCGGCTCAACAGCGAGTTCAAAAGCTACGTGCCCGAGGGGCGACGCACGCCGGAGATCACGCTGACCGCCGCGGGGGATCCCGACTACTTCCCGCTCGGCGCGAAGCACCGCTACACGCGGAAGCCGGCCTCGTGAAGCGCTCTTCCGCCGTCCCTCGCGGGGAGATCTGCACTACCCTCGCGACCCGCGATGCTCAAACCCGGAAGCAGCCTCGAGCGCTACACCATCGACGCCCTGATCGGGCAAGGCGGGATGGGCTACGTCTACCGCGCCCATGATCCCCGGCTCGAGCGCAGCGTCGCCATCAAGGTCATCGGAGGCGACAGCGCCTCGCCCGAGTCCACCGGCCGCCTCCTCCGCGAGGCGCGCTCCGCCGCCGCCCTCGATCACCCCAACGCCGTAGCGATCTTCGACGTCGGCGAGGCCGACGGGACGCCCTACATCGTGATGGAGCTCGTCGACGGGCAGACGCTCCGCGGCGCGGTCGGGCAGGCGACCGTGCCCACCGCGCTCAAGGTCGGCTGGCTCGTCGACGTCGCCCGCGCGCTCGCCGCCGCGCACCGCAAGGGCCTCGTCCACCGCGACATCAAGCCCGAGAACGTGATGGTGCGCGCCGACGGCGTGGTGAAGGTCCTCGACTTCGGGATCGCCCGGCGCACCATCGGCGACGTCGATCCCAACGCCGCCACCTCACAGGCGCAGCCGACGCTGACCGCCGAGGGCCTGCGCCTCGGGACGCCGCTCTACATGGCGCCCGAGCAGATCCGCGGCGACGGCCTCGACGGGCGCGCCGATCAGTTCTCGTGGGGCGTCCTCGCCTACGAGCTGCTGGGCGGCCGCCTCCCCTGGCGCGGCGGCGTCGACGCGCTCGCGGTCGCCGCGTCGATCCTCACCGACGATCCGGCCGAGACCGTGCTCGGCGCCGCGGGCGTACCGGCCCGCGTACGCGGCGTCGTACTCCGCGCGCTCTCGAAGCGGCCGGTCGATCGCTTCGCGTCGATGGACGACGTGATCCGCGCCCTCGAAGCGGCGGCGCGAGGAGAAGAGGCGCCCGACGCGCGCTCCTTGCCCCCGCAGCACGCCGCGCCTCCGCAGCAGCGCGCCGCCGCGCCGCAGCCGAGCGTCGCTCAACCAATCGCCGCGCCGACGAGCGCGACGATGGCCCGCCGCTACAGCGAAGAAGAGGTGCGAGCGATCCTCTCGCGCGCCATCGATCAGCAGGCCGCCGGACCGCGCGACGACGGCAAGCTCGCCTTCGACGATCTGCTCGCCGCCGCGCAGGAGGTCGGCGTCGACACCGCGACGCTACGCGAGGCGAGCCGCGCCATCCGCCTCCGCGATCAAGAGAGCTCGGAGCTCACCAACGAGCGCGCGGATCGCGACCTCTGGATCCGGCGCAAGCGGCGCGGCTTCGCCCGGCACCTCGGCGTCTACCTGATCGTCAACGCCGCGTTCCTGGTGCTCGGGATCATCACCCACGGCCTCCCGGACACGCTGATGCCCGGCCTCTTCTGGGGCATCGGCCTCGGCATCCACGGCCTGCGCGCCCTCACCGCCAGCGAAGACGAGTGGCGCGACGACCGCGACAGCAAGCGCCGCGAAGAGGCCAAGCGCCGCAGGCGCGAAGAGCGCTCCGAAGCCGTGAGCCGCGTCGTCGACAAGGGCGTCTCGATGCTCCTGGGCGACGACAAACTCCGCAACCGCGACAAGTACGACAAGCGCCGCATCGACGCCGACGCCGAGGCCGAGGCCGCGCGGATGCGGATCAACGTCACCGAGATGCGCCGCGCGGAGGCGGAAGCGGAAGCCGAAGCGCAGGCGGAGGAGAACGCGTCCAAGCGCTACCGCCGGAAGTAGGCAGCCTGCCCGCTGAATCGCTGAAAAATAAAAGGGTTGGAGCCGCGCGCGCAAGCAAGCGGCCCCCCCTCTCGCCTGCTCTAAAGCCTGTTTTTGCCGCATTTAACCCTGATCCGTGCGCTAATTTGTCCAGGCGGCCGCCCACCCGGTCGCGACCCCGCTCGGACATTTCAGAACCCCCGCCCAACCGGCGGACGGCCGTTCTGAAAATCCCCCGCGCTCGCCCGAGCAGCGGGGCGCCTGCTCGGAAAACATCCCGCCCTCCCTCCCCGGCAGGACAGCCGCTCGGAAAATCCCGAACCGTCGCCCCCGACCCAGGCGACCACTCGGAGGTCTCCGACCCCTCGCTCTACCGGGGTTTGACCGCCCGAACGTTCCCGAACGCCCACCCGCCGGGTGCGGCGACGGCTCGGAAAATCTTGAGGCCATTTTCGCCTCTTGGGCGGCCTCTTGTGACAGTTCCCGGTCTTGGATAGCCTCCCACGGCGCGGGAATGAATCCCGCCTCACCGGGAGAATGGGAATGCAACGCCATGACGAGACCGACGGGACTGAACCCCACCGCAAAGGGATCCGCTTCCACGCGGGCAAGCTGCGCAGGGTGACTACTCCGCTGCACCAGACGCTCCGCGCCGAAGCGCTGGCCGCGTATGGCACGCTCAGGACCGCCGAGCGGCTCCACGCGGACGCCGTCGACGACACGGCCGAAGCGCGCGCCGGCAGCGATGCCGCCGAGATCGCGTTCGAGAACGGGATCCGTGGCGTCGACAGCGCCTTGTTGGGGTTCGATCGCGAGCACCCGGGGCCAGGGGTGCGGGGCGCCGTCTTTCCCAACGGCTTTGGGGAGGTGATCGAGCCCGAGGGGGAGGCTCAGCTCGCGGTGCTCCCCGCGTTTCACGTGCGGCTCGCGCCCTTCAGGCAAGAACCAGAGCTCCAGAAGGCGATCGCCAAGCTCGACGACGCGGAGGCCGCGTTCAGGGCGACGCTCGAGGAGGAGGACGCGGCGATCGCGGCGACGGCGACGGCCTTTGCCGCCGAGGTCGCCGCGCGCGCTGGGGTGCGCCATCAGCTCGAGAGTGCCCACGGGCGATTGCGGGACTTCTACAAGACGCAACCGGCCGAGGCCGAGCGATTCTTCATGAAGCTCGGGCGGCGCGAGGGGAAGGCGAAGCCGAAGAGCCCGAGCGGAACGGCGGCGAGCGCCGCGAGCGGACCGACGGTATCGACCACGGGAAGCGGGCCGACGACCGCCACTGGGCCCAAGGGCCCTGGCTGATCGTTTCGCGCGGTCGCGGCCTCGCGATCACCTGCCCCGGCGTCGCCGTGCTGAGCAGCTCGGCGGCGCCTCTGCCTCCGACGACTTCAACGCTGGGATGGGAATCGCCACCGGACATAACCGCGCCAACCTATAAACACTTTTTTGTTTTCTGTGGACTTGTCCGGAAGGAACACAGAAAGTCGGGCCACGCGATCGGCGCGACCCGATCCAGCGAGATCCCCATGCTCTGGATCCTCTCGTCGCTGCGTGTCCTCCATGGCTTTACCAGGGCGCATCTCTGTCGGGCCTTACTCCCGCTCCTTCTCTTCTTCGCCTCCGCGCTCAGCGGGGCGGCCTGTCGAGGCGACGACGGGGAGGCGCTCGGGGGAGAGGACGCCGTATTGGACGATTCCGATGCTTCGCCGATCGCGGGGGCGATCCAGGGAGCGTTCGCGGTCTCCAGCATGGGGGAGGCGTCTTACCCTATTCCCCTTATGGTTCCTCCGGGGGCGGCGGGGATGCAGCCTTCGCTGGGGGTTTCGTACAACAGCGCTTCGGGC
>Ga0209181_10002416_pt1 | contig 30699 bp, 14 predicted proteins | sample MAT05_FD_187208 | JGI IMG/M metagenome (GOLD analysis project Ga0209181, IMG submission 187208) | Freshwater microbial communities from Lake Fryxell liftoff mats and glacier meltwater in Antarctica - MAT-05 (SPAdes) (version 2) | ecosystem: Environmental > Aquatic > Freshwater > Ice > Liftoff... | reverse complement strand
AATACATCAGCAAACATGAAACGCTGCAAGGCGATGACCCGTGGGAAATCGTGTTTAACTACCTGGGGCAGTTAGACAATGCAGTGGGCGCCAGTAAATGGCTGACAGCCGCCGGCGAAGGATCGGGTGACATGCAAAGTGCAGGTTTAGCGGTTGCCGAAAAAATCTCCATCAATGGTTTTGTGGCAAACGGCGAATTGATCATGCAATGGAAATTCAGTGAGTTTCAATTTAAAACGACAACTATTGCCGCAATGGCGGAAAAGTTTATGGATGGATTGCGGGAATTTGTACAGCTTGCGCAATCCAAAAGCAACACAGGTGAGTCTGTATTTACCCCATCCGATTTTGGGTTGGGCGATGAAGTAAGTGTAGAGGAGCTGGATAATTTTATGGGGGGAAATGACGACAACCTTTTTAGTTTTTAACAGCCAATATTTATGGAAGTAAAGGATTTTATATACTATCTCAAACAGCACAATTTATCGTTGGTTAACGATCAGGATAAGATTGTATTGAAAGGCGATAAGCAGGTATTATTGGCCAAACAAATTGACGGATTAATTGACCAGGCTTTTATTATTGACTACATCAAAAAAAATAAGCCCGCCCTGCTGCATTATTTGTCATTGGGTTTAGCAGATTTTGGGGCAGCCATCAATACAAAAAACATTGAGGCGGTTTACCGGCTAAGTGGTTTGCAGGAGGGTATTCTTTTTCACGGATTGTACGACCAGGAACTGGTAACCTATACCAACCAGTTTAGTTGCGGGCTAACCAACGTTGATATAGGGTTGCTGATAAAGAGCTGGCAATATTTGCTGCGCCACCATTCTATTTTGCGCAGTGGTTTTTTCTACGACACATTTAAAGTAGCGGTGCAGTCTGTTTTTAAAGAGGTTGAATTACCGGTGGAGCAGATCGACATAATTGATAGGACTGACGATGAAATAATTTCTTTCATTCATCAATATAAAACTGCCGACCGAAACAAGGGTTTTGATTTTAAAGCGCCTCCCTTAATGCGACTGGTTTTTATAAAAATGAGTGATGATAAGTATACCATGGTATGGTCGTCGCATCATTTGCTTTTTGATGGATGGTCGCTGCCTATTATTATGCAGGAGGTTTTAAGTACTTACGAAGCATTACTTGCCGGAACATTTGTAGAGAAAAACACAGTAGATAATTTTCGCGACTATATCAGGTATATTGAACAAACAGACAAGACAAAGGAAGAGAAATACTGGAAGAAATACATGCAAAATTGCAGCCAGGGTTCGATGTTGCCATTTTTGGATAAAGGATTGGATAATACAAAAGGAGCAGGAATTTATCGTTCAGCCTTATTGAATATTTTAAAGGAAGACACGCAAAAAGTGATGGCTTTTGTTCATAAAAATGCCATTACCATTAATACGCTTATGCAAGGTGTTTGGGCCTACCTGTTGTACCGGTATACCAATAGTAATGAAATTGTTTATGGTGTGATAGTTTCTGGCCGGCCGGCCGATTTGCCTGATGTGGAACAACGGGTGGGCATGTATATTAATACTTTGCCGTTAGTCAATTCTTTTGCTAATGACAAGCCTGTTGCTGGTTGGCTGCAATCGCTCCAACTTCAGCAAATAGATTCGAGGCAGTATCAATACACACCTTTAAAGAAAATAAAAGACTGGGCCGGGTTTAAAGATGAATTGTTTGACAGTCTGCTCGTTTTTGAAAATTATCCTGTCAGCCAGCTATTGCAGGGTAACAATTGGTCAATACAATTTGATAAAATTAGTTTTGAAGAAAACACCAATTACCCACTTACGCTGTTAATAGCTCAGTCAAATGAAATAGTGATTAAATTTAGTTATAACGCAGCCGTTATTTCTGATCATGCTATCGAAAAAATCAGCAGTCACTTTAATACGGTTTTGTTCAATATAATTAATGAAACAGCCCTAACGCTTCGTACCCTCGATCTTTTCTCAACCACAGAGAAAGATAACCTGTTAAAAAACTTTGCCGGTAAGAAAGTAGCCTATGAAAAAGCTTCGGTAACGCAGTTAATCGAAGCGCAAACAATGCGCACACCCTTAGCAGTAGCGTTGAGGTCGGGTAATGAGATTTATACCTATCAGCAATTAAGCGACCGTTCGGGTCAACTGGCAAACTACCTGCGGCAAAAAGGTGTAGGCGATGGCAATTTGGTACCTGTGCTAATGGAACGGAGCGCCGATATGGTAGTAGCCTTATTGGGAATATTAAAAGCCGGCGCGGCTTATGTTCCGGTAGATCCGTTATACCCGGAAGAACGAATTCGGTTCATGGCCAAAGAGGCGCAGGCCACCATAGCCATAAGCAGCGAAGCATACAAGGGCAGGCTTCCTCAAGGTATTACTATAATAGACGTGGTAAAGGATTGTGAGCAAATCAGCCAGCAACCAGCAATGCTCAATGCCCACCCCAATCCTTCTTCCGCGCAACACCCAACTCCCAACGCTCAACCGGATTTGTCTTCCGCGCAACACCCAACTCCCAACGCTCAACCGGATTTGTCTTCCGCGCAACACCCAACTCCCAACGCTCAACCGGATTTTTCTTCCGCGCAACACCCAACTCCCAACGCCCAACCGGAATTTTCTTCCGCGCAACACCCAACTCCCAACGCTCAACCGGATCTTGCTTACGTCATCTACACCAGTGGCAGCACTGGTCGTCCCAAAGGCGTAATGATTAGTCAACGCAGCGTTAGCGCCTTTATACAATGGTGTATGCAAGAGTTTAAAGAAACCCCATTTGAAACAGTATATGCCGGTACCTCCGTCAGCTTCGACCTGTCGGTGTTCGAATTATTCTACACCCTCAGCGCCGGCAAAACCATCCGTCTGCTACAGAATGGATTGGAAGCGCCTAAATATCTACAGGAAGACACGCAGGTTTTGCTGAATACAGTACCGTCAGTTGTAGAAAGCTTGTTAAAGGAAAACACCGACCTGAGCGTTATAACGGCCATTAACATGGCTGGCGAACCAGTGAGTCCATATGTGCAGCAGCACTTAGACCAGGATAGGATAACCGTAAGAAACCTGTACGGTCCCAGTGAAGATACCACTTACAGTACCGTGTACCGCATGCACAAAGGGCAGCCTTTGTTGATAGGTAAGCCTATTCACAATACAGCCATATACATCCTAAACCCCCACCAGCAACTACAGCCGGTAGGCATTGCCGGCGAAATTTGCATAGGCGGCCATGGGCTGGCCTTAGGCTACCTCAACCGCCCTGAGCTGACGGATGAAAAGTTCATCGCCAATCCCTTTAAAACCGGCGGGAAAATATACAAAACCGGCGATCTTGGCCGGTGGATGGCCGATGGTAACATTGAGTATTTGGGACGTATGGATGAGCAGGTTAAGATCAGGGGCTTTAGGGTTGAGTTGGGTGAGATAGAAAGCGTATTGCAGCAAAGCGGACTTGCAACGCAGGCCGCCGTGCTGGCATTAACCAATTTGCAGGGCAATAAATACCTGTGCGCCTTTGTTGTAGCAAAAGCAGGCGAAGCAATTGACAAAGAACCACTCAGCGCCTACCTGCAAACACGCCTGCCCGACTATATGGTACCGCAGGCATGGGTACCGGTAAACAACCTTCCACTAACCCCCAATGGCAAAACCGACCGTAAAAAGCTGGCCGAACTGGCCCCGCATGCCACCAGCCAAACCAAAACTTACCGGCCGCCACAAAACCAGGCCGAGCAAGACCTTGCCGACATTTGGCAAACACTGCTGGGCATAGAAAATATAGGGGTGGACGACAATTTTTTTGAACTGGGAGGCGATAGCATTTTAACCATACAGGCCGTAAGCCGTGCCAACCGGTTAGGCCACCACCTGCAGCCACGGGACATTTTTGTGCACCAAACCATAGCCCGGTTAGCCAAAGCCATTAGCGACACGACCGCCGCCGAAACCACCGCAGAGCAGGGCATGCTTACCGGCCCGGCAGGCCTGCTGCCCATACAGCAATGGTATTTGCAAAGCAACGCAGCCCATGTATCGCATTACAACCAAAGCGTGCTGCTGGGTATTAGTAAAGCCATTGGTAAAGAAGTATTGACCGAAGTATTGCAAACCCTTACCAGCCAGCACGACGCGCTGCGGTTTAGTTATTATAAAGATGAACAAGGCCAGTGGCAGCAACAGTACGGCACCAACAAACCCCGGCTGTACACCGAAGACCTGACTGGCTACAGCGGCGGAGAATTATTTACCCAAATAAAAACAATAGCCGACCGCTACCAGCAAAGCCTTACTATAGAAAAAGGCGATGTAGTAAGAATGGTATGGATACAAATGCCAGCGGAAGGACAGCTTCCTCCAGCCAACAATCAACCATCAACAGCCAACGCTTCTGCCAGCACTTCTGCCAACGGCCAACCATCAACAACCAACACATTCTCCAACCGTCTTCTCATCATCATCCACCACCTGGCCATAGACGGCGTATCGTGGCGCATATTGCTCCATGACATGGAGGGTCTGCTGACAGCAGCACAAACAAAAACCACTTATAAGTTGCCTGCCAAAACCAGCAGCTATCGCCAGTGGTACAATGCACTAAAGGCATATAGCCAAAGCCGCCAACTACAGCAACAACAGCAGTATTGGCAACAAGTACAACAACAGGCTCAACGCCTTACCACCGATATGGTAACGGATAAAGCCATCACGGTCAGCGACCTTGGCTACTACCGCCAAACCCTCGATGCTGCTACTACCAAACAATTACTACAGGACGTACCCAAAGTATACCATACCGAAATCAACGACCTGCTGCTGGCAGCGCTGGCCAAAACCTTTAAACAGCAACAGCAAAATACAAGCCTGCTCATTGGCCTTGAAGGCCATGGCAGAGAAGACATTAGATCAAAAGAAGAACAATCCATAGACACCAGCCGCACAGTAGGCTGGTTTACCACGCTGTACCCCGTACTGCTGGTTACGCAAGGTATTGAAAGCGACGACCAGCTAATTAAAAGCATAAAAGAGCAGCTACGAAAAGTGCCACAGAAAGGCTTAGGATATGGCGTGCTCAAATACATCAGCAAACATGAAACGCTGCAAGGCGATGACCCGTGGGAAATCGTGTTTAACTACCTGGGGCAGTTAGACAATGCAGTGGGCGCCAGTAAATGGCTCACAGCCGCCGGCGAACCAGTGGGCGTTCAGCGTAGCGAAGCTGCGACCGTAAACGAAAAACTTTCCATCAGCGGGCAGGTGCTCAATGGGCAGCTAAGCATCAGTTGGACATTTAGCACAAAACATTTTACCGCGCAAACCATCCAACAATTGGCAGCAGTTTACAATCATATTATAACCGGGCTGGTAACCCATTGCCTGCTGCAGGCCGATGCCTTTGGGCAGCTGTTCACCCCTTCGGATTACGGCATAGGAAAGGAAGTAAGCTACCAACAGCTCGACCAGTTTTTGCAGGCCACCACCAATAGCGGCCTGCCGCTGCGGCAGCAGGTTGAAAGCCTTTACCGGCTCAGCGGCCTGCAGCAGGGCATGCTCTTCCACAGCCTGTACAACCCAAACAATATAGCCTATGTACAGCAACTAAGCTGCCTGTTGCATAATCTAAATATTGTTGCGTTCAAAACAGCCTGGCAGCAAGTACTTAATAAACACAGCATCCTGCGTAGTGCCTTTTGGGCCGATGCGCTGGCCCTGCCAGTGCAAGCGGTTATAAAATACGTTACCCTGCCTTTTATTGAACAAGACCTTACCCATTTACCCACTGAACAACAAAAGGCAGCAATAACCGACTTTGAAAAAGAAGACCGGAAAAAAGGCTTCCGCTATACCGAAGCACCGCTGATGCGCCTGACCCTTTTACAGACGACAGAGGGTCACCGCATGGTTTGGACATACCACCACCTATTGAGCGACGGATGGTCGGCGCCTGTGTTGATGCAAGACTTTTTGCAAGCCTATGACAACAGCCTGCAAGGCAATGCTACTACCATACCAGCCACTGCCGACAATTACGAAGACTATATCCGATACATTGAAGGCATAGACAAAGCCGATGAAGAAGCATACTGGCGCGGCTATTTAAAGCAGGTAGAAGGCCCAACGCTGCTGCCCTTTATTGCTATTAAGGCCGACCGTAACAAAGCCGAAGGCGAATACCAGGCAAAACACCTGCACCTGGATGCAGAAACAACATTTCGCATCCATGCCTATGCGCAGCAGCACAAAATAACGGTCAATACCCTTATGCAGGGCGTATGGTCGCACCTGCTAAGCGAATACACCGGTAACAAAAACGTAGTCTATGGCATCGTAGTTTCCGGTCGCCCCGAAAGCCTGCCCGGCATAGAGCAGCGGGTTGGCTTGTACATTAACACTATTCCGCTTTGTACACAAACCAACAGCGAACAGCCAACCGAAAAGTGGTTGCAACAAATACAGCAGGGCCAGGTAAACAGCATGCAGTGGCAGCATACGCCATTGGCCGACATACAAAGTTGGTCTGGTGTGCCGGGCAACCTTTTCGACAGCATCCTTGTTTTTGAAAACTACCCCATCAGCAAATTGCTGACAGAGCATCAGTGGAGCTTGCAGGCCAGCGACATTAAAGCCGAAGAACAGACCAACTACCCGCTGAGCATTGCCATACACAGTGCAGCCGAAGTGCACATTAGCTTTATGTACAATAGCGACGTGCTTGCAGGCCAATATGTAACGGCCATCAGCCGCCACTTTAACGAAGTGCTTGCGCAGATAATAAACGGTGTAGAAACCCCTGGCCAGATAAGCCTGTTGAGCAATGCTGAAAAAAGGGAATTGGTACAAAACGGCCGTGGCCCGGTAGCAGATTATCCCAAACACAAAACGCTTGGCCAACTGTTTGAAGAGCAGGCAGCAAAGACGCCCGATAATACCGCATTAGTATTTAACGAAGAGCGCTACACTTACACACAACTGAACGAACGGGTTAATCAAGTGGCGTATTACCTGCGGGAAAAGGGCGTAACCGCCGAAACCCTGGTACCAATTTGTTTGGAAAGAAGCGCAGAAATGATCATAGCTATGCTGGGCGTAGTAAAAGCCGGTGGGGCTTACGTACCCATCGACCCCTCGTACCCGCAAGAGCGCATCCTATACATGCTCGAAGACACTTTCTCCAAATTGGTCGTTACCAATCAAGCGTTGAAAGAAAAGGTGTCTGCTGGTAATAGTTACATAGAAGTGGTAATGATTGACGCAACACAACAACATATTAACCGGCAGGCAAAAGGCAATCCTACACAAATAGCGCACAGCAGTAACCTGGTATATGTTATTTATACCTCGGGTTCAACAGGAAAGCCAAAAGGGGTAATGGTTGAGCATCGAAATTTGATGAATTTGATACACTGGCATATATCAGATTTTGAAGTAACTGAAAATTCAAGGGCAACTTCAATGGCCGGCATTGGGTTTGATGCATTTGGATGGGAAGTTTGGCCGTATCTCACAGTAGGGGCATCTATTTTTCTTATTAGCAACGAAAAACGCAGTTCTTTCCAACTGCTAACCGGTTATTTTTACATTAGCGGGATTACGCATAGTTTTATCCCAACCGCTTTGATCACCGATTTTATTGATTATTCAAAAAATAACTTAATAAATCTTTCCTACTTATTAACCGGAGGCGATAAACTTTCGTCATTAAATATAGTAGACCTGCCTTTTAAGGTGGTAAATAATTATGGACCGACCGAAAATGCGGTGGTGGCAACCAGTTATGTGCTAAAACAACAGGATGGATTGACAATTCCTTCTATTGGTAAACAAATAGCCAATAGCGTTATTTATTTGGTTGATAATAAGGGACGTCTTGTACCGGAAGGAGCCTTGGGCGAAATTTGGATAGGAGGTGATAGTTTGGCAAGAGGATATTTAAACCTGGCTGACCTTACGGGTGAAAAGTTCAGAAAAGACCCTTTCAGTATCGACCCGGCTGCGAGGGTATACACTACAGGCGATGGCGGCAGGCGCCTGCCCGATGGAAACATTGAATTTTTGGGTAGATTGGATAGCCAGGTAAAACTTCGGGGCCATAGGATTGAGTTGGGTGAGATTGAAAATGTAATATTACAGAGCGGACAGGTTAAGCAGGCTATAGTATTATTAAAAGATGATACTGTAGAAAACAAAAAGATAGTGTCTTACATTATAAATGCGGGAAGCTTTGATCGGGAAAGTATAAAGATATTTTTATATAGATATTTGCCGGACTATATGGTTCCTGATAGTTGGGTAGTAGTTGATGAATTACCTTTAACACCAAACGGAAAAATTGATATTGCCGCCTTGAGGTTAATCGACACGGAAGTTTCAGCCAGTGTTTACAGGGCTCCCGAAACAGATTTAGAGATTAAATTGGTTGAAATTTGGGAGAAGTTATTGGTAGTTGATAGGGTAGGCATCTACGATAATTTTTTTGATTTGGGCGGAAACTCATTGATGGTGATGCGTATGGTGGCACAAATTGAACGGGAAATGTCAATGACGATACCAATGAAGGTCATTTTTCAATCAAAATGCATAAAGGATCTTAGTAAATATTTCGAAATTCAGGCAGGCCAAAACATAAATGAAAATTTTGGCCCATACGAAGTGATTGATTTATAGTTGGAAAATTAGCGTAAGGAATTTTATGGAAGACACATTCAAAAAAATTGTTGATTTATTATATACTGCCAGGAAGGATGGGGTTGAATTTGTTTTAAACGGAGATAATCTTCAATTGAGATATGCAGAAAGTAAATCAATCAACCATGATTTATTGCAGGAAATTAAAGACAACAAATTTACAATTATTGAATTTTTAAAAAATGATAGTTGGAAAACCCGTTCGGTAAATGGTAGCAAAAAATTGGTTGAAGCATTTGACCGTGCTACGCTTTTGCAAATTCCGCTGTCATTTGCCCAGGAAAGACTTTGGTTTATAGACAAACTAGAAGGAAGCATTCCTTACCACACAGTGGTGTCGTTACGATTAAAAGGACAACTAAATAAGAAGGCACTTGAGTTTGCCCTTGAAAATGTTATTGATCGCCACCAGGTTTTACGTACCATTTATTACGATTTGGACGGCATCGGCTACCAAAAAACAAAAGAAACAACTCAATGGCATCTGTCTTATATAGATGGCTCAAATCTCAATAACAATAAGCCATTACTCGCCAATGCTATTGATGAATTGGTAAACCAGCCATTCCACCTTGACAGGGATTTTATGCTGCGTGCTTCTTTAATATCACTACAGCCAAACGAATTTGTGCTGGTGGTAGTGGTTCACCATATAGCCTGCGATGCCTGGTCGGCCCCTATTATTATAAAAGAAGTTACTGAATTATATGGCAGGTTTATTACAGGTGAAACTTCCGCGCTTTCCCTACTGCCTTTGCAATTTGTAGATTATGCTGTTTGGGAGAAAAAAAACTTGTCGACAGAAAACCTTCAACCCAAATTGAATTATTGGAAGCAAAAATTGGCCGGGGTTTCTCCATTGCAACTTCCTTATGATTTTGAAGCGCCGCTTGTGCGAACTTCAAGGGGAGGCAGTGTCAGTTATAAAATAAATGCATCAACACTTTCTTCATTAAACGACCTAAGCAAGCAAAATGATTGCAGCCTGTATATGGTACTACTTGCGGCATACAATGTGTTGCTTTACCGGTACAGCAATCAAAAGGATATTTCCGTAGGAGCTTCTGTGGCCAATAGAAATCAGCCGGAGATAGAATCGTTGGTAGGCTTTTTTGTAAATACCGTTGTATTTAGAAATGAAATTGAAACCGGCAAAAGTTTTGTTGATCTGCTGAAGCAGGTAAAAACAACTACCCTGGAAGCGTACGAACACCAGGATGTGCCATTTGAAAAAGTAGTGGAAACGGTTTTGAAAGAAAGAGAAACAGGCAAAGCCTCTCTGTTTCAGGTAATGTTGGTGTTTATTAATACGCCGGCAAGCGAGCGCACCAAACTAGGCCAACTAGAAGTAATGCAGGAACCGTTTAAATCAAAAGTTTCAAAATTTGATTTTACGTTTTTTATAAATGAATTAGCAAACGGGCTTAACATAGTAGTTGAGTATAGTGCCGAGTTATTTAAGGAGGCGACTATTATTCAACTGCTTAATAATTATGACAACCTGCTCCAGGCTATTGCTACTGATCCAAACCGGTTTGTTGCAACGATCCCTTTGTTATCTGGCAAAGAGGAACAGTTACTTTTAAATGAGTTTGGCTCGAATGTCACGGTTTTTCCGGTTGAAGAAAATATTGTTGACCTTTTTGAAGAGCAGGTGTTTAAAAATCTGGATGCTCCGGCAATGGTATGCGATGGCCAAAAGCTATCGTATTACCAATTAAATGAAAAGGCAAACCAGTTAGCGCATTATTTACGGTCAGTAGATATTGGTCCTAATCATTATGTTCCCATTGTGGCCGAGGCTGGTTTAAAGCTGGCTATTGGCATAATGGGTATTTTAAAATCAGGTGCTGCATACGTACCTATCGATCCGGGCCTTCCGGCTGAACGAATTCGCTTTATTTTACAGGATACAAAGGCGACAGTTGCTATTTTAAGTAAGGCGCAAACGCATAAAGTGGAACCGTACGAATTGGTAGCGGTTATCGATTTGGACACAATTGATACTTCCTTCGAAACACAATTAACGTCCAATCCGAAGTTGGTTGACAAAAGTGATCATGTAGCGTATGTTATATACACTTCAGGCTCTACAGGTATGCCAAAAGGAGTAATGATTAGTCACCAAAATTTGGCGGATTACGTTTATGGAATAATGGATAAAATAGCCATTAATAAATGTTCTTCTTTTGCCCTGTTATCTTCTGCGGCAACCGACCTCGGAAATACGGTTATCTATGGTTCGTTGTTAACTGGTGGATGCCTTCATTTATTTTCAACAGACAGGCTTAATAATGCCTATGCCTTGCACGGGTATTTTGCTGAGCATGCTATTGATTGTATTAAAATAGTTCCATCGCATTGGAATGCGTTACAATTTGATAATAAAAATCTACTCCCTTCCAAGCTGCTGATTTTTGGCGGTGAGGTTTTATATAGCAATATGATAAGGGGTGTTTTAGAAGATAGCCCTGCCCTGACCGTAGTCAACCATTACGGACCAACTGAAACTACCATTGGTAAATTACTGCATGTAATAGATAGAAACACCCGATATGGCAGGACAATCCCAATTGGCAAACCATTCGGCAACACCACCGTTTACGTGCTTTCGAACAATTTAACCCTGGCGCCAAAAGGAGTGCCTGGTAAACTTTTTATTGAAGGCAAAGGATTGGCAAAAGGTTATTTGAATAATGAAGCACTTACCAACAAAAAATTTATTTCAAACCCTTTTAAATGCGCTTCGCAAACCCTAATGTACGATACCGGCGACCTGGTAAAATATTTACCAGATGGCAATATCGTATTTATCAATAGGGCAGATGACCAGGTAAAAATTAGAGGTTATAGGGTTGAGTTAGGTGAAATTGAAGCCACCTTACTTAGCCTACAGGGCATAAAACAGGCGGTTGCTTTATTGAAGGAGGATACAAACGGGAATAAAAAACTGGCTGCATATGTAATTGCTGAAGACAATTTTGATAAAGATGAAGTGATTGGTAAACTTAGGCAACAGTTACCCGATTATATGGTTCCTTCCTTTGTTTCCGACTTGCAAAGTTTTCCATTATTGCCCAATGGTAAGGTAGACAGGCGTTTGTTGCAAACCTATCAATTGGAGGCACCAGCCAAGAAGGCTTATATGCCACCACAAAATGAAACTGAAGAAAAACTGGCAGAAATATGGAAGGAAGTACTGGAATTGGACGATATAAGTATAAACGATGACTTTTTTGAACAGGGAGGTCATTCGCTGTTAGCCATAAGGGTGGTTTCAGCAATTAGAAAAATATTTAAGGTGGAAGTGCCTATTGGAGATATTTTCGATTATCCTACTATATCATTTCTTGCCAGGCAAATAGAGGCCAATCGGGAAAATGAAATATTAAAAGCGATAACAGTTCGTGTGCCAGGGCCCAAACATATTCCGCTTTCGTTTAGCCAGGAAAGATTATGGGTCATTAACCAGCTTAGCGGAACGGTAAATTACCACATACCGTCAGTTTTTAGGTTAGTGGGCAATTTAGATATGGATGTTCTTAGCAAAGCTTTTTTACAGGTAATTGAAAGGCATGAGGCGCTCAGAACGGTATTTAAAGAAAATGGTACTACCTGGCAACAGGTAAAGCAAAGTAGTGACTGGACATTGCCTGTAGTTGACAAACCAGCTTCAGAAAATGAGTTGAACAATCTTATAAAAACGCTTATCAATAAACCTTTTGATCTTTCGGCTGATTATATGATCAGGGCAAGTATTATAAGGCAAGACGATCTTGAAAATTTATTGATAATTACACTGCATCATATCGCATCCGATGCCTGGTCTGGCACTATACTGATTAACGAGCTGACGGAATGTTACAATGCAGGCGTTGAAAAAAGAGAACCGAGGTTAAACCTGTTACCTATTCAGTATGCTGACTTTGCTTTATGGCAAAGGGAACAGGCGCAAACCGATGGTTGGCAAAGCAAGATTGACTTCTGGAAAAATCATTTGAAAGGTATTAGCGTATTACAACTGCCAACCGATTTTTTAAGGCCCCAGGTGCAAAGTTTACGGGGAGCAATGGCTGTGTATCGGTTTAATAATGAGTTGGTTGGTGAGTTAAATGAACTGAACCGCCAACATGGAGCAACAATGTTCATGACATTGCTTGGGGCATTTAACGTGTTGCTATATAAATACACTCAACAAACTGATATATGCATTGGGTCACCCATAGCTGGCCGACAATTGCAGGAAGTAGAAGGCCTTGTTGGTTTCTTCATTAATACCATTGTTTTTCGTACACATATAAATGAAACCGAATCTTTTTCCACCCTTTTAAACAAAGTAAGAGATAATACGCTGGCTACTGCACCATTCCACGACATTCCCTTTGAAAAGGTAGTGGAAGCAACGGTTAATGTGAGGGATACAAGCCGAAATCCAATCTTTCAGGTAGCGTTTTCCTATCAAAATTTGAGCGAAGGAAACAATGCAGACTTAAAAGGCATCTCGTTATCTCCCTTTCAATCTGATAGTTTACAGCATACAACTTCAAAATTCGATCTCACCTTCAATATTACCGAAACTCACAAGGGCTTACAACTTTCGGTTGAGTATTGTACCGATGTGTTTAAGGTGCAGACGGTACAAAGGATGATCGCCAATTATACCAGGTTGTTATCCGAAGTTTCTAAAAATCCGGCCATAAGTATATTTCAATTGCCTGTTATAGCAGACGCTGAACAAAAGCAGTTGTTGCAATTTAACGATACGCATTCCGATATGCCATACTATTCGGGGTTGGCTGCACTATTTAAACAACATGTTCTTACCTCTCTAAACAGTGTGGCAATTGTTTTTGGAGATACCTCCCTAACCTATCAGCAACTCCACGAAAGGTCGGGACAGGTGGCCAACCAGTTAACTGCCGGAGGTATCAGCCAAGGCCAGGTGGTGGCTTTATTGGCCAACCGTGGTTTTGATATGATTGTTGGTATTTGGGGTATTATAAAGCTTGGATGTACGTATGTGCCATTAAACACCGGCTTTCCTTCTGAAAGGTTGCAATATATTATTCAGAACTCTGGTGCATCGGCATTGGTATATTCTGATTCCGAATTGTTTCAAAATGCTGGAATAAACGGTGTAAAAAACTTTAATGTAACAGATGCCAAAACGTTTAATAAAGATTTTAAAGAAGTAGATTTTTTACCAGAAACGCCGGTATATATTATGTACACCAGTGGCACTTCGGGCAAACCAAAAGGAATTAAAGTAAGCCAGCAAAATATTATTAACGTAGCCCTTCAAAAAAACGAAATAAAGGTTAACCCAAATGACAGGATGCTTCAATGGTCCAATTATGGGTTTGATGGTAGCGTGTACGAAATTTTTGGCGCACATTTAAATGGTGCCGCTCTTTGTTTATTACAGGAAGGAATGGCTGCGGATGTTGAGGCTATTGAAAAAGTTATTGTAAACAATAAGGTAAGTATTTGCTTCATAACCACGGCTATTTTTAATGCCATAGCCGATACCAATCCGTTAATTTTTAACAAATTAAGAAAGGTGTTATTTGGGGGAGAGTCTGTTTCAGCATACCAGGTAAAAAGAGTAATTGATGCAATAGGCAGTAACAAAATTGTACACGTTTATGGACCTACCGAAACTACCGTTTATGCCACCAGTTGCCCATTGAATGATGTGGTAGAAAATGAAAATATACCTATTGGAAAGCCGCTAAACAATGTAAAGGCTTTTGTATTGGATGCCCATCAAAACCCTGTACCTGTGGGTGTAGCAGGCGAATTGTATATTGGCGGTAAGGGCGTATCGATAGGATATGTAAACAATGAAGCGCTAACAAAGGAAAAGTTTGTTGAATTATTTTTTAATAACTACATAGAAAGACTTTATAGAACCGGCGATTTGGTAAGGTGGAATAGTGATGGACTGCTAGAGTTTATGGGGCGAATAGACGACCAGGTAAAAATAAGGGGTTATAGAATTGAGCCTTCGGAAATAGAAGCTGTTTTGCAGGAAAATGAGATGGTTAGGAGTGCTTATGTAAACGTAAGAAATTACCAGGGCTTTAAGTCGCTGATTGCATACGTTATTGTTGGCGAAGGTTTTGATAAATTAAAACTGACTAACTGGTTGCGATCTAAAGTTCCGGATTATATGGTTCCCGCCTTTTGGGTAATACTGGATAAATTTCCCTTAAACGGAAATGGTAAAATTGACAGAAATGCCTTGCCGGAACCTACCATAGACGAAGGAAATGTAAGTAAATCTGCAATACCCTTAACTGATTTAGAAAAGCGTTTGGTGGAAATGTGGCAGTTACTTTTAGGGATAAGTAATATTGGCATTGCCGATAATTTTTTTGAGCTTGGAGGCGATTCAATTCTCTCCATTCAATTTGTAAACCTTGCCCGCAGAAATAATATTGAAATTCAGCCAAGAGACCTATTCTTATATCAAAGCATTGCCCAACTGGCGCAGTATATTACTGATAATACACAAACCAAAATTGAAGGCGAACAGGGCTTTTTAACAGGAGAGGCAGGCTTGCTTCCGGTGCAGCAATGGTTTTTTGAAAATACGGGACCGCTCGTGTCACATTTTAACCAGGCACTAATGCTTGGTATAGAAAAGGAAATTACCCAAAGCCAACTTAACCAGGCCTGGGCAATTTTAATAAAACATCACGATGCCTTACGGTTTGTTTATAAAAATGAGGCAGGTAAATGGAGCCAACAGTACGGAACCAGGGTTTCGCAGGTTATAGAAGAAACAATTGATGCGGCTGACAACGCAACATTGAAAAAAGTGATGCAGGAGCGATCTAACCACTACCAGCAGAGCCTTAATATTTTTGAAGGAGAAATAGTAAAAATTATCTTGTTCAAAACACCTGCTTTTGAAAATAAAAATCGAATGTTGGCTGTTGTACATCACCTGGCTGTTGATGGTGTGTCGTGGCGGATTTTAATTGAAAATCTGGAATTTTGCTTAACGGCCATCCAAAATAACGAGGTACCCAATTTGGGTAGCAAGGGTTCATCGTATAGGCAATGGTATCAATCGTTAAATAAATACGGTCAACAACACCCGGTAATAGAGGAAGTGGCATTTTGGAAAAAGACTTTAGAAAAATATGAGCCAATAATAAGAGGTAGCGGTTTAAACCATAGGGTACGCATAAAAGACATTAGTTCGGCTTTAATGTCGCTTAGCCAGGCACAAACCCGTATTTTGGTAACTGAGGTTCCAAAAATATTTCAGACAGAAATAAACGATGCATTGTTATGCTGTCTTGCCCTGTCACTAAAAAAGTGGGGTGGCATTAGCAATATAACCATAGGGATGGAGGGTTTTGGAAGAAATGAAATTGATCTGAATATTGATCTTAGCAAAAGCGTTGGATGGTTTACCAACATTTACCCGGTAGTAATTGAAACTGGCGAACATACCGAACCTTTCGATCTGTTGCCCATGGTAAAAAATCAGCTTAGAAATATTCCGGTAAAAGGATTGGGTTTTGGCGTTTTAAAATATTTAAACCACGATGAAAAATTGGGAATCAATCCCAAATGGAATATTATTTTCAACTACCTGGGCCAATTAGATAGTGTTACAAAATCGGGAAAATGGATATCTGCCACTGGCGACGGGGTCGGTTCATCCATTAACGAAGAGCATTTTGTGCACGAAGACCTTAGCTTAAACGGTTCAATTCAAAACGGCCGGTTATTATTTAATGTAGGGTATAATACCAAAAATTTAAGTGCTGCCGATATTGACGAATTTATAACCACCTTCCAGTCAACCCTTGAACTACTTATTAATAAATGTATGCAGATTGGTTCGGTTACAACGTTTGAAAATGAAATTGTAAGCGAAGCCGAGGAAACAATAAAGGAAAAGGCTTTGTTGAAAAACACAAATAACAAATACCTTATACCAATAAAAGTAACTGGCAAAAAGCGCCCACTATATATCGTTGCAGGCGGTGGAGGAACGGCCAATAAATTTATGCGTTTTGCGAAAATGCTCGACATCGAACAGCCCGTTTACGCTTTGCAGCCACCCGTAGATTACAAAGATCTCCAGGCATTTCCCGATACTATTGAAAAAATTGCAGAAAAATTTATTGAGGAAATAGTTTCAATAGACCCTGTTGGTCCTTATGCCCTGTCAGGACATTGTACCGGGGGGAAAATTGCATTTGAAATGGCTAGGCAATTAACAAATGCTGGTAAAAAAGTTCCGGTATTGGCCATGTTTGATACACTTGTTGCACGAAATGTGAAGGATGAGGAGCCAGGTATCCAAAATGTTTACAATATTCCTTTAAGGGCAAGAAGATTGGGATCAAGAATTTTATTAAAGCTTGACTTTGAAGCCTACCTGCTTATAAATCATACAAAAAAGGCTTTAAATTATAAATTAAACTCAATAAAAAATTTTTTAAAGCACTTGATTTTAAAGCCAAAATTGGATGAAAACTCGTTTCATGACCAGCTTGAAATTTTTCAAAAAACCTCAGATTTGTACACGCGTGCAAGCCGAAAGTATAAAATGGTACCATATAACAATGAAGTGATCTTGTTTTATGCCAAAGAGCGGTACTATTTTGTAGATGTAAGCAATAATATCAATTTCAAAAAAATTGATCTTGATATGAACTCGAAAAATGCATGGAAGGACTACGCAGCGTCTGTTTCGTTGTACGAGATAAAAGGAGATCACTCTGACATTTTCGAAAGTATTCATGGAGATGAATTTGCAATGCTTTTGCAAGAGCGGCTGAACACGTTAACAAACGTGAATGAGTGATTTGATTTTTTAGCATTTGAACTTCTGTAATTTGTAAAAAAAAGACATGTCAGGTAAAACAGCCATTTATACTGACAGGCAATCCTTTGCCAAATTGCAACTAAAAAATTGAAAACCAGCTCTACTTATAGTATTTTGCCTGGCCAAAGTATAAAAATCGAAATCCCGTAGTACCAATATTTTTATTATGAAAAACCAAATTAAATTGAAGTCCTATATTACAACGTCTGTTATTTTTTTTGTGCTCCTAATTTTAAATGCCTGTACTACACGCAAAAATCTCGACTATTTTTCGTACCCCGCATTCGATAGCAGCCATATGTTTGTGTACGAAAGTTATGAGGTACCCATAAAAGTAGGCGACCAGTTAAGTTTTACCCTCACCTCTTTAAAGCCAGAGTTTGCCATACCATATATTCTTCCACCAGGCAAAACCTTAACGGTTGATGAGGACGGATATATTGTTTATCCCCAATTAGGATCAATAAAGGCAGTAGGCCTTACCAGGCCGCAACTTCGCAATTTAATGGTAAGTAAACTAAAAGTTTACCTTGTTGACCCCGTGGTATTTGTTGATTTTGTTGGTTTTAGAATTACAGTAATGGGCGAGGTATCAAACCAGGGAACCATTCAGGTACCCGACGGACGTATTAACATACTTGAAGCCATTGCCCAGTCGGGCGATATAACTATTTATGGACGAAAAGACGCAGTGATGGTAATAAGGGAAAAAAACGGGGTTCGCGAATTTGGATATGTAAACCTGTTATCGCACAATTTTTTTACTACACCTTACTTTAGGTTACAGCAAAACGACATTATTTACGTACGGTCCGAAAATAAGCCTCCGGTTAGCGAACAGGTCATTGCCCGAAAAATTTCGTTCGCCTCCACTATTTTGGGGGCCCTTACTACTATAACCTTTTTAATACTTACCATAACAAGAAATTAGCAGCGTTCAAATTTGTTTAACTCAAAAGTTTTAATAATACTGCAGGAAGTTTTGTTAAGAGGGAAAAATTTGTTGCGAGACTACATAAAAAAGTTATATTTTTAAAATCCCTCCAATATCCTAAGCGATCAATCAGTTGTGGAAAAAATGAAATTGATGGTACAAAAGCTTTGCTGTCCTGTTGTACTGATTTTCGAGTTTACATACTATTTTTTGTTATGCGATTGTATGAACTTTCGGTCAATGCTACTATAATTATGTGTGCCTTAGCAACCAACTGCTGTAATGCAACTAAAGTCAATAAATTTTCCTCTTGATTAGGTTCTTATTAAATGTTGATAACGTTTTGAAAATTCGTAATTAGTGCAATGTAATATCGGTTAACAACTAGTGCTGGCTAGGTTATAAAAATTAAAGAAGCAACATGAATTTTTTTTACAAGGAGACCGGAAAAAAGCAAGTTCACTACTTCCGAAACAGTAAAACTGAAAATACTTCGTTGTTTAACGGTCAGCATGCAGCCTATAAAAATGGGTCAACGGTAAAAGCGTCCTCTTCGGCTACAATGCTATCGCAATCGCCCAAAAAGCTTTTTCGCTTTTCGATCCTTACCATCGATTTACTTTGTCTAAACCTCATCACCATTCTGCTGCTACAGGTTCTTGATCCAACCAACGAAAATAACCAGCCACTTTTAATAACCACCAACCTGGCCTGGATAGTGTCGTCGTACATAACCGCATTATATTTTGGTAAAGAGCGGTTTGTGGTGCGAACCATTCAGGCTTACTTTTTATATATTTCGCTTACGCTGTTATTAATATTTCTTTTTAAAAGCAATTTTTCGCGCTTTTTTGTGCTGTTTAACTTTGCTTGTTTTGGTTTAACTATGACCTTATCCCGTGCTATATTTATCGGGGCTTTTTTTTACATCCAAAACAGTATGCTTACCTGTAAGTATATCGTTTTAGGTTACAACGACCTATCGCACAAATTGGTTAACAGCCTTGCAGACAATAACCGTACACATAAAATGGAAGGTTATTTTGATGATTATGTAGTTACTAATACCGATGTTTCATTTCCATTGCTTGGTTCGTTAAACGATTGCCTGGACTTTGCAATAAAAAACCAGGTAGATGAAATATACTCTACCATTCCACCAGAGTCAAACCCGGAAATTTACAATATTGCCCACCAGGCTGAATCCAATTTTATCAGGTTTAGGTTTGTGCCTGATTTTAGCGTATTCATAAATAAGCGGGTGCACATTAGTTTTATTGAAAACATGCCTGTTTTAAGCCTTCGCCAGGAACCGTTGGAAGACCTGGGAAGCCGGTTTAAAAAGCGGGTGTTTGATATAGCTTTCAGCTCAATAATGATTTTGTTTGTACTGAGCTGGCTGGTGCCTATCATAGCTATTCTTATAAAGATAGACTCCAGGGGTCCTGTATTTTTTAAACAGCTGCGTTCGGGTAAAAATAATATGCCATTCCTCTGCTTTAAATTTAGAAGCCTTACTGTAAATGAGGAGTCGGACAGTAAGCAGGTTACCCGAAACGATAGCAGATATACTACCCTCGGCAAATTTTTACGGAAAACAAACCTTGATGAGTTTCCGCAGTTTTTTAATGTTTTCCAGGGTTATATGTCGGTAGTTGGTCCAAGGCCACACATGCTAAAACATACTCAACAGTATTCGGAGGTAATTAACCAATATATGATAAGGCACTATGTAAAACCGGGTCTTACCGGCTTAGCGCAGGTTAATGGATACAGGGGCGAGATTACCAAAGAAGAAGACCTTTCCAAGCGGATTGAAATGGATATCCGCTATATGGAAAACTGGAGTATGCTACTGGATATTAAGATTATTTTTAAAACGTTATTCCTTTCCATAAAAGGCGATAAAAATGCATTTTAATGGCATTTTATAAAGCTGGTTCATCAGCTAAATTTTGTTTAAGCGACCAGTGATATCTTCACTGGTTTTTTGCTTTTTTTCGTACTTTATAGTTCAAAAAACTAACGTAACACAGCATAAAAACAGATGAAATTGTAAGGCAAATAGCGGTGATTGCAAGCATCATTTATAGTTTTAGTGTAAACACTATAATCTGTTTAACTATTTATACTAATGATTGTTCAAAAGGCGCAACGACATTAACGGTTAAGTTACATACAAAGGTGCTTTAGACCTTTATGTAGCGCGTTAAACCAGTCAATTACCCGTTTTTAAACGCCTGGTGTTTTTTGGTCAAAATATTGCTGAAAAGTCATAGCAAGCAACACACTGCCAGCGGCTGCTACCATTCCTCCCCCAACATCTAATGGAAAATGTTGGCCAAGGTAAATACGGCTATAGCCAACAAGCACGGCCATTAAAAAAGCAACCCATATTACTATTTTTTTTGGAAATAACAACGTACATAATAGCGCAAATGCAAACGCTGTAGCTGTATGCCCCGAGGGGAAACTGTTATAGGAATGTACCTCAACCCCCTTAACGTAATGCACCGTTAATTGGTCTACAATAGCTTTAAGTGGCCGTGGCTCACCAAATATTTTTTTGGGCACTTGCGAAAAAATGGTTGAAAAAACCAGGGATGCGGTAAGGGCAGGCAGCAATCGTTTCTTTCCAAAAAAAATAAAATAAACAAACCACGATATCCAAATGGCGCCATCGCCAAAATTAGTGATGGCACTAAAAAATTGGTCGATGATAATACCGCCGTCGCCATTAAGCAGTAGAAACAAAGCTGTTTTACCTGCCAGCAGGCTTGCTAACATTAGTATTGCCCCAAGTATAGCCACCGCCAGGCACGCCTTTGTGGCCCCCGTGTAATTAAGGTTGCTGTGGGGGAGCATAAATAATGGTAGTGGGGTTTTCAAAAAGATCGTGGTGGCTGGCCAGTGGCCTTAGGCGCAAGGCGCTAAGGGTATCGTCAAAGGCAGTACGGGTAATAACCAGCGATTGTGGGTTTTGGCCAATGGCCAGCCTTAGGCTGTCCATACTATAAAATCGTTTAATGGGCGTATTAAGGTAAAAATTATAACCGGGATTGTATATTTCATAGGCAAACAATGGCTGGTGTGCTTTTACCATTTCAATGGTTTTGGCTACAGGGTTTTGTTTGTAAACTACCGGGTAAACTACGTGCAATAACAGCATATTAAAAATAGTATAGCCGCCAAATAAATACATTGTCCTGTTGGTTACTGTCCAATTTTTCCAATAAAAAACTACATACGTAAGCGCTACACTACCAGCCAACAACAAAAGCGCTACCCAGGCTATATAACTGGCCTCAACCTCCTGCCGCAGCGCAAAAAAGGCACCCACTGAAAGCAATAGGGTAACCGCCAGTACTATGTATAATCCATATTTTTTGAGGGGATAAACACCTTGTAACACCTGCGATAAGTAATAGCCTGCAATAACGGCAATAAACGGGTAGCAAGGCATAGGGTAATTGGGTAACCGCGTACTGGCAATGGAAAAAAATATGATGAAGGCAGCAGCGACAATGCCGCTAAATTGTACCAGTGGTTGGGCAAAAACGCTGCGGCGGTTTTTAAATAATTCGACAGCATAGGCTGTAAATGGCAACAAGCCCAATAATACAAAAAGCAGAGTGATAAAAAAATAGCCTCCATGGCCTTCCTGCGGGTCCGAAAAACGGTTAACGTTGTGATCGATAAAAAAGCCACGGGTCCAGGCGCCCTTGGTTGCTTTGTCAACTGCCAGGTACCAGGGTAGGGTAATGGCTGCCAATAGTGCAATTGCGGGAAACAACTGCCAGGTTAGCACCAGTTTCCACTTTTTTTGCCATATTATCCAAACAAGCAGGCAGAGGCCAGGTAAAGCAATGGCTACGGGGCCTTTTGCAAGGGTGGCCAACCCAAAACTGGCCGCTGCTAAAAACAGAAACCGGCTTTGGCCTTGTGCCAGGTAGGTGTAGGCCGACATTAGCCCACCTGCCACAAAAAATATAAGGTAAGGATCGGGCACACTCAGCCTGAATTCAAACAAAAACTGCGTACTGGCCACTAATACTAATGCGGAACAAAAAGCAGCCAACGCCCCCAAAAATTTCTTTACAAAAAAATACACCAATAACCCAGTAAGCCAGCCAAACACGGCAGAAAAAAAACGGGCAGCAAATTCAGTAACGCCAAAAATTTTATAGGCCACCATCATAAAATAATAGTGGAGCACGGGCTTATCGGTACGCAACTCGCCATTAAAAGTAGGCACCACCCAGTCGTTACGTTGTAGCATTTCGCGGGCACATTGCGCATTTTTCGCTTCATCTAAAATATAAATGGGCGAGGCGCCTAATTTAAAAAACAAAATAAAAGCCAACAACGCCAACAGTTGCCAGGCCGCCGCAGGTTTTGATAAAAAGGCTAATTGCAATACATAATTATTTGGGGGCCAAAACTACAACATTTGCATCGGTTGCCACAGCCACCCGTTTTTGTTTTGGCCCAAGCACCAGGTAATACCAGCCAATAATGATAAGCCCAATGGTAAACGGTATAATGGCATAATACCTCAGTGCATCGTTGGTGCTAAAAAATTCTGTAATCATCCAATAGCCGTTAGCAATAATCCAGCAAACAACAGCCAGGTTGTGCATCAGCTCGCTTTTTAGGTGGCGGGTTTGCCACGTAATTAACAGCGCTGCGCCAATGGTAGGTACAATCATTACCAGGCCAAGGGGTTTCCAAAGCATTACCCAGCTAAGGTCTTTTATCAACCAAAAAACAATATGTAGGTTTTCGATCTTTCTAAATTTTAGGGGGATGGAGTACAATTCTTCTTGGTGCGGCATGTGGTTGGGTTAATTTCAAAAATACACCGCCGCTGGTTTTTATTGCATATTTCTTGCTAAAATTTTAGCGAAGCGCTGCACGTCGGCGTCGGCATAAATGGGTGTGTTATTAATAAGGCGATTGGCCAATTGTGCGGCAAAAAAGGGCGCAAGCGAGCACCCCTTTGCGCCCATACCGTTAAGGATGCCTACAGAGGAATGTTGAGGATGCACACCTACAAAGGGCCGGCGTTCCATATTAGCGGGCCTGTTGGCCGCCAGGTGATCGGTTATTGTAAATGGTAAACGCAGCCAATACTTTAATTGCTCCTCCACCTTTTTTCGCCATGCGGGTGTTGGCAGCAAATTGTCAAAATACCACTCGTAGGTAGAGCCTATCCACCAGCGATCATTACCCCAAGGTACCAGCGAAATACCTTGTTTGTAAATATGCCCGCGGGGCAGGGCGGGTATTTGAGCAATCAATGCTTCGCCCTTCATGGGGGTATAGGGTAAGTTTTTAAAGTAAGGGTTGGAAAAGCCTTCCACCCCCTCGCAACAAATAATTGCCTGGGCAGTAATGTTTTTATATCGTACGCGGTTTGGTTCCACCACGCAATCGCTCCAACCAAACATGGTTTGCAATAATAAACCTTGCTGATTTAAATAACTGCGCCAGCTTTGAAGTAACTGGTTTACATCTACCAATAAACAAGGGCTTATTTGCCCAGCACCATAATTAAACCTGAAAAAATTAGTGAGACCGGTAAGATTGGTGGGCTGTTGTAAATAATCAGTTTCTTCGGCTAAGCGTTTGTCAAAAGCCTCCTTTATTTGCAGGCTTGCGTAAAAGTCAATAATTGAGGTTTCTGTTAACAGAGCTACATTCAATTCCTCCTCTATTTGTCTATATTCTTTTAGGGCAAAAGGCAACAACTCTTCTATACGCCATGTACGTACAATACGGCGGCCTGTAACAGGGTTTATAATTCCGCTTGCCACCTTTGACGATGTGTTGGGTGCAGGGTTGTCTATCACCAGCACGCTTTTGCCAGCCTGTAGCAATTGGCGGCTTAACAGTGTGCCGCACAACCCCTGGCCTAACACAATAAAGTCAACTTTTTGATAAGTCATTGGGTGCAAAATAAGTGTAAGGCAACGAGTTTATGTATTCCATTATCTAATCAAATTACCTTGGGTTGGCTAACAAAATCAACCGCAAAATTGTTAACATTGGCCTTGCCTGACAAGGATTGTTAGACATTGCTTATTTTTAATTAAATATGCCTGAATGAAATATTTGTATGCCTTTATAATTTTTTGCAGCTTTTCAATAGCAACGTCTGCGCAGGGTTTTATACCAGGCAGCTATATAGGGCTTCCGCTTAATAATTTTTTTAGGCCAATACCTGCATTAGATACTACGGCAAAAAGCAAATGGTCGGTCAGTAAATTTGGTGGATTAACTATGGGGATTACTGCTTTTAGAGGTGGTAGCGCCAGTTTTGTAAGCGCACCGGTGGGTTTGCAGCTAACCCGAAAACTTAACAATAACCTATATGCTTTTGGTGCAATAAGTGTAGCGCCTACCTATATCAACTTTGGCCAATCGTTTTTAAATGGAGGCAATAGCAAAACGTTTTCTGCTAATACAGGTTTTATGTACCAGCCTAACCAGCTAATGATATCGCCACGGGCGGAAATTGGTTTGATGTATACCAACGACGAACGCACTTTTCAAATTTCGGGAAGCATTGGTATAGAGCGCAGGCAGTACCCAATGTTTGGTGGTTACGTGCCGGCTACACAATTGCAAAATGGCCAATCGCGGTTGCAACCCCTCAGGTAATTACAAATAAGTATAACTACCCCGCTATTTGGCATTAGGTTATTTGTAATTAGTAATAACATTTTACCATGCTGAATAATGAACAAAACGTACACGAGTGCGACGCAACAAAAGCTTCATAAAAGCAATATTGTTTGGCCAAAAAAAATGACATTCCAAATAGCGGATAGCCCATTAAACCACTATATTTTTTTACTGCCTTTGTAATCGTTTTTAATTAGCCATTGCAATACCTTTTCGCGTTGGTCGCCCTGTATAATTACCTGTCCATCTTTGGCGCTACCGCCGGTGCCGCAATAATTTTTTAGTTTTTTACCCAGTTCCTGCAGGTCGTCGTCTGTTCCAATAAATCCATCTACCAACGTTACAGCCTTGCCTGCGCGGTGTTTTGTTTGGAGCTTTACGCGTAGTTTTTGTTTGGCAGCTTCCAGGGTTACGGTCGCTTGCTGGTAATGGGCTTCAAATTGAAACGATGGATTGGTGCTGTACACAAAGCCCCTGCTATCGGGTATATTTTTCTTGCTCATAATATTATTTTATAAGAAGGCATCTAAATTTAGTCTGTATCATTTACCATGAAGTTAGGCGATGCCATATATTTAAAAGATGAACGGATTGCGACGCAACGGACGATGCCATAAAAACCCGCAGCTAATATTAAAATACATTTGTTAATGGCAACTTGTAATAAACGTTTGGCTTTACACCACCATTGCTTTTAAACTTAGGTCAATACTTTGCGCCTGGTGAATAAGTGCGCCTACGCTTACATAATCCACCCCGGTTTCGGCATATTCAGCAATATTACTGAGGGTAATGCCACCGCTTGCTTCGGTTTCAAACCGATTATCGGTAATGGCCAATGCTTCAATTATCATTGATGGGGTAAAATTGTCGAGCATAATCCTAAAAACCTTTCCCCCGGCCATATCGGATACTATTTTTACATCGGCTATGTTGCGGGTTTCTACTTCAATTAGCAAACCGGGTTTTACAGTACTTACATAGTGCCACGCCTTGTTGATTGCTTTTTTAATGCCGCCGCAATAGTCAATATGATTGTCTTTAAGCATAATCATATCGTACAGTGCAAACCGGTGATTAATGGCCCCGCCAATACGTACGGCTTCTTTTTCCAACAACCTGAAATTGGGGGTGGTTTTGCGGGTATCGAGTATTTTGGTATGAAACCCGCTAAGGCGAAGTGTATATTTTTTGGTAAGCGTAGCAATACCACTCATGCGCTGCATGGTATTTAGCACCAGTCGCTCGGCCTTTAGTATGGTATGGATGTGTGCAGTAACTACAAACGCAACGTCGCCCGGTTCCACTACATCGCCATCGTTTTTAAAATTTAAAAATTCGGCGGTGGGTTCTATGGTATTAAATATGCGGCGGGCGGCTTCAACACCGGCCAGGGTTCCTGCCTGTTTTACTTTTAGTTGGGCCTTGCCCATTGCGTTGGCATCTATACAGCTAAGGGTGGTATGGTCGCCATCGCCCACATCTTCGGCCAATGCCTGCTGTACAAAATGACCAAATAGCTCGTTGTATGTTTTCATAGAAGTAAAATTAAAAATAAACGTAAAGGTTATAGGTAAACACTTCTTATTTGCATATTGATTAACCAGTGTCCGGTATTTTTTTGTACAAGTATTTTGATATTGTCTTATTAAAAAACCAACAAATTCATCTATTTAAAAAAAGTACTAAACATTCCATACAATCACAAAAAAACCCGGTCGCTGCCGGGTGTTAGTATTAAATGTTAGCGGTTATTGACTAATTCTGACCGTTATAATTTGCTGCTTACCTTCCCTGGCTTTCATCATTATAGATACTTTAAAGCCATCGTTATTGTTTAACAGTTTGCCGGCAATGTACATGGTGCCGCCCATTTCGCGCTGGCTGGATAGTTCAAAGCCATTGATGTCATTATCAGCATAAAACGAACGTAGGGCAATACCAGCCTGATTTTTACCTATGTTTTTTGCCTCGTCTTTATCGGGAAACTTAATGTCTAAAATATTGTCAAAATAGCCCGCAACAGCATCGGCCTTACCCGACTTAAGCGCATTAATAATGGAATTGCCATCGTTTTGAAATGCAAACGACATACTTGTTACCACCAACATCACTAACAGGAATAATTTATTAAATATGCTTATCTGTTTCATAATTGTTGTATTGGCTAAAAATATGCCAAACTGCTAACATAACATGACCAAAGGTGGCGCCAGTTTTATAAATGCGTTTAAACCAGTAGCTTTAGCCTATGAAAAACAAACGCGTAATATTGGTAATTATGGACGGTTGGGGCCTCGGTAAAATTAAAAGTGCCGATGCTATACAAAATGCCAACGTTCCCTTTGTAACATCGCTGTACAGCAAATACCCCAACACTACGCTGGTAACCTGTGGCGAGGCTGTGGGGCTACCCGATGGGCAAATGGGTAATAGCGAAGTAGGACATTTAAACCTGGGGGCGGGCCGTATAGTTTACCAGGAGCTACAGCGGATAAATGTAGCCATACACGATGAAAGTTTTTTTTACAACCCGGTATTATTGCAAAGTATTGCCTATGCCAAAAGCCAACAGAAACCACTGCACTTAATGGGGTTGATAAGTAATGGTGGAGTGCATAGCCATTTAAATCATGTAAAGGCCCTGACAACACTATGCCACCAGCAAGGTTTAACCCAGGTGTACCTGCATGTATTTACCGACGGTCGCGATACCGACCCTAAAAGCGGGCTTGGTTTTGTAGCCGACCTTCAACAACATTTAAACCAAACTACGGGCAAAATTGCTACAGTAAGTGGCCGTTATTACGCAATGGACCGCGATAAACGCTGGGAAAGGGTAAAGCTGGCGTACGATGCAATGGTTAATGGGGAGGGAGAGACGGCCACAAACGCCCTGGCGGCTATTGAAAATGCTTACCTGGCAAATATTACCGATGAGTTTTTAAAACCCACCGTTATTTTAAATGAAGTGCAGCAGCCCGTGGCAACCATACAGGAAGGCGATGCGGTATTAAGTTTTAACTTTAGAACTGACCGCTGCCGCGAAATAACCGAGGCCCTTACGCAAAGCGATTTTCACGAGCAGAATATGCACAAGTTAAACCTGCATTACACCACCATGACGGAGTACGATGCAAGTTTTAATAATGTACATGTAGTATTTGAAACCGATAATTTAAACAACACTTTGGGCGAGGTATTGGCAGCTTATGGAAAGACGCAGATACGCATAGCCGAGACCGAAAAATACCCACACGTAACCTTTTTTTTTAGTGGTGGCCGCGAGGCTACTTTTGAGGGCGAAAGCCGCATCATCATTCCATCGGCCAAGGTGGCCACCTACGATTTGCAGCCCGAAATGAGTGCCTATGGCATAACAGATGCTATTGTTCCGGAAATTGAAAAGCAGTCGGCCGATTTTATTTGCCTCAATTTTGCCAATGCCGATATGGTGGGCCATACAGGCTTTTTTGAAGCGGTGGAAAAGGCAGTTGAAACTGTTGACCTATGCGTACAAAGAGTAGTGACCGCCGGCCTTGCCCATGGATATACCATATTTTTAACCGCCGACCATGGCAATGCCGACTTTATGATAAACGACGACGGATCGCCCAATACGGCCCACTCGCTAAACCCGGTACCATTTTTTATAATAGATAATAATTATAATGGCCTGGTAAAAACCGGTAAACTGGGCGACCTTGCCCCTACCATTTTAACCGTAATGCAATTGCCCATACCAGCTGAAATGACAGGGGATGTATTGATTAATCTGTAACCTGTTTTGAGTTTATGATTATGTTGAATTTTAAATTTTATAGTGTGACGTTAGCGAGGGTTGTTAGCGGAAAGAAGGTTGACAGGTGATGATTCTATTTTATTTTAAATGTTGAATTTTAAATTTTGACACGAAACGTTTGATTGGATCGTTACTTTCTGATTTATAAATCCGCCTTTTGCATTCTGCCTCCAAATTCCTTCCTCCTGCCTCCTTCTTTCTGCCTCCGAATTCCTGCCTCCTGCCTTCTGCCTCCGAATTCCTGCGGCTTGCAGCTATCGGCTACCAGCTACTCCTCCCTTACCATTATATCCTTAAACATCACCGTACTTCCGGGGTCGTGGCCTTGCAAGGCAAAGGTGCCACCGCTTATTAAACGGGCGGCCATGTCCTTAGGCCTCTCAACATTTTCGGGTTCGGTGTAGGCAACTACGGTTTTACCATTAATCTGAATGGTTACGGTTTTATCTTTTACAGTAATGCTTTCGGTAAACCATTCATTGTCTTTTACATACACCTCTTTTACATCCTGTATGGCGTATAGGCTGCCGGTGCGGCGCCAGTCGCCCTGGCTATTGTTTACCTGCACTTCGTAGCCTTTTTCGGGCCAGCCTTTTTGCTGGTATTGGGTATGAAAGTATATGCCCGAATTAGCGCCGGGCTTTGTCATTACCTGTGCTTTAAACGTAAAGTTTTTAAAGTTGTGGTTCATTACCGGTCCATCATAAAAAAGGTGGGCTACATCGCCATTGGCTACTATAGCGCCGTCTTTTACAGTAAAAGTGGTGGCGTTGTCGCCTACCTTCCAACCGTTAAGGTTTTTACCATTAAAAAGGCTTTGCCATTTGCCGTTAGATTTTGTTGAGGCACAACTGGTAATGAATATGGCAGCTGTAGCAACCCAACACAAAAAAAGCAATCGTTTCATAAAATGTTTTTTTATTTGAAAGAAGAATTTTTAAATATACTAACTATTCATTTTTTCCAGTTTGCGGCTAATAGCAATTTCTACACCCGAGGGCACTTCCGGGCCGTCGTTGTCTATGGCGCGGTACAGTTTGGCGCTCGAATCCGAGGCAAAAAAAAATCAAGGCTTCCGTTATAATTTACGGTGTAGCGAATTCCCTCGTTAAATTCAAACGGCTTGGCGGTAACCCTATACGGCAGGCCATCTATCAGCAATTGAAAGGTTTCGCTTTGCATATAAGCGCTTTGTTCGTTTTTGCAAAAAAATAGTGCCTAATGCCTATTGAGGCAGTAGCATTAATATTGATGTGCAGGCAATTGCACAAATCGGCATTATTTTAATTAAGCCGCACCCAACGTAACAACCGCCAACACACCGCCCGTCATGCCAAATTTATTTCGGCATCCCCTGTTGTTGGTGCAGGTAGGTTCAATAGATGCTGATACCAGTTCAACTGAAAAAACGATGTTTATACCGCCCGTCGTGCCAAATTTATTTCGGCATCGACTTGAGTTGGAACAGGCACATATAATAGATGATGAAACCAGTTCAACTGAAAAAACGATGTTTACACCTCCCGTCATGCCAAATTTATTTCGGCATCCCCTGTTGTTGGTGCAGGTATGTTCAATAGATGCTGAAACCAGTTCAACTGAACGAACGATGTTTATACCGCCCATCATGCCGAATTTATTTCGGCATCCCCTGTTGTTGGTGCAGGTAGGTTCAATAGATGCTGATACCAGTTCAACTGAAAAAACGATGTTTATACCGCCCGTC